>Ga0302271_10000058_pt1 | contig 87149 bp, 74 predicted proteins | sample III_Bog_N1_1_FD_198767 | JGI IMG/M metagenome (GOLD analysis project Ga0302271, IMG submission 198767) | Peat permafrost microbial communities from Stordalen Mire near Abisko, Sweden - III_Bog_N1_1 | ecosystem: Environmental > Terrestrial > Soil > Wetlands > Peat | place: Sweden: Abisko...
CTCATTAGCACCAAGCTGGGTTGGACTTCTTGATTATGATAAGAATAAAATGATAGCCATACTTAAAGAACTTGGTTTTTGGGGCGTTAGCGAGACCGCACTAGGCGCACAAGAAGTTTCAATTGAAACCGCAAAAATAATAAAAGAATCAGACGAAAAATTATTTATATCCAGTGCTTGCCCTGTTATTGTTGATTTTATAAGAATGTATAAAACAGAGTTCGCTCAATATATAACTCCAATTGCATCACCAGCTTTGACCCACGCCAAAATGCTAAAGAAAGAATATGGAGATGATATCGGAGTCGTATTTATCGGGCCATGTATTGCAAAAAAGAATGAATCAGACAGAAATAATGATCTTATGGATGCAGCACTAACATTTGATGAATTAAAATACTGGATAAAAGAATCTTATATAAAAGTAGAAAAACTTGAGAAAAAAGAAACAAATGATTTTATTCCAAAATCTGCAAATGAAGGGAATTTATACCCTATGGTTGGGGGAATGAATGAAACCCTAAAATATGGCGGAATGGAAGATGACACTCAATTAATTGATATTGCAACACTTCCAAGTTTAAATAAAGCTCTCGACGGACTCAACCCTAATAAACTTGAATCTAAAGTATTCATAGAAGCACTCAGTTGTGACGGCGGATGTTTAAATGGCCCTGGAATTAATTCATCAAAACCTGGAGTAATAAGAACCTCGAAAGTTTTGAAAAATGTAAAGAAAAGGGATTCCATCCCTAAAAATGCCGAAACAGTGGTTGATATAGAATATCCTGCTGATAGTAAGGGTCATAAAGAATGTAACTTAGAAGAAGTTATAAAAACAATGGAAAAAATAGGAAAACACACTGAAGAAGATGAACTGAACTGCGGAGGTTGCGGATATCAAACTTGTAGAGAATTAGCCTGCGCAATTATATCAGGAGAAGCAGAGCCATCTATGTGTGTTTCATATATGAGAAAGATTGCCCTGAGAAAAGCAGCCGCAATGCTTAGGTGTATGCCATCAGCAATGGTTATGATTGATAATAAGTTCCAAATACTAGAATCCAATGATGCATTTATGAAAATGTTCTGTGGGGATATGTATGAAGTGTTCGTAGAACGCCCCGAAGGTGTAAATGGTGCAAGCATCGACAGAATAATTCCATTTTCAGAAATATTAAAAACCGCACTTAAAACAGGAAAAGATTTACATAGAGAACACTACGCACTTGGTAAAAAAGTTTATGATATCAATGTTTTTATCATTGAAGAAAATGAAATTATTGGAGCAATCATAACAGATGTTACTCAATCTGAATTGAATCGAGAAAAAATTGCAGAAAAAGCAAGAGAAGTAATCAGTAAAAATATCTCAAAAGTTCAAGAAATAGCTATGATTCTAGGAGAACATATGGTAGAAACAGAACTATTGTTGAGTAACATTGCTGAAGACTATACCGCAGATGACACAAATAATAATTCTGACGACACAAAATAAAAAAAATAAGTACCAAGTTAAATTACAAAGTGAAGTGAAAAAACGGGTTATTTTTGGCTCAGACAAGAAACTAAAACAAGGAATACCAAACTTAGAAAATAACCTAAACTTAAACAAGGTCAGGACAAGTTAAATTACAAAGTGAAGTGAAAAAACGGGTTATTTTTGGCTCAGACAAGAAACAAAATCAAGGAATACCAAACTTAGAAAATAACCAAAACTTAAATTAAGTAAAATTATTCAAACTACAAAGTGAAGTGAAAAAAATGTTTGTCGATATTTATTGCACGCAAGAAAAAAAATATAACCAAAACACATTTGGGGATTATTTTGTCTCGAAAAGATATCCGCAATCAGACAGACTTCTTGCAGTTTTATCAGATGGATTAGGCAGTGGTGTAAAAGCGAATATCCTAGCAACGATGACAGCAACAATGCTTTTAAAATTTATGGAAGCAGAACTAAATGTCAAAAAAGCCTGTGAAATAATGATGAATTCACTACCTGTTTGTCAGGTAAGAAAAATAAGTTACTCTACATTCTCGGTTATGGATTGTAATTCAGAGGGATTAACAAAGATTGTAGAAGAAGGAAACCCAGAATTTATATGGATAAGAGATGGTGAAGTAATGAACCCACCTTGTGAAATAATTACATCTGAAAAATTCAACAAAAGAAAGATGCACCTCTATAAAATTCAACTTAAAGAAGGTGACCGTTTAATTTTTTGTTCTGATGGAGTAACACAAGCAGGATTGGGGTCGACCACATTAAAACTTGGACTAAGAAGACAAGGACTTGTTGAAGCATTACTCAATAAACTAAAAAATAATGAAGAATGTTCCAGTAGAGATTTATCAAGATTCGTCGTTGACCTAGCTAAAGGTATAGAACCTGATAGGCAAGCAAAAGATGATATCTCGGCACTATGCGTTTATTGCAGGACACCAAGAAAAGCAATGTTATTTACTGGCCCCCCATATCATGCAGAAAAAGATAACTATTATGCAACAGTCTTTAAAAATTTTGAAGGCAAAAAGGCTATAAGCGGAGGAACAACTGCAAATCTTATATCAAGAGAACTAAATCTTCCTATAGAAACACCTTTAGCAAAAAGTTTCGGGAAACTTCCATCTGAATCTTATATGGATAGTGTTGATTTAATAACAGAGGGCGTTTTGACATTGACTAAGGCATATGAATATCTTCAATCTCCAGATACAATGAAAGACAATGCCGCAGGGAAATTAGTTAAATTTTTTCTGAATAGCGATTGGATTTTATTTATGGTTGGTGGGAAGTTAAATCAAGCACATTATGACCCAAGCCTACCGATTGAGATAGAACTTAGAAAAAACATTATAAAAAAGATTGCAAAAATTCTTGAAGAAAAATATATCAAAAAAGTAATGATTCAGTACATGTAAATAAACAAATTAAATTAAGATGTAAAAAAAATTAAATTATTGGTACAATATAAGAAAAGAAAGAGAAGAAAAACATGGCGAAAGTAAATGTAAAAATTTGTATGGGAACCACCTGTTTTGTGATGGGGGCATCTCAACTCCAAGAACTTATTGATATTGCAAAAACAAGATATGGCGATGATGTAGAAGTAGCTGGTTGCCCTTGTTTAGATATCTGCTCAAAAAATTCTGAATATTCAAAAGCCCCATATGTAGATGTAAATGGTAGTATAATTTCAGAAGCTACTATAGATAAAGTATTATACGAAATAGATAGGAACTTAAAGAATGGCAAATAATAACAACCAATCCATACACCTAAAGAAAGAAATTTTAGCGAGAATTATAGAGGCATTTTTATCAGAAGATTACCCCGAAAATACTCGATTAATTCCATATGATATGCGTCCAAAAGGAGCAGAAGTACCTTACAGATGCTGTGTGTATAAAGAACGTGCAATATTAAAAGAGAGAGTAAAATCAGGATTGGGATTCGCGCTTGAAGAAGATGATGAAAGAAAACTTCTATCCGATTATGCAAATGAAGCACTCGAGAGAAAAAAACCTGATGAAAATCCTCTTACGGTTTTAGATGCGGCTTGTGCAGGTTGCGTACCAAGTAGAATTTATGTGACAGACCTGTGTCAGGGCTGTGTCGCTAGACCGTGCCAAACATCGTGTAATTTTGGTGCTATCAGCATGGTTGATGGAAAATCAAAGATTGATGGAAGCAAATGTAAAAGTTGTAAAATGTGTATAAATGCATGCCCATATAATGCAATAGTAAAATTAGTAGTCCCTTGTGAAGATGTTTGCCCTGTGGACGCAATCCAAAAAAGTGCAACCGGAATTACAAGAATAGATTTTGAAAAATGTATTTCTTGCGGGAAATGCGTAGCATCGTGCCCATTTGGAGCAATAAATGAAAAAAGCCAAATAATTGATATATTAAAAAATATAAAAGATACTAAAAAGAAAGTTATTGCTATGTTTGCGCCATCAATTGTTGGACAACTTCCAGGTACAGTTTACCAACTAAAAACTGCAATAGAAAAAGCAGGTTTTGATGTTGTATACGAAGTTGCTCAAGGTGCTGATATTACAACGTTAAATGAAGCAGCAGAATTTGAAGAAAGAATGGCAGAAGGCGAACCGTTTATGACAACATCATGTTGTGCGGGCTACAACCAATTTGTAAAAAAACATATGCCTGAAATAACACCATACAAATCAACAACAGAAACACCTCTTTACTACACAGCTGAAATTGCAAAGAAAGAGCATCCTGATTCTGTTACTGTTTTCATCAGCCCATGTGTTGCAAAACGTAAGGAAGCTATGGAGAATGATAATATCAATTATGTAATGACGTACGAAGAATTAGGCGCATTATTCATTGCCAAAAAGATTGAAATTACTAATTGTGAAGAAGAAAAATTCGAAGTAGAAAGTTCAAAACAAGGTAGAAATTATGGAGTCACTACAGGTGTAGCAGAAGCAGTTAGATCTGTATTAAAAGATAAAGACTCAGCAAAACCTCATATTATTAATGGTTTAACAAAAGAGACCATTAAAGACTTGGAAAAATTCGTAAAGAACAAAAGTTGTCCTGGATGTAATTTAGTTGAAGTAATGTGTTGCGAGGGTGGTTGCATCGGTGGAAATGCTACAATCAATATTCCACGTGTTGCAAGAAAACAACTAAAGACATTAGTTGATAACAGCGAAGATTTAAAACGATAGATCTAAAGGGGTAAGCATAGTGGTTGAAATTCAGCCTAGTATGTTACCTTAAAACCAGTGGTTGACAGCCGGTTATTCAGAAATGAGAACCAAAAATGGCAAGAATAAATATTCTTGCCATTTTATTAATTAATATAACCTAAATATATTTTTATTTTTTTGATTTTTTACTCTGGGTTTTTTAGAACTAATATCCTTGATTTCAGCAATAGACAAATCATACAAATTATTAAAAAATGCTTTTTTAGAAATAACTATTTCTTTATTAGAATTCCACGGATTAATAACTGTGACAGTATTATTTTTATTAACAGATTTCAGGGCATATTCGTGCCCCGTAACAATATCTCTATTCTTGTCCTTTTTAAAACTTAAACAGACTGAATACTTTGACATATCTAAGTTGTTATCTTTAAAGTATGATTTAACCTGATTCAGGGTTAAATCTGAATCTACAATCTCACTTGGGTAACCATTACTTCTAACTACACCATTAAAGCACAATTTAGAAGCGGCAACATTGTTATCTGTATCTGTTGGAGGAGCAACATATGTCTTCGACTTTTGCCCTGACAATAAATATACTGCGACCTCAGGGAAACCACCATAAACCGGCTGTTTATAGCCTCCCAGACCTGTAAATGACTTAATATGATTATTTCTATCAGGGTTCTTACCATATTTTTTTAGTAACTCCGTATTGTACTTTAAAAAAGCAAGTTCCATTGCTTGAACATCATAATCACCAATTGCAGAATCCATATTAGACAATAACTCTTTTTGGGATATAGTATATTTCTTGTGCACCCCTTTTAATTCTACAATTACATTTCCTTTATCATCAGTGGAAATACTATTTTTTATAATCTTTTTCCCAGCTTTAGTTAAAGAAAGACTCTTAAGCGCAGATAACAACCAACAATCACCATAATTGTTTTGATGAAAAGTATTTATTTCACCATTTATGAAGGCTTTTTTCATGAATAATCTATTGAATTTAGTTTTAAACTTATCAATAAGTCCATTTTTTAAATTTGCAGGTTTCTTTCCTTCTTCTGTTTTTTCGATAAAATTTAAAACTTTATCTACTTCACCAGCATCTAGCACATTATCTTTATTGACATCAAACTTCTTAAAAATCGTGTTGAGCTTCTTGTTTTTACCAACAAGCTCTTTTTCCGTAATAACGTTGTCAGCTATATTATTTTTATTTATTGTTTTTGAAGTTTCTTCAATCTTATGCAAAAGGCATCTCTCCTTATTACATATAGAAAGAAAAGATAACAAGTGTAAATTTCACAGTTATTACTGATTTTTACAAATCGTTACACAAAACAATCATATATCTATTAGATTTCAGCGATTTTATGAGTTTGCTAATAATACAATATTTAAAATAGTTTGTTTATGGTATATCACAACATTTGAAAAGGTACTATAATACTCATGTTTCACAAATCAATAGGGACGTTATTATGTACGATTTTGAAGTTTTTGAATATGAATTTAGTAAAATTTATAAAAGGTTACTACGTTTAGAACTCTTAATTAAAATAAAGATTAAAGAATGCTGTTTAAAAGAATATGGAGAAGATGTTATGGATAAATTCTCAAATTTCTTTAATAACTACAAAATTTATAATAAATATAAGAACGACTCGAATAATAGAAATTATTTTCTTGAAATTAGAGATGACAAAGAAGTTCCTAATCCTTTGAAATTTATACAGCTTATAAATATGCTTACATTAAGACATTTACTCCATTTTGTATTTACAGAACAAGCTTTTAGAACAGAAAACATTGTTGAAAAATTCTACGTTAAAGAAAATATTAAATTTAAACAGCTTAAAGATGCCAAAACCCCTTTAATTAATTTAAGAAATTATATAGCTCATTTTGATTACAAAAAATATCAGAAAAATAAAAATGAATATATAAGTTCATTATTATTATATGAAATTTGTTTAGGATGCTCTCTTGGGAAATTTGACAACATACCTAATGAATTAGGATATAAACCACCAATGTCAAAAATTATAGAAAAAATATATGAACTAGCACCTGAACTATTCAAAAAAAACATATCACACGCAGAATTCCCATACAACAAGGATAGAATGATTGTTGACATGTACGAAGATATAGCAATTTTAAATGGTTATGAATATTCTGATTTAAAATCTCAGTGGGATGTTATTAGAGAAAAATTTAGGTTTAATCAGAAATTAATTCAAGACGGCAATACAGATATAGATATTGATATTGAAGAAAATCAACCTCATCAAATCTCAATTAGCTTTAATAAAATATAGTAAAGGAGACCAGTTCATGACCGATCTCCGACTTGTTCTTTTGTACCTGAGGGATGGCTCTTGTCCACCTGTGCCTCCTATAAAATATGATAAATCACATGGTACTCTTATATTATAATCTAAATTATGCGTTTTTCAAGATGTAAATATTATTAAACAATACTCTTTTTAAGTCTTGCTGAGCGGTTTTCACTTAGTAAGTTCTTAAGTTTCATGATAGCTTGAGCATGGATTTGGCAAACACGTGATTCGGAAATATCAACTGTCTCTCCAATTTCTTTGAATGTCATGTTTTCATGGTAATAAAGAACCATTATCATACGTTCTCTTTCAGGTAAACGCTTCAATGCTGCCTCCAATTGTACTTTAACATTTTTTTCCTCATAAGCTTCATGAGGAGCAAGATGGCTAGAATCTTGAATAGTATCAATAATTTCCATACTATCATCGCCAGATCCTTTTTTATCATAAATGGATGTAATAGTAGTATCATCCGCTAAAATTTGGTCAACTTTTTCTGTTTCAAGTCCTAAAAGTTCAGCAACTTCACTATTTGTAGCAGATCTGCCGAATTTCTTTTTTAATTCCTCTTGTGCTTGTTTTACATCTCTGATTTTTCTTCTTACAGTTCTAGGCAAGAAATCTTGAGAACGAATTTTATCAATAATATTGCCTCTGATTCTTACAAGGGCATAAGTTTCAAATCTTGCACCATTCTGAGGGGTATATTTTTCAACAGCGTCTATCAAACCTTCAACGCCATAGCTTGAAATATCTTCAAAAGAGAAAGTAGGTGGAAGTGCAACTTTAACACGTCCCACAACATAACGAGTTAAATAAATATATTGAACAATAAGGGTGTCTCTCAGTTTTTTGTCAGTTTTGTCAACAAAATATTGTTCCCAGACTTTGACTAACTCCTCATCTGAAAGACGTTTTATATTATTGTAACTACTAAAATTATTCTGCTCCATCCCTATACCCACGAAAGTACTTCTATATCATTCTATAAAATCTACAGCTTTCTACATCGTGTATTTGTATGAACTTAGGGTAAAAGTAACCAAAAAAGATAAAAAATAGAGATATTTAAGTGAAAAAACACAAAATTATTCTTTTACAGCACCTTTTAATAAATCATTTATTAAATATTTCTTCTCTAATAAGAAAATTAATATTGTTGGAACCGCACAAATTACAGAACATGCAAGCAAGTCCCCCCACATAGTAATTTCTCTATAACTCCCTTTGAAAATAGCAAGACCGAGAGGTAAAGTTCTCATAGACTCAGAATTAGTAATAATTAAAGGCCAAATAAAACTATTCCAAGATGAAATAAATGTGAATATTGCGAGCGTCGCAACTGCAGGTATTGCAAGTGGCAAAGCAATTTTGAAAAACATCTGGAATTTATTACATCCATCAATTGTAGCAGCATCTTCTAAATCTTTTGCAAACCCTAAAAAATATTGTCTCATCATAAATACACCAAAACCACCAAAAAGACCTGGAATAATAAGCGCCTGATATGTATCAACTATATGCAGTTCTCTCATTAAAAAGAAAAGCGGAATAATATTTACTTGAGGAGGAATAAACATTGTTATCAAAAAGATAAAAAATATTGCATCACGACCCTTGAAATTCATTCTTGCAAAGGCATATCCTGCAAGCGTTGAAAAGAAGACTTGACCTATTGTTGTAAAAACAGAAACTATTAGACTATTGAAAAAATATTTCCAGACAGGAATAGCGCCAAATACATGTTTATAATTATTCATTGTAATTAATGATAAAAAATTCCCTATATGATTAAAAGCAATCTCGTTATTAGAAGACAGTGATATAAGAACCATAACCAAAAAAGGAAACAACATTCCAATTGCCGTTACTGTCAATATAAAATAAATTAAGAACTTTTTCATTTTCATATTCAAATTTTATCATAATAAGAACACTTCACAAACTTCAGAGACTATATTTAAACTTCCTTTTCAAAAATAATAATTAAGCTATAATATAAACTATGAAAAAATTATTACTAATCATTGTTATAATATTTTTCTCAATTGCTAATATAGCAAATGCAGACCCAGAATTGAGAAATTATGATGGGATAGAAATTCCTGCGGGGACATTTATTCCAATAATATCCTTACAACAATTTTCTACAGCAACATCGGACGAAACAACACCTCTTAAATTTGCATCAACTAACGATATCTATTTATTTGAAACAGATATAATCCCTACGGGAACAGTTTTTTATGGACATATTGAAAAGAAGAATGAACCTATTGTAGGAACAAACGCATCAATGATTGTGAGAATAACTAAAATGAAATTGAAAGATGGTTTTGAAATCCCGCTAAAAGGTTATATATACACGACAAATGGCAATTTAATCGGTGGAGAGATGACCGCACCTGAAACTTATGATAAAGTTCCACATTACGCAAAAGGCATCTGCCACCACTATATAGGCGTTTTACAGTATGTTCCTGGAGCAACAAGAAAAATGGGAGAACATATTTCAATCACATCGGGTGCATCCCTGCTGATAGAGCTTACTGGACCAGCATATATAACACACACATTAAATAATTGACAATATTTTGATTGGGGATACAATAATATAAGATAAGATAGGAGGAGGGTTATATGAACAAAAGAGTTAATGCTTTATTAATAGCAACATTGTTTACTGTTAGTATGGGGGCAAGTTTTGCAGCACCAAATTATTCGTACAACGGTGGGGCACAAAAACCAAGTTATCAACAATCTTATTACCCAGCTCCCCTTAATCAATCATACAATTGTAATAATACCCTAAGAGGTAGAGTTGTAACTGTTCCATCAGGTCAAACAATAATGGCAACAGTCACAGCACCAATAAGTTCAGCTTATTCAACACCTGGTCAAAGTGTGTCAGTAGCATTGGGGTCAGACTTTACATATAATGGTAATATGATTGCACCAGCAGGAAGTACTGTTATTGGGACTGTGGTTGAAGCAAAAAAAGCAAACCATGGAAGTACTAACGGAAAACTTTGCATAAGATTTAATCAAATAATAACACCATATGGATTACAAGTTCCTATATCAGCGATTATCAAAACTAATGATAATTCTGGTGTTCTTATTGGAGGCACAAAAACAGATGTTGCAAAAGCATATGCAAAAGACATGGGTATAGGTGCCGGAGCCGGTGCATTAACTGGTCTTGTAGCTTCTGCAATTTCAGGTGGGGCTCTAGGCAAAGGAACTGCTATTATGACTGGAGTTGGTGCAGGCGCAGGTCTGCTAAAATCTGGTTGGGATAAAGGAAATGATGTAGAAATCCCTGCTGGTGCGTCTTTAGATTTAATTTTGACACAACCAGTAACTGTTTCACCATCATCATATGATTACGAAAAATAAACTGGTTAGGCAGACTAAAACAGGTAGAGGATAGTTTTTAAATACTAACTTATATAAACTTATCTGAGAGATGAAATAAACGAATGACATTATTAGGAAACAAATACAATTTTATAGACGATGACGAGCAAGGGGAAGAGGGTTATACCTTACCAGCAGTAGTAACTAAACGTGATGATGGATTAACTTTCAAAAAATCATTAGCGGTTTCAACCGTAATGCACCCACTTGCAGTTGCATTAATCTGGTTATTAGTAGTAATCCTTGGTTTCTTGGGGATAAATTTTGGGTTGTTTAATAAACCTGAATTGCACAAAAAGAAAGATATAGAATTTGTTCTTGTTGATAAATCAGCAGTACCAAGAGATCTTCATACAAGAAACAGAGCTGATAGAAACTCTCGCTCTGGCGGGAAACGAAACCCTAAAAAGAAAGTTTCATTATCATCAGCAAAAGCTTCTCATAAATCATCATCTGCTAGTTCATTAGAGAAGATGATTCAACAGCAACAAAAACAAATTATAAAACAACAAAAAAGAATTATAAAACAACAAAGAGTTCAAGCAGCTCACGTAAAATCACATCCTAGTAGAGCAACAGGCTCACACGCCAATAGAGCTGCAACCAGCAGACCCGCACCACCTAGTGTTGCTCCAAGTCCAAGACCAATGTCAGCGCCACCAAGATTTGCTCTTAAACCTACAAATCCGTTCTCAATTCCTGTACCATCAGGATTGCCGGCTGGTAAGAGTTTAGCAACAGGTCCTGTCGGTGGAACTTCAGCACACTCAGGAGCTAAATATGGTGGATACTCAGGAGGAGGATCTTCTGGTGGCAGGTCATACGCACCAACACCATCACTTGCACCATCAAGAAATACAGGTTCTGGACAAATGTCTAGAGGGTCAAGCGGTAGCGGTAGTTCTGGAGGATCATACGGGAATCCTGGAGGTGGCGGTGGTCGTCCTGGAATCGATGCAATTAGAGAGCCTGATTTTGGACCATATATGAGAGAACTGCAACGACGTATTAAGTTGAATTGGACTCCTCCAAAAGGTAACGAAAGTAAACGTGTTGTTTTACTATTTAAGATTGCAAAGAGTGGTAGAATGTTATCATGTCGAGTATTCAAATCATCAGGATTACCATCCGCAGATGATGCAGCTCTAAGAGCTGTTGAACTCACAGCACCATTCAGACCACTACCAGTAGAATTCAGAGGTCAAAGTATTGATATTCAATTCACCTTTGACTACAACGTTTTCGGAGCGTCAAGATACTAAAATTTATTATATAGAAAGAGGATAAGAACTATGGAATTATTATTACATTCAATACAAATCGATTGGCCAGTATTACTACCAATTTTAGTTTGTTCAGTATTAGTTATTGCTGCAGGTATAAACAGAGCATCTTTTTACAACAGAAACAAACGTGATGTTGTTCAATTTATACCAAAACTTCAAAAAGAATTAGCTAAGAACAACCTTGTTGGAGCACAAAATCTTGCTATCCAATGTGGCGGTGTAATTGGCGAAGTTACAGAAGAAGCTGTTAGAATTTTCTCAGAACAAAAAAGCGGATTTTCAAGATCATTTGATATCGCTGCGAGTTTAGCATCAAGAAAATTAGAAAATCATTTAACAATTCTTGGTACAATTGGTGGTGTTGCACCTTTCTTAGGGTTGTTTGGTACAGTTGTTAGAATCCTTTATACATTCCAAGATTTAGCAACACAAGGAAACCAATCTGCTGCAGTTGCAATGGGTATTGGTTCTGCATTGATAGCAACAGCTTTCGGGTTAGGAGTTGCAATCGTTGCAGTTATCTGCTTTAATTCCTTCCAAGCAATCGTTAAAAGATTTGAAGATGACTTCCAATTAATTAAATTATTATTCTTAAGCTTTGTTGATTCAGATGAAGAACCAAATTCAAACAAATCATCATCAAGCATAGCTCTATAAAAATCAAGGGAATTTAAAATGTCTATAAAGAGCGGCAAAAATGCCATGTTTACAGAAATAAATATAACACCTTTAACAGATATCTTCTTGGTATTGTTAATCATTATGATGGTTGTAGCTCCTACATTCCAATCAGAAGATAACTCAATTCATGTACCTGAAATTAATAGTGGAATATCAATTGAGCAAAAAAATGCAACCATATCTGTTACAGCAAAAGGTCAAATGTTTTTGAATAACCAAGTAATCAATCCAGATGACTTGGTATCTGCTCTTGAAACATTGAAACCAAAACTTCAAAAAAAAGAAATTGTTGTAAAAGCAGATGAAAAAGTTAAAAGTTCTGAAATAATGAAGATTATGAACGCAGCAGAAAATGCTCAATATAAAAAACTCATAATCGCTGGAGAACCCTTAAACAAAAAAGCCCAAAAAGTTTTAGAACAACAAAATAATATAATTGAAACGCAAGAAGACCAGTTAGATGATGGAGGAGGTTACTAATGAAAGATTCTTTTAATGAAATAAATATAACACCTCTAACAGATATCTTTTTGGTATTGTTAATCATTATGATGGTTATTGCACCACTATTAGACCAACAAGGGCTGAACTTAACTGTACCTGAAATGGTAAAAGAACAAAATATAAAACCAGCGAAAACAATGAGTTTTACAGTTACAAATGACGATAAATATATGCTTGACGGGACTGAAGTTAGCGCAGACAATTTACAAACAACCATCAATTCACAAGCAAAGAATTACCCTGATGGACTTCTTATACAATCAGAGCCAAACTCAACACACGGAGCTGTTGTAAAACTTATGGATTGCGCTAGAAATTCTGGAGTATCTAATATTTCTTGTGTTGGACTATAAAGAATTTAATAAATAAAAAGCTGGAATCAAATGATTCCAGCTTTTTATTATAATTTATATTTTGTCTCAACAGTTACAATATTGGCATCTTTCAGTGTTTAATCAAAACCTTATCTAAAACTTTCGATTTATTTAACAGGACTTGCTAATAGGTCTTCTCCTCTATTGTAACTTCCATAAGATTTACCATTCGCTTTAGTTACAAGTTTAAACGTATCACCCTCAAAGTGTGGATATATTTGTACTTTTGTTCCGCTAGGTAAAACTGTAGTTTGTACATTTCTAGTAGTTTGTACATTTCTAGAAGTTTGTGCCTTTTTAGAAGTTTTTACCCACTTGTGATTATTTGTACTATTTAAAACACCCTTGGTATCTTTTAAATTAACTTTTTTATAACCTTTTGCATACATTTTTAAACTATTTAATGAAACCATATAACTACACCTTATTTTAATTACACACAAAAACAAGAAAAGATGTAAAGAAAAAAATTTGCTACCAAATGGAATTGCATTAAGAAATATAACTAACGAATAACAACACTACAGCTATTTATTTTACTCTCCCAATTATAAGCTGTTTTTATACTCTCTTCAAGAGTGTGTTTAGGGTTCCATTTTAATATTTGCCCCGCTTTTGTATTATCGGCAACTAATATTGCAGGGTCACCTAAACGTCTTGGCATAATATTCAAAGGAATAGCTTTTTCTGTTATTGCTTCACAAGTAGAAAAAACTTCTTTTACCGAATCACCATTTTGCGTCCCTAAGTTAAAATAATCAGTCTCACCACCATTATTAAGATATTCTAGTGCTAAAAAGTGAGCATCTGCTAAATCTTCTATATTGATATAATCTCTGACACAAGTCCCATCAATAGTAGGATAATCTTCACCATACAATTCAAATGTTTTACCACTATTGAACGTTGATTTCAAAATATTTGGAACCAAATGAGATTCAGGCTTATGCCATTCCCCAATTCTTGATAAAGAATCCGCGCCTGCAACATTAAAATATCTCAAGCGGACGCTTCTCAATCCATAAGCACTATCATAGTCATCCATGATGCGTTCTATCATGAGTTTGGTTTGTCCATATGGATTTATAGGGTTTTGCGGATGGCTCTCGTCTATTGGCGTATAAACGGGCTCTCCATAAGTTGCTGCAGTTGAAGAAAAAACAATCTTTTTGACATTATTTTCTAACATTGCACTTAACAAATTAAGAGTTCCATATACATTATTATGATAATATTTATCAGGCTTTTGTACTGATTCACCGACTAAAGATAAAGCTGCAAAATGAAGTACCGCATCAATCCTATGTTTGTGAAAAACACTTTTAATATCAGAAATATTTGTCAAATCACCTTTAATAAAATCAACAACTTTGCCTGAATACTTTTGATTTTTTAAAGTTTCAACAGTTTCAATATGACCTGTTACAAGATTATCAAAAATAACGACATCATAACCCTTCTCTAAAAGAGCTAAAATACAATGACTTCCTATATAACCTGCACCACCTGTAACTAATATCATTTTTATAACCTCTTGTAAATATTATCAGATTAATAAATCAAAACTATGTTATTAATGTGACATATCTATATATTTGTCGAGCCATTTAGTTGGTAAAATCATCCTAAAACCAAACTTACCAAAATATCCTTTGTATGCCTGTTCAGGATTTGGTTTACCGTGGAAAATAACAAGCTTAGCTTCTTCTGGATCTCTTGGAACTTTAAACAAACATACTGGGAATTTATGCAAACAACAACGTTTAAAACTTACGCACCAATCTGAAGGCCAGTATTTAAGGATTCCTTTTTCAAACATTTCATAAGATAAAAATGCTTGTTCATTTTGGAAATGGCGTCTTATAGCAGGTCCTAATTTATAGAAATGTTCTAACACTTCAGGATGTTTACCCACTTCATAACGAAACACCGATGAATTTCCAATAATATCATTTGGGAAATCCCAATCTTTTATAATTAGGAATTCACCTTCTTTTTCAAAAAATGGATCTAAACTCTGACGAATAATAATATCTAAATCAAGAAACAGAGCTGTACCTTCTAAATCATATAAATCTTTGTTAAAAACAGTTAATTTCTTCCACATTCTATCTGGAATACCTTCTTCATTCAAAGGTGGAATGGGCTTTGTTTCAATCTTAGGATCAATACCTTCTGCGTTATCTGTAAAACAAATAAATCGATGAGGAATTGTTATATTTTTTTCAACCATTTCGTAAAGTCGATTCACGTAACCAGCATCAAATTTTTCTCCCCACTTCATGCAGATGATATTCTTATCCATAAATTTTTCTCCATTAAAATATACTAATTGATAGGTACAATTATACAACCAATTCGACGATTTTACTAATTTTTTAAAACATCTTGTAACAGCCAAAGAGCGTGTGGGAAAATTAAGAATTTTTCTGCACGCTTTTTAGAGAGTTTATACGTGTTTTAAACTGTTGATGTATAATAATTTCATAATGAAAAAGCATTTAAAACTAGAACAATTATTTTTCCTAATATTGATTTTAATAATCAATATTGCACCTGTGCAAGCCGTAGAGGAATTAGAGATAAAAAAGAACGATGTTTTATCTCTTCAAGAATGTGCATCAATTGCAATAAACAATAGCCCCCTAATTAAAAAATATGCCTATAATCTTAAAATTGCAAGCAGCAATTTAGGTATAGCAAAATCAGAATATTTCCCGACAATAGGAGTTGGGGCAGGCGTTTATCAAGAATACAACACAAATAAAAACTATCCTAATACATCTTCCTATCGAGAACTTCCCTCTGCAGATGCATATTTAAGACAATTACTATGGAACTTTGGGAAAACAAGTTCACTTATTAGAATGAATCATTTTTACAAAATTGCCGCAGAATATGAGTTTATGGATAGCATTTGCTCAACGATATATGATGTCAAAATAAAATATTATAACGTTCTTAAAACTCAAGGGATTTTGGAAATAGCAAAAACAAATTTAGAAATAAATGAACAAAATGTTCATAGAACAAAAAGTTTTTCTAAATCAGATCCTAAAAAACTCGTAGATTATATAGATTCAAAAGTATATTTGAGTGAAGCACAAATGCAATTAACCGAAGCTGAAAACAATTATAACCTAGCACTTGCAGATTTAGGTAATTCACTATATGTTGCACAATCTCCTGATTTTACAATCAAAAAAATCAAAACTTTTAACTTCAAGAATTCAAATATACCTAAATACTTAAAAAATAATAATACTATACTCAAAACTAATACTGACACAAAAATAGTTAATGTTGCCCTCAAAACTCAGATATCTAAAACTGAGGGAACCGAAATAAAAGAACTACCGTTTAAACACGAAGAAGCATATGATTTAGCTTGCAAAAACAGCCCTGATTTATGGGTACTTCAAACAACAGTAAAAGCTCTGGAACAAGCATTAATTTATACTAAAAGAGAATATTTCCCTGAAATTACTGGAAACGTCGGATACAACTACCTAAATAGTAGATATTATTCAAACAATGATATGAATATGTATGTTAAGGTTTCAAGCGCTGTAAACTTGAAACAATTAAAATATGAAATAGACAAAGCCTCCTCCAATCTTGATTTGGGCAATAATGATGTATACAACTTTAAACAAGATTTATATTATGGAGTAAAAAAATGCCTATTAAATGTAGATAAAACTGAAAAACAAATTGCAGAATCACAACTCAAAGCAGAAGAAGCTCTAGAAGATTTTAATGCAGTAAACGAAAAATACAATCAAGGGAAAACAGATTACATAGCGTTTCAAGCCGCAAGAAAAAACTACAACGAGGCCCAAATGCTTTATGTTGATAAATTATACGATTATAATGCGTCTTTAGCAAACTTAGAAATTACTATGCACTACCACCTTGATAATCTGCATGAAGAAGTAGAACATGCAATACACTATCACTACAAAGATATCATAAGTCATCTTGAAACATCTATGCACTGTGAACACAAACACCAAGAAGAATCGCACCCACATGCAGATGAGGATGAAGAATTATAATTGGAATAAATAGAGGTATGAATGTTATTATTTTGGTGTAAAATGTAACTGGAATTAAGATGAAATTAAGATTATGTTGTTATAAATGAGGAGGAATTTATAGCAACACATATATGAATTAAGAAAGCGGGATTAAAATGATACATAATACAGCAGTTATACATAAAACTGCACAAATTGCGGATGATGTTGAAATAGGACCTAACGTTGTTATTGGGGAAAATGTTAAATTAGGAAGTGGCGTAAAAATTATTTCAAGTGCACACCTAGAATTTTGTGAAATTGGAGATAATACAATAATTCATCCGTTCGCAACAATAGGAACAGCCCCACAAGATTTGGGCTATAAAAATGAACCTACCAACGTTATAGTCGGTGAAAATTGCTTAATAAGAGAAAATGTTACAATCAATAGAGCCTCAGGTGAAGGAAACTCAACAATTGTAGGGAATAAATGCATGCTTATGACAGGAGCTCATATTGCACACAATTGCAAACTTGAAAATGAAGTTATCCTAGCTAATTTAGCTACACTAGGTGGTCACGTGAAAGTTGGATTCGGAGCTTTTATTGGCGGAATGGGAGTATATCATCAAAATATCAGAATCGGGGAACTCGCAATCCTAAGCGGATTCTCTGCCGCTCGTCAAGATATTTTACCATATTCAAAAGCGTCAAGTTGTCCTGCATATTCTTCAGGTATAAATGTTGTAGCTCTTAAACGTCGTGGGTTTTCTCAAGAAGACAGAACAAGTATAAATGAAGCTTTTAAATTATTAATTTCTCATGACTACAACACATCACAAGCGATTGAACAAATTGAGAAAACTATAACTCCAAATAAATATATTGACACAATGATTGAATTCATTAAGTCTTCAAAAAGAGGCGTATCATTGAAGTGTCATCACAATGACATCTTTGCCTAGATAGAAGTTTTATATTGGGTTCTGCACCCGTATTATAAATAAATAAAAAGCTGACTAAAAAGATAGTTAGCTTTTTTATTTGTCGAAGATGGGACTCTCTTGCTCGTTCGCATTAAACGGGTCTTCATATTTTCTTTTGTAAACTTTACCATTTCAAAAGAAAATAGTTTCGCCCTCTGCTCTCTCACGCTTGAACCATGACAAAGCTCCGCTTTGTTGTGGGTTCTGCGTCCCATACATAATTTAATTTGTAAATTATAATGTCGAAGATGGGACTTGAACCCACACAGCGTTAGCCATACACACCTGAAGCGTACGTGTCTACCATTCCACCACTTCGACTTATTCAATTTTCAACATTATATGGTAATATACCCGCGGCGGAAGTGTTCTCTTCGCTCACACCCTCCATAAATTTTAATACTTAATTAAAATTGACGGAGTCCTTACCACTTCGACTTATTCAATTTTCAACATTATATGGTAATATACCCGCGGCGGAAGTGTTCTCTTCGCTCACACCCTCCATAAATTATACATCGATTGAGAATTTGTGTATAGACAAACTCTCAATTAAAAATGGATTTATTATAAAATCCCTTCCATCATTTCATTAAGTGCAATTTTTGCAGCTCTTATAGGAGATGCAAAAGACGTACCGGAAACAGAACCATAACTATTAAATGGATTTGGTTCAGTAGGCGCAGGATAGTCAACACCTGATAATCCAGAAATATTTATACCATCATTATTTACAACTACAGGGTGCGAATACCGTTCGTAATGTTGAGTAAATATACTATTTCTAGAAGCTGAAGATTCTTCAACCTTTCCCGAAGAATCTAACCCTCCAACACCTTCTAAAATAGATGAACTAAAACTTGCATCAATTGCATCCTGACCCTCATTCCCCGAACTTTTAACTATTCTAACCTTATTTTTTAATTTTTCATAAGCTTTGGTATAAACATTTACCTCATCTATTGCAGTTTTTTCATCAGAACAATAATAGGAAACCATTTTATCCTTTTTATCAATATCTTTATAAGCTAAATGCTCCATTAGTAGCTTTTTCAAGTCTTTTCCTGAGTGTTTTTGAGAAGCTGGGCAAGAAAAAGAACTACCATAAGAAATTGAGACTGCAGCTGTGTTTTTATCAACCATTTTATATAATTTTTCAAATTTGTTTTCAAAATTTTCATTATTTATTAACCAAACTTTATAATTAGCAAAAGGGTTATACCTCTTTGCCAAAATATTGATAAAATCAGTATGGCTAAAAAAGACATCCCCAATCTTCTTTCCAAAAGCCTCTTGCCCCACATCAAGATCAGCCAAGATAACTTTCTTTGGCTTAAGTTCTGCATTTTTAACAAACTCACCGTCTTGATTTAAAATTCTTACAAGAACATTTCCTTCTTTTGTCCTATTTTCTTCAAGTAAATGATATGCCTTATCGTCTTTAGGATTAACCCAGACAGCCCTTTTATAAGAATCTTCAATATCAGTAGAAGTTAACCTCTTTCTATCTTCAGGTAAAGCTTTTGGTCCTATATTATTTGAATAGTATTCATATTTACCTGTTTTTGCAATTTTATTCATAGCTCCTGCCTGTTGCATTTCAACAGAATAAAATCGTGGCAACTCAAAAGTTTTTCCACTCACAGGATACGTAACTGTTGGATTAATTCCATGTATTTCTTGTTTTGAAGTATTTATAATTCGCTTAACTCCTGCACATTGACAGAAATTGGCAATTGTTTTCAAGCTAACCATTAAATTCCTATAAATTAATATTTATACATAATAAAAACAACAAAAATAGAAAATTTGCTAGTAATAGAAAACACTTATGCCTATAACTCAACTACTTCGAAACTATAAACATAAAGCATACGCTATTTATACAATGATTTTAAATTTGTGTATATGTTTGCCATCGTGCTTTAAGTTATTTTATATAGCCTTGTAGGATAACCGTTCTTACCAATGAAACAAAATTTGTTTACCTTAATAATTTATAAGTTAGTTTTCTTGGTAGCTATCCAAGAAAAAGGAGGTAAAAATGACGATTAAAAAACTTACTGTGGCAGCTGCAATTGCCGTTGGTATAACAACGTGTTCAATCACAAGCGCGATGGCAGCTTGTCCATGCCAACAACAGATTCCTGTCGTTACTGCTCCGTCTTGTGGATGTGCCCAAGACAGACCAGTAGTAACAGGGGCAGCTTGTCCATGCAATGAGGTACAGACACCAAAATGTCCAGCGCCTGCATGCACACTTTGTCCACAAGGGGAACTTTGCAAATCTGAAATGAAACAAGTCTATGCATACCCGAATTCCATTTATGGAGACAACAACTATGTCGGGCAAGATACAGACTATGTTTACAGAACTGCAGAATTTGGCGGATGTGGATACTGTAGATCTGGATTCAGCGTTGAGCCAAGGGGGCTCGCAGAAACAACCAATGGTGTTACCGTTGCGACGGATAAAAACATCACAGGTGCGGCTGCAAGTCTTCCATGTTTGAATGAACTGTCAAGCCATAATGGGGTCTCTATCATACGAGATGAAAGTAAAATAGACGGCCATGGCACACCAATTCAAATGCAAACATCTGATTCTCTTCAGGCAATTAAAAAGACCCTAATCCCTTTCGAAATTAATTCTAAGGGAAACATTACAGGTGGGGCTGCAGGGCTATCCCAACCAAACCTGTTCCCTGATGTCCCAGAGAATTATTGGGCAGCTTGTGACATTACTAAACTTGCACTTAATGATGTTGTTGTAGGTTATCCTGACAGATTCTTCAAACCATCACGAGATATTTCACGTGCTGAATTTGCAACAATGATTGTTAAAGGCTTCAATAAAGAATCATGTGGATATGGTTCTGCATCATTCAGAGACGTATCTAGTTCACACTGGGCTAATTCAGTAATTGCTGCAGCAGTTGAACAAAATCTTTTGAAGGGATACCCACACAATTTATTTAAACCTAACAAAGCTGTAACAAGAGGTGAAGTAATATGTGCAATATCCAAAGGTCTTAGTTGCGATGTTGACGCTTGTCAAGCAAAAGACATCCTTTCAAAATATTCTGACGGAAATTCAATCCCAGAATGGGCTCAAATCCCTATCGCAAAAGCTCTTAATCAAGGTGTCTTGAAAAATACCCCAAATCCAAACAGAATTGATGCATTTAAAGACGCTTCAAGAGCAGATGTCTCGTCTATATTACAAGCAGCAAGACTTGCAGGTGGATATGATAAAAACCCTGCAACGGCAAATGAATGTTGCCCTGCAAAAGATGAAAGACAAGCTTATGTAGAAAATCAAGAAATCGTAAAAATTCCAACACTAAAATTGGAATTCAAAGATGAAGTTAACGCAAAATCGTCTCACGTTGGTGAAAAATTTGCGGCTAACACACTTGAAGATGTAACTATTAATGGACAACTATATCCAAGTGGATCAAAAGTTATGGGTAAAGTTGTTGAAGTTATAAGACCATCCGGATGTCAAAAAGGTGCACTAAAACTTGCATTTACAGAAATCCAAAACTGTGGATGTAAAGCAGAATTGCCTAAACAAATTCTGACTGCACAAATTGACTGCTCAAATACACCAAATCCTGTAGCAAGAATTCTTTCTGCGCCATTTACTTTGGCAGGTACATTACTTGGTGTTGTAGGTAGAACAACAGGTGGTATGTTATCTAACTTAGGTAACGCTGCTGAAAACGTATCCGATGGTGTTGGTATTGCGGTTGGCGAAACCTTCCAAGGGCAATTTAGAGCCGCTGGAAGAAGTATAGCCGATGCAACTGTAGCAACTGTTAAAGCTCCTATCGACTTTACTAGAACTGCCTTGTCAGGTACTCTAGGGTTAGTCCAAACTACAGGAGATGAAGTTGCATACATGGTAGACGCTAAAGGCTACAAAATCTCTGCAATTAATCCGAAAGAACACGTAAATATTGCTTTCGGTTGTGGCGAATAGTGAGTTAAAAATAATCGTTCGCACAAAGCAAAGACCACCTATGAAAATAGGTGGTCTTTTGCCTTGTATTACTTTAATAGTGTGCTTTTTACATTATTAATTTATATGTCTTTTTATATATAAAATTCTTGTATTTCCCATAAAAATGGTTATAATGAAATTGTAAGTTCTGTTAATATATAGTCAATTAAATTGTAACTACCTTAATCAAAGGGGTTTTAATGGGCATTTTTAAATTTATCTGGTCAAGAATTCTATTACATCTTGAAAAACTTGGAAGCAATTCTTCACACATAATTGGTTTCTAAAACAACTTAGCCGTAGAACAATAGAGTCACTAGGTTCTAAAAGAAGGTTTCATACAAAGTTGCGAGAAAATTAAGAATTTTTCTCGCAGTTATTAAATTTTGTGAGAAGTAAGTTAGTCTTTTAACAAGACTATTCTTGCGTCTCATATACTGTATGTCGGATATGGAAAACCAAGATTTACCCCTCAAAATTGTAGATTTTGAGTTTTTTCACATCCTCATAAAAATATGAATGGATAAAAATTACCCATTCATATTTTATTACTTAATTTAGAAGTTATATTTAGAGATTAATATCTTGCAAGATATCTATCTAATTCCCACTGAGTTACAGCAGTTCTATAATCATCCCATTCTTTTTCTTTGGCAGTTACGAATTCATTCATAATGTGTTGACCTAATGCTGCATTTGCAACCAAAGATTTATCTAACATTTCAACTGAATCCATTAAAGTACCAGGCAATGAATCGATTTTTTGTCTTTTACGTTCTTTGCTTGTTAATTTATAGATATTGCTTTCAACTGGAGCAGGTGGATCAATTTTGTTTCTGATACCATCTAAACAAGCTTCCAATATAGCTGCAAAAGCTAAGTATGGGTTACAAGAAGGATCTGGTGAACGAAGTTCAACACGAGTTGCAACACCACGTTTTGCAGGAACTCTTAACAATGCACTTCTGTTTGCTAAAGACCAAGCTAAATAAACAGGAGCTTCATAACCAGGTACAAGTCTCTTATAACTGTTTACAGTTGGGTTCAAAATAGCTGTAATGCTCTTAACGTGTTTCAACAAACCACCAATTGCATATTTTGCTGTTTCTGACAATTGATATTCTGCTTTTTCATCAAAGAAAGCATTTTTACCATTTTTAAACATTGATACATTACAGTGCATACCTGAACCATTAATACCAAATATAGGTTTTGGCATAAACGTAGCATGCAAACAGTGTAGTGCGGCAATCGCTCTAACAACTACTTTGAATGTAGCAACATTATCAGCTGTTGTTAAAATATCAGCATATTTAAAATCGATTTCGTGTTGTCCATCAGCAACTTCATGGTGAGATGCTTCAATATCAAAACCCATTTCTTGCAATGTAGTAACGATATCAGAACGAACATCTTCGCCTAAATCTTCAGGTCCAACATCATAGTATCCCGCTTTATCTTGTGTAGATGTTGTAATTTTGCCATCTTCATCTTTTGAGAATAAGAAAAATTCAGCTTCAGGTCCCATATTCATTGTGAAACCTAATTTTTTTGCTTCAGTCATTAATCTCTTCAAGTTACATCTTGGACATCCTTCAAATGCAGTTCCATCAGCATTATAAATATCACAAATTATTCTTGCAGATTCATAACCTTCTTCATTTCTCCATGGTAATACTTCAAATGTATTCTTATCAGGATAAAAATACATATCAGATGTTTCAATACTTCTAAAACCTTTGATAGAAGAACCATCTAACATAATTTCGTTAGCTAAAACCTTGTCAATTTGACTTGCTGGTACTGACATATTCTTAACTTGACCATTGATATCTACAAATTGAAGTTTTATAAAACGAATACTTTTTTCTTTAATAATATTTTTTATATCCTCTGCAGCATAATCTTTTGCATCCAATCTCTGGTATTTAAAGTCGGCCATTAAACCCTCCATTCATTCTTAATCTATTCCGCGTAATCCTTGCAATTCTCTTTACTTTAACAATTAAAGTACATTTTGTTTCTTAGGTCAATTATTTTGATATTAAGAATAAGTAAAGACATCATAATTAATATTTTAAAAATTTTCTTATATTTTAAAAAACAACCAAGTTTTTTAACAAAACGTTCAAATAATCTATAAAATTTTATGTTTTCGAAGACTATTTGAAAATTTTTGAAAATTTTTCTTGATTTTTGCCCCAAATTTCAACTTTTTTATTTTTTGAAATTTTGATTAAGAAATATTACTTTCGAAATTCTCATACGAGAGAATCTACAAACTCTCAGAATTGTAGATTTGGGAGTTTTTCTGTGTCCTGTATATTGGTCTTGTTAAAGTATTCCATTACATTCAAAAAGGTTATAATATATGAAAATGAAAGATAATAATCAAGATTCAAGCCTTTTTGTTAATGCTGGCAGAAATGCCTTAAGATATATCATAAGAGCATTATCAATTAAAGAAATTTTTATTCCATACTATACATGCCCATCTGTATGGCAAGCGATAAGAATAGAAAACTGTGAAATAAAATTCTATCATATAGATAAAAATTTTATGCCAGAACAAGAATTTGAAAAAGATTCCTTTATTCTCTACACAAATTATTTTGGAATATCTTCAAATAACGTACTAAAACTTGCAGAGAAATACAAAAATCTTATAGTAGATAATTCCCAAGCTTTTTATATGCCCCCATTTGGGATTGCAAGTTTTAACTCCGTAAGAAAATTTTTTCCACTAACTGATGGAGCATTTGTTTTTTCTAAAAAAACTCTTAATGATAACTTTTTATTCGACACCTCTTATCTTGAATTAGAAGAACATTATGGAGAATTATCTTCAGAAAACTATGATATCTATAAAAATAGAAATTTTGACATTGATTTAGATATAAGACGCGCTTCAGAATTAGCAACAAATAAATTTTTAGAGTTGGATTTAGAAAAAGAACGAAAAGAAAGACTCGAAAAGTTTAAAATACTTGATAAACTTTTAAACAAGCACAACCAGCTAAAATTTAAATCCCTTTCTCTTACAGATAAACCCAACATATTTGGGGTAAATGCATTTACCCCCGATACATTTACCCCTACCCCTGATGTACCTTTCATATACCCTTTTATAAGCAACAATCCTAATCTAAAAATTAATCTTGATAATTATAAGTTTGAATCTTTTTGGGGCAACCAACCAGAAAATAGTACCGAAGGATTCTTACAACACAATTTAATACCAATACCGATTGATTTTAGGTTCACAAAAGATAAATTAAAGAAAATATCTATCTCGGGCGACTAATCTGAACAAGAGAATCTTTAGGCATAAATGCTTTACAAACCCCATTACAACCGGCGATAAATGAAAGTTCAACTTTTTGTCCTTTTTTAACAGACAAATCATCAAACGAAATAGAAATATCAACCAAATCATTATATGGCATATTAATATTCTGGAACTCATTTGTTATCCACAAATTATCATTACAAGCTGCAGACAAAGTCGCAGGATACATAACCTTTCCAAGAAAAGTTAACATCAATTCACTATGGAATTTTTGTTTAAGTGTAGAACAAATTGAATCTTGCATGTGGGAGACTCTAACACTTGATGCTGACCTTGTTCTACTATTTGTTTTTAAATACACATAGAAATGTGAAATTCTTGGTCTCAAGGAATCACTATCTTTAAAATTAGGGTTCAAATAAAGTCTAAAAAACATATTATTTGAATCAAAACCATATTCAATTTTATCAAACAATTTATCATCTCTGTATACAGGACCATCAATTAAATCAAAACTATCAATATACTCACAATTTGTACCTATTTGATTATAATTTTCTTCACCAGAAAGATTTTGATATGCAGCAGCAATTATCGACAAGTCCAAAAATGGAGGATAATCTTTATCCAGCCACTTATATGCATTTTTTAAGTGTTCTCTGAATATAAAGTCGAAGACATTATCCTGACCTGAATTATTAGGTTCCCCATACCACCAGAACCAGTCACTTCCTTCTGCAACATATATTTCATCCAAAGCTTGCTTTATCATATCAAAATCAGAAACAGTCTTAGAAAGTTCAAGAATATCATTTCTAACAGTATTCAAATAATTCCAAGCAAGGTTTTTTACAGGATCACCTATCCAAAATAAGAAGTCTTTATTTATCCAAGACCCTGGATAAATATTATCAATAGCCTTTTTTGATTTATCCTCTTCTATATAATCAGATATCAGAACTGTTTCAAGAGTATCGTCTTTTTCCATTAAAGAATAGACCATATTCAAAAATTCATCTCCATCTCCCATATAATGTTCCCAACAGTTTTCACCATCAAGTGCTATGGTTAAAAGGTGATTTTCATCAGGAGAAACAAGGAGCTTGCTTTGTATTAATTTTATTTTATTATACAAATCCTCAGCTGCAACCTTAGAATCAAGATTTCCATATTCAAAGTTTATTAAATTAGGGATTGAAGAATCTCTAAAAACAACATCAATATTAGATGTTTGATTTTTGTATTTATAGACTTTTAATAAGTGGTAAGGATCTTCTAAATTTCCTTTAAAATCTCTTACAAATTCACAATTTATTGTCTTTGCTAAAATTGATTCATCAGAAACAGTCCATTTTATTCCTTGTTCTGATAATAAATCCAAAACTTTTGAAGTTAAACAATGTTCTGAAGCCCAGAAACCTTTAGGTTTGACCCCAAATATCTCAACAACCTTATCAATTGCCATTTTAACCTGCATATAAGCATCTTTTGACAAATCCATTGTATCAGGTAAATTATCCTTATTTGAAAGCCCTAATGAGACATTATCATAATCACATAGAATTGGTAAAATTGGGTGATTGTATGGGCTTGTCGTTACTTCTATTCTTCCTTGTTGAATATAATCTCGATACGTAGGAATAATTTGAGAAATTATTTTTCTATGTAACTCAATAATCTTTATCCTGTCTTTTTGGGTAAATCCTCTGTCCTTAACCAAAAGTTGTCTAAGTTCAGGGAACCTCTTCATATGAGTAGGGTCAATCCAAGCAAGATTAAATAATGCCATCAAATCAGAATATTCTTGATTAGAAAAATCATTGATATTGATTTCTTTTTTAGCATTTCTTTTCTTAAACAATTTTCTATAGGCTGGATGATGATAAATCATAGTTTCATATTCAGCAGAGAAGAAATTATTCAAAATATATTCTTTTTCACTAGCCGTCAAATTTTCTATTGGAGTAACTGTCAAATTTGAGTGAATATCATGAAATCCATTTTCAGCATAATCAACTAACTCATCAATAAGTGCAGGTACAATATTAAAATTCAATTTAATATTCGGATGTTTTTCCAAAATAAGAAGCATATCCAAATAGTCTTTTACCGCATGCAAACGAGCCCAGGGCATTAGATATACTGAATCCAGCTGGTACACAGGTTGATGCATGTGCCAATAAAAGGCAATAGATAACTTTTTCAACTTCTCATTCATTAGGGTTATTATAGCAAACTATTCTTTGAAATACGATAGTTTTTGAATATTTGTATCATGTTTTAAAAATAAATTTTTAATAACCAGTCAGAAAGCAACTTTAACCCATTTTGTAATCTACTAATATCACTACAATATCCAATTCTTACAAAATTTTCTATCTCTAAAGTCTCTCCGGGCAATAATAAAACACCTGTATCATCAAGCAGTTTTTTACACAAATCCACAGATGGAATATCCATATCATATTGTAAAAATGCAGTCGTCCCACCGTTCGGCAAAACACAAGAAATATGAGATTCAGATTCAACCCAATCTGATAAAATTTTATATCCTTGATTTAATTTTTTTATATTTCTTTCAAAAATTTTGTCTTTGTTTTCAACTGCAATGGAAGCAAAATAATCATCCAAAACTCCAACACTTATGGTGTTGTATTCCCTTTGATGATTTATTTTATCAATAACCTCTGGGCACCCGACTACCCAACCTAGCCTTAATCCTGCAAGAGAAAATGCTTTTGACAAACTGGAAGTTGAAATACCTTTTTCATATAAATCAACAATCGAAGTCGTTTCATATTCCTTATTTCTAACAATCCCTCTATAAACTTCATCACACAATATATAGCAATCATTTTTTCTTGCAATATCAACAATCTTTCTCATTGTTTCATCTTTAATAACAGATCCCGTCGGATTGTTAGGATTATTTATTGCTATCAATTTTGTGCTAGGAGTAACTTGCGCATCTAGTTCATCTAAATCTGGAATCCAATTATTTTCAGGTTTTAAAAAAACTTTCTTTACCACAGCCCCAAAAGATTCAGGAATTGAATAATGCTGTTGATAGGTAGGAAGAACAGAAACTATTTCATCACCATTTCCTATAATGGACAAAAATACAAGATGATTTGCACCAATTGCACCATGGGTTATCGTTATATTTTCTAAACTTTGAGTTTTATACAATTTGGAAATCGCGGTTTTTAATCTAGTCGAACCATGGATATCGCCATATGAAAGTTTTTTAGATAACACTTCTTCAATTAGACTTTTATCTAAACCGACAACATCCAACAAATCATTTATTGACATAGACTCAATACACGTATCTGCTAAATCATACTTCGCACCTTTTTCGTACTTATTAAACCAATCCTCAACTTTAAACTTAGCTATTTTCATATTTATAAAAAGACCTTTTTAACTTTAATACTCTCACCAAAAACATAAGCCATCGCAGCAAGTTCATCTTTATAAACCAAAATAATAAACGCCTCACTATTTAAACCTTCACGCATAGAAATAGGCATCCCATGGCGTATTTTTTCATATTCATCATCACTGATAATAACTTTTTCTAAGAGTAGCTTTTCTAGTGGAGAAGTTAAATTTTCAACAACAGTTTCTTTTGAAGTAAAAGATTCTAAAGGAATAGCGTCTTTGAGAATAAAATCACCAGCTTGAGCCCTTTTCAGCTTGGTTAAATACGCTCCGCACTCAAGTTTTTGACCTATATCATGACCAATCGTTCTTATATAAGTACCTTTTGAACATTTTATATAAATTTCCGCAGACTGAGCCGCTTCATCAAAAGATAAAAGCTCTATTTTTTCAATAAATACTTTTCTGGGCTTAATATCAACAGTTTTACCTTCTCTAGCGTACTCATATAATCTTTTACCATTTAACTTCAGTGCCGAATAAATCGGAGGAATCTGCTCAATTTCACCATCAAAATCAGGAATTACACCCAAAAGTTCAGATTCGGTTATTTTTTTATCTGATTGGGATGTAACTTCACCCTCTAAATCGTACGTTGCTGTACTTTTACCAAATTGAACAGTAGCTATATATGCTTTATCATCAGCCAAATACTCAATCAAACGCGTTGCTTTTCCAATACAAATCGGAAGAACACCCTCAGCAAATGGATCAAGCGTTCCGGTATGTCCTATCTGTTTTATTTTTGTAACACGACGAAGGCAGGCTACAACATCATGAGACGTCATACCGGTAGGTTTATAGACATTCAAAAATCCGAACATTACCTAAATTTCGCCTCTCGAAATCTTGTCAATAAGTTCTGTTACCCTCGACCCTTCTTCAAATCCGTTAGAAAATACGAACCTCAATTCAGGTGTTAGTCTTAAACGAATTCTTTTCCCAATCTCAAATCTGATTTTTGGTGTACTTCTCTCAATAATATCTTTTGTCTTTTCAACTTGTTTATCAGAACCTAAAACACTATATATAACTTTGGCAAAAGAGTTATCATGAGACACCTCCACATCGATAATAGAAACTACGCCTTCTAATCCACTGATTTCCCTTCTGATAATATCAGATATTTCCCTCATCAGTTCTTTTCTGACGCGTTCATTTCTTAAAGTCATACTATTAACACTCCTAAAGATTATGTATTACCATGATAACGTAATTCCTATATTTTATCAATGGTTACGAAAATAATTTACAATATATTAAAAAAAAATTAATATATCCCCACAAAATTTAAGAATTTTTTCGTGACTCAGAAGTCCAATAGAAAGATAAATAAGTTTTATTAATATTTCTTAAATTTTGGAGCAATTTCCCATAAAAATAAATCTTTATAATAATACGGTTAGGTGTATTTATTTTAATATGGTGAATTTTAAATATTTATATAATCATATAGTAACGCCGTTCTCTTTAGGGAATGGTACCCGTATCAAAGAATTTGGTACTATTATTCAACGTGCCACAACGTATCTTGAACCTGCAGGAGATAATTTTGTAAAAGAAATGGGAGAGAGTGGAGCAAAAGCAATAGAACCATTCAACCCTAAAACTGGTGGTAAACTTAATCTACACATTTACAGACAACGAGCATTGGTAAATCGTATTACTCCAAATAAAGAATCTCAAAATCTCATTCTTAGAATGATTAACAATGAAGCTGTTGTAGTAACCCCAGAAGTTGAAAAATATGTTATGAAAACACAATTTGAGACATATATGAGAACTCACAAGGACGTAAATCCTGATAATATTTATATCTTTTCACCAAAACCAAAAGGAGAAACAAAGAGCTACACAAGAAGTGGAGAAATTTTTGCAGGAGTAAACAATGTTGATAAAACCAGAATTAAAGAAGATTTTATAGACATCCCTGAAAATTCAGTTGTATTCATGCCAGATGATTGTTCAATAACAGGAGCGTCAATGGTATTTGATTTATTGGATAAACTACCCCCAGATTTCAAAGGGAATATTGTATTTGCTCCAACAGTTAAAGGAGTCGGAAGGAACCTTAAAAATAATGAAATGGCAGAAGAAGTCTTAGACTCACTATCATTAATCAATAAAAAAGCAACAACAAGAGATAAAGTTATAACCAGATTAATCAATCTTATTTCAGATAACAAAAAGAGAAATATTGAAATTCTTGAAAAACTAAGAACTCCGGAAAATTATAACAACTTACATGTAACAATTGCGGAAGGATCACTACCAGCAAAAAACTTTAGAAAAACAGAAACGTTTAAATCAATGCCAAAACATGAACAAGCAATAGTAGATAAATTATTCACAGCAGAAGGCATCAACAAGGGATACCACGATTCAGGGGTTATGGTTTTACTTCCGCATAAGACACCTAATAATAATGTAGGCATAATGAATCTTTTTGGAAAAGAATTGGGACTATCAACAAAACCCAATGGCATCATAGACTACAGTGAAACAATAAAACTTGCACAAGAAAACAAAAAATGTGCGATAGGAATAGTTCCGAGCAGCAATAAAAAAGGAAACTATTCAAAATTATATGTAGAACTTCCAAATAGTAAAACAAGCACAATTTCTATACCACACTGTAAAGAAGCTGGGGGAAGAATAAATGTAAGTATCAGACTTAAAAATGGTGAACTTCGCCAAATTAGTTACTTACCAAAACTTGAGGAAAAAGCAAAAATAGGTAAAGAAAGACAGCTTGGGTTTGAAGTTCCTGAAGGTTTAAGCCAATACATTAAAGCTTTAAAAGGAGAATATCAACCAAAAACCGTGGATAAAGATTATGGTTATTTTGTAGACGTTTTGGCAATCCCTAAGGATGCAAAAATTGAATCAATTAATGACATTAAACTAAATGATTTAATTTCTCAAAGTGCTAAGAAATCATAAAAATAGAGGAAAACACATAGCAACTTTTATATTCAGTAGGTTTTGATTATTAACACTAACTACAGGAATATAATGCTAAATCTTATAAATCAAATAACAAATCAAAAAATAACCCCAATCTCTTTTGGACGAAAACCAATAACAATTGGCAATCTTTCAGGTTTAAAAGAAGATGTTTTTGTCAAAACAGCAAAAACAACAAGTAAAACAGTTCAAACTAAAATTGCAGATTTTGAATACAAAAAAAGAATCTGCAAAGATATTGGGTTAAGTTGCGTTTCTGTAGATAAATTAGATTCAATCGTTGGACCAAACGAACTAACAAAAATTGTTAGTAAAAACAATAATAACAGAGCTTTTTATATTCCAGGCGAAAAACCAAGTGGAATGGAGGATGTCCAAGATTCTTATTTCCTAGAAAACGTTTTAAACGGAGAATTCGGAGCAAGTTTTCATAACCATACAATCCACTCTGATGGAAAACTTACAGTAGTAGAACTACTTGACCAAGCCACAGAGTATGCTGATATACGACATTCAAAAACAGGGAAACCTTTTTATCTAGGGATTACAGACCACAACACAATAGAAGGATGCAAGGAAGCGGTAAAAATAATTGCAGCAAACCCTGAAAAATATAAAAACCTCAAAGTAGTACTTGGGTCTGAAATTACAGTCAAAGAAGAAAAAATAAATAATGTAAAACTCAACAAATCGAGGAAATTACACATCCTTACCCTAGGATTAAACCCATTTGATAAAGACCTAAATAGTTTTATAAGTTTTCTGACAGCAACTGTGAACAAAACTAAAATAAATTATTCACACTTTATTAATAAAAATATGTATAAAAATAATCCTATGCGCCCAAAAACCATATCTTTAGAATATCTGGTGGATAGATTAAGTAACCAAAAAGATTTAAAATTTTCATTTGCACATCCGGATTATCCCGACATCAGAAAAGACATAAGTGAAGAACAAGATCCATATAATGCAATAGAAAAAATCATACATTTTTTCAAAAAGACAACCCAAAATAAGGGATTATATACTGAAAGCTACTATAATGCCTACTTTGATGATGTCGCTTTGGATAAAAAAATGCATCAAACTATTGAGGATGCAACAAATAAAACCCACTTATCTAAAGCTGGGGCAATAGATACACACGGAGATAATATTTTTTACACAGGTATAAATAAATAACAATTAGCGCATCAAAAAATTTCTAATTTTTCCGCACGCACATACTTATTTTACTAGAACACAATTATATGCTATAATAGAGGGGCTATTTTATATAAAAGGGGGATTAATGAAAACTAAAAGTATTGGAGTATCAGATAGTTATACTAAAGGAAGAAACCAGTATAATAAACTTCCAAGAACTGAACAATTAATGAAAGAAGCAGTAGAAGGAGCCCGTCAAAATTTTAATGAAAATCATCCTTGGTACCGTCTTTCATCACCGACATCGGACCTAGGGAAATTCATACAAAGAAGCGTCCGAATGAAAAAAATATTAAACAATGTTCTCAAAAGATTTGGTAAAAAATAAACGTTACAAAAAGGGTTCTAATATTTGTTTGTAGTATAATAAGGGTAAGGATAGCGAAATTAGGAGAGATTAATGACACAAAATTATGATGCCAGTAATATAAGAGTGCTTGAGGGGCTAGAAGCTGTTAGGCTTCGTCCTGGAATGTATATAGGTGCTACATCTCAAAGAGGTTTGCACCATTGTATTTATGAAATAGTTGATAATTCTATTGACGAATCTCTTGCAGGTTATTGTACAGAAATTCATGTAACTATTAATCAAGATGGCAGTATTACTGTAGAAGATAATGGTAGAGGAATCCCTGTTGATTTCAAACCTGAATCCGGAAAATCTGCACTAGAAATTGTACATACTGTGCTTCATGCCGGTGGTAAATTTGGTGATGGCGGTTACAAAGTTTCAGGAGGACTACACGGAGTTGGAGCTTCTGTTGTAAATGCGCTATCAGAAAAAATGATTGTTGAAGTTTCACGTGATGGTTATGTTTGGAGACAAGAATATCTAAGAGGCGAAGCTGTTTCTCCTGTTGAAAAAGGTAAAGAAACGCTTAAAACAGGTACAAAATCAACTTTTTGGTTAGATCCTGAAATATTTACAGAATCTACAGAAATTGATTCAGATGTAATTGCAACAAGATTTAGAGAAATGGCATTCCTTAATAAAGGACTTAGAATTATTCTTCATACACAAACTGAAAAAGAACAAATCTTCCATTATGAAGGTGGGATTGGAAGTTATGTAGAATTTTTAAACAAAAATAAAACCCCCATATTTGATCCACCAATTTATATTGACAAATCTGTGGATGGAATGAGAGTTGAAGTTGCAATGCAATATACTGATTCATACAGTGAGACTGTTTTATCATTTGCAAACAACATTAATACCCATTCAGGTGGAACCCACTTAACAGGGTTCAGAAACGCAATAACACGTGTATTAAATGATTATGCTAGAAAGAATAATATTCTAAAAGAAGCGGAACAAAATCTTTCAGGAGATGACGTAAGAGAAGGTTTAACTGCTATTGTCAGTGTCAAACTTGAAAACCCTGAATTTGAAGGTCAAACAAAAGAAAAATTAGGAAATCAAGAAGCAATGACAGCGGTCCAAGATGCTCTTAAAGAAAAATTACAAGAATGGTTAGAATTTAATCCTAAAATAGGGAAAAACATTATTGAAAAAACCCTGCAAGCTCAAAGAGCAAGAGAAGCAGCTCGTAAAGCAAGAGAATTAACAAGAAGAAAAACCGTTCTTGAAAACTCAACATTACCTGGTAAACTTGCTGATTGTTCAAATAGAGAACCTGAGAAATGCGAAATATACCTAGTAGAGGGTGACTCAGCTGGTGGCTCTGCAAAACAAGGCAGAAACCGTATGTTCCAAGCTATTTTGCCTTTGAGAGGTAAAATTTTAAATGTTGAAAAAGCTAGATTGGACAAGATTTATGCTAATAACGAAATTCAATCTATGGTTCAAGCTTTTGGGATTAAAATCAGTAGAAATGAAGAAGAAGTTGATATTTCTAAATTGAGATACCACAAGATTATCATAATGACAGATGCTGATGTCGACGGTGCTCACATTAGAACATTAATGCTTACTTTCTTCTTTAGATATGCAAAACCAATGATTGAACACGGTCACGTATATATAGCTCAACCACCTTTATTCAAGATTACAATTGGTAAAAATGTTGAATATCTTTATGATGAAAGAGCTTTAGATAAACTTTTGAAAGACCGTGGTATTAAATCATTGAGTCTTGCTAACAATAATAAAACTCAAACTAAGACAGACCAAGATTTGATTGATTTGTTAGCTAATATGAACGCATTCTATAAAGCATATAACAACCCAATCCTAAACCTTATTCCATCCATTGCACTTAGAGGCTTAATTCGTTCTGAAGTAGCGTATGAAGACTTTGAAGACCAAGCTAAAATGAATAAAGTATTAGAATATATGCAACATTATCTAAAAGATCACTCAGAAAATTATAATGTTACTGAAGCGAAAAACTATACTATTGATTTAAAATATAACCCTGAGAATGCTAGATATGCATTCAAACTTGATGTTGGAGCAGAAGATCATCTTGTAATTACAGGAAGCATAATAAAGAGTTCCGAATTCAAGAGATTGAAAGCTTCATATCCATTAATCAGAGATTTCTTGATTGAAGAAGAGGGAACATTACATCTTGAAACAGACACAGACAAATATGAAATAACCTCTTTTGAACAATTACACAAAGTTATTGATGATAGAGGACAAAAAGGAATGTCTATCCAACGTTTTAAAGGTTTAGGAGAAATGATGCCTCAACAATTGTGGGAAACTACTATGGATCCTAAGACAAGAACGCTAAAACAAGTTGGCATCGAAGATGCAATGTTATGCGACCAATTATTTGATATTCTTATGGGCGATAAAGTTGAGCCTAGACGGGATTTCATACAATCAAATGCAGTATACGCTACAAATATTGATACATAATATAACAAGCTTAAGGGGATTTATTCCCCTTTATTATTAGATTAGTCACTTGGTGTTATACAAAATAAAAGGAAAGAACTTATGAAGAGAGAATTGATTTTTTTAGGACCACCAGCTTGTGGTAAAGGTACACAAACAAGTAGATTAGCTGAGTATTTAGGATTGCCTCACGTTGATACAGGTTCGCTTCTTAGAGCTGAAATCAAAGGTGGTACCGAAAACGGTAAAATCGCTAAACAATATATTGATAAAGGTGAACTTGTTCCTGTTGAACTTGTTGCTAAAATTATTGGAGACAAACTTGCTCAAAAAGATTGCGAAAATGGTTATATTCTTGATGGGTTTCCTAGAAGTGCAGAACAAGCTGATTTATTGTCAGAAATAAACAAAAATATAGATGGAGATAAAGAAGTATCGCTTAAAGCAATTTACTTTGACCTTGATCAAGAAATTCTTATTTCTAGAATCGTGAACAGACGTTCTTGTCCTAAATGTGGAGAAATTTATAACATTAAATTCCACCCACCAAAAACAGAAGGCGTTTGTGACAAATGTGGAGAAGCATTGACTCAAAGAAAAGATGATAATGAAGAAACAGCTAAAGCTAGATTCACTACATATTTCAATGAAACTGCTCCATTATTTGATTACTACAAAAGTAAAAATGTTTTAAACATACTTGATGCGAATGGAAAAATTGAAGAAGTCTGGGAAAGACTTTTGAAGGTTATAAATGATTAACAGAAAATCAAAAGATGAAATAAAACGAATGCGACACGCAGGTCATATTGTTGCTTTGGTTCATCAGGAGATGAAAAAAATTGTAGAACCAGGTATCAGTACCCTAGAACTTGATAATGTTGCAATGAAAATGATAAAAGAAAACAAAGCTGTTCCTACATTCTTAGGCTATGGTGGATTTCCTGCAAGTATATGCACATCAATTAATGAAAAAATTGTCCATGGTATTCCTTCAGAAAAAGAAATTCTAAAAGAAGGTGATATTATAGCAATTGACATAGGAGCAACCTATGGTGGCATGGTTGGTGACAGTGCATGGTCTTATGCTGTTGGGGAAATTTCTCCAGAAAAAGAACGCCTAATGAAAGCAACAGAAGAATCTCTTTATGCAGGAATATCTAAAATGAGAGACGGAAATATCCTTGATGATATTTCTGGAGCAATAGAAGATGTTGCAAATAGAGAGAAAATGGGCATTGTAAGGCACTACGGCGGACACGGCGTAGGACATACAATGCACGAAGATCCATTTTTATTCAATTATAGAGTTGGTGACCACACAAAACTTAAGTCAGGCTATGTTATAGCAATTGAACCAATGTTAAACTTAGGCGGAGATGATGTTATCCAATTAGATGATGGATGGAGTGTTTTAACAAAAGATAATTCACCATCTGCTCACTTTGAACACACAGTGTTGTGTACAGAAGATGAGCCTATAATGATGACAACATTAATAAAATAAATAAGTAAGGAAAGATAATTCAGTAGTTGGTCGGTTTGTTTTCAAACCGACCTTTTATTTTCTTTTATTATTTACCCATTAAACGAGCAATACCAATTCCTATCGCTGAGAATACCGCAAAGGCACCAACACCTTCCAAAATACCCATAACTATAGATTTTTTATATTCTAACTTTGCTTTTTTAACTGTGGGACATTTTACAGGAATTAAATAAGTAGAACCATCTACATCATTTTTCATATTATATCTTTTAGGAATTTTATTTGTTATAAAATGTCCGTGAGCTTTGATATGTTTTGCAACCATCTCATCTGTTTTTACAAGAGTCAAACACGGAGGTTCTTTGCCAGCAGGTAATCCAGATTCCATATCAAGATAAGTTACACCTTTTTCAGATTTCAAATAGTATCCATCTGGAAGTTTTCTCGTTTCATTAAATTTGGCGATATCGTCATTTTTAAATTTATCTACAAATTTTGCATAATCGGCATCTCTATTTCCATTATTAGCCAACTTAATATTAGCAAATTTGTCTTTTTCAAACATATCACACTGAAGAGGACTAATAACACTTTTTGAATGTTCACATCTAAATGTTTGTGGGGTATCATTATGTTGATTAACACTTTGCATTTTAGCAAATGAACTAGTGCTAGTTATAGCTATAGGATAAACCATACACACAAAACCTTTCAATAAAACAACATATAATTACTTACTATTCATACCATAAATTATTTGTATAATTGGAACCAACTTGTAATTGTTACTAAGTTTACCATATTTTTTGGCTTTTCACATGGATTTGTAAAGAAAACTTATTAAAATTTTACAAATGAGGACGTAAACAATAAAAAAAGAGCCTGCCAAATTTAATCGACAAACTCTTTTTAATTATTCAGATAAAAAGCTTACGCTTTTACTGCTTTCTTTTCTTCAACTGCAGCTTGAGCAGCAGCTAATTTTGCTTGTGGAACTCTGAATGGTGAGCAAGAAACATAGTTCAAACCAATTCTATGGCTGTACTTAACTGAATCAGGATCTCCGCCGTGTTCTCCACAAACACCGCCTAAAAGTTTAGGATTAACTTTCTTACCTTTTTCCATTGACATTTCAATCAATTGACCAACGCCATTGATATCTAATGTTTCAAATGGGTTAGAAGGTAAGATTTTTTGTTCAACGTAGTTTTTCAAGAATTTACCTTCAGCATCGTCTCTTGAATAACCAAATGTCATTTGAGTTAAGTCATTAGTACCGAATGAGAAGAATTCAGCATAATCTGCAATTTCATCAGCTGTTAAAGCAGCACGAGGAATTTCAATCATTGTACCGAATTTATATTCAACATTAACGCCTTTTTCTTTCATAACTTGTTTAGCTACACGAACTAAAATTTCTTTAGCAACTTTTAATTCGTTAACGTGACCAATAAGAGGAATCATAACTTGTGGTTGAACTTTGTATCCTTCTTTTGTCAAATCACAACAAGCTTCAAAAATAGCTCTTACTTGCATTTCGTTGATTTCAGGATAAGTCAAACCTAAACGGCATCCGCGAAGACCCATCATAGGGTTTGATTCTGATAATCCTTCTACTATTGAAAGAAGATCTGCATCTGCTTTATAATCTTGACCTAATGCTTTTTTAGTAGCAACTTTTTCAATCAATTCTATCTTTGAAGGTAAGAATTCATGTAAAGGTGGATCAAGAAGTCTAACTGTAAGAGGTTTATCTCCTAATGCTTTGAACATTGCATAAAAATCAGAATATTGCATAGGTAGTAAGTGATCTAGAGCTTCTTTTCTAGCTTCAGGAGTACCAGCAATAATCATTTTTTGTACCCAAGGTAATCTATCTGGATCCATGAACATATGTTCTGTTCTACATAGACCAACACCTTCAGCACCGAATTTCAATGCGTTTGCAATATCTTTTGGAGTATCAGCGTTAGCTTCTACTACTAATTGTTTGATTTCGTCAACCCAATTGAAAAATGTATGGAAGTTCTCATCAACACTAGCTTCAACAAGTTTAACTGCACCTTCCATAACTTCACCAGTACCACCATCAAGAGAAATGATTTCATCTTTGTGATAAACAGTTCCGTCAGAACCAGTTAATGTTTCTTTTTCAAGGTCAATTTTCAAGTCTTCACAACCAGATACACAAGGTTTACCCATTCCCTTAGCAACAACAGCTGCGTGAGAAGTAGCTCCACCTCTTAGTGTCAATACACCTTGAGCAACTGCCATACCGTGAATATCATCTGGACAAGTTTCAATTCTTACAAGAAGAACTTTTTCACCCTCAGCACCACGAGCTGCAGCTTCATCTGTATCAAATACAATTTTACCAACAGCAGCACCAGGAGATGCATTTACACCAGTAGCAATATTGTGAGCCGATTTTTTAGCTTCATTATCAAAACAAGGTAACAATATTTGGTATACAGAATAAGGATCAACCAATTGGATTGCTCTTTCCTTTGAAATAATACCTTCTTTATGCATTTCTACTGCAATTCTTACAGCAGCTTTAGCAGTTCTCTTACCGTTACGAGTTTGAAGAATCCATAATTTACCACGTTCAATAGTAAATTCCATATCTTGAACATCTTTGTAACCATTTTCAAGTTTTTTAGCGATGTCAACATATTGTTTATACAAATCAGGCATTTCTGTTTGTAATTGTGAGATTTGTTTTGGAGTTCTGATACCAGCAACAACATCTTCACCTTGAGCATTTGTTAAATATTCACCATAGAATTTATTTTCGCCTGTTGCAGGGTTACGAGTGAACGAAACACCAGTTGCACAATCATCACCCATATTACCAAATACCATTGTCTGAACGTTAACAGCAGTACCGAAATTATGATCAATTTTATTCATATTTCTGTATGCTCTTGCACGAGGAATATTCCAAGATCTGAATACAGCTTCAATTGATTCTTCTAATTGAATATATGGATCTTGAGGGAATTCTTTCCCTGTAACTTCTTTAATAACATTTTTATAAACAGAAATAAGTGATTTCCAACCTTCTGCTGAAATTTCAGTATCAGTTTTAACACCTTCTCTTGCTTTAACTTTTTCAACTTCTGATTCAAAATATTTTTGTCTGTCCATTTCCCAAGCAACAGAACCAAACATTGTTAAGAAACGACGATATGAATCATAGCAGAATCTAGGATTGTTAGTTAACTTAACCATTGCTTCTACTGTTTCATCATTCAAACCTAAGTTTAAAATTGTTTCCATCATACCGGGCATAGAAACTCTAGCACCAGAACGAACAGAAACTAATAGTGGATCAGCTGCATCACCAAACTTTTTACCAGATTGTTGTTCAACTTCTTTCAAATAATATTTTACTTCATCCATCAAACCTTCAGGCATTTTATTACCATTGTTGATATAATCCATACAAGTTGTTGTTGTAATAGTTAATCCTGGAGGAACAGGTAAACCTAAATTTGTCATTTCCGCAAGGTTAGCACCTTTACCACCTAAGTCATTACGCATTGAAGCGTTTCCTTCTTTGAAAAGCAATACTCTTTTTTCTGCCATTATAGTCTCCTTTTTTCAATACAGAACATATTTTCAAGTTACACGTCCAATATTATCACAAAAAAAAAAAATTGTATCAAGTGTAAAGTACTATGTTAAGGATAAAAAGAAGGTTTGGGGCATGCCTCAAACCTTCTTTTATTAAATTAAATACATTGTCAAACAGATGTTAATTTGTCGGCTACTCTAATGACTGACTGCAATGCGCCTAGTGCATCCTCCGGTAACGAGTCTATACCTGCCTTTTCATCTCCACGTGAAATAATAAAATTAATTCTATCGTTCATTCTCGCAACAAATTCTTTTGCATACTCTTTATTAGAAAAAGATGCATCAAATCCTTCTATATCCATGATTTCTAGGTCAGAAAATTTTTCCCACTTGTGGAATTGAGCAGATCCCTCAACAATTTGCTCAATAATACCAAGCGTATGCTTTGGTTGAACTTTTTTACCCATAAAATCACCCGTATTCAAAATATAGCAATCAACGCCATCTTTAATTAATTTTTTAAATCTCGTATAATCAACCGACAACGGATAAACTCTGAATGGATTTGCATATGGTTCAACAACTAATACATTAGGATCAACTCCCTCCGCTAATCTTTCTGCAGATGTGCGTTTTGTAGCCAAAGTTGCACCCATTGCAGAACCAAGAGAAGCCCCTGACAATTTCAATACAGGAGGAATTGTAGGATCCTTCATTAACCAGAAAATTGCATCAATAGGTTCATCAATTCTATCAATCCTGTTTGGTGACCATAATTTTGATTTAACGGCACGGCCATTACCATTTCTAATATCTTCTGTTATAGAAACAACTTTACCGTCAGGAAGCTGGATAGCTCCTGCATTTTGTTGAGTCAATATGTATTTATTATCATCACAACCGATAGGATAATCTGCTGTCTTATCAAAATACGCAGGTTCAAGTGCAATAGTATATTTATCTTCGGTATTAATAATAAAAGCATCATCATGAAGAACCGTAATATCATATTTATTATTATGTTTAGCGTGTGTGATTGTGGATTTGCCCGAACCAGACAAACCAAACACCGCAACTTGAAAAGATTTACCATTTGCTAAATTATATTTTTTCATTCCGCCATGACAAGATGCATAACCATTTCTAGCTGCAGAACCCCACGCCAAAGTTAATGTTCCTTTTTTGTGTTCACCAAAATATCTCATACCTAAAATAGCTGCACAATTATGCTCCGGATCAAAGAACGTCAAGCCATAAGGGAAATCAGGATGTGTCCAATCAGGATCAGAAAATACATAAATATCTCCTTCCTTGATTTGTCTTGATGAATCATACATTTTTGCGTATTCTTCATTAATATATTGAAAATTCAACATCCACGAATACATAATATTTTCAAATCCATCTGGAATGAGCAAATGAGCCTTGACCATAAAATCTTTTTCTAAACCAACAACAACCTCTGATTTATACATCAATTTATCACGAGAAGAATAAACCGCTTCACGAATAATTGGGAGCAAATATTGCAAATCGCAGTTTTGTTCTCCCACAATTTTTCTAGCTGCAGCACATCGACCAACAACAGTCCCGTCATTGAATAACAATTGATTTGCATCTTGAGGTAAACCTATTTTTTCAGGTTTATAAACAGGCATACCTGTCAATTCGATTGTCCCTGGACTATCTTTTGCTAAATTATAAGCTTCAGAAACAGACTTAATTTCTTCAACATTGTTACCAAAAAATGGAGCTGTAATAGTAGCTCTCGTGGCAGAAATAATTGATTTTAAGGTTTCAGAATCTTCATAAAATTCAATCGTACTCATATATTCTCCTGTTGAATTGAAAACAATAATATAAATCTATTGTATATGGGAAATCAATTAAACACAATTCTATGAAAAGAGAGACATTCATAAACTGAATGTCTCTCTTTTCTTTGTTTAATTTGGAGCTTACGGAAAAATTAAAAATTTTTCTCGTAGCTCTATAGTCCAGTGAAAAACAAGTTAGTCTTTTACCAAGACTATTCTTGGTTTTCACATCCTATACATCGGATACAAAAAACTCTCAAAATTGTAGATTTTGGAGTTTTTAAGTATCCTCTTGTTAAATATTACTTCTCTACATTTCTATATGATTTTGTCCATTTATCAGTATAAGTTGTATGAAGAAGTTCATGTGCAATATGAGATCCTGGTTTTTCAAGATGTTTAGCATACAATTCTATGATATCTGGATTTTCATGGGATTTTCTCCATTCATCCGTTGCATCATCTTCGTATAAACCTAGGGCACGTTTTTCTTTTATTGATGAATCACAACAACTTTGAGGTTGTCCGCCACCATTAATACATCCACCAGGGCACGCCATTACTTCAAGAATTTGATAATCAGCTTCCCCGCGTTTGATTTCTTGAATACATTTTTCTGCTTCTTTTATTGTATTAACTATTTTAACTTTTACTTTGGTACCTTTTAAGTCCAATTCAACAGTTTTAATCTTATGAGTACCTCTCATATCATTAATAACAACATTGGTTAATTCTTCACCTGTTACCATATGATATGCGGTTCTAGCTGCAGCTTCTGCAACACCACCTGAAACTCCAAATATTGTTGCTGCACCTGAATATTTTCCAAAAGGAGAATTAGCTTCTTGAGGTTCAATATTCTTAAAATCAATACCTGCAGATTTAACCATTTTCCCAAATTCTTGAGTCGTTAATACATAATCTATTTCATATCTACCGTCAGGACGTTTGAATTGTTTTCTTATAACCTCAGCTTTTTTAGCAGTACAAGGCATAATCGAAACACTTACAATATTTTCATCTGTCATTTCTGGATAATATTCAGGAACATATTTTTTGATAATCGCACCCATCATCCCTTGTGGAGATTTGCAAGATGATAAATGTTTAAGCATATCCGGATGTTCCAATTCTAAATATCTATGCCAAGCAGGACAGCAAGAAGTAAACAATGGCAGAGTTCCACCTTGTGTAAGTCTTTCTACAAATTCATTTGCTTCTTCCATAATAGTTAAGTCAGCAGAGAAATTTGTATCAAAAACTAGATCAAAACCTATTTCTCTTAAAGCTGCATTAATCTTTTTAGTAGCATTAAAACCAGGTTCCAAACCGAACATTTCACCAATTGCGACACGAACTGAAGGTGCAAATTGAACTACAACCTTTTTATTAGGGTTTGTAATTTCTTTCCATACAGCGTCAACCTGAGACTTTATTGTGATTGCTCCCGTAGGACAAACTGCCGCACATTGACCACAATAAATACAATCTACATTTGCAATAGTTTTTCCTGCCATAGGTTGAACAATTGTTTTAGATCCACGATTTGCAAAACCTAATACAGAGTGGCCCGGGAATTCTGTACAAGCTCTAACACACGCACCACATAAAATACATTTATTCATATCTCTTACTAATGATGGAGATCCATCATCAATAGGAACGTAATCTTCTTTTTTCTTTTCAGGATATCTAATTTCCTTTATACCATATTCCTCAGAATACTTTTGAAGCTCACAACTTCCTGATTTTTCACAAGTCAAACATCTTCTATCATGGTTTGCTAATAATAATTCTAAAACCGTTTTTCTAATTCTTCGAGTCTTTTCTGTATTCAAATGAATTTTTAATCCATTTTCAGGAGGCATTGTACAAGAAGATTGAATTCCTCTACCTTCAATTTCTACAACACACATTCTGCAAGCACCGAAAGTTGTTAAATCCGGACGATAACAAAATGTAGGTACATTTTTACCAGCTTTTCTAATAACTTCAAGCAGGTTAGGCTCATTTGTAAACTCAACCTCTTTACCGTCTATAAACATAGTCTTTTTATCTGTCATTTTCAAATTCCTTATTTTTAATATTACCCTTCACGCTCTATTAAGTCACCAGACCTAAAATACTAGAATAAACAAGTTATTCCAATACGATTGCTTTGAATGGGCAACTCTTTAAACAAATTTCGCACTTAATACATTTTTCCTGATCAATAATGTGAGGCTCTTTCAATGAACCCGAAATTGCTCCAACAGGACAATTTCTAGCACATTTTGTACAACCTTTACATAATTCAGGGACAATGACAATTTTCTTCATTGCGGTACAAACACCTGCAGGACATTTTTTATCTTTAATGTGAGCATGATATTCATCCCTAAAGTATTTTAGCGTTGATAATACAGGGTTAGGAGCAGTTTTTCCAAGACCGCATAGAGACCCTTCTTTTACAGATACAGCCAATTCTTCTAATAAATCTAAATCAGCCATTTCACTTTTACCAGCTACTATTTTTTCTAAAATTTTAAGCATATTCTTTGTGCCTTCTCGACAAGGAACACACTTTCCGCAACTTTCGTTTTGAGTAAAGTTCATAAAGAATCTTGCAACTTCAACGATACAAGTATCTTCAGCCATAACAACAAGTCCACCGGAACCAACCATTGCACCTGCTTTTATCAAATTGTCATAATCCATTTTAAGGTCCAAATGCTCTTCTGTTAAACATCCGCCTGATGGGCCACCAATTTGAACAGCTTTGAACTTTTTACCATTTCTTATACCACCACCGATATCAAAAACAATTTCTCTTAATGTTGTTCCCATTGGAACTTCTATAAGACCTGTGTTATTAACTTCACCAGTTAAAGCGAAAGTTTTTGTACCTTTGGAAGTCTCTGTTCCCATAGAAGAAAACCATTCATAACCTTTTCTTATAATAAGAGGAACGTTAGCCAAAGTTTCTACGTTATTAATCAATGTTGGTCTACCGAATAAACCTTTATTTGCAGGGAATGGTGGTTTTGGTCTAGGCATTCCGCGTTCACCTTCAATAGATGCCATAAGAGCAGTCTCTTCACCACAAACAAAAGCTCCAGCACCTTCTTTAATATGTATTGATAGATTAAAATCAGAACCCATAATCTTGTCACCAAGAATATGTCTTTCTTCAGCATCAACAATTGCTTTTCTCAAACGCTTAATAGCAAGAGGATATTCTGCTCTTACATATATATATGCTTCATCAGCACCAATTGCAAAAGCTGCAATTGCTATACCTTCTAATAATTTATGAGGGTCACCTTCCATAACGGAACGATCCATAAATGCACCTGGATCACCTTCATCACCATTACAAACAACATAGGATTTTCCACCTCTGTTTGCTGCAGTAAATTTCCACTTGCGTCCTGTAGGGAATCCACCACCACCACGGCCTCTTAATCCAGATTTTTCAATTTCTGCGATAATTGCGTCAGGATTATTTTCTTCAATTACTTTTGATAAAGCCGCGTAACCATCTACGGCAATTGATTCATCAATAGATTCAGCATTTATATGTCCACAATTCGCTAAAGCTGTACGGGTTTGTTTCGCGTAAAAATTAATATCTTCACTTTTTGTAACTTTTTCATCCGTTTTAGGATCCGTGTACAAGAGCCTTTCAACAGGTTTACCATTTTTAATATGACTTTCATAAATTTCTTCAACATCAGTTGCATGAACTTTTACATAAACAGTATGCATATCAGGGATTAAAACTAAAACACCCTGTTCACAAAAACCGTGACAACCTGTTGGAACAATAGTCATCTTGTCATAATTAGTTAATACAGAAACTTCTGCACCTAATTGATTAAATTTTTCGATAACCTCCAAAGCCCCGTTTGCAATACATCCGGTACCAGAACAAACAAGAACTCTTAATCCTTGTTTTCTAATTTCGTCTTGAGCTTTTTGTTGCTCTTCTTTTATATCAATATTTAACATTGTCTTTTCCATACTACTTTTCCTCTTTTAATAGAGTATCTAACACAATTTTAATAGCATCCGCAGTCATTTGGGGATAAACTTTACCATTAATAACAACAACCGGAGCCAAACCACATGCACCTAAGCAACTAACTGTAGTGAGCGAAAACAACCCATCGTCGGTAGTTGTTTTTTCATCAGTGAAGCCTAATTTACTTTTTACAGCATTCAAAAGAGGCATAGAACCTCTAACGTGACAAGCAGTTCCATCACACAATTTAATTTCGTATTTTCCTTGTGGAACCAAACTAAATTGAGCGTAGAATGTTGCGACACCATATACTGTAGCAGGAGAAACGTCCTCAACTTTAGTTCCAATATATGTCATTGCCTCTTCAGGCAGATATGTATATAAACCTTGAACCTTTTGTAAGATTGCAATAAGATTTGCCTTCTTATAATCATAAGACGCCATAATCTCATCAATCTTTTTGAAATTAATCTTTGATTGATTTTCAGTCGGCATGCCAGACTCCTTCATACTTCTGTTGTAACTTTTTTCACGAATAAGCACCATATTGTGAAATACAAGTATATTATACGAGTGAAAAATTTTAATTACAAGAACATATCCTTTATAAAGATAAGTTCACAACTCGTAATCTGACAGATTTTATTATACAAAATTTTTTTAAGTTATGGAATAGTCCAATAGGGTTATTTGTCACGATTTATCAAGCTGTGAGGGGTTGTACAACATAGCGTCATTTTTCAGAAATTTTCGATGTGAAATTTTTATTTTTTTAACATAAATCAAACCTTTTTTGAAAATTCTGCCTGAATAAAATGGAACCGTATAAGAAAATTTTTTATGGTTTTTATTATTTACAAAAATTAATAATACCGACCCAAATAACAAAAAAAATGTTTACTTACCTTTAATGATATGCAACCAATATAAAATTTAAAAAATATAAGGAGAAAAAATGAATTCAACTATGAAAAAATTTATCCCTAGTTTTGTAGATACTGCTATCGCAAATAGACGATCAAAAGTTATAACAAAAAAATTGGCTAAGAGACAAGAACAAATTCTTAGCAAGGTAAAAGTAAATGATGGTGTAGATCTAGGACTTAGTGCAACCATTAAAGAAAATGCAGATTCTATAGGAAGATACGCAAGAAGACACGGCGTTAGTTTAGAGATCTCACCAGCTAATGAAGATTTATTTACAAGGGAGCAAATGAGCGTGCGTAAAAGCAAATTAGAAATAAGTACATATACTGGATCAGATGATAAAATACACTCATATCCGGTCATTAATGAATATGAAATTGGACAAGTTCCCCTTGATAAAACCCAAGATAAAAAAGGAAGCATTATTAATATTAAAGAAGGAATAAACGCAGCACTTGAAAACAACAAAGCAAATCCTAAAAATGCTAGATATACTAGACAATTAGCAAGTTTCTTTATGCCATAATAAAATATTTTAATAAAAAGAATGCAGAAAAATTAAAAAGGGTCATATTTTAAAATATGACCCTTTTATTACAAAAATTTACTTATTTAATGACAAAATATCAATTTTTTAGAAATAAAATCCTTTATAAAAATATAGTGCTTATGTGTAAGTTCACTTAATAATGTTACTCTTTTAAATCAAAAGGAGATTTAAAATATGAGTATAACTACCTTAAAAAGATTTATGCCAAATTTCATTAATAACATAATTGATAAAAAGCATAATAAAATTATTAAAAAAGCAATAAATACAAGAATTAAAGTGCTAAAAGATAATATAAAAATAGATAAAGATGTTAACTCTAATGATGCTGAGGCCATAATCCAAAATGCAGAAACAATAGGACGTTATGCTCAAAGGAAGGGTGTTAACTTAGAATTCATACCAAATAATGATGAATTGATAAAAAAGACAGAAATGAAGGTTTATAAAACTGAAAGTGAAATAATAGATGATGAACAATCAGGAGCAGCATACCAAGAAATTAATAAATATGATTTGGGAACATTCCCACTTCAAGACTCTGCTAAAAGCATTAAAGAAAAAATTAATAATATAAAATATGGGATAAAACAATTGGCAGAAAATGCCCTACGGAGTCCTGAAACAAAGAAACTTAAAGATAACTTAAGTTCTATTTTAATACCTTTTTAAGGGTAATTAAATATTGATATAAGCACAAAAAACAGCACCAAAAGTGCTGTTTTTTGTTACAAAAATTTATTCTTCTTTCAAATAATATCAATTTTCTGACATTAGAATCCTTTATAAAAATATAATGCACATGTGTAAAGGTTTTTAATGATTAATCTCAAGAATGTGAAAACATTTGTAGAAACAAGCGGTGTAAAAAGTATTCTTCAAACAAAACCGCAATATATTCACGGAATCAATCCGACTGTAACTTATCCATTATCGGGTAAGGTATGCTATTTACCGAGGTTCTGTTCTGTTGAAATGAAGGAAGCTGGAGCAATGAATAAAATTGCCCAAAATCGATTATACGAGAATACTTCTAATATAATCTCAGGCAAGGGTTCAATTGAGGATATACAACGACTAACATCCGAAACAGCTGAAGATTCATACAAAAGGGCCATTTGGGTTAATCCAAAAGATAACAAACCATACTATATACTTGAAGAAAGTAGAGACCCCGATGGTAAAATCAATGTAAGAATTCTTGATAAAAATGTACAGTTTGTGAAAAATGCAAAATTAAAACCCAAAGAAGTAATTCTAACAGATATGGATAAAGGGTTGAAAAAAATAACAGAGATTGATGGTCTTCCACTTAACCATACAGATATGATAGAACTTCTAGCAAAAAGATATAATCCTTTTGCTAATTATAAAATTATGCACTTCGCAAATGATGATGAATTTATCAACCTTAAAAATCATTTAGGAAACGACAAACCTATTGTATCTGCATCATACGGAGCTTTCTTTATCCCTGAAAACAAAATTCAACCTGGGCAAAAAACAAAAGGAATTGTAGATTACATAAACAAAGAACGAATCAATGACCTTGAAAAATTAAAAAATATTAAAGAAGTTTCAAAAAAAGCAAGAATTTTAGCCTCCTCAGGGAATGATGGGAAAGATTATATTGCACGATTATTAATAGATACAGGAATTGAAGGCGTAGGAGGATTAAACTATGCAGGGAAGGTCGATATTAACTCATCTTCCGTAAATAGTTTATTTACCCAACATTATGAACCATATTCGTACAATGTTACCAAAACAGATTATGGCTTAAATTTCAGTCGGCTTAAAGGAACAGACATCGAATGGGATTCTGACACTCCAACAGGGAAATTACTTCACCGAATAAATGGCACCTCTTTTTCTACTCCGGTTAGAGCCGCAAAACTAGCATTAAATGAAATGATGGAAGGAATTTTATAACAATTTGATTAATTTAAACCACATAGAATCATATATAAAAGCAAGTGGAGTCAAAAGCATTCTGCAAACAAAACCACAAGCTATCCATGGGATTATTCCGACGGTGACTTACCCTCTGACAGGTAAGACCTTTGAACTACCAAGATTCTGTTCTGTCGAAATGCAACAAGTAAGAATAATGAACAAACTTGCAAAAAAGAATGAATATGTGCGTCGATCAAATTGTCCTGGTAAAAAAATAACCCCAGAAGACTCACAAAGATTAAGCTCGTTATCTGTAGAAGATTCTCAAAATAGAGCTGTATGGATTAACCCTAAAGATAGTAAAGCATATTATCTTCTAAAAGAGGGCGAAACAAAAGAAGGAAACATTAAACTAAGAATCTTAAACCAAGATGGTGAATTTGTTAAAAATGCAGAAGTGAAACCTAAAACTGTTGTTTTAACTGACCTTGTCGAAGGGTCAAAAGAACAAACCAGTAAATTTTTAACCCATACAGAATTAATAAATACGCTTGCTCAACGATATAACCCTTTTGCTAAATATAAAACAGTGTCACTAGATTTAAATGCAAAAGGAACAAGTGAAATTAATAAATTATATAGAGTCGTTGATAAAAATACTTCTTGTATATCAATGTCTTTTGCAGATATTATTGGGGCTGAAGGTTTTGCCCACGCTCCAGGGAAAGTTGTAAAAGAAGCAATTCTTGGATATATGGATACAGCAAACCCCAAACAATTAAAAGCAGAAGAAAGCTTTAACAAACTTGCAAAAAAAACCAGAATTTTAGTAGGATCTGCAAGTTATGGTAAAAATACTGTAAATACTTATCTTGCTCAAAAAAATCTTGAAGGGGTCGGCGGATTAGATTCTAGAGGGAAAGTAAATCCTTGTATTTCTTCAAGAAATAGTATATTTACCCAACATTATGAAGATTTTGAATTCCTTGTATACACAACCGATGAGGGTTTAAATATTACAGGACTAAGGGGAACCGATTTCCCTGTCAAACATAATTTAGGTCCAAATAAATATGTTGAAACAATTGCAGGAACATCATTTTCAGCACCAATAAGAAGTGCTAAATTAGCCCTAAACGAAATGATGGAAGGGGTTTTATAAATAGCACACCTTTATGAAATTGAACACCAGAAAACTAATTTAAATATTGAGCGGGCGGAAAACTTTCAAAATTATAGATTTTGGAGTTTCCCGTATCCTCTTCTGTAAATCAAATCCCTTAAAAAATTTACAAACACATAAATATAGATAAAAATGTGCTAAACTTCAAATTATGATGATAGGGATAAGAACTAAAGCAAACTCAGGGGTAATAATCAAAACTAGTACAACTGAAAAAACAATACTGCCCAAAAACTCAAATATGGGTAGAATCAGTTTTACTGCCATACAACCCAATATGGATTTAGTCGACAAATTTCCACTTGATACAGAGTATAAAAAAAGTTTAGCTAAAAGCTATAATATAAAAAATCCTGAAATTCTAAAACCAATTATGGGTATTCAAGAGTTAAAATATACACTAAGAACTCTTAAAGAAACTAACTATGATTCAGGATTTGTGAGACCTTACAAATCAAAAAACCCTAAACAAATTAAAAATGGGATTTACAGAGCAAACCTACATTGTCATTCAAACAATTCTGGAGATGGAACTGCATCTGTTGAAGAGATACTTAATCAAGCTGCAACTCTTGCAGATAATAATTATGAAATATTGAAAAAACAATCTAAAAACGGACAAAATGCACCATTCATAATTGCAATAACGGATCATAATACAACAGACCAGTGTGACGAAGTTATAAACCAACTTAAAGGAAATCCAAAAAAATATAGAAATTTGAAAATATTACTTGGGTCAGAAATTGAAACAGAACAAGACGGGGATATTCCCAAAGCACATATACTTGTTTATGGTTTTAATCCTCAAGACAAAAAATTAACAGAAGAACTTCCAAATTCAAAAAAATTTTCTGACATTGTAGAACACCTTTCAGGTCTAAAATATGGAGCGATGGGGATAGCACATCCCCAAAGAATGATTGGTGGAAAATTTAAAGATCTGACTGAAAATGAACAACAAAAAGGTTCTGAAAATTATTTTGGGGGAATTTTGAAAGAGTTCAAAACTCATGGAAAAGAAAAAGCAACATTCGTTGAAAATTACTATCAATCATATTATGAAAATAACCCCACTCTAAAAACAGCAATAAAGTCAGCGAGTGACAATCTTAAATTCATTAGCACTGGTGGAATTGATTCTCACGCAAACAACATTTTTACAAATACATACGACCTCAGCCCCAATGAAATAACTAATCTTCTTAATTGAGCGTGCGGGAAAATTAGAAATTTTTCTCGCAGCTCAGAAGTCCAGTAACAATCAAGTTAGTCTTTTACCAAGACTAATCTTTATTATCACATCCTATAGATCGGATTTGGGATACTCTCAAAATTGTAGATTTTGGAGTTTTCCGCATCCTCATTTGTAAATTTATTTTAATAATTTAATTTTATTTAACAAATAAAATTCTTGAGAGTTATTGTATCAACCACAATACAATAAGAAAAGGAACTACGAATATGAATATGACTTCTACGTCAAACCTAAATTTTAATGGCGCAATCAAAGTCCCAAGATTTCAAATAGGAGGACCTGTCGCTCGCGAAATAATTGCTGCAGATAAACAAAATGAAGAAAGAAAAATCCAATCAAGTCAAATAGATGGCGATATAAACATGAGATTTTTAGACCCAGAAACCGAAGCATCTGCAGTTGATTATTTGAAACAACAAGGAGTAAATAATTACATACACTGGAATAAACCTAATTTAGGTGCTCTTGAATATGAGAAATTTGAAAACACTTTGATGTTTTAATAACCACCAATTTTAAATAAATTTTTTAAAAAACAAAGCCTTCGACAAAGAGACTTTGTTTTTTTATTTCTTAATTTTTCTCGCAACTCTGAAATCCAGTAAAAAAATATAAATCTGAATCCTATCTATTCGGTCAATATAGAAATCTTCCTTCTGTGTAAATATCAATAGACCAACTTAAATAGGAGGGACAAACAGAGTGCCAAATTTTAATTTTGATAAAGAAATTTCACTTGTTATAGCAGGAGAAGCAGGTCAAGGAATAGACACTATAACTCAGGTTGTGGCAGAAACCATTAAAAAAAATGGATTTAATGTTTTTTATACAAAAGAATATATGTCTAGAATCAAAGGTGGTTGCAACTCTTCGACTATAATAATTTCTAATGACAGAGTTTGCGCATACAAAGAAAACCCAGATTTCATTTTTGCAATATCAAAAGATGCCATTAAACATTTAGAGGACCGAATTTCATACAGTACAATCATTATTTACGAATACGATGATCCTGAATCAATTGAAAAATTTGGAAATAAAATAAAAATAGATTTTTCTTCAATATCAAAAGAACTTGGAGGAGATATTTACCAAAACACTCTGATTTCTGGAATCATCACGGGGATTTTAAATATTGATTTAACAACACTAGAGAGCAACATAAAACAGATATTTTCAGAAAAAAACGAAGAGGTTATAGAAAAAAACTTACAAGCATCAATAAAAGGGTACGAAATAGGTAAAAATCTTGTTAAAGAAAAAAACATATCTGTTAGTATTAAAAAAAATAATTCTGTAAAAAATGAAATTCTCATTAACGGCAACGACTCAGCAGCTCTTGGATGCATCGCAGGTGGAGTTGATTTCATTTCGTCCTATCCGATGTCTCCGTCAACAGGAATTTTAACATTTTTAGCAAAACATTCAAGTGAATTTAATATCCTAGTTGAACAGGCAGAAGATGAAATTGCGGCAATAAATATGGGATTAGGAGCTTGGTATGCAGGAAGCAGAGCTATGACTACAACTTCGGGGGGTGGATTTGCACTGATGTGTGAAGCCGTGAGTTTATCAGGAATGACAGAAATACCAATGGTTATTTATTTGGGGCAAAGACCCGGTCCAGCAACGGGTTTGCCTACAAGAACAGAACAGAGTGACTTGAATTTAGTATTATACGCAGGACACGGAGAATTTCCTCGAATTATTTTGACACCTGGGAATCTTGAAGATAATTTTTATTTGGCTCAAAAAGCATTCAATCTTGCAGATAAATTTCAAGTTCCTGTATTTATACTTTCTGACCAATATTTGGCAGATTCTTGCTATAACACTAAAGCGTTTAATATTGAAAATACAGAACTTATAGAATATATAGAAGAAACGCCAAGCGATTATAAACGTTATAAGCTTACTAAAAACGGCATAAGCCCTAGAGGAATTCCTAATTGGGGCGAAGGGTTGGTAATTGTCGATAGTGACGAACACGATGAAACAGGACATATAACAGAAGACTTTGATATAAGAACTAAGATGGTCAATAAACGTATGACTAAATTAAATTTAATAATCGATGAAGCAATTTTACCTGATTTTTTAGGAGATAAAAATACAAAAATTTTAATCATAGGCTGGGGGTCAACTTATCAAGCCATAAAAGAAGCACTAAAAGAAATTAATAATCCTGAGATTGGTTTCTTGTATTTCAAACAAGTTTATCCATTAAATAAAAAAGTTTTAGATTATTTTAAAAATATTCAAAAAATAATTTGTGTTGAAAATAATTATACAGGACAATTTGCAAATTTATTGAAGCTAGAACTGAATATCACAGTAGATGAAAGAATTTTAAAATACAATGGGCTAACATTTTCTGTTGAAGAATTAATATTAAAAATAAACGAGGTGATAAAATGATTAATCTCAAACCAACTATTGATATAGCGTGGTGCCCCGGGTGTGGGAATTTTTCAGTTTTAAATATACTAAAAGAGACTATAGCCGAACTCAACATACCAACTAAAGAATTGGTCATCTGCTCTGGTATTGGTCAATCAGCTAAAACTCCGCATTATCTTGATTGCAACGTATTTAATGGATTGCACGGGAGATCTCTCCCACCTGCAACCGCAATAAAAGCAACCAATCCAAACCTTACGGTCATTGCAATAAGTGGTGATGGTGATATGTATGGAGAAGGTGGAAATCATTTTATTAGTACCATTAGGAGAAATCCCAACATTGTAAATATTGTAAATAATAATATGGTTTATGCCCTCACCAAAGGACAAGCTTCACCAACAACACAAAAAGGATTTGTCACTCCAATCCAAACTTATGGAGTCAGTAATGAACCTTTTAATCCAATTGCAACAGCTATAGCTCAAGATGCTTCTTTTGTGGCACGAGCATTTTGTGGAGATATAGAACAAACAAAAGAGATATTTAAAAAAGCAATAGAACATAAAGGTTATGCCCTAATTGATATTTTCCAACCGTGCGTGACTTTCAACAAAGTCAACGGCTACAAGTGGTTTAAAGATAACACATACTATCTTGAAGATTCTTACAATAAATTTGATAGATTAAAAGCATTTGAGAAATCTATCGAAGATGAAAAACTACCTCTAGGGATATTTTATATAAACGAAAATAAAACAGTTTTTGAAGAAACAGAAGCAAACAAAAAAATAACCTCATTAAATATCTTTGAAAGACGAAAAAACAGAAAAGAGGGTGTGGAAAAACTTATCAAAAATTAGAGCAAGTGGAAAAATTAAAAATTTTTATCGCAGCTCTTAAGTACAGTAGGGGTAAATAAAAATATTAAACCTTTTTAGAGACTATTCTTGTTTTTTAGATCCTATACATCGGATACGAAAAACTATAATTTACCCCTCTCAAAATTGTAGATTTTGGAGTTTTTTGTGTCCTCATATTCTAATTAACAGGGCTAAGCACATTGGGGAACGATAAATTTTTTTGTAGCTGTTAAATTATGTTGTTGATAGAAAAAGACCGTGGCTCAAGTGATAAAACCAATATATGGAAGTTATGCACCTGCCGCAGGAAGGAAAATAACATGACAGAAGAATTCAATAAAAAAGAAGAAGGTTGCCATTGTGGCTGCCATCACCACCATACACACGAACATGAACACGAACACGAAGATGGTTGCAAATGCTCCGAAAAATTCTTAGTCCTAGCTGATGAAGCCTGGAGAGAAGTTTTAAAAGAAAAAATCAAAGATAAAATCCTCGCTAAAAAAGGTGAACATATTGAAAAATTGGCAGAACTTATCGCAAAAGCTAATGGTGAAAGATGGAAAAATAAAATTTACGCAAAAACAAATAATAATAAATTCAAAGACTCTCTCAAAGAGTTATTCTCATCTAGTGACTAATAAATTAAATAATATTTCTAGAGAGTGCGAGTAAGTTAAAAATTTACCCGCGCTCTCTTTTTGTAATTATGGAATATACCCACAAAGATAATGGCAATAGCTAAAATTATAAGTTAATAATATATTTGCGAACAATTGTTTTTTGATAGGATTTTAATGCACGATTTTCATGAAGATATTTCTATAATAAAAAAAGACAAAAAAAAGTTATTACCATTGATAATATGCTTTTTTATTTTTGTATGTATTTTCATTTACCTTAATACATTTTTTATTATAGTAAGATTTGATGAACTTGGCCCAGTCTCTAAAAATATGGTGATATATTATAATGGATTTAGAGTTGGTAAAATCGTAAATATAAGACCCGACAGAGATTTTAAGCATACACTTGTCACCGTAAATTTAACCGAAAAAAGACTCAACCTTCCGAGAAATACAATGGTTGAAGTAAAAAATTTTCCAAGTGGAGAATTATTCTTACAATTTGTTTATCCTTCAACACCTTCTCTTATAAATATGAAAAGAGGAGATGTTTTAGAAGGAATTTCACCGTATAGCTTAGAAGAATTTATGCTGGGACAAAATGGAACAAGCGTCACAGATGTAGTTTCAAAACATATTATACAAACTCTAAATTCTGCTAAAATAGCAGCCAACGACGTATCACATTTCTTTCAAAGCTCATCGGTGATAATTAAAGAAAATAGAACAGGTATAAGACACTCCATCACTAATACAGAACAACTAACAAGAAATCTTACGAAAACAACTGAAAATCTAAATCAAGCCTCAATGAAATTAAATAACGCAATAGATTCTGATAGTTTGAGGGAAAGTACCGTCAATATAAAAGATTCAACCCAAAATATAAAAGATTCGACACAAAACATAAAAGAAACAACTGAAAGCATAAACAGGGCAACAAAAGACCTTGATAAAACAATGAAAAAGGTTGATGAAACAATTACCAATGCAAATTCAACAGCCGAAAACCTTAATACAATAACTGGAGGGTTACACAAAACTCTATCTTCAAAATTCGGTGGAATTAGAGTAATATTTGGCAAACCACTTAAAATCAACGATTCAAAAAATTAATAACTTTAATTAAAGATGAAGCAAACTCTAAAATCTACAATGAGGATGCGGAAAAACTCCAAAATAGAAAATTTTGAGAGTACTAGTAAATGTGCCACTTCTCTTTTATTGAATCAAGTGTTCCATCAGAAATAATCTCTTGGATAATCTTATTTAAATTATCACTGAATAATTTTGTTTTACCTGATTTTTTATAAGCAATTCCATAAGGTTCCTTGGTTAACCTAATAGGTAAAATAAAATAATTACTATTTCCCATAACAAGCCCTAAAAGCAGGGAATCATCGGTTGTAATAGCATCCGCAGAAGTATTTTTAAAAGCATCAATCGCCTCTGTACTATGTTCAAAACCCCAAATTAAAGCATTCGGAGCAAACTGCCTGATATTATCTTCTCCTGTAGTACCCAATATTACTATTACACGTTTATTCAACAAATCTTCAGGCTCGTTAATTTTTCTATCTTTTTTTACACATATTACTTGAGAGGCCTCATAGTAAGGAATAGAAAAATTAACAAACTTTTTTCTTCTAGAGGTTATCGTCATTGTAGAAATAACAACATCAACATCCCCGGATTTGATTGCTTGAATCCTATTGCGAGGAGCCACATCTACAAACTCAACCTTATCAGGATTACCCAACATTCTAGCAGCAATCTCTCTTGCCAAATCAGGTTCTACACCTTTAATTACACCATCTTTATCCTTAAAAGAAAATGGTCTAGAATCAAAAGAAGTGCCAACAACCAACTTATCTTTTTGAATAATAGCTTGATATAGATTAGGTTCTTTATTTTTGTTTGCACAACCACACACCGCACAAACAATTAATACTAAAAAAACAAACAGTCTGAATATTTTTATTAACATGATAATCTCCTGGATATAGAACTCCGCACTAATAATAAAATATATTTTTGCTAGAACGTTCGAAAATTAGTGAATTTCCCGAATCATACAATTCATAATACAGATAAATAAAAGTTTTTACATTGGAAACTCGGATAATGACAAGGCAAATTGGTAAATGAATCAAATAAAAATCTCGGGACATTAGCACACCCTACTTATAGTGATACTGTCCAAATTAGCTTACTGTCTAATATATCTTTTAATGCTAGAATGTTATAATATTATCAAAATTATTATCAATGGAGCGTATTATAATGGAAACAAGGAAATATACACCTGGGGAAGAAATTGCTAACACATTTACTCACTCCATAGGGGCTTTAATATCAATATATGGAATTGTGATGTTGGCTATGAATTCCAAAAATGCAATTCAAGCTACATCCACTGCAATTTTTGGGGCAACAATGTTTTTATTGTTTCAATCTTCAGCTTGCTACCACGCAGTAACAAACGAAAAAATAAAAAAGATTTTTCAAAAAATAGATCACTCCGCAATTTATCTATTAATAGCAGGGACTTACACCCCAATTTTATTGTTGACGGTTAAACCTCCTATTAACATTGCTATGCTTGCAATAATTTGGGGTTTAGCAGTTATAGGAATCGGATTTTCTTGTACAACTCTAAAATCCAAATATATCTCAACTGGTATATATCTTCTTATGGGATGGCTTTCAGCTTTTCTATTTTATAATATGTGGATGGCAAGCCATCTATCAGCTTGGCTTGCGATTGGTGGAGGTATTTTTTATTCACTTGGATGTGTATTTTATCTAATGAAACTTCGCTATATGCACTCTATTTGGCATCTATTTGTTATTGCTGGAGCACTTATGCACTATTTCGCAATAATGGGATTATTACACGTAATGCACTAGAATAACTCACGAAATTCACTCTTATTGTTTTGGAAAATTCGCGTACTCTTTTAAAATACCATATCCGAAATCATATGGTTTAGATTTTGCATCAGCCACTTCTTGCTTGAATTGATGAACCAACTCTTGTCTTGTTTCAGGATTAAGCCCACCTTCTGCGTGACTATAAAAATTTTCTAAAAACTGAAATTTAAAAAGTGCAAACGTTTTTCTTATATCAACAACATTAGTGGTTTGCTGTTCTCCTTTTTCAGTTGTTCTTTCAAGTTTAATAATATCAGGAGATAATGCTTCTATAGAAACTTGATCACTCTGCGGGTTTTGTTCAAGTGCTTTAACCGCACCCAAAATATTTTTTTCTTGTTGCGGCATATGTTTCACAATACTAGCACGATTCAAATTTGCTAAAGAAGTAAAGTTTATTTTATTGCTTGATAAATCCATTTTTTAATTTTCCTTGACACTACTTTTACAATAAAACATGACAACTTTAAAATTTGCCCTTTTGTAAATAAATACAAACCTATATATAATTCTGTTGAGTTAGATGTTAAATTTAAAATTTTTTGTTGAGATTTATGAATGTAAGGGGAAACCGCGATTTACCCCTCAAAATTGTAGATTTTGTTTCCCACATCCTCTATTGTAAAAACTTGTTCACTTCTCTTAAGAATAAGTCTTTACCATCAAAAAACGCCACATGTCCAGCTGATGGAATTTCTAAGACTTTAGAATTATTAATTAATTTTGAAACCTCAGCTACAGCATTTTTATAAAGTAAGATGTCATTTTCACCTCTAACAATTAAAGTTGAAGCAGTTATTTCTTTTATCTTTTCATTAGGATAACCCGATTCACTATTGTCCATCCACATTTTAACAAGTGATTTTGTTAAACGAGAAAAATCAGGTTCTGGCGCAAGCTTCATATAAACATAATAAATATCCGGCATTTGCGATACAATATCCTTACTATTTGTTGCGTCAATCAAACTTTGAATAGCCTCAGTATTTTTCATATGCCACCTTGCACCAATTGTAACAAGGTGATTAATAGTTAATGATTTATTCGTTGCTAGTCTATATGCAACTATTCCACCATCACTAAAACCAATGATGCTTAATTTATTAATGTTTAGGTGTTCAAGAACACTTTCAATATCCTTCTGAATTTGTGCATAAGTTAAAGGAACATTTCCAAGAGTTGATTTTCCTTGACCACGACAATCAATCCCAATAATTCTATAATTTTGATGAAAATTACTGATAATACAATTAAAGTCCTCTACATTTCCAAACGCGCCATGTAAAAACAAAAGAACCGGAGCAGTCTTTAGTCCAAGCTCTTCATAATAAATTTTTGCTCCTTCAAGCTCTAAATATCCACCCAATATATGTCCAAACTGATTCAAAATGACACCTTCCATAGCTAACTAAATATTTTTTTTAATTTCAAATTTATAGGGGCTACTACTTCATCCATTTTAACATATTTTCTTTTTTTATACAAAAAAAAGGATTACTACTAGTTGTTTATAAAATTAAATGATAAAAATTCACTACACAAAAAAATATGTGTATCAGGTTTTAAAATCCAACACACATATTTTTTTATGGACAAACTAGCCCACATATATTTTAATTTTATTATTTCAAATGTTTTAAAAGGTGTTCTGCCAGAGGAGCAGTTACATAACCATTTAAAGTTTTATTAACTCTTCTTTGAGTTCTAGCAAGAAGTTCTATATCTTTTGTCCACACAAATTTTTCTTTAATTAATGCTTGAGCTTCACTTGCTTTATCATCCACTTGGATTCTTATTATTTTTTCGAGAAAACTTCTGGTTGCTGTCTTCATTTTATCCAAATCGATTTTCATATAACCTTCAGGTCTGAATAATCCCATAAGTCCTTTTCTGCGTTTTTCAACAGTTATTGCACCTTCATCCATATAATGTTTCAATTGCATAACCGCACGAACTCTATGTGCTTGTTGCATTGATGGCATTCTCTTATTTTGCTTAACAAGACCGGTAACAAATGTAGTATAAAGCTGTTTTTCTTCTTCTTTGGTATATTTTCCTGCTTCAACCAATTTACCCGTAACATCAAGCCCCATATCAGCTTTACCTTCTTCAATTATACTTGCAGCACTTCCAAGATGACTTTCAGTACGTTTAGGTCCGCACGAATGGGTGTTTTCATGGATTTCTGTATGCCACTGATCAGCTGCTTCATTATAATATGGTTGAACATCCTCTGCCAACAATTGTTTTGTGTTTTCTATACCCTTTTTGGACCCATATGATTGTCTTATATCTCTATGAAAAACATTCCTTTTTCCTTCACCTTGAATCACAGATAACTTATCATCGTTCGGCAAGTTTTCAGCAATAGTAATCCCAGCTCTATATTTACCAACATCACCAGTTACTGCAATTAAATCAACATCAACCATTGACTGTTTAACTTCTTTATTAATATTTTGAACATATTCATTATTAAAAGGCATATTATTTGCCATCATAGGCAGATATTTCTTCATTTCTAAAAGTTCTGCTGTACCTTTTTTATTTACTATACCAACTCTGACACCCAATGAATCTTTAGGATTTACTTTTATCCCTTTTTCATCCATTTTCTTTGCAAATTTTTCATCATCCATCAAAGCTTGAGTCATATAATCTTGATAGCTTTCTCTGGTTATTGTAAATTCCAAAGGAGTATCTTGAAGGGTCCACCATTTTGCATCTGCTTTAGCATCCAATTTAGGATCAGGTTTTCTTAAAGCTTCCGCTTGATGTTTTAAGAATTCGGAGAAATCTGTATTTGTAGAAACTTTAGAAGCCTCTTCTATTTCATTTGCAGCTTGAGAAAATTCTTTCTTATATTCTTCGGTATAATCAACTGCTTTTAACTTTTTACCATCTTCTTTTACAACAGTTCTTGGGCTCAACAATTTTTTAACTTCTTCATCTTCACCATTATCAAGCATATCATATATTACTTGTTTTACTTCATCTGGTGTTTTTTTAGTATGCCAAAATCCAGCGCCAAGAGGAGCTTTTTGGCCTTTTAACAAAATAACTTGTTCTGCATTTCTATCACGTGCAATAATACCTTTTTGAGCTTGATATAATTTTAAAATACCTTCTGCATTTTTATCGCCTTTTGCAGTTCTTCTTTTCATTTCTTCTCTAAATGGAATATTTAAAGGATTGTCTTGTTTTTCATAAACATCTTCCATCGCATAAGCTGCACGAGTTAAGTGAGCTGCTGCCGCTTTATCTCCATCAGCAAGTTGTGCAAATTCAGGACTATCTACACCAAGTAATTTTATCTCAGTAAACGTCTCTGGAGAAGTTCTTTTCTTTATTTCTCTTGACGAAAGTCCTACCTTAAAATCTTTCGGGTTATTCTCTAATTTTCCTCTAAATGTTACTGTATCCCCTGGCATTGTCTGCCTTAAAGCATAAACAGCATGATTATTTGTAGCAGATTTTATTTGGTAATCTTTTGCAACACCAGTTGACTTTGATCTCATTATTTCCATAGTTCTTTTTTGCCTCTATTTTATTCCATCAATAGTTGAATGTTGATGAAGAAAAATTTTTGCTACTCAAATTATACTATCGTTACTTTTTGTTACTTTTTACCCAATAACTTTGAGTCCTTTTTTATGATAAATAGCCCGAAATAGAAAAAACAATAAAGACAGGGAGGACAGGTAATGCCTGTCCTCCCTGTCTATGGACTCGTTCCATGGGTAAACATTTCAAAATATAAACTTGCGCATGACAAATAACAAAAAATTTCCTCAGAAAAGCAAATATGCCAACCTAAGAACAAACAAAAACGGATATTATTTTAAATCTAATTTCCATCTATCATAAACGGCTGAAGTTTTGAATATAACTTCATCAATATAATTGTCCAACTCATTCATAGATTCCATATCATCGCTAACATCGAAATCTTCAGTATAAAATAATGTTTCACCTGATTCTAAAACAGAATTTGCCATAACTACCTGCCTTCCAAAATTAAATTTTCCAAGTCTTTTTTATCAAAATCGCGTTCGGACATTAGTAATTTACTCCATGTTTCACATAATTTCAACATGAGTTTAATAAAATACATCCTTTTGTAGTATATTTTGAAAACCCATGCCAGGAGCTGGTTTAAAAGTTTGTTTTATATTGATGTATTATTTCGCCATCAATATTTGTTCAGCACGTTTAAAATCCTTAGGTTCATCAACATCAAAAATGGTATCCGTTAAGAAAATACAAGGATTTTCACCAACAAAATCTTTAACTTTTTTGAAAGTATCATACTTAATTGCATAAAATGCACCATTTTCACAATACATATTATAGTGACAATCTATATCCTGACGTCTTGGCCTTTGGTGATAATCATAAAGAGACTCTAGTTTCCCATTATGGAGTTCTTTCCATTTTGCGTGTGTATTCCCCATATCAAACCCGCTAAAACAACTATCACATTGAGGGTGAGAAAACATAAATTCCATAGCAACATCAATAAATCGAGCAGTACGTGTTGGGGATGTTGGTTGTATTAACACTACATAATCAGGTTTATAGCCTTGTTTTTCTAAAACTTCTGCAACTTGCAACATAACCGGAGCCGTTTTCGTTTCATCTTGAGCAAGCTCTATTGGCCTATCAATAACCTCAGCTCCATAACTTTGAGCAATATCTTTTATTTCCTTATCTTCTGTTGAAAGAATGGTTCTTGTAATATACCTAGATTTTTCACAGGCATCAATCGAATAATAAATCATCGGCTTGCCCATAATCAGTTTAATATTTTTTCTGGGAATCGATTTTGAACCCCCACGAGCCGGAATAATTGCTAAAATTTCTGTCATAAACCATCTCCTGTTGTAGAATTTCATATCAATATTCTATCATATTATTTGAGATTTAAAAGAGGGGAGGGGGGACAAGCATATTCAATCGATGAAAAGATTATACAAGTTCCACAACAGTTTATAACGGTTTTGTATAAAAGGTTTAGGAGAAGGTAGTAAGATTATTAAAACTTATCAAACGGATTTACTATCTTGAATAGGTTTAAGAGCCTCAGAAAAGAAGTTTTTGTATTCATTCACGTATTCTGGATAAGGTCTTACAAAGGCCTCCAAATTAGGATTTACATCTTTTTTATAACAACTTACCTGTATTCCTTTTGATTCAAATAAAGATTTTGCCATAATATCTGCAATCCCGGCACTACCTCTGTAATATGGTCTTGTTTGAGACATGAGCCAGTGTACCCTAGCAACGTCCTTTGTTATTTTATTGATATTTTCAGGAGTCAATTCTTCTTTGTTATTTTGAACTCTATCAACTATACTAGCAACTTCTTTATACACAACAGCAGTAGTTTTTGGACTTGGAGATGATATACGACAAGTAACTTTAGAAGAATCATGATAAAGTTTATCAAGGTTAGTTTCGGAGCTACTATCACGAACGGTTAGCATAGTTTTATTTAGAGATATATTTACACCTGTATCTTCCAAAAAACACTTTTCCGTATACAATTTTTTTACTAACTTTTCTTTTTTTCCATAGATAACCTCAGGATAAACAGTCAATGCTGTATTTTGAGGATCTTTCTCAACCATCTCTATAAATTTTTGTTTATAAATCTCATACCTGCCCTGTATTGGCGTACTCCCTATATCCCCATCTGTTCTTCGCCTTCCAAATGCTGTAAAACATCCAACTTTAGTTAATATTTTATTGTATTGTTTTGCAACTCTTCTAATCAAAGTATTAAAAGGCGTTCCAGAATTTATATCATTTTTTGCACTATCAATAATCCCTATAGTACCCAATGCCCATTTTTCATCTTGTCCATACCCAGTAGAATTAATGTATAAATGTTTAGGCAAAATTTGTTTGAATTTTGGGCTATATTGGTTATGTTTATTTTGATATTGATGGTATTGATTTAATAATTGCATACAAAATAAAAACATGAAAAAAAATATTTTTGCGAAAAAAGTTTTTAAGTCAGATTTGTAAATCCAACAGATTATATTTGTCAGCTTAGTAAAGCTGACCTACTAACTCAAATTACAAACAAAATGGGACAATGATGGGGTTCAACCCTTAGGCAAAGAAATTATCCAAATGATGTTCAAAAAAGAAACAATCATACTTTTTAAAAAAATAATTTGTTTTTCACAAATGAATAATTTAAGGATAGGATTAATAGAAAGTAGGGTGGGAAAAGTAAGATAATAATCTCAGGAATTAAACATAATTCCGTAACGTTCCCACCGTAAAATTTGTTCATCTTGAAACTTTAACATAATATGTAAACGTTTGAGCAAAGCGAAAACGAGGGTTCGAATCCTTAGCCGTTCATTTAAAATAAAAAAAAGACTCCCATTGGGAAGTCTTTTTTTATTTTAAAATGGGGCGGGTAATGGGAGTCGAACCCATGTATATCGATACCACAAACCGAGGTCTTAACCACTTGACGATACCCGCCACAAATTATTAAATTTTTATTTTGAATCAAGTTTAGAATGACGTTTAAAACACACTCTAGCATGTATTCTTAATCATTATATCAAATCAATTTTATTCCACAAGTATTTATTCTTATAACTTAAATCTATAAAAAAGAGGCTGGTTCTTGAAACCAACCTCTTTTTTATAATTTTATTATCTTAACTTATTCTTTGGAACATATATCCTATGCCACGAGCAGTCAAAATTAATTCAGGATTTGTAGGGTCAGTTTCTAACTTAGAACGTAATCTAGAGATGTGAACATCAACAACTCTTGTATCAATTCTATGATCAGCTGGATAAGACCATACATGTTGCAAGATTTCGTTTCTTGAATATGCTTGACCAGAATTGTTAACCAACAATTCTAACAAACTGAATTCCATACCTGTTAAACGAATTCTTTCATTCTTTCTATAAACTTGACGTCTTGAAGTATCAATTTTAATACTTCCTGTAGTAATAATATTTTTAGCAACTGCTTTTCCGCCTGTTGGAACAACAACTTCTTTGCTTGTAGTTCTTCTCAATACGGCTTTAACTCTTGCTTCTAATTCTTTTGGGCTGAACGGTTTGATTACATAATCGTCTGCACCTAATTCAAGGCCTGTAATTCTTTCTGATACATCGCCTAATGCAGTTAATATGATAATAGGGATATCAGAAGTTCTTCTGATTTCTCTTGTTACGCCATAACCATCCATTTTCGGCATCATAACATCTAAAACTACTAAATCAGGATTAGTTTTGTTAAATACTTCAACAGCTTCTTCGCCATCTTCAGCAACAACAACATCATACCCAACCATCTTTAAACGAGTTTCCAAAATTCTTCTGATACTTGCCTCATCATCAGCTACTAATATTTTCTGAGTGGTGCTAGATTCATTCTGAGAATCTTGTATTTCTTCATTCTCCGCCATTATTACCGTCCTTACGATTTATATGCATATATTACAAAATATTTATTTTCTTGTAGTTTTTTTAATAAATATAAACTTATACTAATAGAATTAGACTAAAATTGCAAGTACTTTTTCATATAAACAAGGCTGGATTTGCCCCAAACCTACGCCTGACTTGCCATAATCCTGTTTTTAAAATTATTTAAATCTTCCAATGTGTCAATTCCTATTGGCACATCTTCAACTATTGAAACTCTTATTTTCATTCCCATCTGTAAAGCTCTTAATTGTTCCAAACTTTCTGAAAGTTCCAAAGAAGTTTGATTAGAAGATGTCATTCTTAACAGGGCGTTTCTTTTATAACCATAAATACCTATGTGTCCATAAAATTTTGCATAACCTGCATTTCTTACAAAAGGAATTCTTGAACGAGAAAAATACATTGCATAACCAAAGTCATCATAAACACATTTTACCAAATTAGGGTTATCAACCTCTTTTTCATCCTTAACTTCTCTAATGAGAGTTGAAACATCAGTTTCTTCATAATCTCTTACCAGATGGATAACTTCATCAATATTGTCAGGATTAATCATAGGTTCATCACCTTGAAGATTAACTATATAATCAATTTCAGGATGACGTTCTACAACTTCTGCGATTCTATCACTTCCGCTGTTATGAGTATCCAGTGTCATTTCAGCTTCAGCTCCAAACATCAAAGCTGTTTCATAAATTTGTTCATTATCAGTTGCGATTATAACTCTATCAGCTAAAGATGCCTGCACTGCTTTTTCAAAAACATATTGGATAATTGGTTTTCCACCAACTTCTATAAGCGGTTTTCCTCTTAATCTGCTTGAATCATATCTTGCAGGAATAATCACTGCTGTTTGCATTTCATCTTCTCCAATTAAATTATAAACTGTACTATAAACTTATGACCACAATATAATACTCCTAATACATTTTTATGACAATCATACAATTGAGTTTTCAAAGCATATAATCTCATTAAAGCCTGTGGAAAAAAATTAAATATTTTTCTTACGGCTCAGAAGTCCAGTAAAATCCTCAAAATTGTATATTTTGGGATTATTTCGTACCCTCATATTTAGAAACGACAAAAGAAACCCATTGATTTTGATGGTTTTCTTTTAGAATATTTAGTCCATTCTTCTTGATTGCCTCTATTACTACAGGTTTTTTCTCATCAAGTATTCCGCTCAGAGCCATAATCCCACCATCTGCCATAATATTTTTCAAATCTGGCATTATTTCAGCTAAGATATTGTGCAAGATATTCGCACAGACAAAATCAAACTGATCAGATACCTTATCCGCCGTATTATATTCAAATTTACAGTCAACATTATTTTTTAAAGCATTCTCTTGAGCAACGCTTATAACCTCTTCGTCATTATCACACCCGTAAACACTTTCAGCACCCATTTTTTTAGCTATTATTGCCAAAATCCCGGAACCTGTACCTATATCTGCAACCTTTGTACCCTGAAGTTTTTCAGGATACTGTTCCATTGCTGTAACACATAATTGAGTTGTTTGATGAGTACCTGTTCCAAAAGCATGCCCAGGATCAAGCGAAACAGTTATTTCATTTTCTTTAGGAGTATAACTTAGCCAAGATGGGACTATAGCAATATTATCAGAAATATGAGTCACATCCCAGTTTTCTTTCCACTTTTTTGACCAATCTTGGTTATCTTTTTCTTCAAAAGAAATATCCCAACTGCCCAATTCGTCATCAGACAAACCTCTATGTTTCATTAATTCTCTATTTTCAGATAAAACGTGCCTAATCTCATCAATATTTTTGATACTATCACTAGTAAGAAAAACCTTTAGAGTTCCTTCTGTCGTTGAAATCATTTCTAAATCTTTATAGGCTTCCTCTGCGAGAACAACACCTTCACAATTAAAATTCGCAAAACAAATTTCGGAAACAATATCTTCAATCTCAGGATTGATTGATATTCTTAATTCAAAATAACTATCATCTGACATTATTAACCTTCTATAAAAGCTCCGATGCTACGGAATTTTTCGTATCTTTGATTTCTTAATTCCTCAGAAGTCATGCCTGAAAGTTCTTCAAGTGAATCCAAAATAGCCTGCTTCATATTGTCGCCAATTTCTTTATAATTTGTATGAGCTCCGCCAGTCGGTTCTTTTATTTCGCCATCAACAATATTTAATTTAATCAAATCATCTGAAGTAATTTTTAAAGCTTCAGCAGCCTCAGCATATCTGGATGAATCTCTCCATAAAATTGAAGCACAACCTTCAGGAGAAATAACCGTGTAATACGAATGTTCTAACATCAAGACTTTATTGGCAACACCTAAACCTAAAGCGCCACCGCTACAACCCTCGCCGGTTATTATTGCAATAATAGGTACTCTCAATTTTGCCATTTCTCTTAAATTAACAGCAATCGCTATACCTTGACCTGTTTCTTCTGCACTGATACCAGGATAAGCACCCGGAGTATCAATTAAAGTAACAATCGGCATATTAAACTTATTTGCGTGGTTAAATAATCTTAAAGCTTTTCTATAACCCTCGGGTTGAGGCATTCCAAAGTTATACTCTAAATTTTCTTTGGTTGATTTCCCTTTTTGGGTTCCAACAAGCATAATCTTCTTGCCGCCGATTTTTGCCAAACCACCTATTATAGCTCTATCATCAGAACCTGTCCTATCTCCATGAAGTTCCAAGAACCCATCACAAAGCAGTTTTGTATAATCCAAAAAGTTTGGACGCTCTTGGTGTCTTGCAATTTGCAACTTTTGAGATGGTTTTAAGGAAGAATATAATTCTTTCTTATAATCATTCGCCTGTTGCTCAAAGGTTTCAATTTCTTTATTTAAGTCCATTCCTGACTCCGAACTGATTTTTTTTAATTCTTGTATCTTGTTTTCGATTTCAATCAAAGGTTTTTCAAAATCTAATACTACCATTCTACTACACCTCGTGCATTTCTAAAATAGTTGATAGGCTACTTTTTAAGTCATACCGTTTTGTAACCAAATCAACTTGACCATATTTTAACAAATATTCAGCTGTTTGGAAATCTGAAGGAAGTTTTTGCCTTATAGTTTGTTCTATAACACGTCTGCCCGCAAACCCAATTCTTGCACCTTGTTCTGCAATTATAATATCACCCAAGGTTCCAAAACTAGCTGTAATCCCACCAAAAGTAGGTTCTGTTAACAAGTTTATGTATAAAAGACCTGCTTCATCAAGTCTTGATATAGCACAAGAAGTTTTTGCCATCTGCATTAAACTCAAAGCACTTTCCTGCATTCTTGCACCACCTGATGAGGTAATAACAAGTACAGGAATTTTTGTTTTAATTGCTTCTTCAACAATTCTTGTAACTTTTTCACCAACTACACTGCCCATTGAACCACCCATAAAATCAAAATCCATAACGGCTGTTGCTATTTTATGACCATCAATAGTACCAATCCCTGTAATTACTGCCTCATCAAGACTAGTCTTAGCATGAGCCTTTTCCAATCTTTCTTTGTAAGAAACTGTGTCAGTAAAATTCAAAGGATCTGTTGGTAATACATTTTTATTTATTTCTTCAAAAGAATCCCTATCAAATAATTGGTGGATTCTTGTTTTAGCATTTATTCTAAAATGGTAATCACATAAAGGACATACCATCATATTATCTTCAAGTTCTTTCTTCGTTAGTTGAGCTTCACAATGGACGCACTTAATCCATAGGCCCGGAACGGACGAATCATCCATTCTTACGTCTGTAGCACGACGTTCAATTTGAGCTTCTTTACGTTTTTCAAACCAATCCTGTATTGTCATATATATATTTTCAGCTGTAAGCTGTCCTCCATTACCTAACCGTAGATATCTGCAATTATACATAAAAAATAAGATAAGTCTAGCTCGTAATAAACTATGTTAAAATATTACGTTCTAAAGCTTATTGCTCACAACAAAAGACTACTGAGCGTGTGAAAAAATTAAAAATTTTTCTCACAGCTCTGAAATCCAGTAAATAGTGTTGCACTAAAAGTTTGTTTGGTATAATCTATATAGTGTTAATTTGTATATATAAGGGTGATGACATGAAAATAGATTTAGAAAAAGAATCAAATAATATCGCAAAAGTAGAAATAGAAATTCCTGCTAAAAAAGGCGTAGATGCATATAACAGAGCGGTTAAAAATTATGCTCAATATGTAAACATTCCTGGGTTTAGAAAAGGTAAAGCACCAAGAAATGTTGTAGAAAGAAATGTTGGAACAGAAAAAATCAAAAGCGAAGCTCTCGAAATATTGTTACCAGAAATATTTAAAACAGTTATTGCTGAAAACAACTTAGACGTTGTTTCTCAACCTACAGTTGAAAAATTTGATTTTGAACTAGGTAAAGATATTAAACTTACTGCCAAAATTGAACTTAGACCTGAAGTAAAGCTTGATGAATACAAGAATATGACTGTTGAGATTGAACATTACAAAACTCCAGATGATGCATTTGATAAATCTTTAGAAAATTTATTAAATCAATCTGCAACTTTAGAATTGATTGTTGATAGAAATACCAAAGCAGATGATACGGTTGTATTTGATTTTGACGGATATTCTAATGGTGAAAAAATTGAACACGGCGATGCTAAAAACTATTCATTAGATTTGGCTCACTCCAATTTCATCCCAGGGTTTGCAGAACAATTAACTGATAAACCATTAAATGAAGAATTTGAAGTTAATGTAACCTTCCCTGAAACTTATCACGAAAAAAAATTAGCAGGTCAACCTGCAACATTCAAATGCACAATCAATGAAATTAAAACAAAAGTTTTACCAGAATTGAATGATGAATTTGCTCAAAAAGTAGGTCCATTCAAGACTGTTGATGACTTAAAAGCAGATATACAAAGCTATATAGACAAACAAAGCGAAAATGCAGATAAACAAAATTCAGAAAAAGCTATTTTTGAAAAAGTTTTGGGAAATGCTGAAGTTGAAATCAGTGAAACAATGGTTCAAAGAGAAGCTCAATCATTGCTTGAAGACTACAAACAAAAACTAACTACTCAAGGATTTACTTGGGAACAAGCTGTAGAAACTCAAGGGATTGACTCTATTATGGACAAAATTAATGATGATGCTGAATTCAGAATTAAAAACTCTTTAGTTATTGATAAAATTGCTTCATTAGAAGGAATAAAAGTTGAACCTAATGACTTTGATGAAAAATTAGACTCACTAAGTGCAATGTATCAAATGGATAGAGAAACATTTACAAAACATATATTGAAGAGTCCTGGTATGCTAAATAGCCTTTCTCAACAAGTTTTGAATGAGAAAGTTATGGAATTCTTAAATAAAAATAACACCGTAAATTTTGTAGAATCAAAAAAATAAGTATAATAGTAAAAGAAAGGAAATTGTAAGATGAGTTTTGTACCCGTTGTAATTGAACAATCAAGCAGAGGCGAACGTTCTTTTGACATCTTTTCAAGATTGTTAAGAGAAAGAATCATTTTCTTAGGAACTCCTGTTGATGATATGGTTGCTAACTTAATTGTTGCTCAAATGTTATTGTTAGACAGTGAAAACCCTGAGAAAGATATTATGTTATATATCAATAGTCCAGGTGGTAGTGTTACTGCTGGTTTTGCTATTTATGATACTATGCAACACATCAGAGCTGACGTTTCTACAATTTGCTTAGGTCAAGCAGCATCAATGGGCGCGTTCTTACTTTCTTCTGGAGCTAAAGGAAAGAGAATGGCTCTTCCTCACTCTAGAGTTCTTATTCACCAACCTTTAGGTGGTGCTCAAGGTCAAGCTACTGATATCGAAATCCAAGCAGCTGAAATAATAAGAATCAAAAAATCATTGAATGAAATCCTTTCATCAAATACTGGTCAAGCTTTGACTAAAATCGAAAAGGATACAGACAGAGACTATATCATGACTCCAAGTGAAGCTCTTGAATACGGTATGATTGATAAAGTTGTTACAAAAGAAATGTCATAGGAGAATAAAATGTCAAGTGATAGCAGATTAAAATGTTCATTCTGTGGAAAAACTCAAGATCAGGTTAAAAAACTTATTGCTGGTCCTGAAGTTTATATTTGTGATGAATGCGTTGAACTTTGTAATGAAATTCTTGATGAAGAATTTTTTGAGAACAAAGAAAAAGATGCTGAATCTGTTGATAAGACAATTGAAGAAGAACTAAAATCTGTACCAAAACCACATGAAATTAAAGAATATTTAGATCAACATATTATTGGACAAACTGATGCAAAGAAAGTTCTTTCTGTAGCAGTTTATAACCACTATAAAAGACTTGAACACAATACAAAAGATAAGACAGGTATTGAGATTCAAAAATCTAATATACTTTTAGTAGGGCCAACAGGTAGTGGTAAAACATTGCTAGCTCAAACACTGGCAAAATTCTTAGATGTTCCATTTGCAGTAGCCGATGCAACAACTCTAACAGAAGCTGGTTATGTTGGTGATGATGTAGAAAATATTCTTTTAAGATTGTATCAAAATGCCGATTTTGATTCTGCTAAGGCAGAAAGAGGCATTATATACATTGATGAAATAGATAAGATTGCAAGAAAATCAGAAAACACCTCTATCACTAGAGATGTTTCAGGTGAAGGTGTTCAACAAGCATTATTAAAAATGATTGAAGGCACAGTTGCAAATGTTCCACCTCAAGGCGGAAGAAAACATCCTCATCAAGAATTTATCCAAATTGATACAAGCAACATCCTCTTTATTGTTGGTGGCGCATTTGTTGACTTAGATAAAATCGTTGGTAGAAGACTTAAAGACGGTTCTTCTATAGGTTTTGGGACTAAAGGGGCTTCTACAAAAGAAGAAAAAGAACTTGAAGCAGCAAAAATGTTGAAAAAACTTCAACCTGAAGATTTGCTAAAGTTTGGACTTATTCCTGAATTTATAGGTCGTATTCCTGTTTATGCCGTTCTTGATCCGTTAGATGAATCTACATTAAGAATGATTCTAACAGAACCTAAGAATGCAGTTCTTAAACAATATCAATGTTTATTAAAAATGGATGGCGTTGATTTAGAATTTGAACCGGCAGCAATAGAATTAATTGCAAAGGATGCAATTAAACGTAAAACAGGTGCTAGAGCACTTCGTTCTATTGTGGAAGAATTAATGCTTGATATCATGTATGATATTCCATCTAATAATGATATCGATAAGTTTATAATTACAAAAGATATGGTTGAAACAAAATATAAAAAGAATGACTCAGCTGAATTAATTCCTTTGCACAAAAAAGACAAAGACAAAGATAACGAAGTTGATACAGCAGAAATTGCTTAAATAAATATATATAATTATAAAAAAAGACTTGTTTACAAAAATAAGTCTTTTTTTTATTGAATTGTAAAAAATAGCGCAATTTTTTTATTCACGGTTTTTTATATTAATAGATAGTGGGACTTTCCAAATTGAAAGATTTACAGCAATGTTGAACTATATAAATGGAGCATCTTTTTCTCCAAAAATAAATAATATTAACCAAAATAATCAACCAAGATACTCAAGCCTATCACCGCTTAGACGAGATACAGTATCTTTTAGAGGGATGTCCGCACCTTCAACATATAAATCAGTATTCCACTATCTTGGAGCTGAAATCATAAAAAATAACACTAAAAAATATGGTGTTGATGGTAGCATTTTATCCAGCAATAATATAGAAAACGGAATCAAAACATTATTTCAAGAAAACAAAGTTTATACAGAACCTGTAATAAGCAATTACAGAAAAATCAAATGGAAAAACTATGTTCCTCAAGATGTAAGAGAATTTGCTACTAACAAAATTAATGAAGCGAGAATTTCCAGATTAGATCAATGGAAAACCTTTTTAGAATCCCCTGAAAGTCACGAAGAGGCAAAAAACAATAGCAAGTTAGTAAAGAATTTGACATCTAATCCATCTCTTAAACTCGTCATTTGGAATGCAATAAATAGTGAACTGAAAGAAAATAACAGGCACATTCCCGTACCATTAGATTTACAAGCACTTTCTGAAACAATTCACGGTTTTAAGAAAATTGAATCTAAAGATAGAGCCGTAAGATGTGCTTCACCGTCATTTTTAGATATTTATACTCACAGATTAAGAGATAATTTACTAGTCGAAAAAGGCTTATCAGATAATAAATCCATATGGATAAAAGTTCCATCCATAAAACATGACAAAGATAATAAATCAAAAAATATCGAAACTTTAGAAATTTTGAGTTGTAAAAACTGGTGCACAAGATCAAGCCTTGATAAAGCCCAAGCCGCTTTAGAAGATGGTGATTTTCACGTATATCTTGAACGGGACAAAAATAATTTATGGCAACCACTAGTTGGAATGGCTTCTGAAGGGAATAAAATAGATCAGATACAAGGTGTCGAAAACAACAATATCATTCCACTAAATCAATTTGAAAACATTAAAAAATACATTACTGATAATGGTATTAAGTGCCAATCAGCGATAGTTGATGAAGGACCAAAAGCATACCAACAAATTCTTATCCGAGAAAAATTAAATGAAAATAGACCCGAATTAGGCAAAAGTTTTGATAGAGCACTCCGTGAAGAAGATACTCAAACAATATATAATTATTTAAATAAGCCTGCTAAAACACTAGAAGATGGGAAACTACAAATTAAGACATACAAACCAGCATATCTTGCTAACGCAAATAGCGGGATATCTATTCCTTATTCGATGATAGGCATTAGTGAGGATGCTATTTTAAAAGATGTAAAAGTCATCGATGGTGATATGATTCTAGATGATAAAAATAAGCTATTCTCTTCAAGTATAACAACATTCCCACCTTCATTAGAAAAAGTTAAAGGAAAAATTATTTGTTCTAAAGAACAATATGAAAAATATGGCGAAGATTTACAAAGAGTTGCAAAAAATGGTAATGGAAAAGTTGTAGTATACTAAAATAGACTGTAGAAAGTTTTTTAAATAGTTGCTATAATAAGACCACAGTATAGGATAATTTATGAAGAGAGAAGTAGAAAAAGAAGCATTTAAAGATTTAGCAGCCTTACCGGGAAATCCAAAATGGGAAAAGGCAATCACGAGAGCCGGACACCTTAAAACTACTGATTCAGGAATAAGAACCGAATTTGAAAGAGACTATAACCGAATAATAAATTCTAGTGCATACAGCAGACTTAAGAATAAAACACAAGTTTTCTTTGCTACAAATAATGATCACGTTTGCACAAGAATAGAACACGTAAATTATGTCGCTTCAATCGCAAAATCTATCGCAAGATACTTGGGACTAAATGCTGATTTAGTCGAAGCAATTGCGCATGGGCACGATCTTGGGCATTCTCCTTTTGGGCATCACGGCGAAAGAATTCTTACAAAACTTATGGAAGAAGAAGGATTTCAACATACATTTTGGCACGAAAAGAATAGTTTAAGATTCGTAGATGATATAGAAACATTACCAAATGATGAAGGTTGGAGTGAGAATCTAGATCTTACTTATGCTGTTCGAGATGGAATTGTAAACCATTGTGGGGAAGTAGATGAAAATTCTCTTATTGCAAGAAGTGAATACATAGATTTAACAAATTTAGAAAAAGGTCAATATATGCCCTATACCTATGAGGGTTGTGTTGTAAAAATTTCAGATAAAATTGCATACATTGGTCGTGATATTCAAGATGCTGCATTATATAATTTCTTTGAAAAAGAAGACTACGCTACATTAAAACAACTTGCAGAAAATGTAATAAAAGAAAAAATAAAATTAAAAGAAATTAACACAACATCTCTTATGCACAAATTTATATTAGATTTATGCAAAAACTCTAACCCTGATGTTGGACTAAATTTCTCACACGAAAATTATGAATTAATGAGACAAATCAAACAATTTAATTTTGAAAAAATTTGTATGAATAAAAGACTTAAACCATTTATGGCTTATGCAAATTTAGTAATTCACTCACTCTATAAATTTTTAAAAGATTACTACTATGATTTTAACACTATTCACAACTTATCAAAGGATAAACAGTTTTACCCAATAGTTATATCCGATTTTTCTGAATGGCTAGTAAAATACTCTAATATAGACACAAAGCAAAGAATCCAAAAGAAGTTCAAGAACAAAATTATATACAATATGGAAAATCCGATAGAATACAACCAATCTATCATTGATTATATTTCAAGTATGACAGATAGATTTGCAATTCGCTGTTATGAAGAATTGATTACATTCTAGAACGATAAAATAATTAAAACTTTTCTCGCATCCTCTTAATTATTTTGCCGCAATTTTTGTATAAATATCTTCCTTAGTAACTGTTATAGATGAATAGTCATATTGCAACAAATAATCAATGACATCTTGAGGAGTTGATGCGATATAGTAGTTCTTTTTAACTGTATCTTTAGCAAAACTTCCAGCAACTATATCATCAAAAAACTTGAACAAATTATCATAAAATCCATTAGTGTTTAAAAATACAATCGGTTTATTATTATATCCCAACTGTTTTTGAACAAGCATCTCAGCAATTTCTTCAAGAGTTCCAAACCCACCTGCCATAGCAACAACAGCGTCAGATACTTCATCCATTTTTGCTTTTCGATTTCTCATATCATCCGTAAGATGAAATTCATCACACTCGGCAGATGAAACTCCAAAATTATGTAATTTTTCTGGCATAACCCCGATTATAGTTGAACCATTCAGCTTTGCAGCCTTTGCAATTTCATACATAGTACCTAAACTACTTCCGCCATATACGAGGCTCATACCATTTAAGCCAAGAAGCTCTCCCAGTACTTTTGCATCATCATAATACTCTTTTGCCAAAGTATTTGAAGATGAACAAAAAACACATACACTTTTATTCATTCAAATGTTCCCCCCTTTAAATAATATGAAGAACAATATAAACCTGTACCTTGGCGAGAACAATCAAATTCGGTTTCACTATCAGTAGCCGCCTGACCCAAAGGTTCAATTTTGTCTTTAAAAATATTCATTCCAAAAACATCCTTGCCCCAAACATTAGGACCAGATTTGCCATTAACGTCATACATTAAGGTGCCTAAAATTTCACGCTTCGTTGAAGATTCTACACTTGGATCATCAAACCAATTGAAAGCAATTGTAGCCAAACCATCAGTTTTATAAATTTGTGTAAACACATACTTATCCTGAGGATCATCACCATTCATATATTTAATTTTATAGGTTATAACATTATCTAGGGGATGGATTTTCACAAGGGCAGTTACAAAAGATTGTAAATCCATATCCCTATTATGAGAAAGCGTCTTTATTGATAAAGGTATTTCACATATTCCAGGTTGAACCTGTTTCCACCTTGAAACATTTCTCGCCTGAATAGTATCATCTATTGATAGTGGTATAACCAAAATGGCAACCAATATAAATATCACCAACAATATGAGTACTTCTATCAATGTAAAAGCTCTCTTCATCTTATGCCATATCCAATCGTTTCTTTTCTTTCACTAATGAATCATAAATCCATTCAGGGACAAAGTTTTTCCCCAGAATTATCTGACCATTCATCACATTAGGAGCATGAAAATCAGATCCGCCTGTAACAATTAAACCGTATTCTTCAGCGATTGAAGAGAAATGTTCAATAAATGCAGGTGAATGTTTTCTATGATACGCCTCAATACCACGTAAACCACAATTTACTAATTTAGGTATTATATCGTCAGCAATAATAACATCATGAGGATGTGCAAATACTGGAATTCCACCAGCATCATAAATAATTTCTACGGCATCAAAAGGTGATACACTTTTTCTTTCGACATAAACAGGTGACGAATTATTTATAAATTTGCTATATGCTTCCATAACATTTGATGTTCCACCAACATTTGTAATTGCTTTGGCAATGTGTGGACGACCTATACTACCACCCTCAGCAACCATTTTTTTGACATCTTCAAACTTAATTTTAATGCCTTCTTTTTTGTTTAATAACGTTAAAATTTCCTTCGTTTGCTTTACACGGGCTTGTTGCTGTAATTTTAGCATAGCTTTAAAATCATTGTTATTAACATCCATAAAATAGCCTAAAATATGGATTTCGTAACCTTTATACAAAGTATTAACTTCAATCCCTTGTATAACTTCAAGATTTTCACTCTTAGAGGCGACATAATCCTTTGCTATCTTATAGGAAAGAATATTATCGTGATCCGTTAGAGCTATAACCCCTAAACCTGACTCCAATGCTAAATCTACTATTTTTTCAGGAGAAAATATTCCATCGGAATAATATGTATGAATATGAAAATCCGACTTCATACTACCCTCCTAACATCATACGCCATTTCCAACGTTGACCTCCAATTCTTTTTTATTATTATCTACATCAAATTTAATTCTTTTTATATCAGTTGCAACTCCATCAATTAGCGAGATTTCAACTGCATTAATTTCACAAACGGAAGACTCCGCGACTTCATACCTCTCAGGCAACAAAGTTGTTATTCTTTTTAGGGAGGTTTCATATTCCATACCAATTACACTATCAACAGCTCCACAGAACCCAACATCTGAAATATATGCCATATTATTAATAATTTTTTCATCGGCGGTTGGAACGTGTGTATGTGTACCAACAAACGCACTTAATCCAATACCCGAGAGATAGCGACCTAAACAAACTTTTTCAGCCGTTGCCTCTGCATGAAAATCAACAATAATATTAGGGGTAATTTCTTTTAATTTTTCAACTTCAGATATAATTGCATCCAAAGGTGAGTCAATAGGAGGCATAAACACTCGCCCTAGAGCATTTATAACTGCTATTTTTTGACCATTTACTTCAAAAACTCTACTGCCTTGTCCAGGAACTTCTTTAGGATAATTTATAGGTCTTATCAATTTGTCAGCAGTATCAATATAATTAAAAATCTCTTTTTTATCCCATATATGGTTACCTGAGGTGAAACAATCAATTCCGGCATTTGATAAATCATTATAATTTTTTTCGGTCAAACCAAACCCGTGAGATGCATTTTCAACATTTGCTATTATAAAATCTGGGAAAGAAGAATCCTTTTTTAATTCCTGCAAATAGTTGGTAACAGCAATTCTTGCAACTTTACCAACTAAATCTCCAAAAAATAAAATTTTTAATATATTAGAATTTTCCATAATGATTGACTTCACTTATTAATTGAGGGCGTTAATAACGCCCCAATATACATTATTTAGCTATTTCAACAGTTCTGAATTCTCTTACGACAGTAACTCGGATTTGACCAGGGTAATCGAGTTCATCTTCAATCTTTTTCGCGATATCACGAGCAAGTTTTTGAGATGCTAAATCATCAAACATTTCAGATTCAACAATAACTCTTACTTCTCTACCAGCTTGAACTGCGAAAGATTGTTTAATACCTTCATATCCATTTACAACTTCTTCAATCTTTTGTAAACGTTTGATATAAATTTCAAGTGTATCACGTCTTGCACCAGGACGTCCTGCAGAAATTGCATCAGCTAATTTTATTAAAACAGCTTCAATTGTATTTGCAGTAACATCATCATGGTGAGCTTCAATTGCATGAATTATTTCAGGCTTTTCACCAAAACGTGTTGCAAGTTCAACACCTAACTGTATGTGTGTTCCTTCTTGAGTCTGATCAACGGCTTTCCCAATATCATGTAATAAACCTGCTCTCTTAGCTACATAAACATTAGCACCTAATTCAGCTGCTAGCATTCCAGCTACATGACCAACTTCCAAAGAGTGTTTTAAAACATTTTGACCATAACTGGTTCTATAATATAAACGACCTAAATGCTTAATAAGATCTTTGTTCAATCCCATAATCCCCATATCTAGGGCTGCATTTTCACCTTCAGCAATAATTTTCTTTTCAACTTCTTCACGAGATTTTTCAACAACTTCTTCAATTCTAACAGGATGAATACGACCATCCTGAATAAGTTTTTCTAAAGCTATTTTTGCGATCTCACGTCTTACAGGATCGAAACATGACAACACAACTGCTTCTGGAGTATCATCAATAATTAAATCAACACCTGTTAAAGTTTCTAAGGTTCTAATATTACGACCTTCACGACCAATAATACGACCTTTCATTTCATCATTCGGAAGAGATACAACAGAAACTGTTGATTCTACAACTTGATCCATCATACAACGTTGCATTGTTGTAGATAAAATCTCCTTCGATTTTTCCAGAGCATTATCTCTTATTTGAGATTCATTTTCACGAATTAATTGCATTTGTTCTTGAGCTAAATCATGTTTCAATTGTTCAAGCAACATATTCTTAGCATCATCTCTTGACATCCCAGCAATTCTTTCTAATTCGCCAATTTGTTTTTGAATAGTCTCTTCTAAATAATTCTCTTTTTGTTCAAGATCCAATTCTTTTCGATCTAATTGAGACTCTTTATTAGTGACATCTTGAATTTTATTTTCAAGTGAGTCTTCTCTTCTTGTAAGTTTATTTTCTAAGTTATTTAACTCTCTACGACGATCTCTTTCGTCTTCATTTAGTTTTTCTCTTTCTTCTTGAAGAGATTCTTTAGCTTTGATAATAGCTTCTTTCTTTATCAAATCTTCTTTTTCAGTTAGCTCACTATTGCGTTTAACAGTTTCTTGATTAAGCTTGTTATAACGTGATTGTTGGAAAACAATACCAGCCAATAGAGCTAATGCTACAACCAATAAAATGATTGACAAACCGCTCATTCTTAAGCACCTTATCCTTTTCTTTTTTTATCAATACGCAATAAATGTGCGGCACATATAACCTACCGTACTTTGATTCAAAATATTCTTTTAAACAAATTTCATCGCATATATTTATAAAAAATTATTCTACTACATCTGGGATAATCATACCATATAAAAATGTTTTTGTATATAATGAAAAATAAATTTGTACTCAAAATAATGATGGAGTATGAATATTAGGAGAAATTAAGAATTTTTCTCATAGTTCTAAAGCCCAATAAAAAGCAGGTTAATCTTCTACTATATTCTATGCATTTCAGAAATTTTTGGATCCAATAAACGTCTGCCAACTTCTTCAAAATTTACAGAGCATAACATTCTGTCACCATAATTAATTATTTTTTCAATTACTCCAATTCCAAATTCTGAATGCTTAACTCTGTCCCCTTGTTCAAGACAATCACTGTATACAAGATCTTCAGAAGGAATATCTGCAGTAAATACTGGAACTGATGGAGTATCAGATGTTTTAGTTTCTAATTTTTCATCCCTTTTTTGAGGTTTTATATTATGTTGAATCAATTGTTCCTGTTGTTCCTTTTGAGACCTTGCTATAATTTCTGCTTCTGTTTCTTCAATGGGCTCATTATTTACATTTTGTTCTTCTTGTTCAAGAGGTTCTTGTTGTAATTCAACTTCATCAGAATCTGCGGACAAAGATTCTATCATATCTAAATCTTCATCTGTTAAATCATCATGATTTTGAGGTTCTTCTAAATTTATACCTTCATTTATAGATTCGTTTATTACATCATTGACAATATCTTCTACTTCTTGGCTGGAATCTTGAGTTACCTCATTTACTCCATTTACCCCTACTTCTGGTGGGGGGTCTTGAATTATATCTGCACTTTCATTTACCCCATCATCACCTAAAAAGGCATCAAGCGTAGGATCTTCTATTACAACTTCTTCTTCATCAACTATTTCTGATACAACCGCATCTGATATATCATCATCAGCTATATCAATCTTTTCAGATTCTTCCACTTTTATATCTTCTTGGATAACTTCTTCAGTTGACACTTCATCAATAAAAGTTTCAGAAACAACATCATTTACCCCTATGGAAGTTTGGGTTTCATCTATTTCTTCATTTACCACTTCAGGAATTTCTTCTTGGATGGAGTCTTGAATTTCCTCATTTACACCATTTACCCCTTCTGGGATATTTAAATCAATAAAACCTTCTTGATTCTCTAGTGACTCAATATGTGTGGTATTTCCTGCTGCTTCAAAGAAATTATCTTTTTTTATAATTCCTGAAAAATCATTTATTTCTTCTAATTTAACAATCAACGGAACGAATTTTGTTGTTTTACCATAAACAATAAATTCATCTTCTGCCAATTTATTCACAAAAATATTGTATGCCCCAAAATCATTTTGCTGTTTTATTGGAGTAAACATAAACATATTCTTTGAACATTGTTTAAGCTCTTGTATAAACTTAAATGAATATGGACAAATTACTGAGGTGTGAACATTCTCAACAGAAAATATATCATTTAATAATTGCTTATTTGAATTCAAATTTGTCAAAGAAACAAATGAATAAATTTTAGGATTTTGTGCAATTTCCATTCTTGAATATACGTAAGACATATATTCTGTTTGTAGGGAATCCTCTAATCTTGATAAATCAATAACTAATGTTGTATCCGACTTTAATTTTTCATCAAGAATCTTGAAATCTTTTTGAACCTGAGCAAAAATACCTCGTTTATCAAACTGTAAAAGTCTATTCTTTAAAATTATAAGTTGAAGCAATTGAGTACGTTTAAATTCATAATCAATTACAGCATTAAAATCATTAAATGGAATATATTCTATGGTTTTTATGTAGTCACTTAATTCTGAAAAAATATCTTGTATAAATGCTCTGTTTTCAGCAGACGCATCTTCAAACCCTCTATCAAACACATAATCCAATGTTGAAGAATTAAGTGGGAGTTTAAAATCTTTTGTAGCAGTAAGTTTATTCCCTTTTATTTCTCCAGACAAATCAAAAACAACAGTTTGACGGTTATTTTTTTGATTTTGTTTAATTATATTTTCTAAAAGACAAACTGATTGAGAAAATTTTTCTGCACAAATAACAGATTTATCTTCAAAAATTTTACCTGATACAATAACCGGACTTTCAGTCTTAACCAATTTCCCTAATAGTACTGGATTTGTTTTATCAAGTTGAGCTAAAAATAATTCATCATCAAAAGTTTCTACATCAGCTTGAACTGAAGGTACTGAACCATCATAAGCCTGAATCCCATTATTATAGTTAAAAATCAAACGAGCAATTCCCGTTTTGCCGATTCTTGAAGATTCAATATGCAAAACTTGTGCAACGTATGAATTTTCATTGTCTGTAATCTTCATAAAAGATGAAAGTGCAACATCTTCTTCATACGCTAACTTAACTAGATTATTCTTAACTTCAATAATATTCATCCAAACAAACCCTTATAAAATATATATGTTCAAGATGATTTTATCATAGATTTAAACAAAATTAAAGGCTCTCAATTATGAGAGCCTTTTATTTTATATTAATTCATTTATTTATTCTCTTATGCAGCGGCACCTTCGCCTTTTGTTTCTTTTTTAGGAGCTTTAGGTTGATTTTTAATTTCTGTTGTTGCCTTACTTGCAGTTACACCCTTATTGGCTGCTTCTTGAGCTTTTTGAGTTGTTTCTGTTACTGTAGTATCCTCTGTTGTATATCCTGTTGATACTGTACCTGTTTCACCAGATTGAGTTGTTATTTGTGAATTCAAATCATTAACCTTAGTCTCCATTGCATCTCCAGAATTACCACAAGAATTTTCATCCTTAGCCTTTGCAAACATCTCTTTTGCAGCCAAACCATTAATTACCGCTGCAGCAGCAAATAACGCTGCACCAATCATTGCAACAATCTCTGCTGCAAAAAAGAAGAAACCTGTCTTCGCAGCAGATGCAACAGACTTAGCAACTGCGGCTGCATCAATCGCAGCAGCTACACCCATCACTGATCCAATAATATTGCCCCAAGTACCCATTGTAGCACCGTCTTTTAAAAATTCTGAAACAGTACTACCAGATTCTGAAACACCTGAAGCTTCAGCATTATTTTGTTGATAACTTGATATATTATCTTTACACTCTTTCATTGCATCAGCATTTGGATCAACTGCGGCACCTTGTTTAAGTGCGTCTATTTGAGCTTTTATATCTGCAGCACCTTTGATGTTACCTTGAGCCATAAGATCATTATATTGTATTTGTAGAGCTGCAAGTTGTTGAACATTACTTAAATTTGTATCTTGAGTTTTACCAGAAAGTTCTGTATACTTTGATGATTCTTGCCCCATTGCTTCTACGTTAGAATTTAATGTATCTGTATATTTTTGAACAGTAGCATTTGTATCAGCAGCTTTTTGATTCTGTTCCATTCTATTGTTATATTGATTATCAAAAGCAGCAACACAAGATTTTACACCAATACTAGCGGCCAAGGCAAGTGCCCCTACGATAGCAGGAACAAACGGAATTTCTGCCGCAGTAGAATAAGCCGACTCTAAAGCAGGAAGAGCCATTATTGTTGCAACGGAAACTGCAGCACTGCCAACTACAGCACCACCACCAGCTACTGCTCCACTTGCAGTACTAGCATCACCAGTTTTTTTTGTATCAATAGCTTTTTTGCCTGTATTTTTCTTTTCATCTTCTGTATAAGTTATGGTATCAGTATCAACATTATCACTCAAGAACGCTTCTTGAGCTTTGTCCAATGTTTCTGTAAAACCTTGATCTTCATCTTTTTTAACTTCATTAGCATTGCTAGCAGTCAACGTAACATCTTTAAGATTAGCTTTATTAGCTCCTTGAGTTACTGATTGAAGATCAGCACTGCTACTTTGATGATTATATTCTACTGGTTTTACTGCCACTTTAGTAAGCCTCTCTTTTAGTTCTTCTCATGTAAATAAAGTTTTTAGAGAAAGGCCAATTTCATACTTACCATTTTTTGTAATATTCATTTACACAAGAACTTATAGAGACCCTAAATTACAAAAGTTTTTTATATTTCTATTACACCCCTATTACACTCATTTACTATCTTATGCAGCGACACCTTCGCCTGTTGTTTCTTTTTTAGGAGCTTTAGGTTTGTTTTTAATTTCTGTTGTTGCCTTACTTGCGGTTACACCCTTATTGGCTGCGTCTTGCGCCTTTTGAGTTGTTTCTGTTACTGTCGTATCCTCTGTTGTATATCCTGTTGATACTGTACCAGTTTCACCAGATTGAGTAGTTATTTGTGAATTCAAATCATTAACCTTTGATTGCATATTATTACCAGCATCTGCACATTTATTTTCATCTTTACCTCTACTACTAACTGTAGTAGCGGCAAGGCCATATAAAGCAATCCCAGCGATACACAATGCGGCACCAATTACTCCTGGTATTTTACTAAATAAGTCACCTTTTGTAATAGCCTTTACTGCCAAAATTGCACCAGCTATTGCCCCGATAGCTAATAATGCTGCATTTACCATTGCAAATGTCCCCATAGTCTTGCCATCACCCAAGAACTCTGCAACCGAACTACCTGATTCAGCAACCCCTGAAGCTTCAGCATTATTTTGTTGATAATTTGATATATTGTCTTTGCACTCTTTCATTGCATCAGCATTTGGATCTACTGCTGCACCTTCTTTAAGTGCATCTATTTGAGCTTTTATGTCTGCAGCACCTTTGATATTACCTTGAGCCATAAGATCATTATATTGTATTTGAAGAGCTGCAAGTTGTTGAACATTACTTAAATTTGTATCTTGAGTTTTACCAGAAAGATCTGTATATTTTGAGGATTCTTGTCCCATTGCTTCTACGTTAGAATTTAAGGTATCGTTATATTGTTGAATAGTAGCATTTGTATCCGAAGCTTTTTGCTCTTGTTCCATTCTACTTTTATACAAATTATCAAAGTTTTTAGCAAGTGTTATCGCCAAAGCCCCAGATGCCAAATAAATAGCGCCAATAATTGGTGCAGTCCAACCACACATAGCGGCCTGAAGTCCTTTATGGGATGCCACTAATGAGGATGCAAAGATAAATCCACCTGCTGCGACTGCTGTTCCTCCGACATTTGCAGCAGTACCAGCTGCACTTGAGTTTTTATCAGTCCCTTTTGTATCAATAGCTTTTTTGCCTGTATTTTTCTTTTCATCTTCTGTATAAGTTATGGTATCAGTATCAACATTATCACTCAAGAATGCTTCTT
>Ga0302271_10000059_pt1 | contig 86750 bp, 82 predicted proteins | sample III_Bog_N1_1_FD_198767 | JGI IMG/M metagenome (GOLD analysis project Ga0302271, IMG submission 198767) | Peat permafrost microbial communities from Stordalen Mire near Abisko, Sweden - III_Bog_N1_1 | ecosystem: Environmental > Terrestrial > Soil > Wetlands > Peat | place: Sweden: Abisko...
TTCCTTTTAGCAGGGCGGTGCCCTGTGTTAATTATATTGCACCTCACGGGGCGAATCCATTATTACGGGATTTCGCCCGCTACGGGGCTCGACTAGCTTACGTTACCTTTTAGCAGGGCGGTGCCCTGTGTTAATTATATTGCCCCTCACGGGGCTGATCCATTTTTACGAGATTTCGCCCGCTACGGGGCTCAGCTGGCTAACGTTACCTTTTAGCAGGGCGGTGCCCTGCATTAATTATATTGCCCCTCACGGGGCGGATCTGTTAATGGTACACTTACCATTAGCGGATGTGAGAGTGGTTCCCGTAATTCATTAAAGGACTTCATCAATTACAAGTAGAGATGGAATATAGTAGTTCATGGACATAGGTCATTAATTTTTATTCTGGGAAGCGTCCTTTTCAGGGTATAATACAAGGCCGTAGGCCTTTAATTTTTTAATATCGGGCATCGCCCGATACATAATGCACTTATATAGTATAGCCCCGTCAGGGGCGTGATAATAAAATCAAAGATATCGCTCCTCAAAAGGAATTCCATGCGAATTCAAAAGAGCTTTGTACTCTTTCATGAATGGTACTTTCCCATGATGTTTCTTCTGACCCAGGATATATTGCTTAACTCTATCTACAGCTGATTTACTGACTGAAAATCCTCCATAACCATCCTGCCAGTAGAAGTTTCTGTAATTTTCACCTTTTGTTTTTATCCATTTGGAAGAACTTTTTTTAATCTCTTCAACAAGATCGGCAGGAGTCATTGTCTTTGGGAGTGTGCAAAGGATGTGAATATGATCAGAGGTTCCACCTATCTGCAATGGGATCGATCTGTAATTCCTTAGAATTCCGCCCATATACGAATATAGCTCATTTTCAATATCTTCTCTTATTAACTTTACATTGTTTTTCGTATGAAAAACTATATGAACAAAGATTTGAACGAATGATTGTGACATAATTAAATAATATTTCAGGTTAATTAAAATCACCATTTCCCAGGGAAATGCCCTGAGTTAATTATTTTACCACTGACGAGGCGATCAATCAAAGACACATTTAATTTGTATATATAAACTACTTTACAAAAACTGTTTCATAAGCTAAGTTTCAATGGATCAAAAAATAATATGTTTTGTTTAGCGCAGCGAGCGCTTCATTTCAAATTTAGGAAATAAATTACAATAAAAGGATCAGTTAGCGAATTTTTGCACTATCGTAAAGTCCGTCTGTCCAGTTATTACCAAGGTCAGCATTTCAAAGCGTGCATTCGACCGCCACAAGTCGGAGCACAATGAAATTGGATGATATTTGACTAAATTTGAGTAGTGCAAATTGCACTAATCGAATTTATAAGAAACTAAAATGAAAAACTATTTCCTCTTTGCTATCGCTTTGCTCGCTATTTCTTACGGCACATTAGCACAAAATGTTGAAATTTCTCTTCCCGACAACTGGAAGGCTAAAAGAGCCACCGATCTGACGGTCGACGGATCCATAATTAGCGGTAGTGAATATAAACCCGAAGGATGGATCGATGCTCTCGTACCCGGTACAATTCTTACTACTCTCCTCCACAACCATATCATCCCCGATCCTTTCTTTGGAATGAATAATAATCTTATTCCTGATGTATATGCGACAGGAAGGGATTATTATACCTACTGGTTTTATAATGAGTTTGAGACACCTGCATTAAAGAGTGGAGAAGAAGTCTGGCTCAATTTCAGGGGAATAAATTATTTTGCCGATATTTTCATTAATGGGAAAAGAGTTAATCCAAATACTCACCAGGGGATGTATCTGCGTGAAAAATACCTTATTACCCAATATCTGAACAAGGGAAAAATTAATAAACTGGCTGTCTGGGTTGCTCCTCCCGATCCTGTTGGCAATGCTGCGGCAGGACAAGGTGGGGATGGAACAATTGGACGCAATGTGACAATGCAGTTTACAGCAGGCTGGGACTGGATTTGTCCGATCCGAGACAGAAATACAGGCATCTGGGATAAGGTTAATATTGGAGTAACAGGTTCGGTGGACCTTAAAAATTCCTTTGTTGAAATCAGGGTTCCCGGATTAAGAGTACCCGGGAATAAACAGGAACCCGCTTATGTAAAACCCTCAGCAGAATTAAAAAACACCTCACCCAAAGTAGTTAATGGAATTTTATACATTGACCTGGAAGGACAAAAGACAAGCTTAAAAGTCTCCCTCAATCCAAACGAAGAGAAACATGTTACCCTTCCGGAAATTAAAATTGCAAATCCAAGGTTATGGTGGCCAAATGGAATGGGTGATCAGCCAATGTATACCGTGAAGTTTGATTTCATTGCTGACGGGGGAACGAAGATGGATTCTGAAGTGACAACTTTCGGAATCAGGGAAGCCGGAAATTATTTTGATGATAAGATCAAGGCACAGGTCTTTACAGTTAACGGTCAGAAAGTTTTTATAAAAGGAGGAAACTGGATCGCCTCCGATGCACTGCTCCGGTTGTCAAAGGAGAGATATGAAGCTGAGATCAGGTTTCATGCCGGTATGAACATGAATTTGATAAGGGTTTGGGGCGGAGGTCTTACAGAACGGCCTGAATTTTATGAAGCCTGTGACAGGTATGGCATACTTGTGTGGCAGGATCTTTGGATCTCAGGAGATTGCAATGGAGAGTGGAACGATCAGACTAAAAAAGAGTCCCAGGCGAGACGTAAAGCCTATCCGGATAATCACAAGCTCTTCCTCGAATCAGTTATCGATCAGGTTAAAATGCTGCGGAATCATCCGAGCCTTTTTCTGTGGTGTGGCAGTAATGAGACGCTTCCTCCGGCTGATATCCTGAAGGCTCTTGAGGAGGATATCTTCCCTGTTCTCGATCCGGGTAGGTACTTCCTTGAATATTCAACATCTGCAAAGCTAATGACAAACTCCATTGGAGGAGTTGGTGACGGCCCCTATGGCATCAGAGAACCCGAATCTGTTTTTACTGACAGGTCATTTCCATTTAACCCCGAGACAGGGTCGATAGGAATCCCGAACTACGATGGACTTAAGAAGATCATTCCGCAAGAGGAGATGGTTCCTCCACAGAGTTCCAGGCAGGGAGGATCATGGTCGTATCATAAATATCTGCCTCTTAATGATTTTCCAGATCGTTACGGGAAAGTAAAAGATATCAGGGATTTTTGCTTTAAGTCGCAGATTGTGAGTTATGAACAATACAGGGCGCTCCAGGAAGGTTTCAACTATAAAATGTGGGATTGGTACACTGGAATGCTGGTTTGGAAGAACCAAAATCCATGGACAGCTTTAAGAGGATCTTTCTACGATTACTATCTCGATTATGAAGGAGGTTATTTCGGATACAAGCACGGTGCTGAACCAGTGCATATTCAGTTTAATCTTAATGACTCGGTAGTTTGTGTTATGAACCAGACTGCAGAGAGAATCAGCTCACTTACTGCAGCTGTCCTGCTATATGATATGCACGGAAAACTGCTTTCAGAACAGAACAATCCAATAACCTTGGATGCTCATGAAGTAAAATTGCTTAATAAAGTCAGTCTCCCGCAAAACACCGATCAGATTTTCTTCCTGAAGCTCCTGCTGAAGGATGAGTCCATGACTGTTGATGAGAACCTGTACTGGCTAACGAACAAAAAGCATTCATATGAAAGACTGAATGAGCTGGCGAAAGTATTTGTCACTACAACTTTCAAAAGATCAGAAAATGGCCATGCGCTGATAGAAATTTCAAATCCCGGTGGTGAGACTGCTTTTTTCATTAGGCTAAAGCTAATTAATGACAAGGATGAGCTTTTGCTACCGTCATATTTCACAGAAAACTATTTTACATTATTGCCGGCAGATAAAAAGAATATTGAAGTCGATTTTTCAGCAAAATTCAATAAATCAGATCAGGATAACATTAAGCTGATTGTTGAAGGTTGGAATGTTGAGGAGGAAGAGATAAAATTCTGATGAGGGCCTGTTTTCCGTGAATATGACATGTCTCTTGTTGCAATATAGAACATTGTAATGTTTTATTATAAAACATTTGTTATCTTTGTCGGAGAATAATTCCAAATGAATTTTTTAAATCATGAGTGTAAAACTATCACAGAAACAAATAGGTCAAAGGATTGCTAAACTCCGGAAATTGAAAGGTTTGTCACAGGATGAACTGTCGCGGAGTGTCAGGATTTCAAGATCTTCACTAGCTCAAATAGAGTTGGGTAACAGGAGTGTTAATATAATTGAACTGCAGAAATTGTCTATTATCCTTGGCTTTTCTCTTGATGATTTTATGTCTCAGGATTTCATGGTACTACAGAATGAAGTTAAGGTACCAGGGATCAAACAGGTAAAAAGTGAGGAACGAATTGCTATTCCAACTTTGCATGTAAACAAGTTTAAAAATGTATTGCTTTATATTCTGGAACGATGCGCAGGCAAACCAAATGTTGGTGAAACAGTACTATATAAACTGCTCTATTTTTCAGATTTCAATTATTATGAGTTGTATGAAGAACAATTGACTGGCGCAAGGTATCGGAAATTGCCTTTTGGCCCTGTCCCACAAAACATGGATACCATTGTTAATCAAATGATTGATAGCGGTTTGATACAAAGAGTAAAAACCGACTATCATGGCTACTCACAGACACGATACCTGCCACTGGAAAAATCAGACTTAACTGAATTGAAAGCAAGCGAAAAAGAAATTATTGACAGAGTTATTGAGCAGATGAGTGATTGGTCCGCGTCGGCTATCAGCAATTATTCACATAAGGATATACCTTGGCTGGCTTCAAAAGAGGGGGAAGAAATATACTATGAATTAGCATTTTACAGGGAGTCACCTTTCTCAATAAGAAATTATGGAAACGAAATTGACGAACAATGATTTTCGATGAACTACATGAGTATAGAAAGGATCTGAAAACCCTTTTAAAAAGATACAGAACATTGAATGATGATATTGATATAGTGAAAAAGGTTTTAGAAGTAATGCCTGATGAAAGACCTCCTTTCAGTTTTCGCATTGATAATCTTGGAATCAAGACTTGTATAATAAAGGTCAAAAAAATTGCGTGCAGATCTTTAAAGGGGCGTGGAGTAAATTCAGGATTACGATTGATCTATGCTCACTTTAAAGAAGAGGAAAGAATAACCTTTATTGAACTCTATCATAAGAACGACAAGGAAAACGAAGACAGACAAAGGATTACAGACAATTTTAAATAGTGTATTAATCAGTAAACGTAAATCCTAGGCTTTCGCTGATTTAAAAATAATCAAGCATTGAAAAAATGATTGCGAAAGAAGATCAATGTATAATCTTCAAAGCGATAATAGTGCTTTATAGTTCCAAATCATATAATTTCATGCCTGCATCAGATACTGTTATTTCCAGCATGTTTTACGAAAAGGATTTTGATGCTCATATTTAATTCAACTCTTCAAATCCAATTGTGCTTAAGTATTCAAATATAGGATCGTAAAAAGATGGTCTACGCGTTGGATCATCTGCGGCACCCTCGGGGACTACTATTACCATTCCCTGACGTGCGCGTGTGAGCAGTACACGATAAGCATTCTTTAAATATAATTGTCTTTCTGTCTTTTTGATATAATTCCATCGATCTCCAACAAAGGATCTGTATTCCCAGCCATCATTAGTATATCTGAAATCTGCATCCCATGTTACACAGACCCAATCAAGTTCCAAACCTTGGATATCAAACTCAGTAGCAACTGCTTCAAGGTAATAGCAAGACCTTACATCTTGCTTTCCATCAAGAAACCAATGTATCGGATCCATCGGAGATCTAACGTCAATTGAATGTGGTTTTAATCGTTCTGCCTGGGAGGATACAACAATTCCATAACGTTCTGATCCTCTTGCTTGCTTCTTTAACCACTGTTTAGCCTTTTTAAGATCCCTTGTAATAACAATAGGATATTTTGATTTAAGTTGTTCAAGAGTCTTCCTGACTTCTATTAACTCAAGATCAAGAATTTGTTTCACAAGCAAAGAAACATTTTCTGCTCGAAACGAACGCATGGAAACAGATAGATGTAGATTTTCTTCATATTCAACCTTGGTTCGAGATTGCAGGTTCTTCAGAATTTCGCTTGCCCCATATTCACTGTCTTTTAACTTGGGAGAGATATAGATATGCCAGTTGGGGAAGGACCGATTTAAAGATTCAATCCACTCACTTATGCCTGCTTCTCCAGTATTGATCTCCTGACCTCCTCCTACAAGACAAACAACTACAGCCCAATCTTTGTGTCTATCAAGGCAGGAAATAAGAAATTCTGGTTCAGACTTGTCAAAGTTTGGGTACCCCTTCTTTCTTTTCATAAAGTTCACAGTCTGCTCAAGATTCCACGCTCTTTGAGCCTCATCAAATAGTGCTATATGCTCAATAGGTGGTGAACCTCCATCCTTTAGGCATTCGTCTCTAAAATGGTGAACATTCTGTATAAAAAGTTTCACTTCCCGAAGCGCATCTCCTTTCCTGATTTTACGCCCTTCATCTTTGGCTCGATATACGCTATCTCTTGAAAGTGCTTCACGTAAAATATTCACCAATGGTCCATTACCCGAAAGAAATACGCTGTATAAATCTGTTGATTTGTCAATATGTTTTGTTGCAATATTAAGTCCAACAAGTGTTTTGCCGGCACCAGGTACGCCAGTTAGGAAACAAATTGATTTTTGCTTATCATTTTTTGAGCGATGAATAATAGATGAAATTGCATCCGAAGAATTAGTCAAATTAATAGCACCTGCATCACTCCTGGATATCTCAGCAACAGAATGTCCTTTATATAAGGCTTTCGCTGCTTCGATGATTGTCGGGGTGGGACAATATCTTCCGTTTTCCCATTCGTTACGATTAATTATATCTCCTTCTTCGAGTTCAATTAATCTTTGAATAACATCTTTAAGCAACTCTTCATTACACCTTATTGGAGTAATAAGTTTATCATCATCTGGAGTAGGTATTATCAATGCTAGTGAAGCCTTTGCTTCTGTGGAAATCAGAATTGGTGAAATTAACTTATTCTGACTGGTCTCGTGGAAATTCTTTAAATCAAGAGCATAATCCCACACTTGATCAATTGCATTCATTGGGAAATCTTTCTCTCCAACTTTAAATTCAAGGACGAAAATTATAGAGTTAATAAGAATCAAAACATCGATTCTCTGACCCATTCGAGGTATTGAGAACTCAAAATATATTGATCCTTCATATCCGAGTAATGCATTTTTCAGAATCCTTATCTCTTCACTCCATGCATACTTTTGACTTACTTCATCTGCAAACTTACTTTGAATAGCCATTTTGCCAATAATCTCTTCAGGTCGAGTTCTGTTGAAGTTCTCTATGGAATCGGAATAATATGATCGGTTCATTTATAAGCAATAATTAATTAATTTCATTCCATATTCTTTCTAAAGTATTCCTCCGTCCCCTTATCCGTAAAATAAACATAGCAACCCTTCATTCCTCTTGTAAGCAGCGTCCTGTAAATATTCTTCACATGTTTTTCGAAATTTCCGCTGTTTCGCCTCAGCATCGGGTCTTTGGTGGCATTAATATCTGCCGATAATTTGCCTGTTTTACTGTCAACACATAAATCATTGCCGATAATAACACCTACATAATCAAACTCGAATCCCTGGGCAGTGTAGATGCAACCAACCTGTTTTATTCCTTCCGGACGGTATGCCCACTCATACCATTTTACATAGCCTTTTGGCACTGATGGTAATTTATCATGGGTCTCCCAGGGCATGGCGAAATTACCGATCTTAACGTCTTTGACCAGGTCTCCGTTACTGTCAAGCCGGGTGCTCCAGGGCCAGCAGAATCCTGCAACCAACCTGGCTGAATTAGCTTTTCCCTTTTCTTTTTCATTCAGAATGTCCATAATTTCTTGCGGTGATGAGAAAATCCGGAAATCAAACTGGTCGTCTTTTCTGAAAATTCTTTTCTCTTCCGTATATCCAAGAACCGATTCAATCCAAAGCAGGTAATCATTCGATCCCATGCATCGATACTGAGTTTCCAATAAAACTTCATGGACGCCTGCATTGAACTTTATAGCAGCTTCCCTGATCAGATCAGAACTCCCGACTTCAGATGATCGTACATTCTGCCTGTCATCAATAAAGAAAACGACTGTCTTCGCACACCTTACAAGCTGATCAATCTGGGACATGTCAGTCCTATCGGCAGGTTTGGTATACTGGTGATTACTGTTTATCTCAATCCTGTGAGCTTCATCAATCAGCAGTATATCAAATTCATTTTCCTTTGTGCGGTTGGGAATAAATCTTAAAAGATTTGAAAACATTACCTCCCCTCCTCTGCCCACAAGCTTCTGCAAACCAGATGTGAAGGGTTTGGACTTGCATCCGTAGAGGACATTCTTTTTCTTGAGTGCAGCTTCAGCAAGGATATTTAATGCAATAACTGATTTTCCGGTTCCCGGACCGCCGTGAACTATTATAACTGACTTCTCACCTTTCTTTTCCGACATCCTGTACCTTGCCCAGATAAGGTTTTTTGCCACGAGCTGCTCATTAAGAAGCGAGAATACCACATCGTTTTTAATGATCTTATGAACGTTCTCCAGCAGTTTTTTTGAGGGATACAGCCTGCTCTGCATAAACCTGTTGAAGATCTCAAAACCTGAACCGTTCTCAAGCAATTCCCTTATCCTGGTCCCAAGCAACTTTGTATCTTCTTTAGTAAAGAGAGGAAATTCAGCGATGAGGTTTTTATAGACAGGATTATGAAGACCTTGTCCGTCAGTTCTGGAATAGTTGTGACAATATGCACAACTATACAACGAAAGGGTTGGTTCTTTTTCAAACTCAACAATAAAACCCTGCATGTAATTATGATATCCCTTCACCTGTTGAGATGGATGGGGGACAATCCGCTCCCTCCCACCGGTGAACGTTTCGACAAAATTGCCTTCTTCAGGGAGAGCCTTAACACTGGACCACTGCTTAAGTTCGATCAGGACAACATTTGAAATTTCATTGGTTCCCTTCCCAAAAAGGAGACAATCGAGACGGCTCTGATTATAAGGTACTTCATACTCGAGGGCAACGAAAGTATCGTGGATATTTCCCAGCTCAAGCAGATCCCTTACCCTTGAAAGACTATTCTGCCATGAAACGAATTCAGGTGTTCCCGGAACTTTTCCAAGCCTGGCTTTATAATTATCCGTCATGATATCAGAAATTGTATTTTCCCTGACATCATCAATAAACATGTCGGAAGGAGCCTGATAGATCAGCATCTTAAATCAGGTGTGAGGTGTGTGGTATGAGGCGAACCCATGAATTACAATTCATTATATTTTTTTGCCGTCCCTTTCGATTTCTCAATGGGATATTTCTCACCGTTCTTCCTGATCTTTTCCAAAACTATCTCTTTTACGTCTAAGCCATGTTTCTCTGCAAGCAACAAGCTGAATGCCAGAACATCTGCAAGCTCCTCTTTGAGTTTATCCTGATTGACTTTCTCACATTCTTCGGTTGATTTCCATAGAAAAAGCTCATTGAGTTCCGCAGCCTCAATAGAGATCGCAAGGGCAAGGTCTTTTGTGTTGTGAAACTGTGACCAGTTCCTCTCATCGCGGAACCTAGCCAATTCGTCTGTTAATATCCGTATATCATTCATTGGTTCATGATTATTGGAATAAATGTAGTAAAATACATATTATATTAAACACAGCCTACACCCCTGCTATTTTGATCTTACATATTTTTCAACCGAATAAACTTTCTCATCCGGATTCCCTAAAGTATCAAGTCTGTGGTATATCTGAAAAATAGTATCATTTTTGAATTCAAGCTTCATTCTGATTGTCTTGCCTTCATAAGGCTTGTTGAAATGATAAAGTATTGTTTCCGAGTAATCATTTCCTTCAAGAGAGTAGGTGCCAAAACCATAATTGTCGGTTATAGTTGAATTTTCAGTCCACCTGCCTACAAACATGAAATTTTTTCCTGCCCAGGTCTTATATTCACTGCCTACAAGAACTCCCGGATAGGTGGTCTCGGTCTTTCCGTTTGCTACGTTTTGTGTCTGGATAAGCTGCCAGGCTCCGTCAATAGATGTGGCTTTTTTAGGAGTACAGCTTACAAATACCATAATAATAACAAGACTTAAGTAAATTGAATTTTTCATGATACAGGTTTTTCTTTGGTTTTCAACTTAAAATTAAAAAGTAATTTGATAAATACAAGGGCGTAAATTATTGGTCAGGACACAAAACCCAAAGCACAGGACTCAGGATGAAGGCTAATGTCAGTTGCTGAAATAAGTTGACTCAGCTCATTTTTCCGTGAGTGTCATGCAGGTTGTGCAGGTCCACCAATATTGCTGGTCCTTCAATAAGCCATATTTCGACAGACTCATGATTACATTGACAACCAATGCCGCGTTAAGCTCCAATGATGCACATCATGCAAATGACAATTTTATATTATCTTCGATGCCTACCAGCAAACTTCCTATGCCAGAATCAAGTTTTAAAGAAAAAGCCAGAAGGCACCAGATAAAGTTCAGAGAAAATATACTGAAAGTCGGTTACAGTGCACTTGAAACGATACTGAGAGATGAAGATGCTAAAACAGGACTTATCTTCTTCGATGGATTCAGGGTGATTGAAGCTGCACTGGACAGGTATCCCCATTACAAGCTGCAACAGGCATGCTTCGCCAATATGCTCAGAAGCGAACATATCCCTTTTAATTTTTTCATTCCTCTTTCAAAGAATAAAGAAGTTGGAAGGGCGGTCCTTAATAAGTTTCTGGGCGGTACAGTCAGTTTAATTTCGGATGTAAGAATAGAGTATGCGCCAGATCAGGCTAAAGCACTTATGGATAAAACTTCATTCGATGTATTTATTGAGTATAAGCACAAATCAGGTGAATATGGCGTTCTTGGCATTGTAGTTAAATACACAGAAAAGGAATACCGTTTAATTAAGAAGTCAAAGGAAGAGATGGAGATAAATCTTGAATCTTCTATATATAATATCCTTACTGCTAAATCAGGGTTATATAAGAATGAGTTCCTTCCTGAACTAAAAATTGATAAGTTCCGGCAACTTTGGAGAAACCAGCTTTTAGGAGAGAGTTTGACTAACAGGAATCATCCTGATTCCAGGTACAAGTACTTTACTTCGATAATCTTGTATCCATCAGGCAACGAGCACTTTAATGAACTTATTCCTGCGTATAAAAACTTTCTTGCTCCGGGGCATGAGCAGTCTTTCACCGGTATAACATATGAAGAATTCATTAAGGCAGGTGGAGAAGTTACTGAAGATACTGAGTTTCTACGATGGCTGCAGTACCTCGAAGACAGGTATATAGTTCAGAGCTGATTCTTTAAGTCTCAAAATGTCAACCTGTAATACAATTACAATTTTTATATGCAAGGCATGAAGCCTTGTTTTACCCTGTATAGGACGCTTCCAAAAACTAAAATTAATGACCTATAGTCATGAACGACAATAATTCCTCCCAATATGTTTTAGATGAAGTCCTTTAATGAATTAAGGGCACAACGTGCAGATCCGCTAATGAATTACGTGGACTACTCACAGATCCGCCCCGTCAGGGGCAAAATACTTAATGAAGGGCGCAGCCCTGTTCTACGGAATAAGAAGCTTGACAAGCCCCATAATGGGTGAAATACAAGAAATTATGCCATGTAACTGATCGAACAACGTTCAGACTAATTTCATTGCATTGGGGAATACACAATATGTTTAAGCATTTTAATGATTAAACGGAAATAACCTTCCCAAATTCAATATTTGATTACATTTGCATACCATTCTAAATACATATTCAATGAAAAACTTCATTTCTTCCACGACCTCCAAACTTACGAGAATACAGATCTTAACTGTATTATTTCTATTGCCGCTATCTTTTACGGGACTCAAAGCTCAGAATGATACCAAACAACCTATAACCGGGCATTGGGATCTTACAGTTGATATGGGAAACAACCAGACTGTTCCATCATGGCTTGAAGTGAAATTATCAGGATTTAAAACTCTAACAGGACATTTTGTGTCCGATGCCGGAAGCTCCAGACCAATCTCGAAAGTGACTATGGATGGGCAAAAAGCTACATTCAGTATCCCACCTCAATGGGAAACGGGTTCAAATGACCTTGTATTTGAAGGGATTGTTGATCATGACAAATTATCAGGTATGATAACTCTTCCGGATGGAACGAAACACTCATTTACCGGTGAAAGAGCACCAACTATGGTGAGAGAAAAGGCACCTGTTTGGAATAAACCCGTGAAGCTTTTTAACGGAACAAATCTTGATGGCTGGGTGTCGCAAAAACCAAATAACCAGTGGGTAGCTGATAATGGCATTCTAAGAAGTCCCAGACCTGGATCAAATCTCCTTACAGTACAAAAATTCAGTGATTTTAAATTGCATATAGAATTCCGTTATCCTGCCGGAAGCAATAGCGGAGTTTATTTACGTGGTAGGTATGAGCTGCAGGTAATTGACAGTCATGGAGAAGAACCTGCATCAACATTATTCGGCGGGATCTATGGATTTCTTACTCCGAATGAAGATGCGTCAAAAATGCCGGGGGAATGGCAATCATATGATATAACACTGGTAGGCAGACGAGTTACGATTATAGCAAATGGGAAGACTATTATTTGTGATGCAATCATCCCTGGCATAACAGGAGGGGCAATTGACAGCAAAGAAGCCGAACCGGGACCAATCTTATTACAGGGTGATCATGGCACAATCGAATACAGAAATATTGTGGTAACTACTGCAAAATAACAAATTGTATTTTTACACAATTTAAAAATTTCAACTATGAAAATAATTTCTATCGATAAGGTTGAGACAAAGAAAGTCCAGATGGAAGGAGCTGCCGGTGCCTGGAAACAAATACCATTGGGAGGTCAGGATGATACTCCTGTGTATTCATACAGAGTATTCACTCTGGAAGCAGGAGGTAATACACCTTACCATAGTCATCCCTATGAACATATGAACTTCATTATAGAAGGGGAAGGAGTACTGAAAGACGAAACCGGAGAAGAGAAATTATTGAAAAAAGGTGATTTTGCTCTTGTTTATCCAAATGAGAAGCATCAATACAGAAACAATTCATCCGGGGTATTCAGAATGATTTGTGGAGTCCCAAAAGAATTTGAGTAATCTTACTAATCCTTTATACAACGAACAGTAAAGCCGTCATTGCTATATACACTATTGGATTGTGTTATTTTATTTGAATTATTAACCAGGGACCATAACTGACCACCTGTACCGGAGATATAATCAACTGACCAGTAATGTACTGCAGTCCCATCGTTATCAAAATCTGTTTTAACCGAGTATGCAGGAACAGCTGTAAACCCACTTTCATTTGTAGCTCCGGTATTGGGATTTTGCCAATGAGATATGCCTGCCTCTTTTAGCTTTCCTCCTGCAATATCTGATCCTCCGAGATACTCAACTAATTTAGCCATATCCTCGTTGCTTGGAACATGCCAGCCCTTCGGTGCAAGTTTCCCTGAATATACAGCACCAAAATCGTAAGCTATTCCCTGCACCGAAGTGGTAGTTCTCATACAATATGGCCCGGTATAAAAATTACAATAGGTGGCACCATATGGGCAATTACGTTCACTCACAGTTAATTGGTGAAGAGGGGTTCCGTCATTATACTTCGTGGTTTTAAGATCTTCGGTCATCCATGTCTGCGTCCCGATTTTTACGGAATTGTACACGTTACCGTCAACATCGGTAACCGCCGAAACAAGTGGTTCCTTAGCTTTTGAACATCCGGTTAGCATGATAACAGATAGAGATACTCCTACAAATAGATGGGATAATTTCATTTTCTTACTTTTAATTAACTTTTCACTCGCTCCTCACAACTTAACCGCGGAAATCCCTTCCTTCGAAATTTTAACAGGCTTAATTAAGCCCTTACCATCAAATTCTATCTTTTCAATACATGTCTCGCGATGATTAGCATTTGTGTCGCCCCTGGGTCTTCGATGATAAACAATGTACCATTCATCTCTTCCCGGAACCTTTACCAGTGAATGATGACCAGCCCCGTTCGCTATCGTAGTATCCTGTACGAGTATTTTACCTATACGTTTGAATGGACCGAGAGGACTTTCTGAAACAGCATATGCAACACAATAATCAGGACCAGTCCATCCACCTTCCGACCACATGAAATAATACTTACCGTTACGTATATACATGCATGGACCTTCGACATAGCCTTCCGGAGTGATTTCTTTAAATATATTACCATCGGGAAAGGGTACAAAATCAGTAAAATCGGTGTTTAGCCTGGCAATGTTGCAGTGCTTCCATCCGCCGTAAATAAGATAGTATTGTCCATCCTTGTCTTTAAAAACGAACTGATCTATTGGTTGTGCTCCATTATGAAATTTCCCTACAAGCGGTTTACTGAGATAGTCTTTATACGGACCTTCAGGCTTATCAGAAACTGCAATTCCGATGCCTCCTGTTTCATTGTCACTCTGGATATCGTTTGCACCAAACAACAGGTAATACTTCCCATCCTTTTCAAATGCGGCGGGAGCCCACATAGCCTGCCATGCCCATTTAACAGCAGCTGTGTCGAGAACATTAGAATGTTTTGTCCAGGTTACAAGATCAGGTGATGAAAAAGCATCAAGAAAAACCTGCTCCTTGTATTTGGCTGACCAGGTTGGAAAGATCCAGAAGGTATTGTTATACACAACACATTCAGGATCAGCATACCACCCCGAAAATACGGGATTGCCGGATGGTTTAACTTTTCCATTTTGTGCAACGCCGGGAAATAAGGCAGTAAGCAAAATAACAGACGATAGTAACAGTTTTTTCATTTATCAGAACAAAAAATATGACAGTATAATTAAAAATAAAAGCAAAATTAAGAACTGACACAGAAAAGACACGGAGAGCCCCAGAGTTATAATAAGATTTAAAATCTGAGGCTTAAATTATCTGAAGTTAAAAGTACCTCATTTTGCAGATTCAGAGCTACTCAGAGAAGCACATTTTGACACGGATAAAACTCTTCATTTCACCTTTTTTCCCCTTCTCCTCTTTTTCTTTTAGCCGTTGAACCATCCTTATTTCAGCCCCAGCTTCGCCTTAACCAGCGGCAAAATATTGGTGCATTTTTTATCATCGGAATAGAGAAGCTGTGATCCGTCCAGCACAAAAATAAATCCCTCAGCTTTAGCAACATCTCTTATAGCATTATCAGCCTTTGATATAACTGGTTGAAAGAGCTGACTTCTTTTATCGTCAAGTTGTTGTGTTGCTTTAACCTGAAAAAGCTGCAACCTTACATTTAAGCTCTTCAATTCATCCTGCTTGTTCTGACGTAAAAAGTCAGAGAGATTTTTACCTTCATTGTTTAAGCTTGCTGTCTTACTGCTTAGCTCATTTTGCATCGCTGCGAGCTGATTCTGCAATTCAGTGCGTGTTTTCTCAACCTGAACATTCGCTGAATCATAATCGGGCATTGCCTTAAAAAGTTCATCCCTGTTTATATATCCGTATTTCTGTGCACTTGCCAGCTGAGCCGGAATAGTTAAGACAATCCCAAGAAGTATTATTCCGATAATTTTTTTCATATTGATTTTTTATAATTCATTTTTTCAAATGTAGTTATTCTCCTGTTCTGCCCCAAGTGCGGCTCTGGTTTTCATGGAATAAATCCCTTAACAATGGGTTAACTCGGAATTCTAAACGGCGTTTCACGGTCTTTTCACCCATCTCCCTGTCTCCCTCTCTCTTCTTTTTTTTATAGCCATCGCTCAGCTGTGACGTTGTGCGAAGTCTGATAAATATATTTTAGTTTTCAGGTAACGTTTCTAAAATACCAGAGTTAATATCATAAATCAGCTTTAATTTTATTTAAGTAGGAATTCTAACAAAACAATAATAACTCTGTCTGATATATTAGCCGGATAAATGTTAATGAGATATATCTGAAATGAAAATCTTTCTGAAATCATTTGGAAGAAATATTAAGCGAAATGCACTTATAAGTGCTATAAATCTGTGGGGACTTGTTTTCGGGTTTGTCTGCGTGATCTTTATATCTGTGTGGATAAAAAATGAACTCAGCTTTGACAGGTTTCATAAAAACGGCAAGGATATTTATCGTGTGCACCGGTATTTTTATGACACGAATGGCGCTGAAAACCTACACCTTCCTTTCGTGGCACCTGTTGTAGCGCCGCTTATGCGGAATGAATTCCCTGAGATTAAGAACATTGCCCGGACCTATTTTCTCGATTTGGTTTTTTCTTCAGGCGATACTAAAATGGCGGAACACAATATTTGCTGTGCTGAACCCGACATACTTAAAGTTTTTGATTTTGAAGGCCTTCCCAAGGATGACAATCTGCTCTCGGCTCCATTTACTGTTCTTATATCCAATGTGGAGGCAGAAAAATATTTCCATTCTCAGGATGTTATTGGTAAAAATCTGGAGTTCAAAGATGACAAGGGGAAAAAATACTCACTTCAGGTAACCGGGGTTTTTAAAGCATGGAAAGAAACGAGCCATTTTCATCCTGAATTCTTTGTTTCATTCAGCACTCTTGAGTCATTTTTTGATAAGGATGAATTTAAAAACTGGGGAAGCAATAATTATGAAACTTTCGCACTAATACCACATTTACCTTCAGATATAAATACCAAACTCGATGCTTTCATGGATAAGAACCTCGGGAACAGAGGTTCCAAAGGTTCAAGATTACGACTTGAAAAGCTGACAGACATTCACTTCAACTGGTACAGCACACGTTCCTACGTATATATATTGACGTCAATAGCATTGCTGATATTGATTATTGGCAGCATTAATTATATGAACCTCAACGCAGCCATTTATTCAAGGAGATTAAAGGAGATAAGGATCAGGAAAATACTGGGTGCCTCAAAGAATAAGCTCGCACTTACATTATTAGGCGAGTCTGTAATATTTTGTTTTATTGCATTTGTTATAGCTGTCTTCATCGTACCATTTGCGCTTGAATATATCAAAGTGTCAGATACCAGTCTGAGATTCAGATTTGCAGATAATCTGTCTCTCATATCGGGATTCATTTTCTTGTCAATAATTACAGGTTTTGTATCAGGCATATATCCGGCACTTATTGTTGCTTCCTTTAAACCCGGCAGAGCAGATTCAAATGAAAATACTCCTCACAGAAAATCGTACCTCCGTAATAGCCTGGTGGTATTTCAATTCATTGTTTCCACAGGACTTATCATCTCATTCCTGTTAGTATCAAGACAATTGAATTATGTCAACGAAAAAGAGCTTGGCCTGAACAAAGAAAATATCATTATTATCCCCACAACTCCGAAACTTATTGAAAAGCTTGAGGTGTTCAAACAACAGTTAAGTCAGAACCAGAATATCACAGCGGTATCCGCCTCAAAAAGAGTTCCTTCCGAGGGACTCTGGGATTCTGACGGAACAAGTGTAATTTCAGAAGGTATATCTTCTCCCCTGGGCTTCAGAATTGCCAACGTTCGTATTGACAGAGATTTTATCCGCACATACGATATCAAAGTGATGGCAGGGAGAAACTTCAATGAAAATATAGCGGCTGATTCTGGATATATCTTCAATGAATCTGCCGTGAAAAAAATCGGTTGGAAGTCTGCTGAAGATGCGATTGGAAAACTAATCAAATATGGCCGGCGAAAGGCAGGTGTAATAGGCGTGGTAAAGGACTTTAATTATGAATCTCTGCACAACCCAGTTACTCCGGTAATCATGTTCTATGACCCGGGCAGTTTCAATAAAGTCTCTATAAAAATCAATCAGGAAGACAGAAATAAAACACTAATATTTATTGAAAAGACGTGGCAAAGTTATAATGATTCAGACGATTCATTTACATACGAATATCTGACTGATAGTTTTAACAGACTGTATAATGCAGAAACCAAAATGAAAATTATTTTCAGCTTGTTAATGTTCCTTGCCATATCAATATCAATACTAGGAATGATAGGTTTATCCTTCTTCTTTATTGAACGGCGAACTAAAGAAATTGGTCTGCGAAAAATAAACGGAGCTACTGTCTCCCAGGTTCTGATTATGCTTAATACAGAACTGACCAAATGGGTCTTAATAGCTTTCTTAATCGCCTGTCCGGTAACATGGTATGCAATGCATAAATGGCTTAGCAGCTTTGCCTATAAAACCGGACTCAGCTGGTGGCTTTTTGCACTCGCTGGAATAATTGCTCTGACAATTGCCTTATTGACAGTAAGCTGGCAAAGTTTGAAAGCAGCAAGAAAAAACCCGGTCGAAGCTCTCCGGCACGATTAATAATGTAGTAATTTGCGCTTTTAAAAATAACTAATTACGGATATGAAATTATATCGCAACTGTGCTATTATGATTAGTGTTTTATTTCTGAGCACTTTTGTTCTGAACGCACAATCACCCTTTTCAGGAAAATGGATTCTCGACCATTCAAAGAGTGATGCAGAATTCAGGGACTATGAGATAACCCTTGTGATTACGCAAACCCTCAAATCTTTTACAGCGGAACAGACATTAACAATGAAAAACGGTGAAAAATCTGTCATGCCTGCTGTATCGTATAATCTTGACGGAAAAGAAGTAATAAAGGAAGAAGAGGGAGGTACCAGTAAACTCTCTGCAGAATGGTCGACAGACAAAAAAACACTGACAATCAAGTTCGTGAGAACAATGAATGGCAACGATTTTGGCAGCAAAACATCCTATAATCTGTCAGATGATGGCCGTATACTTAGTATTAAAGCTACTGATTTAAATGGAGAATCGCCTATGGTACAGGTCTACAGCCTCAAACTACCTTAAGTATTAATGCACGGATTTTTTGATTATAGCCTCTGGGGTTTATTCCTTGCAAGTTTCCTTGCAGCCACTGTTGTGCCCTTTAGTTCCGAAGCTTTGCTTTCATTCCTCATTATCAAAGGAACTGATCCCTTTACAGCGATCCTGGTTGCCTCAGCGGGGAACTGGTTGGGCGGAATGAGCAGCTATGGCATAGGCTACCTTGGCAAATGGGAATGGATTGAAAAATTTCTGCGTATAAAACGTGAAACCATTGAAAAATGGCATAACCGGCTATACAAAAGAGGCGCAATTTTTGCATTCTTCTGCTGGGTACCCGGCGTGGGAGATATTTTTGCAGTAGGACTTGGACTACTAAGGTCCAATATTGTCATCACAGCTGTATCAATGCTTGCCGGTAAGTTCCTGCGTTATGTCGTATGGGCGTGGCTTACAGGGCTTGTATTCTAAAGTGTCGTGAAGGTTGTGCAGTCGTACGGTCATGTTTTTTTTGTGATCTTTTCGGTAAATGAATTTCAGGTTTTAAGAAATTAAAACTATATTTACTTTAATTACCCCATAACCACAACACAATGAAAAAAACCTCAATCTTTCTGTCAATCGTATATTTTTTGATATTGTTCTCCTGCACTTCAAATAACACCACTACTGAACCTCTTAAGGATCGTAATGTAGCATTCGATGCGGGATGGAAATTTATCCGCGACAGCATACAGGGAGCTGAAAACCCTTCCTTTAATGACTCAGCATGGAGAATAGTGGATCTGCCTCATGACTGGAGCATCGAAAATATTGACGACAGTGTTAAAGCGGAACATATCGGTCCATTCACAAAAAGCAGTGAAGGGGGTATTTCAACCGGACATGTTAAAGGAGGAACAGGCTGGTACAGAAAGCATTTCACAGTAGACGCTTCATATCGATCCAAACAGGTTTCTCTTTGCTTCGATGGGGTTTACATGGTGGCTAACGTTTGGGTAAATGGCAAAAAAGCCGGAGATCATTTTTACGGCTATACTCCTTTTTCGTTCAATATTACTTCGCTTCTGAAAACTGGATCTGATAATGTTATTGCCGTTGAGGTAAAAAATAAGGGGAAGAACAGTCGCTGGTACAGCGGATCAGGCATTTATCGTCATGTGTGGCTTACAGTTACAAACCCTCTTCACATAGATGAAAACGGTGTGTTTATCACTTCTTCATTACCATCAAAAGATACTGCAGATGTTCACCTTGTCATTTCAGTGAAAAACAGCAGCTCATCTGTATCCGATGCCAAACTGGTTACAACCCTCAGAGATAAAGATGGCAAAGAACTGGACAGGACTGAGAATGATATGAAAGTTGAACCAAATGGTATTGCTAAGATTGAACAGTCACTCAAAATCAAATCACCATCGCTCTGGTCAATAGATTCCCCGGCGTTATACTCAGCAATAGTTGAGATCATCTCCAAAGGGAAAGTGACTGACAGTTATCCTGTTTCATTCGGGGTAAGAACGATAAGCTTTAGTGCAACTAATGGATTTCTTCTAAACGGGTCAAACATAAAAATGACTGGTGCGTGCATGCATCATGATAATGGATTACTTGGATCTGCTACCTTCGACCGTGCTGAGGAACGAAGGATAGAGATCATGAAAGCAAATGGCTATAATGCAATTCGTACTAGTCACAATCCTCCGTCAAAACAATTTCTCGATGCCTGCGACCGTCTTGGGATGCTTGTAATTGATGAAGCATTCGATATGTGGGAACATCCTAAAAATCCTTTGGATTATAGCATTTATTTTAAGAAAAACTGGAAAAGTGATCTTGAATCGATGATCCTCCGTGACCGTAATCACCCCAGCGTAATATTCTGGAGTATCGGTAACGAAATTTATGAACGCGCTGATACATCAGGTGTGAGAATTGCGAAGCAGCTTGTATCACTTGTGAAGTCACTGGATAAAACACGGCCGGTAACCCAGGCAGTTTGCCAGTTCTGGGATCATCCCGGGTATACATGGGCATCTTCTGAACCTGCTTTTGCAAGCATTGATATTGGCGGATATAACTATGAGTTGCAGGAATATGAAAATGACCACAAAAAATTCCCTGAACGGATCATGATGGGAACCGAGTCGTTTCCGATCCAGGCATATGAAAACTGGAGACAGGTAGAAAAGAATTCTTGGGTGATAGGCGATTTTGTCTGGACAGGTATGGATTACCTCGGCGAATCGGGAATCGGCCACGTCTCTTATGATAAGATGGAGTTTAGCATGCCATGGCCGTATTATAACTCATGGTGCGGCGATATAGACATTACCGGACAGAAGAAGGCACAATCATATTTCAGGGATGTGGTATGGCACAGGAGCAGGCTCGAAATGGCAGTTCATGGTATCGTACCCGCAGGAAAGAAGGAAGGCATCTCGATGTGGGGCTGGCCTGATGAATATCAGAGCTGGACATGGACTGGAAACGAAGGGAAGACGATGCAGGTATCGGTTTATTCCGATTGTCAGGAAGTCAGGCTTGAACTGAATGGTAAGGTAATCGGTCAGAAACCTGTTTCGGATAAAACAAAATTAACGGCTAAATTTGATGTCCCGTATGCTGCCGGTGAGCTTAAGGCTACAGGTATAACCGATGGGAAGGAAGTTGCAACCAAGGTATTTAAAACAACGGGTAAGCCTTCTTCAATCCGTATGATTGCTGATAGAAGCACGATTTCCGCCAACAGGAATGATCTTGCATATGTAACAGTTGAGGTTGTGGATGGAGCTGGAAATCTTGTACCAAATGCTGATGTAAAAATCAATCTATCGGTTTCGGGTGACGGAGAATTGATTGCCTCAGGGAACGCTGCTCCAAATGATATGGAAAGTTTCCGTAATCCGAAATGCCTTACTTTCAACGGGAGATGTCTTGCAATTATTCGGCCATTTGCTAAAGCCGGTGCGATAAAATTAAATGCTGAAGCAGAAGGTTTGCCGGCAGCGACTATTGATATTGCAACAAAATAAAAATATTGGCTGCCAAGTAATGCGGCTACGAGGTCGTGCGTGTTGTGTAGATTTACGAATGGATTTGCGGACAATGATTTTTGAAATCATTTAACCACGGATTTACAGAGTCTTTCTCGTTTTGGCGGAAGAGTTTAAAACGGAGTTTTATGGTGCTTTTCTCCCCTTCTCCCATTCTCCTCTTCCATGCCTTTGCGCCGTTAAGCCTTTAAGCCTTTACGTCCTTTTGCCTTTACCTGCCTATCTTGAATGTCTTTTAAAGAAGTTCCATATCACCTCGCACGCATCAATATCCCTGCTGGTTTTTCCGATGAGCCAAACAGGCAAATATTGCAACCCACCCGGCCAAGTATGCCCGCCACCATCTATTTTATAAAGAAATACTTCTGTACCTCCGATGCCTTTTGAAAATTCTTTCCTTAATACCCTGGTGCCATCCTGCGGGTCCCTGTCGGGTTCCTGGTCGATAAATGGAATAGGATTACATTTGTTAATCCTTACCCACAATCCAATTGATTCATTTACAGACAAAACCTTCCCAAGTTTAACTCTGTGAAAATGTCCCCAGATCTCACCACCCTCAAACGGAACGAGCGGATCAGCCACATTGTTTATCGCCAGAACTGAAATCGGCCTGGATGGCGAGCATTCGTCTGAAAGTACGTAAGGAATATTGCCATCGACAGGCGCAATGGCGGTAATTTTCGAGGATATTTCACATGCAAGACGATATGACATAATTGCTCCATTTGAGATCCCTGTAACATAGATGCGCTTTGGATCAACATTGTAATCTTTTATCATCCTGTCAATCAATGCCGAAATAAATCCTACATCATCAATATTCTCTTTGAGCGCACGATCGTTCGCCTCTTCGTCAACTCTGCCATCATTCCAACCTTTATCGATTCCATCAGGATAAACAACAATGAACCCATCCCTCTCTGAAAGTTTGTTAAATCCTCCCCGTGTAACGAGAACCATGCTTTCACCTTCTCCTCCTCTTCCATGTAATGCAATTACCAGTGGTAACTTCTGCGACTTCAGATAACCCTCCGGAAAATGAATATGGAATGTGCGTTCCAGGTCTTTATGTATAAATGATTTTTTTTCGTCCCTCCCGGATGTTGCGGAAATGGAGGTCAGTGTTAATCCGGAAAGTATAATGATACAAATTGTCAGCTGCGCTTTAATTCGATAATTGAATTTATTTTGTTTCATCATGGATTCTCGTTACTGGTTACCTGGCGTTTGCTCTGTGTTGCTACCCGCAAAGGTAAGCAAAGGTCCTGATAATATTCGGGATCACTAAGGAACACAAAAGGGCTTCACATTGATCACGCAAATTTTCGCAGATCAATCATCTAAATACCAACAACAATTACTAACTTTCGCGGTCTAGTGTTTTGAAAATAGGAAATTATTTCATTCTGTATGTGTGTCTGAAAGCATCTCCTAAAAAATATAATTTATAATGAATCAGGTCTTTACGATATATTCTATCCTATTTATTGCCACCTCACTTGTATCATTCTTTGTTGCTTTTATGGCTTTTCAGAGAAGATCAGTCGTCGGAGCAAGAGAACTTGCATGGCTTATGATTGCTACTGGCACCGGGGCATTCTGGATCATCTTTGAAACCTCTGCCCCGGGAATGACCGAGAAAATATTCTGGTCAAAACTTGAATATTCAGGAGCCGTTGCGATACCGGTCTTGTATCTCATTTTTGTACTCCGCTTCACCGGTCGTGACAAACTGCTTAACCTCAGAAATGTCCTGATTTTGTTCCTGATACCGGTAATTACATTTTGTATGGTGCTGACCAATGAGAAGCATAACCTCGTATGGACAGGATTTTCCGCTATTTCATCCGAAACAAACCTCATGGAGTATTATCATGGAGTGTGGTTCTGGATAGGATATATTGCATACACCTATATGCTATTGTTTGTAGCGGCTCTTTACCTTATTCATTTCATTGTCCATCAGAAATATACTTTCCGTTCACAGGCCATCGTTATCCTCGCCGGGGGCATGATTCCATGGATCGTTAGTGTCATATATCTTACAGATACAGGGCCGGTAGCCGGTCTCGACCTTGCTCCAATCAGTACTTCAATGAGCGGTATTCTTGCAGCCTATGCAATTTTTAACTCAAAGCTTCTGGATCTCGTCCCGGTAGCTCGTGAAACATTGGTTGAGACCCTTCCTGACGGTATTATGATACTTGACTCCCAGAACAGGATCCAGGATATAAATGCTGCCGCAATTTCATTCCTTGGGATTAATAAAAAGAACTTCATAGGGTCTGATGCCGATTCTTCAGGCGCCGGGGCCGCTATTCTGATGAGTGCCGCAATAAGTACAAACGATAGCGGGAATATTGAAATCAGAAAAAATAATTCGGTAAGAACGTACAGTATTTTAAAGCAGTCAGTAAGAAATCAGGAAGGCAGCCGGCTAATCATTATACGTGATATCACAAATATCAAGAAGACTGAAGAGGAACTGATCATGGCCAGAGACCGGGCGGAAGAAAGTGACAGGCTTAAGTCCTCATTTCTTGCAAATATGAGTCATGAGATAAGGACTCCACTTAACGGAATACTTGGGTTTACCGAGCTTTTAAAAACCTCAGATATTACAAATAAAGAGCGTCAAAATTACCTTGATATAATTACTGAAAGCGGTGACAGGCTGCTCACCATAATAAATGATATTATTGATATATCTAAAATAGAATCGGGGCAAATGGAAATTTCGGTTTCGTCTGTTAATGTGCTGACTCAAAGCGCCTCTATCTGCTCTTTTTTTAAACATCAGGCCGAAGCAAAAGGAATCCGTCTTTACTGTCTGAATTCATTGACTGAAGAAGAAGCCCTGATCGATACGGATCCGGATAAACTATACGCTATCCTAACGAATCTGATAAAGAATGCAATAAAATTTACCTCGAATGGTTTTGTTGAATTCGGATTCGAAAAGAAAAACAATGATCTTGTTTTTTCTGTGAAAGATACTGGAATAGGCATAAGCAACAGACAAAAAGGAATTATTTTTGAGAGGTTCAGGCAGGGAAGCGACTCTCTGACAAGAAATTATGAAGGTACCGGGCTTGGGTTATCCATTTCAAAAGCCTATGTTGAAATGCTGGGTGGCAGGATCTGGTTCGAAAGCGAATTTTCAAAAGGTTCTGTATTCTATTTCAGCATCCCATATCTTATAAAGGATGTAAGGGAACCTGTTATCCCAGAATCTGTTCCAGATAAAACACCTGATAATGTGATAAAAAAAATTATAGTATTGATTGTTGAAGATGATAAACCTTCCGAGCTGTTCTTAAGCAAGTTGGTCGCTCCTTTCAGCAAGAAAATATTAAAAGCGGAAACCGGTTTTGAAGCCATTGAAATGTGTCGGAATAATCCTGGTATTGATCTCGTCCTTATGGATATTGAATTACAGGAAATGGATGGATATGAGGCAACCAGACAGATCCGTAAATTCAATAAAAATCTGATAATCATTGCACAAACGGCATTTGGACTCGCGGGTGACAGGGAAAAAGCGCTTGAGGCAGGATGCAATGATTATATTGCAAAACCTATCCATACCAATATTTTTATGAATCTGATTAATAAGTACTTCAGCAAATTGCCGGAACAGCTTGCAGAAAATTAATTTCCGCTCATTAACTTCGTCGGGCCAGAAACTGAAGTGTGAAGGTTACCTCTGGTGCGGACGTGCAGAAATGAACTACAACCTGATTAAATAAAAAGGCTTTTCACCAGCGTGCCAATGAAAAGCTTTTTTCAAAATATACAGTCTTACTTATTATACGGAGCAATAACTTTTTTAACCAAAGCAATTGAAGCTTTTATCCCTTCATCCTCATTTAGTTTCATTCCTTCATATTCAACGTCGATATACCCGGAATATTTTGAATCGGCAATGATCTGCATCATTTTAGCATAATCAATAACTGTTTCATTACCAGCAGCATCAAAATCATGGGTTTTACCGCTGACTCCCTTTGCATAAGGCATCATCTCTTTTACACCTGCGTAACGATCGTACTCATAGAAGTTGCCCAGGTCAGGTAACACACCACAATTGGGCTTATTTACCGCTTTCATAATCTCAATAAGCCATTTTGAAATAGATGAGTTTCCACCGTGATTTTCAACAATAACATTGATACCGAACCCGGCTGCATATTCGGATAATTTTGTCAGACCATCAATTGCAGCTGCCTGCATCTGACCCATTGTTCCTCTTCCTGCTGCATTAACCCTGATCGAATGACAACCAAGAAACTTGGCAGCTTTTACCCATTTATAATGATTTTCAACGGCTTTAGTGCGTACGGTCAATGAGGTATCTGCCAGGTTTCCCTCACCATCAACCATTATCAATAAACTCTTAACACCATTCTTAGTACATGAATCTTTAAGTGCGGTAAGATATGCATTGTCTTCGCCTTTCCCTTTGAAAAACGTTGACACATACTCCACAGCATCAAGACCATAAGTTCTTTTTGCAATTCCCGGAAAATCAAGGTTTGTAACTTTATTTTTTCCAATTGCCTGGTGCAATGACCATTCAGCAAGAGAAATCTTAAATTCCTGTTTTTGAGCAAATGAATTTACATTAATAAGTCCTGCAAGCAGGATAATCATTAAAAAGGATTTGATTTTCATATTTGTGGTTTTTAAAAATTAATAATAGGGATCATTTGGTTTGATAATCCATTGCAAGATACAAAAGATGTCTTTGGAAATTGATGCTTAGAAACATGTGACGCCACATATTTCGGGAACTCAAATTCTGATAATTATTTTACCCCTGGGTCTTCCATGTTCTGCCAGGTTGAAAGCTTCTGCCGCCGTTTCGAGCGTAAAATAATTCTCAATTACCGGAATGAGTTTTTTTTCATGGAACAGTTTTTGAATCTCCTCAACATCTTCCGGCCTGGCACGCATATTCGAGGAGGTCAGTGTCTTCCCATTTATTAATTTTGAAAATGCCAGAAATATTGAAGCAACAGGGTTGAGCATGGGTGAGGCATATGTCCCGCCGCGCTTAAGCAGCCGGTATACATCTTTAATTTCCATATGACCCCAGGCATCCAATATGGCATCGAACTTCAGCTCTTTTCGGGCAAGGTCTGCTTTGCTGTAACCTATTATTTTATCAGCACCCAGTTTTAGTGCCAATTCCGCATTTGCGTATGTGCATGATGCTGTTACAATTGCTCCCTTAGCCTTAGCAATCTGAATGGCAAAATGTCCTACACCTCCTGTAGCTCCGTTGATCAGAACCTCAGTCCCGGCTACCACTCCGCATTTTCTAAGTCCGTTTAATGCGGTAAGTGCTCCAACCGGAAGGGAGGCAGCTTCTTCAAATGACATTTCAGCTGGAATTGTCCAAATTGATTTCTGATTTATAGACATTAACTGCCCAAGGGCTCCGGGTTTCCCAAAAATTACTGATGCAACTCCTGATACCCTGTCTCCTGCTTTGAATTTTGTTACTCCACTTCCTGCTTCTTTTACCACCCCGGCAAAATCTGAACCCAGTATTCTTGGAAACTTTGAACCAGAAATAAATTTCAGACTGCCATTCTTTACCTTATAATCAACAGGGTTTACAGAAACTGCTTTTACCTCGATCAATACCTGGCTATCAGCTACTGAAGGATCAGGAAAATCACCATATCTTGATGCTTCTGCACCGCCGTAGGATGTGGAATAGAATGCTTTCATATCTTATTGTCATTTAGTCTTACGAAAGTTAGCAATTTAATTGTTGCAAATGAACCACATGACCCGTCGATGGAACTGGATATTTATTGATATTCAACATCCAAACATGGTTCATTTTCGCACCTGGCTCTTTATTTTATCTCATCATGACAAGTAAGGCTCCTGTCAGATATGCAGCCACCCACCATATATAGACTATCATTGAATAAGTATGCAGTGACGACGACAAATTGCTGTCAACACCCTTCTTCATCCGGCTTCGCCAGATCAGAAAGGCATCAACAAGCATACCTGCAAGAGCGGAATACCCAAGGATCCCATGGATTGTAAAAGGAGATTTTGTTGAGCCCGCTATCATACATGCTGTTGCCGTCGCATCCAATACAACTCCTATTGTTATAAATATAAGTACTTTGCTGACAGTCTTTCTCGTTTTCCTTTCCCAATAAAAGAAAATCGAATAAAATATCAAAGCAAGATTAACAATGAGGGTACCAGCAATCAGAATTGGTTTCATAGTTTAATTTAATCAGTTTTATATTAGACAAATCAGAGTTACGAATTGTTTATTACAAATCATTAAAAATCAAATACAGTAAGTATACCAGTCTCTAATTTAACGAAGAATAACCTGAAAAATATTGATATGATACCACATCTTCGCATAAAAATAAGAAAGAATTAACAGACTTATAAGGAAGACAAGCAATAACCCCATGTATTTACCGGCAACACTTTTACCCGAATTAACCACTCTGATTGAGAGTTCCCTTACCCAATTTTCAAGTTTTATAAAAAGGGGGTAGAAAATAACAACAATGATTGCCATTCCCATAAATGTAAAGGCCAATGGTTTATAATGGTTTTTATAACTGATCATGTAAACGCTCAGGGCGTTGGTAATCAGATTTGCCGTCAGGATAGTGAGGGTCATTACAACAAAACGAAAGGTATACCGATACATACGTTGTTATTAAGATTTGCTAAAGTAACGTATTTTATGAATTGAACTTAACGCTTATATCAGATAGGTTATTAAGTGCAACACTCTTTTGCCATACCTCCGGCATAATGAATTTTATAGGATCTTATTTGCTATAAACCAGATAAGAATCGAAACAGCTGCTGAAAGAACTGTTCCCCATATTAAATCAAAAACATTAATCAATAAAGGTCAGATTTTCGTCGTCGCCAGGTTTGTCAGATCACAGGTGGCATATGAAATCAGTACGAAGAATGCCCCGTACACCAATGCGTGAATCCATGAATGTTTTTCAATTACTATTGCTATTATGAATGCAACAAGTCATTCAATAAAAATCAAATAGAACACTATAGCTGCCAGCCAGTTAATATCAGGCTTCATCAGAAATCCAATTTGTTACTGATAAAAATATTATGCTACAAATACGAGCCATATTATGTCGATCCCAAAAAAGACAGGCAATGCGATAAAAAATAATTTACTCTACTAAACCGCAACATTCAGGCTATTAAGACTTTTGGGCAGATAATATTGGTACTGTTTACGCCCAATACACGTATTCATTTTCAGAGTCATGATAATAAATACAGGGAGGATCTGAACGATTCATTTTAAATAGTATTCAAAATCTATAATAAGCAACAATTACGCTGAGAATCAAAAGAATGACATTAAGCCTAATTGCTTTATATTCCATTTTGTAGATATGATGAAATGCCGCCATGAGCATTATAACAGCAAGACCAACGGCAGCTACCGGCGACAAAACTGGCAGAATGCCGGTTATCTGAGGTAAGATTATTCCTATGGCTCCGAGTAATTCAGAAATGCCTATTATTCTGACAGTTCGTAAAGAATAATCATTTACCCAGGGAAGGTTTTTTGCCAGCTTATCTTTTGGCTGTGTGGTTTTCATGACTCCTGCAATTCCGAACATAAAAGTAAGAATTCCCTGGATCATCCATATTGCTATATTCATATTGCTGATTATTGATTATCACAACTCTGATTATTAAACGTTCGATATCATATGTATATTATCTTCTGCATAAATCATGGTTGGTAATCGGGTGTGTGAGTCTTTAAGATTTGCTAACTTTGCTTTCATGGACCAACTCTTTTATATCCATAAGGTAAGCTTTGAGGATGCAATAAAAATTGCAGATTCTGCAGAAAGTGTGCACAATCACGATTTTGAGGAATTGATTGTAGGTATAGCAGGTGAACTTGAACATTTTATTGATTTTAAGTCCGAAACATTCGTTGCACCTTTCATAAGTTTTGTTACCAAAGGGAAAATTCACAGTGTAAAGCCGAGGCTACCGGAAGGAAAGTTTGAGATATGGGTCCTGGAGTTCAAAAGTGAGTTTATCCCTGAGACAACATTCCAGCTTTATTCGTATTATCACGATCATGCCAATCTTCAGATGCAAAAAGGTGAGTGTTTTGACCGCATGGTTGTATTGTGTGAAATGATGTATAATGAAAGTCTCCAACCTGTCCCCGACTATTCAGTAACCCGGTTTTTACTCAGCGCTTTATTTACAATGATCGAATCCGAAAGGAAGAAGATGGTCAACGCTGAAAAACATTTTTACAATTCTCAGAATATTACCTTTAAAAACTTCCTTCAAATTCTGGAGGAAAATTTCAGGAGACCTGAAGGTGTGGAATTTTATGCCGAAAAATTATTTATGTCATCCAGAAATCTGAACCTTATCTGCCAGAATATTTTGCAGAAAAGCGTTTCAGAGATAATAGAAACCCGAAAACTGATAGAAGCTAAAAATCTTTTAATATCAACGAATAAAACCATTTCAGAGATAGGTTTCGAACTAGGATACAACGAAAAGTCCTATTTTACAAATGTCTTCAAAAAGAAGTCGGGCCAGACTCCTACTGAGTTCCGTGAGGAGATGAGCAGGCTCATTTCCTGAAATTACAACACTTTTACCGAAAATTGTTACCACAGGTTCTCCACTAGGGTGCATCTTTGTACCATGATTATATTTCAAACATAAACCAGAATTAAAAGGTTTATAAACTATTAATAATAAATATTGTTAAAAATGAAGACAACAGAAACACCGGTAAAAGTTAAATGGGTTCTTGACCCGGTTCACAGTGAAATTGGTTTTAAAGTAAAACATCTCATGATTACAAACGTCAAGGGAGATTTCAAGGAGTTTGATGCCAGTATTTATACCACAGGAGAAAATTTCATGACAGCAGAAATTGACTTCTGGCTAAACCCGGCTTCAATAAGCACAGGTGATCCCAAGCGTGACGAACATCTTAAAAGCGCTGATTTCTTCGATGTTGAAAACCATAAGCAGATCTCCTTTACAGGTAATACATATGAAAAGGTAGATAATGATGGAAGCTATACATTATGGGGAGATCTGACTATCAGAGGAATCAAAAAACAGATCAAACTAGATGTAGAATTTGGCGGAGTAGTTAAAGATCCATGGGGAAATGAAAAAGCCGGATTTACTATCAATGGAAAGATTAATCGTAAAGACTGGGGCCTCAACTGGAATGCAGCTCTCGAAGCAGGCGGTGTACTCGTGAGTGAGGAAGTAAGGATTGCCTGTGAGGTAGAATTAGTAAAACAACAATAATAAGAATAAATAAAATGGCAAATTCAGTATTTCACAAAGCTGATTCAAGGGGTGATGCAAATCATGGATGGCTTCACAGCCGCCATACCTTCAGCTTTGCCGATTATTATGATCCGGGAAGAATGCATTTCGGGATGCTCAGGGTACTGAATGATGATATAGTTGATGCAGGGATGGGTTTCGGAACCCATCCCCATGACAACATGGAGATCATATCTTTACCTCTTGAAGGAGACCTGGAACATAAGGATAATATGGGTAACGTTGCAGTTATCAGAAAAGGTGATGTACAGGTAATGAGTGCGGGAACGGGTATCACCCATAGCGAGTATAACAAGAACAAGGACAGACCTGTTAAATTCCTGCAAATCTGGGTCATTCCAAATTTAAGAAATGTGGAACCACGATATGATCAAATTACACTGAATCCGGTTGATCGTCATAATAAATTGCAGCAAATCCTGTCTCCCCATCCCAATGATGATGGGGTCTGGATTTATCAGAATGCATGGTTTCATCTTGGACAATTTGATAAAGGATTCAGCACGGAATATAGAATTAAGACAAAAGGAAATGGAGTCTATGCTTTTGTCCTTAACGGTGAGATAACTGTTAATGATCAGCAGTTAAAATTAAGAGATGGATTTGGGTTATGGGACATTGAAAAACTTGCAATTAAAGCTGATACCGAAGCTGAGTTATTATTGATGGAAGTCCCGATTAAATAATTTAAAACCAGGCAAATGCCAAAAGTCATTATTATTTCATTGAGCGCTTGAACTGAAAAAGACAGTCATATGGTTACGCTGTGAAATAAAAACTACTCTGGCTCACAAAAGCCATTTTGCAAATGGAAGACTGCAAATAATGAACAGAAAAAAATTCATACAATCGGCTATCATAGCTCCATTGACAATAAGAACAATGAAAATAAACGATTTAAGCAAGATAACTGCCGGATTCAGGAGCTCAGCGAAAATGCCTGTGCTGTTTGTTGGTCACGGCAACCCGATGAACGCAATTGAAGAAAATGAATTTGTATTGGGTTGGAGGACAATTGGAAAAACTCTTCCAAAACCGAATGCAATTTTATGCGTGTCGGCTCATTGGGAAACAAAAGGAACTTTTGTAACTGCAATGGAAAAACCTCAGACTATTCATGATTTTGGAGGATTTCCGAAGGAACTCTTTGAGGTTCAGTACCCTGCACCAGGAAGCCCTGAACTGGCAAAAGAAACCAAAAGTATAATAAAACAAACTGAAGTGGGGCTTGATTCAAGGTGGGGACTTGATCATGGTTGCTGGAGTGTTGTGAAACATCTTTATCCAAATGCTGATATTCCTGTAATTCAGATGAGTCTGGATTATTACCAGGCACCTCAGTATCATTACGATCTGGCAAAAGAATTATCCTCTCTCAGAAACAAAGGGGTACTGATAATTGGAAGCGGAAATATGGTGCATAATCTGGGTATGGTAGACTGGGAAAAAATAGATGAACCAGGTTTTGGATATGACTGGGCAATAGAGGCCAATGAAAAAATGAAGAAGTTCATCCTGTCAGGTGATCATAAATCGTTGATTGACTATAAACTGCAGGGCAAAGCTGTCAACCTGTCAATACCTACGCCCGATCATTACCTTCCATTGCTTTATTCACTTGCATTAAAAGAAGGATCCGAAACATTGGAAATCTTTAATGATAAGCCGGTTGCAGGGTCACTGACGATGACATCATTAAAAATCGGATAGAAACAAAATACTTTTCCCTTGCGTTCTACATTGTTGTTAAATTAATAATTTATGTCATCAGGAAAGCTAACAAATAAGAGCCCAAAAAATGAATATCCAATTCTTTCATTCGAAACACCGGAGGCATGGCGCTTATGGCTGGAAGAAAACCACAGTATCGGGAATGGCGGCTGGATAAAATTAAATAAAAAAGGCTCGGGAATTACTTTAATAAATTATGCCGATGCTCTCGAAGAAGCACTGTGCTTTGGATGGATTGACGGACAGGTTAAGACTTTTGATGAAAAATCTTATCTTCAAAAATTCACACCGCGAAGGCCTAAAAGCTTGTGGTCAAAAAGAAATATTGAAAATATAGCACGTCTGACCTCGGAAGGCAGGATGAGATCTGCCGGTCTGAAAGAAGCAGAAACTGCAAGAACTGATGGCCGCTGGGATAAGGCATATGATTCACCGGGTAACATGACGATTCCGGAAGACTTTCTTTCGGAGCTTTCAAAAGATAAAAAAGCTCTTACATTTTTCGAAACATTAAATAAGGCTAATACCTATGCGATAGCATGGCGGCTGCAAACTGCGAAGAAAACCGGGACGAGGGAAAAGAGGATAAAAATGATTCTCGATATGCTTTCCCGTGGTGAAAAATTTCATTAGGAAACTTAAGGATTAAAAGTACTCCTGTTTATAACTTATTGTCCATTTTATCCCGAATTTATCTTTCAGCGATCCATAGTAATCTCCCCAATACATATCCTGCATGTCAATTTCTACCGATCCTCCCTTTGATAGTTTGGCAAATAACTTATCGGCTTCAGCACGGGAATCAAGATGCAGCGATATATAAAAATTATTGCCTTGAGTTATCTTGAATCCCATCGATTCCGGGGCATCCGAACCCATCAACAAATGTCCCCCGGTAATTGGCAGGGCAACATGTAAAACAAGTTTCCGGTCATCTTTTTTTATTGCGGGCATTCCTTCCTGAGGTGGCATATCTCCGTAGCGGTTGATTTTTCCATCGATAAAATTTCCTCCGAAAACTGATTTATAGAACAGGAATGCTTCTTCAGTGTTTCGATGAAAATTAAGATAGGTGCTTGTCTTAGCCATTTTTTAAATTATTTATTGACTGAAAAAAGTTCATAAGCTCTTTTTCTCATCTCTTCGAACGAAACATCCTCAATATGAGTTCCAATCACCCATTTATATCCGAACGGATCGGTAAGGCTACCAGACCGATCCCCATGAAACTGGTCCTTCACCTCCATCCCTGGCAGTACCTTTGCCCCTGCTTGTAAAGCACTCTCAAAAACAGCATCAGCATCTTTGACATACAAACACAGACTAACCGGAGATCCTTTAAGAGTCTCTGGACTAAGATTACCCCACTGAACATTTTCATCGGCAAGCCACAGTTTCGCGTCCCCTATCTCCAGTTCTGCATGACCAATACTTCCGTCAGGCATTGTAATATGGCCAATTTCTTTTGCTCCAAATGCTTTTTTGTAGAACTCTATGGCTTTAACGGTATTTTTTACAGTTATATAGGTTGTCAGAGTACTGAAACCTTTCGGGATTGGTTGTGCTTTTGTTATCATATCTGTTTATTTTAGGTTTAATAAGAATAAAATAAAGTTTGTTGAAGAGTAGTTTTGACCTGAATATCAGTAAGCGGCATAAACTTTCCTAATAGTTTCAAGGTCTATTTTCTTCATTGTAAGGATGGCCTGCATAAGTTTTTCTGATTTTTCAGAACCCGCCTTACCAATCATTTCCTCCCAGATTGCCGGAACTATTTGCCATGAAACGCCGAATTTATCACTAAGCCATCCGCATTGCTGGGCCTTTTCATCTCCTCCTTCAGAGAGTTTATACCAATAATAATCGATCTCTTCCTGAGTATCGCAGCTGACAACAAAAGAAACTGCGGGAGTTATCCGGAATAAAGGCCCCCCATTGATTGCAACAAATTCCTGTCCTTCAATCCTGAAAGCAACAGTCATAACAGATCCTTTTTGTCTTCCGGAAGCTTTTGATCCTGTATCACCATATCGTGTTACAGTATTAACTTTTGAATCTTTAAAAACTGAAACATAAAAATTAACTGCATCAACTGCCTGTTTATCGAACCATAGGAACGGAGTGATTTTCTGTGTATCAGAACGAGTTATTTTTATAACCTGTTCTTCCATTATAAGTGTTTCCATGATAGTTAATTTTTAAATGTTGAAACTCAAATCTATTTTACATATTACTGGTTACGAAGATATTACTGATCATATTGGAGATTATAACCTGAACAATCTCATTCGGCAATTACTAATTCCTTATCAGCAACGGGCTGGGAATATTCGTTCATTTTTGATTTCCCCAATACGAATCTGTTAAGCGACCGCATTATGATTATTGTAAATATTATTGTAGTCACAACAATGTAACCAATTATATCATAATGCTTTAATGCGCCAGTAACCGATTGAGTAACAATCAACCCCCCAATAATTGATGCGATTCCTCCGGAGAATTGTTGTACGGACGAATTGATGCTCATAAAAGAGCCCCGTTCACTGGCTTCAGGAATTGCAGTAATAAGAGCAGAAGAGGATATCATCCTTGACAGCACCCCCATCATTAAAGCAATATTCAATGCGATTACAAGCCAGAAAGGCGTCACTCCAAGATTACAATAATAAAGGATTACTATAATAGCTAATGCCGATCCAACACTGAAAACTCTGAGTTTCCCAAATACATCGCTCAATTTGCCAATCAAGGGTCCGGCTGCCATTGAAAATATTCCCGTAACGAAATAAAGTATTGGCAATTGTTGCATTGGAATACCAAGATTATTGACGCTGAAGGCACTTCCAAAAGGCATTAGCATATATGCTCCGGTAACAAGCAACGTGCTGAATATAAATGCCATCAGATAGTTCTGCTGAGAAATAGTTTTAAATAAATGCCGAAAAGGGTTAAGCTCTGACTTAACTTTCAGATGAGCATCAATTGGCTTCATGTAAACCACTACTGCAACGAATTCCAGGATACTTACACCCGTAATCAGAAGGAAGGGTGCATGCCATCCGACTTTATTCGCGAAGTATAATCCGACTGGGATGCCCATAACCTGGCTTGTCGCAAAAGCCATCTGAACAAATCCCATAACACGTCCCCGAACCTTCAGTTCGAAAAGATCAGATATTATAGCATAACTTATTGAACTTATAACGCCCCCGAAAAAGCCTGTAATGATCCTTGCTGACAGCAGAAATTTATAATCCGGAGCTATGCCACATAAAAAAGTACCTGTTATAAAACCGGTGTAGAAGAATAATAATAGTTTTTTCCTGTCAAATTTATCAGCAAATCCAGCAGCGAGTAATCCTGAAATTCCGGCGCTGAAAGCATAACCGGAGACTGCCAATCCAAACTGCGAAGTGGTAAGATGCAATACTTTCATGAGTTGCGCACCCAGCGGCGATAAAACCATAAAATCAAGGACAACAGTGAATTGCAGTATTGCCAGTAGAGCGATAATAAATATCTGGTATCTTGAAAATATTTTCTCTTTCATTTGATTCATTGACTTTTAAAAAAGCTAATGCAATCTGACTATTCGTAATCGAAGAACAAGCAGCATTTGAATTTGTTTAGATATTCAATCCGGATAAAGGTCTTTCGCCAAAGTTGATTGAGTGCTATCTCTTTTTCAGGAATAATTATCTATGGCACAACAATTCAGAAAGTATTTAAATTCATTACAAAAATTTGCTATTTTTGCGTTGCCAAAGTATAAGCTATAGGGGTTATGAAGTATACCTCTTATGCTAAAGGTTCGTTGGTCAAAATCTGCTAAGCTAAGGCTACAGCGGACAAAGCGGGGTGTGGCGCAGTTGGTAGCGTACTACGTTCGGGACGTAGGGGCCGGAAGTTCGAGTCTTCTCACCCCGACCACAAATTAAGAAAGATCATTGTAAATCAATCAATTACAATGGTCTTTTTGTTAGTAGTAGAAAATATAGTAGAAAAATATTCTATCTTTTTAATTATCTATTATCCCATTTCGTCTTCTGACATTCACCTATTACACCTTCATTCTGGCATTTTGAACATTTCCAGTGAATATCATCTTTTTGCTTAAGACCTCACTTTTAATCAATCCATGACAACCTTTTTCAAAGCAACGAATATCGGTTGTAGTTAATGTCTGTGGATTATTTTTGGTTGTAATATCAACAACTAAGGCTAAAAAACTCGCTAATTCTCGTACCACCTTTGGCATTTGTTTTGGAATATTCCCGTATTCATCCAGGAAGTGTTACATGTTTGAGATATACATTTATTCGTGGTATATAAAATGTTCGATGGTCTGTTAATATCTCTGCGATATAACTTTATTCTAATAATTTGAACAAATTGCTTTCCCTGTTTGAGAAAATTAAACCTTAAAGATGATTATTTCAGGAGTACAATTTATAAAAACCACTGCATCAATATCGAGACGATAACACCTCCAGCGACAACCCAGATAACGTCAATTTTTCTCAGCAATAATAAAAAAGCCGTAACAGCGAAAAATATATTGAAGAGATCCCAATGGATACCAATTGTAAACCGATAGGTTACAACAACAAGCAGGCCTACAAAGGAACATAAAATTCCATTAATTACTCTATTGAATTGAGGATAGGTCTGAAGCTTGTCAAAAAAAGGAATAATACCCATTAGGATAAGGAATGAAGGGGTAAAAACAGATATTGTAGCAATAAGACTTCCTAAAATGCCAAAGTGCATATAACCAAAGAAAGTTGCCGCTATAATAATAGAACCTGGTGTGACCTGACCAAGTATTGCACCATCCATAAATGTGTGCGCATCAAACCAACCGAATAAATCGACCAATTCGTGATACATAATAGGCATCGAAGCTAATCCACCACCAAAGGAGAAAAGGTCGATCCTTAGCATTATTGTTGTCAAAGTGAAATAATCCCTGTAAAAAATAAAAAGAGTTAATGTCCCCATCGCAACCAGAAGCAATGCCCAGAGAAAAAACCTGAAAGTCTTTGATTTAACTGATTTTTCCGGAGGGTTCAAGTCTTTCTTAGTGAGGATTAAACCTAAGAGTCCCGCTATAATCAATACCACTGCCGGGTATAACCTGGTTAGGAACAACCCGGCGGCAATAACTGCAATAATCCAGTCATTCACATTCCGGAAATTCTTTTTGCCAAACATGACAGCTGCGTTAGCTACTATGGCAATTACAATAACCCGCAGACTGGTTAACACTAATTCAACGCCCGCAAGATTTTTTGACTGTTTGTATATAACTGACAGAATAAACATTATCAGGAAAGCTGGTAGTCCAAATCCGATAAAACAAACAATTGCACCTTTTATACCTTTTAACTTCAGCCCAATATAAGCTGCTAACTGCATGATAATGGCTCCCGGAATAACCTGACATAGCGCAAGACCCGAATCAAATGTCTGTGGATCCATCCACTTCTTTTTATCAACAATATACTTCCTGACATGAGCAAACATAGCTAATCCGCCGAAAGCAGTAAGTCCCATCCAAAAGAATGTAAGGAATAATTCACTATAGGAAGGATTCGCCTTCGGGTTGATATCCATTAAATCTAAAAATAATATACTATCTAAATATAGTACTTTTAGTTCTTACATTTAAGAAGTTAACTCAATTTAAATTATAGAGTGGCCGACTCAATTTCAATCAAAAATAGAGTCACTGAATTGTTCCCTTTCAGCATCTATCTACTTGTGCTCAATTCAACCCATTTTTATATCTTAAATACTTCATAATTGATATTTTTGTGAACATTTGTTCATTTAAATTGATTTTTGAACAATTGTTCATTAATTTTATGGCAAATTTAGTTCATATGGCACGCAATAAAAAAGACAGACTTATTCAAATGGCACCACATTTTTGCGGGTTCAAGCCGCAAGGGGTGCAATGTAAACCCGGCTACGAAGTTTCGATAAATTTTGAAGAATACGAGGCGCTGAATCTATGTGATTACGAATTGCTAAAACAAGTTGATGCTGCTAAATTGATGAAAATCTCAAGACCGACATTTACAAGAATATACGAAAGTGTTCGTCGTAAAATTGCCAAAGCTTTTATTGAGGGAAGTTCTATTTATTTCGAAGATGGAAATTCAACTATCTCTGATTGGCTCAAATGCAATAACTGCCAGATAAGCTTTACCATTTCAGACAACTCTGATAAGAGCTGTCCCATTTGTAAATCTCGGGCATTAATTGAAAATAATTAATCTTATGATAATAGCCTTCGCTGCCAGTGAAAACCATTTAAAAGCAAATATTGATCCGCATTTCGGCAGATGCGACTGGTATTGCCTGTATGATACTGAAACAAAGAAAAATTTATTTATTGAAAACCCTGTTCGATATAATCAGGAACAAGCCGGTTGTGACGCTGCAACATTTTTAATCGAAAAAGGAATCAAAATGGTCATTGCCGGACGATTCGGATCTAAAGTTGTTGATGTTTTCAAAACAAATAATGTTCAGATGATTATCCCTCAGACTCAACAAACTATTTCAAAAATGATTAATTCATTCCATTTAACATAGTGAGTCTGAAATTGAATTAAATAAGATTCTAGCTCGTAAGTATTTTTTGAATTGACAATTTCTCATTTTCACTTAAAGTATTCATCTCATCAATCGCGTGCTGAATCTTGGTCTTGAAATTCCAGCATGTCATCTGCCTCAGCGATAATCGCCGTGCAAACTCATATGTTGAAAGATCCTCCTTCCCTCTGCAAACGTTATAGGCTATATAAAAAGCTTTGCTGACCGGGAATTTGCAGTTATGAAAAATAGTTCCGGCAGCAGCCGATTCTTCAGACTTGCACTTAGTACAACGTCTGGAATGTGGAGTTTTACCCGTACAATAGTTTAAATTTCCACATTTCCGGCATTCAAATCCATTGCTCCATTTCAAATTTGCCAGAAATTCAAAGCATTTCTCATCACTTTGAAACAGCTCATTCAATTGTTCATTCGTTAATTCCTTATTGAAGATTGCACTCATTATCAATGTATTTGATTGCAAAGATAAAAATAATTATAGTGATATCAAAAAGATTTAGGTGATATTATTGCGATTTAATTATTTTATTATTTATATTTGCATCGAATTATTTACATATATCAATATGAGTATAGACCCAAATTGCAAAAGTACACCCAAACCAAAAAACGTAAAAGGCTTTTTTAAATCATGGTATTTCTGGAAACCGTTTCTGGGAATTACTCTGGGAGCTTTAGGGGGATTCTTATTTTTCTATTATGTGGGATGTAAGTCAGGTTCCTGCGCAATTACCAGCAATCCTGTAAGCAGTATTCTGATGGGTAGCTTTTTGGGATTCTTTACTACAAGTTCTCCATGCCTGAATTGCTCAAAACCAACTAACGAAAAAGTTGATTAAATAATATAGGATCATGAATTACACTGAAATTGATAAAAGGTACAGTGAACTCGCAGAATCAACCTGCTGTCTTTCATGCGGGGGAGCTATCAATCATTGTGATGCTAAATCAGATGAAATATGTGTTGATCTGGGGAGCGGTCGTGGATCGGATGTTATCAGACTTGCTGAGACAGTTGGCGCCGGAGGTTATGTCTACGGGATCGATATATCGGAAGGAATGATTAAAAAATCAATTGAAACTTCCAGGAGATTAGGAGTCAGTAATGTTAACTTCATTCAGAGTCCCCTTGAAAAGATACATTTAAGAAGTGCGATAGCAGATTTGGTTATTTCAAATTGTACAATCAACCATGCTTCTGATAAACAATCTGTCTGGAACGAAGTATACCGAATTCTTAAGCATGAAGGCAGGTTCGTTGTCAGTGATATTTATTCGCTAAATACTATTCCTGACGAATATAAAAACGACCCGGTAGCTATATCTGAATGCTGGGCAGGATCAGTGACCCGAAAAGAGTATCTGGAACATCTGGAAAATGCCGGTTTCACTTCAATCAGCATAATTGAAGAATCAGAACCATACGTGAAAGGTAAGGTTATAGTTGCCAGCTGGACAATAGCAGGAATAAAAAGTTGATATTAGCTAGTTAATCTATTTTCTGTTTAAAATTAATTTTAGAGGTAATATGAAAAAGAGTATAAAAAGAATATTTTCCCTGACAACTCTGCTCAAGTTATTTTTATTAACAAGCATAACAGCAGGAAATCCTGCCTATTCGGTAAAAGAAGGTAATCAGAAAGTAACCGTTATTTATCTCACTAATGATACATTTAAACAGTTAATCTTTAACTACGATAATAATAAAGATTGGAAATATGAAGGTACAAAACCGGCTATTATCGATTTTTATGCTTCATGGTGTCAACCCTGTCGTCAATTATCACCATTGGTTGAAGAAATTGCAAATGAGTATTCAGGGAAAATAGTAGTGTATAAGATAGATACCGATAAGGAAAAAATTCTAAGTCAGCGTCTCGGAATATCAGGATTGCCAACATTACTTTTTATACCGGTTAAAGGAAAACCACAGGCTTCAATGGGATATATTCCAAAAGAAACAATTGTAAAAACGATTAATAATGTTTTATCAATAAAATAGAATCACATCAGGTTATTAACTTAAAACCCTTATCTAAATCATGAAAAGTTTAATTCAAAAGAAAGAAACAAGGACAACTTCAAAAGTAGCACAGTGTTGTGCTAAAACCTCAAAAACTGTCGTCGGTTGTCACGATTAACTTAAAGATAGTTTTAATATCCGTTGCCCGCAACTTTAGTACTCATTTCCAGGAAAATCAGAGCCATTAAAAATGATCTATTCCAAATATAACATATTCTCAAAAATCAGGGACTCAGAGAATTATTACATCATGAACCTTCTCACAGGAAGTGCAGACATCCTTAGTCCGGATGAAGCGGATAAGGTTTTTGAAGTTCAGAAAGACCTTAATGGAACCTATGATGATTTTGTGAGAGAGCTGGCAGGCAAAGGATATTTGATGGATTCAGATGAAGAAATCAGGCTTTACCGGAAAAAATATCTCGATTTCATTGATTCAAGAGATAAGGATGAGATTCAGATTTTTTTTATAACCAACTACAGCTGCAATTTTGCCTGTAGCTATTGTTACCAGGATCAATACAATAATCCAAATCAGGAGTTAAGTGTCGAATTGATCGATTCCTTCTTTGGCTATATTAAATCAGAATTTGCAGGCAGAAAAAAGTACATCACAGTGTTTGGAGGTGAGCCTCTTCTTAATAGCCCAAAACAGAAAATGCTCATAGGCCATATTATTGAATCTGCCAGCGATGCAAATCTTGATATTTGTATTGTTACCAATGGTTATACACTGGAAGAATATATCCCAATACTTCAAAAAGGGAAAATCCGGGAAGTCCAGGTAACTCTTGATGGCACAGAAGCAGTACATAATAAGCGCAGGTTCCTGAAAAACGGAGGTGGCACATTCAATAAAATTGCCCGCGGAATTAATGCATGCGTTGAAAATCAGATTCCCGTAAATCTAAGGATGGTAATTGATAAGGAAAATATTGATAACCTACCTGAACTGTCTCAACTGGCGATTGATAAAGGCTGGACAACCAGTCCGATTTTTAAAACTCAGCTTGGCCGAAACTATGAATTGCATCACTGTCAGTCGGCAAATGATAAACTCTTCAGCAGAATCTCACTGTTTGAAAGAATATCAGAGCTCGTCAGACAACACCCCCATATACTTAAATTCTATAAACCAGCTTATTCAGTTTCTAAATTCCTTTTTGAAAACGGTGAATTGCCTGATCCCCTCTTTGATTCTTGTCCTGCTTGTAAAACCGAATGGGCATTCGATTACACCGGGCAAATTTATCCCTGTACCGCCACAGTCGGTAAAGCCCGGGAATCAATTGGAACCTTCTACCCTGTAATAAACCGCAATTCAGAACTTATTGACGAGTGGGAAACAAGAGATGTAACTTCAATTCCTGAATGCAAGGAATGCAGCGTACAGCTGGCCTGCGGCGGCGGCTGTGGCTCAGTAGCAAAAAACAAATCAGGTAAGATCTGTTCCACAGATTGCCGTCCGGTGAAAGAACTTCTTGAAATAGGATTCTCTGCATATTTCAATGAAAATAAAGAATAAAAGAATAAAATAATATAGTGATATTATTACGATTTATTAGTGATACTATTGCGATTTAATAAGATTTGATTTATCTTTGCATCTTAATTGAATATCAGAATAATAACTAAAATAAAAAATATTATGGAAACATTAATAAAAGAGGTGGTACATTTAAGTACGCAGGATTTCAAAGATAAAGTCTTCGACTACGAAACGGAAAAGGAATGGAAATATAAAGGGTCCTTACCTGCAATATTGGATTTTTATGCCGACTGGTGCCAACCCTGTAAGATGGTAGCTCCTGTACTTGAAGATCTTGCTCTTGAATATGCCGGAAAAATAATGGTGTATAAGGTCAATACCGAAAATGAGCAGGAATTAGCATCTGTTTTCGGTATTCAGAGTATCCCTACTTTATTGTTTATTCCAAAGGAGGGTCAGCCTCAATCAGCCATGGGCGCATTACCAAAGCAAACCTTTGAAAAAGTAATAAAGGATATTCTTCTGGTTAATTAAAAAGCCTCATAAAAATAGACGTAGAGACACCCAACCTTGTGATCTCTGCATAATCAATATAAAATTACTTCAATCTTTCAATTCAATAGTCACAAGTCAAACTTATGAAAGAAATTAACTCGGCAGAATTTGACCAGGAAGTTTTACAGGGAGGAAAAGTTATTCTTGATTTTTATTCAACGGAATGCCCGCCATGCGAAGCATTGGCTTCAAAATTTGAAGACTTATCCCATCATTATGGCAATGACATCAGGTTCCTGAAAATATTCCGTCAGCAAAACCGTGATCTTGCCGACAAGCTTGGAGTTAAGTCATCACCTACATTGCTGTTCTATGACAATGGCAAAGAAGTTTCAGAAAGACTGGGAGGCGGCATTAAAAGAAGTGATATTATCCGGAACCTGGATACTATGCTGCCCATAGAGAATATCGGAAAGCTCAAAGCGAATATTAAACCTTCAGTTTCGGAATTCGATGTTATTATATTAGGTGCAGGACCAGGTGGATTAACAGCAGGATTATATCTGTGCCAGGCAAAGGTAAATACTGTCTTAGTTGACATCTCACTACCAGGTGGACAGGTATCGACAACCCATGAAGTATCTAATTATCCAGGCTTCATACAGCCACAGCCAGGTTACATGCTTTCACATAACATGAGTGAACAGACAAAGCTCTGTGGAACAGTATATAAAGTAGCTGTTGATATTACTAAGGTTGACCTTAACAAAAAAGAAATTGTTATTGACGAATATGAAACAATCAGGGCAAAAAAGATAGTAATTGCGACGGGCACTACTCCAAATCTTACAGGAGCACCGGGAGAAAAAGAACTTAAAGGCAAGGGTATCTCCTATTGCGCTACCTGTGATGCCAGGTATTTTGACAATAAAGAAGTTCTGGTGATAGGGGGTGGTAATTCAGCAGTGGAAGAATCTGACTTTATCAGCCGGTTTGCAAGTAAGATAACAATGGTTCATCAGTTTGATAAATTTACTGCCAATAAGAAAGCCCAGGATAAAGTTTTTGCAAATCCTAAAATAAATACACTATTTGAGAGTGAACCAAGATCTTTTCTTAAAGAAGGCGATAAAATAATCACAGAAGTTGAAAATTTAAAAACAAAGGAACTCAAAAAAGTAATTAGCGATGGGGTCTTTATCTTTATTGGTATGAAACCAAATGTTGAATTATTCAGAAATGAACTTCAATTGGATAATTGGGGATACATCATGACTAATGAAGATATGCAAACATCGATCTCAGGGGTTTATGCGGTAGGCGATGTAATCAGTAAAAAATACAGGCAGATAACAACTGCAGTAGCTGACGGAACCATTGCTGCAATGGCAATTGCAAAAGAAATGAATTAAAAATTATTGTCGCTAATTTTAAATTATACAATTATGAAGAAAAACATTGGAACAATTGACAAAGTGATCAGACTACTGATTGCTGTTGTGGTAGTTATACTCTATTTTACGCATGTGATCTCAGGAACCCTGGGAATTATTTTATTGATTGTAGCAGGTGTCTTTGTTTTGACAACCCTGATAAATTTCTGTCCTATATGGGGTATACTGGGCATAAGTACATTGAAAAAAGAAGAGACAAAGTAAACTTTTCTCAAATAAATTCTGGCCTTACCACTATGACATGAATGGTGAAAGGCCAGTTTTTTATGCCTTAATTATGGCCGCATACATGTCCATCATGATTATGGCCTTCATGATTATGGCCTTCATGTTGGTGACAACTGCTCCCACTATCCTGGACTAATCCATTGATATATAGTTTAACGATATCATCTGCTTTTCCCGAGCATCCACGGATAACCTCTATGCCACTGTTATTAAGAACATTAATGGCTCCGCCACCAATACCCCCTGCCAGCATAACAGTTACACCATCTGAAGCCAGAACGGAGGCAATATCCGATTTGCACCCGCATCCCTGTGGGGATTTAACTGTTCTAATATCTGAGATTTCGTTTTTTTCTGATATGGTATAGACACCATAGGATTCACAATGACCGAAGTGGCCGTCTATATTTTTGTCGGATGTTACTGGTACTGCGATTTTCATTATCATTGTTGTATTGAGGAAGTTACTTTAAATTCAGGTCTATTATTAATTGTCTTTTTCACAAGGCATAATTCTGCAGCATTAATGACGGCTTCCCGGTATTTTTCAGGGAATCCGGAAGGCAACTGGATATCAAGTTTAAATATGGAATTCAGTTTCTTTTCTTCGTCGAATTCCATCGTCTGAATGATTTTAATCCCATCTGCTGGAATCTGCCGTTTCTCGCAAAAAGATTTCACATAAATCCCCGCACAAGTCCCGATCGAAGCCAAGAACAGTTCGAAAGGAGCTGGTGCAGTATTCCCCCCTCCATTATCAAGTGGCTGGTCAGTCCTGATTATATGTCCGTTAATATGTGCAGTTATCACTTTTGCACCGTCAAAAGTTATTTCCATTTTTTATGAATTTAAATTATTTGTATTTGATTCAATTTATATAACAAAACCAAACATTCTATTTAATTATCTGCGATTTGCAATAAGCAGGAAAACAGGGTATTGATTTGTTATGTTTTCTGAGATTTTCCGATCTATTACAAAACACTGCTCCTTGGCAAGCACCTTGAAATTATTTCTTTCTAATGCAGCTGCAAGCTCCTCAATATTAAATCCATTGTGCCCCGTAAACCCTTCACCATGGAAAGACCCATCCTCAGCATATAAATCAGCAATCGCGATGAATCCATCAGGTTTCAGCATTTTATTGAACTTTTCAAAAATATTTTCAATATCTTTTACATGATGAAGAACCATTTGTGTGAATATCAGATCGAAGCATTTAGCAGAATAGAATTCATGTTCAAGATCAAAAACTAATGGTTTTAGGTTCTTAACTCCGGTTAACTCAATCTTTCTGTTTGTAATATTCACCATTTCGGTTGAGTTATCCATTAAAATGATTTCGTTAAGTCTGTCTCTTAGCAAAAAACTTAATATGCCAGTTCCTGAACCAAATTCCAAAGCACTCATACTCTGTTTTAAGGGAAGTATCCTCCCCATCGCTTTTGCTATAGCCTCAGATCTGGCGTGATGCATAGGATTCTCGTCCCAATCGGCAGCTTTTAAATCGAATTCGTTAATACCTTGCATACTTAATAGAGATGTTATAATATTTAAATCGCCTGCAAATATAATGAACATTGGTTCATAATACAAATTTATCCCCAAATAAAAATAATTCATTGCAAAGCTTATTTTATTAACTTTCACACATGAAAAATGAGTGCAAAACATGTTCAATTAAATCCAGGGCTGCATCAAAATTGCTTGATGAAGAAATTGAAAAACTGTCTCTTAATTGCGCTCTGGTAAAATTCCATAAGGGTGATCAATTAATTAAGCAAGGTTCATTCTCATCTAATGTTGCTTATTTACGAAGTGGTTTGGCAAAGATTCATATAGAAGGACCTTATCATGAGCAAATTGTTCGTATTGTTAAAGCGCCGAGTTATCTTGGGTTACCAACAACTTTCGGAGATAAAATAAATCAATATTCAGTTTCAGTTATTGAGGAAGCCGAAGTCTGTTTCATCAATATTGATGCATTTCGTCAACTTCTTAAATCAAATTCTGATTTTTCTTATGAGATCATGCTTGAATTATGCAGAAATGAACTGGAGGTATTCTGCAGATGTGCAAACAGAACTCAAAAACAGATCAGAGGAAAAATTGCAGATGTACTACTGGAGTTTTCTGAAAAGATTTACAAGTCAAGCATCTTTACTTTACCTATAACCCAGGAGGATCTGGGGGATCTAGTTGACTCAAGCAGAGAGAGTATCAGCAGAGTATTGGCTGAATTTGATAAAGACGGAATAATTAAGATCGTTGGCAGGAAAATTGAAATCCTCAATAAAAAATCCCTGTCCCTTATTAGTGCAAATGGCTGATATCCAGTTCTTACTTATCTTAATAATAGCATTACTCCTTTATTATTAACCGAATTATGTGTGATAATACGCAAGTAATAGTGTGATGTGCATCACATAACCTGGTTGACTCATGTCTTAAATTTGCAGTCAGGATGGTTAAGCAGAAATCAACAAAGGATCATTTGGGTACGCGCTGTCATGATTGTATTGACAAATCATGCGCTGCCGCATTGCTTAATGATCGTGAAATAGACCTTATTTACAATAACCGGCATACAAACGAAGTCAGTAAGAGAACAAATATTCTCAGTGAGGGATCGCTTGTTACTCATATTATTTACCTGAAATCCGGACTTGTCAAGGAATACCGAATAAGGCCCGACAATCAGGAACAGATTTTGCAGATAATAAAACCTCACTCCTATCTGGGCATGACTTCAATATTCGATGATATGATCAACCACTATTCATATGAGGCACTCACTGATCTTGAGTTATGTTACATTGACAGCGATACCTTCATTAATCTGGTCAGGATTAATGGAAATTTTGCTTTTGAGATTCTTAAATCAGTTGAAAGAGACACTCTGAATAACTTTCACAGGTTTATTAATCTTAACCATAAAAAGATCTATGCCCGGGTTGCTGACATCTTAATATATTTTTCTAAAATAATTTTTTCAAGCGCCAAACTGCAGATTCCTCTTACCAGAAGTGAATTGGCTGAGATGTGCGGTACTTCCAGAGAAAGTATAGGAAGAGTAATAGCTATTTTTAAATCAGATGGTATTATTAAAATCTCCGGAAAGAATATAATAATTAATGATATAAAAAAGCTTGAAAACATAAGTAAGTTCGGTTGATAAGTATTATATGAAATATGACAAACAGAAGGCAGTTCATTAAAATATCAATAGCCGGTGCGGGTGCTCTCACATTAGGTGCCGGTGCCCTAAAGGCAATGGAATGGGTATCTAAACCTGAAAATACCGGGAAAATAAAAGTTGACTTAAAAAGGACCCCGACTTATTGCGAAGTCTGTTTCTGGAAATGTGCCGGATGGGTTTACAAGACATCAGAAGGAAAAATCTGGAAAATTGTTGGAAATGATGAAGATCAGCATTGCAACGGGCGTTTCTGTCCTCGTGGAACAGGGGGAGTTGGAATGTACTACGATGAAGAAAGGCTCAAATCACCACTTATCAGGGTTGAAGAACGAGGCAAACAGGTTTTTCGTGAAGCATCATGGGATGAAGCATTTGACTACATTGCCAGTAAAATGAAAGACATATCTGTGAAATATGGACCTGAAAGCATGGCATTATTCACGCATGGTTCAGGAAGCGCCTATTTTACTAATTTAATAAAAGCATATGGTTCGGCTAATATTGCAGAACCATCATATGCTCAATGTCGTGGACCAAGAGATGAAGCATTCCTTGCAACATTCGGAGAAGAAGTATATTCACCTGAAATAACCGATATCCGGGATACAAAATGTCTTGTACTTATTGGAGCACATATTGGTGAGAACATGCATAATGGTCAGATACAGGAAATGTCGGACGCAATTGATAAGGGAGTCACAATAATAACTGTTGACCCACGGTTTTCAACTGCTGCGGGGAAATCCAAATTCTGGCTTCCCATAAAACCTTCAACCGATATCGCATTGCTCCTGGCATGGATGCATGAAATAATCCATAATGACTATTACGATAAAAAATATGTCGAAAAGTATTGCAACGGATTCGACAAACTGAAAGAACACGTAAAAGATTTTACACCGGAATGGGCATATGGAATAACAACAATTGCTCCTGACGTGATACGCAAAACCGCAAAAGCAATGGCTGATGCATCGCCGTCTGTAATTATACACCCTGGCAGGCATGTTACATGGTATGGCGATGATACACAGAGGGAACGGGCAATTGCTATTTTAAATGCACTTCTCGGGTCCTGGGGCAGCCAGTCATCCGATGCAAGGAGCGAAAATACCAAAATACCCTGAGCCTAAAAAGACCTGGACAGATGCTTTTCCAGGTAAATATCCAATTGCAAGCTCCCCTGTTTCCAATGCACTTATTGATGCTTCAATTCCAGAAAACAAACCAGGGCTATTAATTAAAGGATGGATTGTTAACGGGACAAACCTTATTTCTTCAATTCCGGATCAGGCTAATACAAAGAAAGCTATTCAAAACCTGGAATTGATTGTGGCTGTTGACACAATGCCAATGGAGATTACCGGATGGGCTGATGTTGTTTTACCTGAGTGTACGTATCTTGAAAGATATGACATGCTTAGAACCAGTCCTCACAGAAAACCTGCGATTGCATTAAGGATGCCTGCCGCAGAGCCCAAAAACAACACCAGGTCAGCTTATAATATTGCCAGAGGACTGGCTGTCAAGCTTGGCCTTGAAATGTATTATCCATTTGAAAAACAGGAAGATTTGCTCGACTGGCAACTTAAACAAGCCGGTACTTCACTTGAAGAGATGCAACGTATCGGTGTAAAAACATTTGAAAGAGAAGCTGATGATTTGTATTACGCTGAAGATGAAAACGTGGCATTCCCAACTGATTCGGGCAAAATAGAATTATACTCAAAATATTTTGAAGACGCTGGTCATGATCCACTGCCAAAGTATGTTCCACATGAAGAACCACCAGAAGGTTTTTACAGACTGATATATGGCCGCGCACCAATGCACACATTCGGACGAACATCTAATAATCCGAATCTGACAGATCTTATGCATGAAAATTCAGTTTGGATTAATCCCAAAGTTTCAAAGGAATGGGGTTTGGTACAAGGTCAGTATATATGGCTTAAAAATCAGGATGGTATCGTCTCTGATTTTAAAATTAAAGTAAGAGTAACAGAACGTATCAGGTGGGATTCGATCTACATGGTGCATGGTTTTGGTCATGCTCAGACACAAATGAAAAGATGTTTTGGCAAAGGTGCCAGCGATACCCAGTTAATTACAAAAGTACTTACTGACCCTCTCATGGGAGGAACGGGAATGAGATCCAATTTTGTTACATTTTTAACTGAAAAGTCAGAGAAGGAGGTTGCATCATGAGATATGCAATGGCAGTAGATACCCGTAAATGTGTAGGTTGCAGCGATTGTGTTGTTGCATGCCAGACAGAGAATGATGTACCTCATGGATTTTGCCGTGAATGGGTTGTTGAAATAATTGACGGAACCTATCCTCAGCTGGAAATTGAGATAAGGTCCGAGAGATGCAATCACTGCATAAATGCTCCTTGTGTCAGATGCTGTCCTACAGGTGCAAGTCACTTTGATGACGGAGGAATAGTTCTGGTGAACCATAACAAATGCATTGGCTGCGGAGCATGCATTGCTTCTTGTCCATACGACGCACGGTATCCGCATCCTGACGGATATGTCGACAAGTGCACTTTCTGTATTCACAGACTGAAGAATGGCCTTAATCCTGCGTGTGCTGATGTCTGTCCCACAAAATGTATCTACTTTGGAGATCTTGATGATCCCAATAGTCCGGTTTCAATGATCCTTAAGAAGCGAAAATCGAAGACTCTCATACCCGAAGCAGGGACACGTCCGCAACTTTATTTTCTGATCTGACGATTTAAAATATAATCCTATATGAAAGAAGAATTACTTGTAAGCGGAAGAATGAATCCAATGATAGATCCGCATCTGAATATCTGGCACTGGGAGATTCCGCTTTACCTTTTTCTTGGTGGCATGGCTGCCGGGATTCTTGCTATTGCTGCCCTTTATTTTATAAGGGGAAGGGAAAAAGATTACCGGACCGCTGTCAGACTGACACCATTTCTTGCTCCTTTCCTGCTAGTATTTGGTTTGATTTTTCTTTTTTTTGATCTTAGACATAAGCTTTTCTTCTGGCAACTATATGTAAATATAAAACTTCAGTCACCAATGTCATGGGGTGCATGGGTTTTAATGGTAATCACTCCGGTTTCCTTCATCTGGTGCGCACTTCATATTAAAGACATTTTCCCAAAATGGGACTGGAAATATAAATGGCTTTATGAAGTAGACGCATTTTTCAATAAATACAAGAAAGTACTCGCCTGGGTTATGCTTATATATGCAATAATTCTGGGGATCTATACCGGAATTCTATTATCAGCATTTAATGCAAGACCACTCTGGAATACATCAATTCTCGGTCCTCTGTTTCTTACTTCGGGACTTTCAGCCGGTGCGGCAACCACACTTCTATTGTCAAAAATCAAAGAAGAACGGAAACAATTTGCAAAGATAGACCTGGTTTTGATTGGCATTGAACTATTCTTTATAATACATATGTTCATGGGTTTTCTGGCAAGCACTCAGGTACAGATTGAAGCAGCACATCTTTTTCTTGGGGGCCAATATACGATGTCATTCTGGATTTTTGTAGTGATATTAGGTATGCTTATTCCGGCATTGCTGGAATTCATGGAACTTGGGAAATATCATATTCCTGTAATTCTGCCTGCAATTCTGGTAATATTTGGAAGCTTAATGCTTCGCTTTATTATTGTTTATGCCGGACAGGTAAGCAGGTGGCTTTATTAATTACGAATTAGAAATTTTGAATCAGAAATCAGAAATTAAATATTAATCATGAGTAAATCAGAGAAATCAGGACCAGGAAAGTACATTAATCCTTATATAGGTGGAGTACTTTTAGGCTTAGTTTTGCTTGCAGCCAATTTTGTTTCCGGACGCGGTCTTGGTGCCAGCGGAGCAATCAAAAGTGCCATAGTTACCACAATGACTGCAATCGTCCCCTCGTCGGTCGAATCCAATGGATTCGTTAAAGAATATACCGAAGCACACCCGGGTAATCCGATGAAAACCTGGTTAGTATTTGAGATGCTTGGAGTATTGGTTGGAGGATTCATTTCTGGTGCATTTGCAGGTCGCTTGAAACTTAAAGTCGAACACTCACCTAAAATAACCTCAACAAGACGATTGATATTTGCCGGGGCAGGGGGGCTTCTTTTTGGTTTTGGCGCCGAGCTTGGAAGAGGATGTACAAGTGGATCTGCGTTGAGTGGGATGGCTGTGCTTTCCCTTGGCGGATTCATCTCGATGATGGCAATATTCGGAACTGCCTATGCACTGGCGTATTTTGTCAGAAAAAACTGGATATGAAACGCCGCAAATGCGTAAGGGCTTAACGGCACAAGGGCAGTCGAAGTTACAGGACTGCACGACCGCACGATATTTAGACATCAGACAATTAGACATTTAGACATAAAGACAAATATTATGGGACCATTATCAGTTAACGAATTAATCTCAGGGAACACAAATCTTTTTCTGGCGTTCATTATTGGAATAGGTTTTGGTTTCGTGCTTGAGCAAAGCGGATTCTCTTCAAGCAGGAAACTTGCAGGGGTATTTTATGGGTATGATACAGTAGTGCTGAAAGTATTCTTCACTGCAGCGATTACAGCTATGCTTGGACTATTGTTCTTCAGCCTTTTTGGCTGGATAGACCTCAACTTGGTGTATGTTAATCCTACTTATATAACTTCATGTATTGTAGGTGGGGTAATTATGGGCGCAGGTTTTATTATGGGCGGTTTCTGTCCCGGCACAAGCTTTTGCGGTGCATCAATAGGTAAAGTAGACGCGATGGTCTTTATAATCGGTTTGTTCATTGGAGTGTTTATCTTTGGAATCGGCTATAATGCCTGGAAAGGGATGTACATGGCTAAATTCCTTGGATTCCCAAAAGTAAGCGCTACATTAGGATTAACAGATGGAGTATTTGCTTTTTTGCTTATTATTATTGCACTTGCAATGTTCTGGGCTGCAGAATGGGCAGAAAAAAAATTCCCGAGAGAAGAATATTAAATTTATTTGAAAATTTGGTAATTTGATAAATCAAACAATATGAAACCACTTAAATTATTGGCATTGTTCATAATCCCTATGGGGCTCATAATTGCTGCAGTACCACAAAATAAAACAAAACAATATAAGCTGACTGCTGATGAACTACTCGCGGAGGCTAATACACGAACGCAATATATTACTCCGGAAACGGTTGCAGATATGATTGTTAAGAAAGATCCGACTTTAAGACTCATTGATGTAAGAAGTCAGGATGAATTTGAAAAATTCAGTCTGCCCGGTTCTCTCAATATACCAATTTCCGACCTCTTATCTGACAAGTATACAGACATTCTTAACCAGGATGTTAAGATGAATGTCTTTTATTCAAATGGTTCACTTACTGCAAATGAGGCCTGGATGGTGACAAGACAGCTTGGTTATAAAAACAATTATGTCCTGGAAGGTGGACTGAATTATTGGTTTGATGCAATACTTAATCCACAGAAACCAGCGTCGACAAGTTCTGATGAAGAATTTGCCAGGTACGATTTTCGCAAAAGTGCCGGTTCAGCCCTGGGTGGTGGTGCTGTTGTCCAGTCGTCTCAGAATTCACCTGCATCAGCTTCAAAACCGGCAGTAACCGGAGTAGCCAAGAAAAAGAAAGCAGCTGGAGGTTGTTAGGTGTCATATAAGTGTAATTGATTAATATCGAAGTATAAGCAACCTTTTTTATGGGGAATAATATTTCGGCGGTCATACTCGCCGGAGGAGCCAATAAACGACTTGGAGGTATAACAAAAGCAAATGTTATTATCGAGGGGTTGAGCATTATATCAAGAATCCTCTCAGTTATAGAGGACCTGTTTCCGGAAATAATAATCGTTACCAACAAACCTGAAGAATTCAGGAAATTCGGTCAATGTAAAATAGTCGCAGATCAGTACCTGAAGGCAGGTCCGCTTGGAGGAATACATGCTGCCATGAACTCGTCATTTGAAGATGCCATTTTCGTTTTCGCCGGTGATATGCCCTTTCTTGATAAAAAAATCATTTCAGATCAGATAAGTGAATTCAAAAACGGGAAGGAAGATGCTCTAATTCCCAAGCTTGGCCAATTCATTGAACCTTTACATGCTATTTATAGAAAGTCAATTATGAATGAGCTGGAAAAATTTCTTAATGACAGAAAAAGCAGAGCGGTAAGGGATTTTCTCGGCTATGTAAATGTTGGTTATTTGGAGATACCCGACACAGAACAAAATAAAAAAGCATTTACAAATATCAATTCACCGTCAGATCTTCCTTGATTTATCCTCTAACTTTTTAAGATAACCAGGTCAAACTAAAACACAAGGATTTTTATTGGAGTCCAGAGCTTTTCATATAAATCACTTACATGAAGTGGGCGAGTAATCCTACACCCCAGAGATTATTATGACTATTCAGTTTTTGAAACTTAATAGTCCTCAGAGTGATTTACGATCTTTTCAAACTCCAATAAAACAATGAAATCTTCAGGATTGCAAACTGCTTTTCCCATAATATCCATTTTGAAGGCGCTAACAAAAGGTGAGTAAAAAAGCAATACCTTTATCCAAAGTAAAATTATTACAGAAATGATTATGATAAAATCAGATGATAAACAGCACCGATCCATCCTACAAAAGATTGCCCGCAATACGATGATCGAAAGAGGACTTCTTCCCGATTTTTCAACTCAAGCCATGGCAGAACTGGATAGAATTAATGGTTCAACAAAAGTTGAAGGGTCAGTACGTGATCTCCGAAATCTTTTGTGGTGTTCCATTGATAATGATGAGTCTCTCGATCTTGATCAGCTGACAGTTGCGATACCAATGCCTGATGAAAACCTGAAAATTCTTGTTGCAATCGCCAACGTCGAAGCAATCGTAAAAAAGGATTCGGCACTCGACGAACATGCCAGTCATAACACAACTTCAGTCTATACCGCTGCTCAGATTTTTCCTATGCTGCCTGAGAAACTCTCAACAGATCTCACTTCCCTCAATCTTGAATCCGAACGTCCTGCTTTAATTATTGAAATGACTATCGGTCCTGATGGCTCACTTAAAGATTCAGATGTGTACCAGGCTCTTGTTCTTAATCGTGCAAAGCTTGCTTACAACAGTGTTGCTGCATGGCTGGAGGGAAATAGGTCAAAACCGGAAGCTATAAATAAAATCAACGGTCTTACTGAAAATATTCAATTACAGGATCAGGCTGCAAAACTGCTGAAAACACTTCGATATGCACAGGGAGCTCTTGATCTGGAGACAATTGAAGTTCGCCCTGTCTTTGATGGAGAGGAGGTCAAAGCTCTGGAGATTGATAAAGGGAATAGAGCCAAAGATATTATAGAGGATTTTATGGTTGCTGCAAACGGTGTGGCAGCAAGATTCCTTGAAACTAAAAAATATTCATCAATACGGCGTGTTGTCCGAAAACCCAAAAGATGGGACCGGATCGTAGATCTCGCATCCGAGCATAAGTTTGTACTGCCTCAGCAGCCCGACTCAAAGGCATTGGATCAATTTCTGCTTTCAATCAAAACCATCAATCCACTGGGATTTCCGGATCTGTGTCTAAGTGTCATCAAACTGCTTGGTCGTGGTGAATATGTTCTCGAACTTCCAGGAGAGAGCTCTGAAGGGCATTTCGGACTTGCTGTCAAAGATTACGCCCATTCAACTGCTCCAAACCGCAGATTCCCTGACCTTGTCACACAACGTTTGCTGATAGCGGCAATGAAGGGACAAGCATCCCCTTATACCAATGATGAACTTGCTGATCTCGCAAAACATTGCACCGAAGAAGAGGACGCTGCAAAAAAAGTTGAAAGGCAGGTTGGAAAATCTGTAGCAGCTATTTTAATGGAATCAAGGATCGGGGAAAAATTTGATGCCATTATTACCGGAGCTGCAGACAAAGGAACCTGGGTGCGTCTTATGAATCCACCTATTGAGGGAAAGCTGGTCGAAGGCTTTAAAGGAATGGATGTCGGCCAAAGGCTAAAGGTGCAGTTGATTCACACAGATGTTGAACACGGATTTATAGATTTTAAAAAATCTTTCTGATCATCTCATCCTTTCTCTAAATAATACTGATTTCCGAAAACAAATACTCTTCAAAACTGTTTATTATTTCTCTAGTTTATCAAATTGTCTCAAACAATTAAAAACTTAAAATTATGATTTCGGGAAAAGTAGTAATAGGCGCACTGGCGGGGATAGCTGCAGGTGCATTGATCGGGGTTTTGTTTGCTCCCGATAAGGGTTCTGAAAGCCGACATAAAATAGCCAAGCAAGGTGAAGACTATTTGGATTCCGTGAAGAATAAATTTAATTCTCTTCTTGACACTATTGCCGGTAAATATAATGGCGGTAAAGTAAACGTTGCCGACATTGATCAAAACGAAAAAAGAAGTTCGGAAGAAAATATCAGAGAGATGCAGACTTCAGCTTCTTAATGATTCAAAACAATTCTTTTCGGGTGATGATGAGAGATCCTGCTGTTATCCGTGGGAAATAATCATCCCCGAAAAGAATCTAAAAATATATGATGATTCTATTTTCTTACCCTCCCCGGATTCAAAACTGATACCCAAATCAGAGAAAGTTTTTTTTGCGAATTCATTCACAGATCAAAATGATTTTCATTTAAATTTCAAACGATACTTCCTGTCTATATTTTTTTCACCTTTACAGAATAAACTTTTATTGCTGAATGACTAACTTCAACCGTATCTCATCGATTGATATAATGCGTGGACTAACCCTGGTCCTTATGCTCTTCGTAAACGATCTCAATATGAATATTGCCCCGGCATGGCTGGGACATATGACTGCCGAATTCGACGGAATGGGCCTCGCCGACTGGGTATTTCCGGGTTTCCTGTTTCTTGTCGGAATGGCAATCCCGTTTTCATTTTCGAAGAGATTTTCATCGGGCCAGTCTACCTATGATATCAGCAAGCATATTCTTACAAGGTTTATCAGCCTCATCATTATTGGCGTTCTTATGCTTAACAGTGGACGGGTTAACCCTGAACTTACAGGTATCAGCAAAAATTTATGGGCGATACTGATGTATCTCGCAGTCTTTCTCTATTGGAATGATTATACTGACAAGGAAAATAAATTCTTCACGATTATTGGCTTCAAATTACTTGCAATGAGCATCCTTGTTTTTCTGATCATGAAATTCAGGTCGGGGCAACCTGCAAATAACGGTTCACTTATTACGAGCTGGTGGGGAATACTTGGACTTATCGGATGGGGATATCTGGTTTCAGCTTTCACCTATGTCTTGTGCCGGGAATCAATTTTCAAAACCTCTTTGATTGCGGTTTTCTTCCTGATAATGAATATGTTATCAGGACTTAAAATGCTTGAATTTCTTAATCCTGTAAAGCCAATTCTGGGAATAATTATTGAAGGCAATGTGCCGTTTATTGTACTTTCCGGTTTAATTGCAGGACTTTTAATAAAGAAAATTCCGGTTAAGGAATTCAGAAAGTCATTTATCATATTCATGAGTCTGGGCCTGTTTTACCTTTTATCGGGATTTGTACTCAGAAGATGGTTTATCATTTCCAAGATCCAGGCCACCCCCAGCTGGGCAATGATAAGCAATGGGATAAGCTTCCTGGTGTTCATACTGCTTTACTGGATAATTGATATAAAGAATAAAATAAAGTGGGCTTCGTTTCTTCAACCTGCCGGGGAAAACTCGTTGACAACTTATCTCGCACCCGATATTCTGTATTACCTGATATGGAGTTCCGGTATTCCCGTACTTATTTATAAGCAATCTCAGAATCCAGTTATTGTAGTAGCCGGATCAATTATATGGGCTCTGCTTATGGTCGGATTGACTGCTTTGCTTGCACGGTTAAAAATTAAACTAAGAATCTGATACATATTCCTAAAGCATCTGCAAAGTATTTCAATGCCAGATTTTTGCAATTCCATGAAATAACGCTTTGTTTAATATTCCATTCCCACCTTCAGAGAACAGCTTAAGCTTTGTATATTTTCCAGTCGGGAACACCAGTGTGGTCATGACCAGGCTACCATCATCGACAAACAGTTCAACAGAAGAAGCATCGACTAATAAATGCATCTTTAAAACCTTGCCAGCTGCATAAGGGCCGGTTGATATCCCCGCAAACTCTTTCGAAAAGTCTGAATTACCCGTTTTGCTGCGATCGATGTAAAACTGCTTTCGAAGAACAGAATAGCCTATTATTAATCTTTCTTTAAGATCATTCTCCATAATTATTCCAATCGTATCAGCTTTGCTTTCGGAAAGATTAAATCCGAAGAATAATTCACTTTGCATCAGTGATACCTTGCCTGTAGAAATTTCTTTTTCACCGCTAAAATTTTCCTGCCTAATGCTTAAGGTATCTGCTGCGATCCTAAGGTCACTGAATTCCAATACAGGTTTTGAAGTCAGATAAAAATGTCCGTTTTCACTCTTGAGGGATAATTCGCGGGGGATTGTATTAGCGCTGCGCCATACCGATGTTGGTACTACAGTCGCGTAATTCCAGTTGCTCATCCAGCCAATGAATATCCTTCTTCCATCACTCGCGGGTATATTTGACCAGGTCACTCCTGCATAATTGTCGCGTCCCCAATCCATCCATTTAGTGCTTGTTTCGTCAGGAACAAATTTATGTCCGTCAAAATTACCGGTAAAATACTGGGTCGCAGACCCGCCATTAGGCCCTCCCGGATTTATACTCACAAGCATAACCCATTTTTCAACTCCATCCATACCAACCTTTAACGGAAACAGATCCGGACATTCCCAGACACCTCCATGTGCTCCGATACCCATTCCGAACTCGCTTTCAAAAGTCCATTGTTTAATATCAGGTGAAGAATAAATATGTATCCTGTCATAAACAGCCATTATCAGATTCCATTTTTTCGCCTTATCATTCCAGAACATTTTGGGATCCCTGAAATCGCGGATGCCCGGATTTTTCAAAACAGGGTTTGCTGAATATTTGGTCCATGTTCTGCCTTTATCAATACTGTATGCAATTCCCTGATTCTGAAATTTCATACTGCCATTCTTCTCTCCAACAGGGTCGTGGTAGGTAAAAATGGCTACTATGGCCGGATTTTCTGAAGTACTGAAACCCGTTGTATTATTAATATCAACTACAGCACTGCCAGAAAAAATATAACCAAGAGAATCCGGGTATAGGGCAATGGGCAGATGTTTCCAATGAATCAGGTCTCGACTGTAGGCATGCCCCCAATGCATTGGACCCCATACAGTACTGTCAGGATAATACTGATAGAACAGGTGGTATTCACCGTCAAGAAACACAAGCCCGTTCGGATCATTCATCCAATGAGCTTCAGGCGAGAAATGATATTGAGGACGATATTTCTCCTGGTAGTAATCATTTCCCGTTTCCTTATGAACAATCTTCTTATTCTGTCTGGTACATGAGCTGATCATTGCACCAAACGCCAGTAACACAAGAATAATCCTAAATGCCCTTTCCATTCTGTTAGTATTAATCAATATCTGTTCACTGTTAGGTACTCACAAAAAAATCACTTGTTTTACCTCAACCAACCCATCCCCCAAGAGGTGTTTACTTTATACTCATTGAAAATGGATATGCCTCCTTTGTAGTTCCTCTTTTTTCATCTGGGGTACTCTGCATAATAAATTGTAGTATTCCTCCATTCTGCAATTCTGAATGACGGATATAATTCCTGTTAAGCTCCTTATTGTTTAAGCTAATAGCTCTCACATAAATATTTTCCTTGCTATTTCCGGTAGCATCTATTACCAGTTTTTTACCATTCTCAAAGTTCAAGGTCACTTTATTAAATAATGGAGAACCAAAAACATATTGATCTGTACCAGGGGTTACGGGATAGAATCCCAGTGATGAGAATACATACCAGGCTGATGTCTGACCATTATCCTCATCGCCACAATATCCGTCGGGCGTGTAGTTATAGAGCTTATCGAGTACATCTCTGACATGATACTGGGCCTTCCAGGGCTGACCTGCATAATTATACAGATAAATCATATGCTGAACAGGCTGATTGCCATGAGCGTAGTTCCCCATATTAGCAATCTGCATCTCTCTTATTTCATGAATCACAACTCCATAATAAGAATAATCAAAAACAGGAGGGACTGTAAATACCGAATCGAGCTTTGAAATAAACTTATCCTTGCCTCCCATTAAATTAACCAATCCGGCTACGTCCTGAAAAACACTCCATGTATAATGCCAGCTATTTCCTTCTGTGAATGCATCTCCCCACTTATATGGGCTGAATGGTGATTGGAAAGAGCCATCAAGATTACGGCCGCGCATAAGCTTCCTTCCATCATCAAAAACATTTTTATAATTCGATGCACGTTTGCTATAAAGATCTATCTCATCTTTGGATTTCCCCAGGCCTTTAGCAATCTGTGAGATGCAAAAATCGGCATAGGCATATTCGAGTGTGCGTGCAGCATTCTCATTAATATCAACATTGTATGGAACATAGCCAAGTTTATTGTAATAATCTGCTCCTGTTCGTCCTACAGAAGAAACAGGCCCTGGGCCTATGGTATTCTTAATGACAGCCTTGTAGAGAGTTTCGATATCATAGCCTTTAATGCCCTTAATGTAAGCATCTGCAATCAGAGAAGCCGAGTTGGAGCCAATCATGCAATCACGATGCCCAGGACTTGCCCATTCGGGGAGCCAACCGCTTTCCTTGTAAGTATTAGCCAGGCCCTCCATGATCCTGGCGTCTTCTTCAGGATACATGAGTGTAAAAAATGGGAAAAGTGCCCTGAAGGTGTCCCAGAAACCATTATCTGTGTACATATAACCCGGAAGGACTTCCCCATTATAAGGGCTATAATGGACAATTTCATTTTTTGAATTTATCTCGAAAAACTGACGCGGGAACAATATCATCCTGTATAGACAGGAATAGAATGTCCTTTGCTGATCGGCAGTACCTCCTTCTACATCAATACGACCTAGTTGTTTATTCCATGCATCCTTCCCATCCTTTTTAATAGTTTCAAAATCTTTGCCACCTGTTTCACGTGTAAGATTTAACAATGCTTGCTCCTGACTTATGAACGACGAAGCGACATGGACAATAATTTTTTCCCCTCTTTTTGTCTTAAATCCCAGAACAGCACCGGAATGTGCGCCCTCCTGCTCCAGATTATTCAATGACAATGTATCTCCATGCCAGGTGTGTGTTGAAGTAAAATCATGATCGAAGACCGCAACAAAATAATTATGAAAATTATCGGGTACACCTCCATGATTATTCCGGCAATAACCAATGACTTTTCTTTCCGAAGGAATAATTTTTACCATGGAACCTTTATTATATCCATCCAATAATATATAAGAAGAATCACTCTGAGGAAAAGTAAAACGGAATATTGCAGCTCTTTCGGTCGGTGTCACCTCTGCAGTAACATCATAATCTGCAAGGTATACACTATAAAAGTAAGGTTTTGCCACTTCCGCTTTATGTGAGAACCACGATGCCCTGTCGGTTTCACTTATTTTTATTTTCCCGGTCAGAGGCATCAGGGAGAATGCCGCATAGTCATTGATCCATGGGCTGGGTTGATGGGTCTGTTTTATACCCATGATTTTATTGTCATTGTAAGTATAACTCCACCCGTTTCCCATTACCCTCGTCTGTGGCGACCAGAAGTTCATTCCCCATGGCAAAGCGATTGCCGGATAGGTATTTCCGTTTGATAATTTATATTCCGAATCAGTTCCCATAAGAGGATTTACAAGGTCAGCATGATCTTTAACATCCTTTCCGCTATTTTGCTGTCCATGAGCCCCTGTTACAAAAACTACAGCAAGAAACAAACCGGCGACAAATCTTCGCTTGGAAGTTCCAGACACTGATTTCGGTGATACTTTTCCTGATATTTCTTCAAAGTTCATATAAAATTTATTTTGTTAGAAGTCCCAATTTCTCAATTTTCTTGAACACAATCTCCGGTGTCAGCCAGTTCATACATGCGAAATCGCCTCTCTTGCATTCGCCCTTACCATAAATAGTACATGGCCGACAGGTAAGCTCATCAACAGGGATCCTTATAGAAAAGTTATCAGGTTGCATCCATGCTGAGAACCCTGCCAGGGGATCAGTTGCTCCCCAGATTGAAATTACCCGGGTTCCTACCAAGGCCGCCATATGCATATTTGACGAATCCATTGCTATCATAAGGTCCAGTTTGCTCATAAACAGAAGCTCCTCTTCAAGACTTAGTTGTCCCGCGAGAATGGTTGAGTCTGCCACTTTTGAGTGAAATGAGTTAAGTTGATCAAGATCTTCTCTTCCTCCAAACAGCCAGAATCTGCATTTATGATGTGCTGAGAACAGCTCCAGGAGATGGATCATATTTTTTTCCGGCCACATCTTTAATTTATGCTTTGCATATGGTGCAACACCAATATTCAAAACATCCTTCATATCGGAAATGTATCCTATATTCAATTTTATATCCGAAGGTGGAACTATCCATTTATTTTCAGAAGGGCTGACAGGAAAGCCAGCCCGGGCAAATACATCACAATATCTCTCCACAGAATGTTTCAAACTAATTTTTCCCTTTTCATTAGTAAGAGATCTCTTTTCGCTTCTCCCCTTGTCAATTGCGAATGCTTTAACTCCGGATAACCTGAATAAAATCCTCAGAAGTTTAGACCTCAGAACATCATGAAGATCAATCACATAGTCGATTTTTGATTGCCGATTGATATCTTTAAAGAGCCGTACTATTCCTACTAATCCTTTATGTCGCTTTTTCAGATCGGGGAAAAACAAACCAAGTCCGGCAATAGAGGAAAAAAATGGCTTATATACCTGACGGGTCAGTAATAAAAGATCAACTTCGGGATATTGCTCCCTCATTCCTTTCAGTACCGGAGTAGTCAGGGCAACATCGCCCATTGCTGAAGTTCTGATAACCAGCAGGCGCATTTCAGTATTTTTCGTAGGATTTTTCTTCTATCAGCCCGGAAGAAGTCTTTATATTTATCTCCCTCTTGAGCTCAGATCTCCTGTCGTTCTTAATATAGACTGCCCTGGCGGTGGCAATAAAATCATCTCCAAAATCTTTCTTTCTTTCGAGATCCCTGATATGGTCCTCGATATCCCATAATTCAGTGTTCACCTCATATAAAGACTTATATAACGGATCAGAAGTATTAATTAAAGAGGAAGAAACATTAAAAAGCTCATTGTATTCCTTCTTAAGGTTTATAAGTTTAATCTCATCCCTGATTCGTTCAAGTTTTATCTGAATAATAGTAAGCTTATCAATTATCTCACCGTTTGATACTTCGATTTTCATTTTAAGAATTTATGAGTTCAAATTTAACATCTTTCTTCTTCACCTTTTGTCTTTTTACTTTTATCTTTTATTTTTAGTAGTAAGGATCTACATCCACAGCAATCCTTAGTGCGGAGGCTCCTTTTTCTTTTTCCAGCCTGCCGATTGCTTCAATAATCAGCTGTTTGGCTCTTGCAGGAGGCTTTTCCCTTTCAATTTTAATAAGGATTGTTTTAATATACCAGAGCTGAACCTGTGAAATAACAGGAGATTCAGGACCCAGGACTCTTTTCCCGAATATCTCTTTCAAACTATTACCCAGGATATCCGAATAATAGTTTAACTGTGCACGGTCCTTGTGTTTTACGTTTATTTTTACCATTCTTGAAAATGGCGGATAATTGAATGCTATTCTTTCATCAGATTGAATCCTGAACATACTTACATAATCATGTCGCAGTACAAGTCTGATTATCCTATGAGCCGGGTCGGAAGTCTGAATTATCACTTTCCCCTGCTTCTGTCTTCTCCCGGCTCTTCCGCTGACTTGTTCCATTAGCTGAAAACTTCTCTCATGAGCTCTGAAATCAGGATAATTGAGAAGGTTGTCGGCATTTAATATACCCACTACAGTCAGGTTCTCAAAGTCGAGTCCTTTTGAAATCATCTGAGTACCGATGAGAATATCAATACTTCGTTCTTCAAAAGCCCTGATTAATTTATTAAATGAGTTTTTATTCCTTGTGGTATCCTGGTCCATTCTTGCAACTCTGGCTTCAGGAAAAACAAGTTTTATCTCATCTTCAATTTTTTCAGTGCCAAATCCCCGGGTTACCATTCCGGAAGAATGGCAATTACCGCAATGTGAGGGCATAGCTGTTGAATAACCACAATAATGGCAAACTAGTTTACCGATACCTTTATGATAGGTAAGGTTAACTGCACACTGAACACAAACCGGTATCCAACCACACTCAGAACATTCTATATAGGGTGAAAAACCCCTTCTGTTCTGGAACAGGATGATCTGCTCTTCTTTACCCAATGCTATATCCATGGCCTGAAGCAGTTCAGGAGTAAAATGAGAAACCATTAATTTTTTTCTGTAAGCCTCACGGGTATTCGCAAGTATTATTGAAGGAAGCTTGATTAGTCCGAATCTCTCATTTAGCGTGGTAAGTCCATATTTACCATTGACTGCATTATTGTAGCTTTCAATTGATGGAGAGGCCGATCCAAGAATTGTTTTCGCTCCATGCATTGCAGCCAGCATAATTGCCGAGTCACGTGCATGATAACGAGGTGCCGGATCATGCTGCTTATACGAACCGTCATGCTCTTCATCCACAATTATCAATCCCAGATCAGAAAAGGGAAGAAACACCGATGATCTCACTCCCAGAATCAATCTGTAGCTATTTGAGGAGTCCCTTTCTGTTACCCTCTGCCAGATCTCTGCTTTCTCAGGGTCGCTGAATCTCGAATGGTATACACCTGTAACTGCCCCAAAGTGCCGTTTAAGCCTGAGTATTATCTGTGTTGTCAGTGCGATTTCAGGTAACATATACAGAACCTGCCGGCCTTTTTTGAGTTGTTCTTCGATAAGATGAATATATATTTCAGTCTTGCCGCTGGAAGTCACTCCATGCAAAAGGACAATATCCTTTACGAGAAACTGGTTCTTTACTGAGTCAAAGGCTACAGATTGTGCTTCACTCAGGGGTTTGACAGGTTCATTAAAACTATCCTGATTGTGAATTCTTGAAACAGGAAGAGAAGATAAGATAAATATACCCTTATTTATCAGTGATTCAACTATTCCCGAAGAGGAATGAGATTCTGAGAGCAGAACTGATTTCTTTACCGGCAGAACTTTTTCACCATTACAATAACCCGTTAGCCTAAGGTATGTCGACAGAATGTCCTGCTGCCTTTGTGCTCTCTTCAGTTTATCGAGAATCTCATTAAGTTCCGTATCAGAGTATGTGCGGGAAAGTGCAATAAAAGTTTCAAGTCGTGGCCGGTAATTATTAAGACTTATCTCTCCTGGCAGAGCTGCTTTCATCACTTCTCCCTCTGCACAAAGATAATATTCAGATATCCAGAGCCATAATTTTAACTGGAACTCATTAATCAAAGGTGTTTCAGATAAAACATTTAAGATCGGTTTGAGGTTCTTTATTTCAGGAGATTCGTCATGGATATTGCAGACTATTCCGGAATAAAGTTTCCTGCCACCAAAAGGGACTGTCACCAATACTCCCGGCTTCACTTTATCTTCAAAATTCTCAGGGATCGTGTATGTGAATATTCCTCTTACGGCAAGGGGCAAAATAATATCAGCAAAGTGGTTAAATGACATGGGGCAAAAATACGGAAAAAAGGATAGCTTCCCTTCATTAATTCGACTTCACAAAACTTGACATTACAGTCAATAGATGTTCCCGTCGTATCGGTTTTATGAGGCAGGCGTCGCAACCAGCTTCCAGAATAATATCTTTATCGTCTTCAAAGATGAAAGCAGTCTGTGCAATAATAGGGATGTCCTTTCTGATCTTCCGGATCTCCTTTGTTGCCTCTATGCCGTTCATTTCCGGCATCTGCATATCGAGTAGGACGACGTCTATGTCAGGGTTCTTTTTAATAATTTCAATAGCTTCAAAACCCGATCGTGCTGTGAGGATATATACTCCTGTATCGGTGAGAATCCGATTGAGGTATATCAAAACATCCTTATTATCATCTACTAGGAGGCATTTTTTGGCACTCCAGTCGATCGGACTCAAAAATTGCTCATTCTGTACTGCAGGAGCCGGTTTAGACCTGGCACTTCCAGCCGGCCTGTAGGGAACAGAGAAACTGAATTCTGAACCCACTCCTTTTTCAGATTGTACAAATATCTTACCTCCCATTCTTTCAATCACCTCTTTGGCAAGAGTCAAACCTATACCCAGTCCTTCAAACGGACGATGATGACCGTCAAATTCCTGCCTGAATTCCTCAAAAATATGACCAAGATTTTCTTTATTTATTCCGATGCCCGTATCTCTGATCTTGAATACTATGCTCTGATTTTCCAGCATATATGAGAATTCAACAGAACCTTCAAGTGTAAACTTAACAGCATTATCCATGAGATGATTCAACACCCTCTTAAGCCAAATCCTGTCAGTAAATATCAGATCGCTCAATGATTCAATGTGATTTTTAACTGTCAGAATTATGGGTTTTTCGTTTCGTTTTATCACCTGGCGTGATTCTTCAATTATCTCATTAACTATTGAACTTAAAGAAGCTTCTTCATAAGTTATTTCAATCTGTGAACTTTCAAGTCGTGAAAGGTCAATTATATCCCCGATAATCTGAAGCAGCTTTTCACTGTTATGGTTTATATGTTCAATATATTCTTCCTTAACTTCATTTGGCAAGTTATTGGTGAGAAGAAGATTAGAAAAACCCACGACACTGTTCAGAGGCGTACGAATTTCATGTGATATATTAGCCAGGAAATTCGATTTAAGCCGGTTGCTTGCTTCAGCACCAATATTGGCTTTGATTAGCTCTTCGTGTACCTGCTTCAGGCGGGTAATGTCACGTGAGATTGTAAGCGCTCCAAGAACCTCTCCATTATCATTTCGGACAATTACTGACCTGGTTGAAAGGTTCATATAGTGTCCTTCTTTATGCCTTAATTTTAATTCGGTCTCAAAGAATCCGTTATTAACCAAAGCCTGCTCCCTTCTCACATGATAATCTGAATCGTCGGGATGAATCAGGTCAGGAGGATTCAGTTTATTATAGGATTCCCTGTCATAACCGATCATTGAATAAAAAGCTGAATTTGTATATCTTAAATTCCACTCCCTGTCATAGAAAGAAATTCCATCATTGGCCGACTGAACCAGCATCTCATAAAATTTATCTGACTCAAAATGTTTCCTGGTGATCAGTTCTTTCTGGATCGCCAGTGCATCGTTTGATTTCTGCAGATCAGCGTTGATATCAGAAATCTGTTTGTTTCTCTGAAGCAATTCCTGGTTAACTTTCTTAAGTTTCAGCGAGAAAAAAAGAATGATCACGCAAATTGCGATAAGTAAAGCCAATAGAATCAGGATCAAATGACTAGCCGGTTGAGACAATATTTCGCCTGCCAACATGCAAGACCATTCCCTGATAATCATAATTTTTTGTCCAAAGAAGTTTTAACAATCATAGCCCCTGAATATCCAGCGCCTAAATAAGTGAAATTTACCGAGTAAAAATATGATATAACACAAATATAAATATTCGTACTGTCACTGCAACCTGAATGTTTATAAAAAATGCTAAATTGCGGTCGGGTATTTAATATTTTCCTTTGCTCTGGTTATAGAGTTCAGGTTCTGGATTTTAGAGCGACTTAGATTGAATAATGAGAATCAGTATCTAAGATCAGGGTATAAAAATTTAGAGGTGATGGAGAAAAATGAAAACCAGTTTTCTGGAGGCAGAAGATATAAAAACGAAGATATAACAGTATTTTGGAAGCCATCGGCCTGTATACATGCTTCCTATTGCTACAGAGAGCTTCTTGAAGTTTTCGATCCCAGCAGGAGACCATGGGTTGATATGAATGGCGCCACTACCGAAAAAATTATCGAAGTCGTTAATTTATGTCCTACCGAAGCTCTGGCCTGGAAGTGGAATGATGAAGCAAAAAACGAGTCCGTTGGAACCGATCAGCTCAATCATATTAAGTTCAGAAGACCTGAACTCATGAATGCCAATGATCCGGAAGCAAAAGAGCAGCCAGTTTCTGTAAAGATAATGGCTGACGGGCCAATAGTTCTGAAAGGCAATTTTACTTTGTCATATAACGGAACAAGGAAAGAAATTCGTGATAGTATGATCTCAATCTGCCGTTGTGGCGTTAGCGATCATATGCCATTTTGTGACGGCCAGCACAGAAAAGCCGGTTTTATCGGGTAAGTAATCAGCTATGGAAGAAAAGAAAGAAGTAAAGCCACAAGCAATAGTTGAAATTGAAGATTTCGGTCCGTTGAAGATTTCTGGCAATTTTCTGGTTAAGGATCTGAAAAGGGATAAAGAAGAATCACCTACGGAAATCAGGCTATGTATATGCGGCAAATCCGCCAACAAGCCTTATTGCGATGAGTCTCATAAAAAGTAGTTATAAAGATCCCCATAATTTATTGGGATCTCTTTTAAAAAACCTCCGGAGAAAGGATTTTATTAGAAAATTTCCTGTTTACCTGGTGACTACATGGTAGCAGTTCTGGACTTTCTCATATGTTGCCCAACATCTGCTTTCTGTTCTTAATTGAAATATAACTTCAGCAAGAGCTTCTTTAAGGAATTTCTTATCACAGTTTGTCAATAGCCATTTATTTGCAATAAACCGCTTATAGCTGATGTCGAAAGCATTCCCATACATATGCGGACTATTAGCAGATGCATTCCCATTGAATCGTCTGAGAATCTTTACATTATCAGTTTTACGTGTCATTGATGTAATATAAAACCTGACTCCGTTCAATCCTTTCTGAGAAGATTTCTCTCTTAGTCTTTTTGCGATCTCATCAATTAGTATCTTGCTGTCGCGGGTAACACAAGGGTAACTGAATGTCATTCTTTCAACTGTATAACTGTTGCCACTTTTAACTTTTACAAGCTTGCCTTCTGAAAGACGTTGCCGTAGTTCATTATCATCCTTACATAATTTTATTCCTCTTAACTTAGCTGCCGCTGAATAGTCGACAATTTTGTCATTCAGTTTCCTGCTGTATACTTTTTGCTTATAATCCAGGCATCGTGTGCTAAAGTATGAAGATCCCGTACGTCTGCTTCCCCGTTTGATCAGGAAGAAAACCACAATTAAAATAATAATAACAGCTACCGAGAGAATTTTTAGTAGTAAATGGAGACAAGACTTCTTTAATTTCATTACCAGGACACTTTCTAGCCGTTCTTTTGACTTAATATCTTTGTTACCAGTTCGGCAGCCTCTCTGAATGAGATGGCAGCAAACACGGCAAGTCCTGATGTATCAATTATCTTTTTTGCTTCTTCAGCATTAGTCCCCTGCAGTCTTACTATAACAGGGACCCGAATCTCTCCTATAGATTTGTAAGCTTCAACAACCCCGTTAGCGACCCTGTCGCACCTTACAATTCCGCCGAAAATATTTATGAGTATCGCTTTCACATTCGGATCCTTCAGAATTATCCTGAATCCTGCTTCAACTGTTTTTGGACTGGCTCCACCTCCAACATCAAGGAAGTTGGCAGGCGATCCTCCTGACAGCTTAATAATATCCATTGTTGCCATAGCCAGACCAGCTCCGTTTACCATACAACCGACATTTCCGTCGAGTTTTACAAAGTTGAGATTATGACTTCCTGCCTCAACATCAATTGGATCTTCTTCATTCAGGTCTCTCATTGCAAAGAGTTCTGGATGCCTGAACAATGCATTATCATCCAGAACCAGTTTGCAATCAACTGCCAGAATTCTGTTATCACTTGTTTTCAGAACAGGGTTTATTTCAAGCAGCTGAGCATCACAGCCAAGAAAAGTTTCGTAAATGCCTGTCAGGAATCTCTGCATATTTTTAAAAGCGACGCCTGAAAGTCCAAGCCTGAATGCAATATTGCGGGTTTGAAATGACTGAAGTCCAACAGCGGGATTTATTTCTTCAGTGAAAATCAGATCCGGAGATTTTTCTGCAACCTCCTCTATTGACATGCCTCCTTCCGGAGAATACATAACAATAAATCTTCCGCTATCTCTGTTAAGAAGGATACTGATATAGAATTCGTCTATTTCGGATTCACCTTTATAGTAAACATCCTGGGCAATAAGAACCTTATTTACTTTTTTCCCTTCTGGGCCTGTCTGGTGTGTAATCAGCTGCATTCCCAGCATCTGGCTGGTCAACTGTCGAACTTCGTTTACAGACTTTGCCAGCTTTACTCCTCCCCCTTTCCCTCTTCCTCCGGCATGAATTTGCGCTTTAACCACGAAAAAGCCGGAACCGAACTTATCATGAAGTTGTTCAGCAATTGTAACAGCCTGCTCAGGAGTCTCTGCAATAAAACCTTCCTGAATGTCAACATTGTAGGCTTTCAGTAGAGACTTGCCCTGATATTCATGCACATTCATTTTATGCTAGTTTAATTTAATTACACCGACTGATACGGGTACTTCAATGATCACAAAATAACAACAATTAAGAGATTAAATAGTTATTTTCGTAGAAAAAAGTATGCGTAAGCTTCTCAATCGTGAACTCGAAAGGAAGACTGTCGAGCAGTTTAAAAAAACTGATAAAGCCCCGTTTATTATTGTACTTGATAATGTCAGAAGTCAGAGCAATGTAGGATCAGTTTTCAGAACCGCAGATGCCTTCTTAACTGAAGCCATCTGGCTTTGCGGGATAACAGCCTGTCCTCCAAACAGAGATATTCAGAAGACTGCACTTGGTGCCACGGAATCAGTTGCGTGGAAATATTTTCCTTCAACACTAACTGCAATAACGGAACTTAAAACAATGGGCTATAAAATTATTGCAATTGAGCAGGCTCAGGGAGCTACTGAATTGCAGAACTTAAAGCTCGAAAAAAACGCGAGATATGCCCTGGTTTTTGGTCATGAAGTAAACGGAGTTGATCAGGAAGTTGTTAATTTATGTGATCAGTGTGTTGAGATTCCTCAGTTTGGGACAAAGCACTCATTTAATATAGCCGTTAGTGCGGGGATTGTGTTGTGGGAGGTTAATAAAAAAAGATAGGGACGTTGCATGCAACGCCCCTACAGGTATTCTTTTAAGAACTAATTCTTACTGAATAGTTGATTTGAAGGTATCGTCATTGAAGAACTTACCAAACTCAAGATCAGTTTTTGCATAAGCTTTCCAGTCAGCTTTGAAATTGATAGCTTCCTTAAGATTGTTGATCATATAAGTCTTGTCATCAGTTTTTGCACCAATGATAGCTTTCAGGTAAGATGGTTTACCGCATTTGCAAAGTTCCTTCATCCCGTCAAGCATCTGTTTTGATTTGCTGACATCACCTTTCAGATACAAAGCCAGTGCGTTATTGAAGCAAGGCTCAGTTCCGAAGAAATTAACAGCTTTATCATATTCGCCTTTGGTAATTGCAATAACTCCAAGACCCCATTTTGATTCAGGAGTAGCAGCAGTCATTGAGTTGAAATACTCTTCAGCTTTAGCCATGTCACCTTTTACGAGTGAACCAAAACCGAGGTTATTTTTTACAACATCATTATTCTGAATAGCTTTTGCCTTTTCAAATTCAGCAATAGCCTCATCAGTTTTTCCTAAAGCCATAAATGTAACACCTGTGTTATTCTTGGCACGGATACATTTCGGGAAATTTTCCTGTGTTGTCTGATAGAATTTGAGTTGTTCAGCTGGGTCCTTAGAAAGTGAACCGGCACGAAGCATTTCCTCAAGACCCAACACTTTCGGATTTGATCTCATCTGCGCAAGGATCTGGTCATCTGTTCGGCCAACAACGTCTACATTAACAGAGAGTTTTGATCTTCTAAGTTTAGGAAGAACGTCTGTTTTAAGAGCTTCAAATGCAGCGCTCATATTTTTGATTTCTTTCTCACGGACATCTGGATCTGAATACATACCCAAAACACGCAGGATGAGCTCTTTATCCTGAATACTTGATTTTTCTACTTCTGCTTTAAAACCGTCCCAGTCTTCTGGAGTTGTTTTTTCATTGAAGAAGCCGTCAGCTTTTGAGGCATCAATTTTCGTAAATTCTTTTTTAATGAGTTTGTCAGCTGTTTTACCTCTTTTTTCTGAAAGTGGCGCATTAATTTTCATTGATCCATCGGGAGAAGCGTATGAGCTTACTTCTGTAGATTTCAACTTACGGGTGGAATCAGTACTGACAGATAATATGTATGCTTTCAACAGTGCAATATCTTCAGCTTTAAGTTCTTTGGCAGTTGGATCTGACTTATTTATGTCATAATGAATGTCAGCCAATTTGCTCTCAGGATTAATCTGAACATAATTATCTTTCATTGAAATTGTTCTGCCATGTTTCTCAACAAGTGTTGATGTGGCAATTACACCATCAGCAATTTTTACAGGCTCAAAATCAAGAGTTTTCTTGCCTCTTACAGCTTTCAATCTCAGAACAAGCTCTGACATTTTCATTGCATCCTTATAAGGAATAGTGGCTGTATAGGTAAAATCTCCACCTGTAGATGTAATTACCTTATTATTAGCCTGAACTTTTTCACCCTGAAGAACCTGAACTTTATCAAAAGCTGTTTCACCACCGGTATAAGTGAGAACAGGAGTAGCAGTAACTGTTGTCTTTTTATCAAAGTACTTGGCCGGGAAGGTTCCCTTAACTGTAATTGTGACCGTACCAGCATGTGTTTCAAGAACTTTAGGAGTAACCTCATACTTAACCAAATTGGAGTTTTTCTTCATCTTATTCAAACCGCTACAGCCTGTCATAACTGCGGCGGCCAGGATAAGGATAAAATAGCTTCTGAAATTTTTCATAGTTTAAAAGTGTTATTTGTTTATGATACCTTGTTTGACTGTTTTAACCTAACAATTAACTAAATTTATTTGACTTAAGCGCAAATTTACAATAAAATAGTCACAATTTAAGCAAATTAAGCAAAATTATACGACACTGAGTTTCCATCATAAATATTTTCATAATTTATAGCTATACAAGCCTTTATGATCATTTTTATCTGCGTCCACTACAGTTATTCCCTTAATTCTTAAGACTTGTTTCAACTTTATGTTTTTTAACTTCTTTTTTACAAAGCAGCATTATATTCTATATTGATATATTCCCGCATTAATATCAGCGCTTCATAAAATATATTAATTTAAGACAAAGGTGAGAACTTCCAAAAGGACAAATGTTATATAATTTCCAGAATCTTTTACACCATTCACACATTCCTGAGTCAAGAGTCATAAAGTCGAAAGTCTATAAAGTTTCCTTGTAATTTATTGACTTTTGACTTTAAAGACTTTTGACTTTATGGGCTCAAATTAAAGGATCACCTTATTCAAGCCTACTGGGTAATCATCGAAAAATATTGTATCTATTACTTTTGAAAAATGACTTTCATTTGCAACAAAATCTATATCATTAACATCCAAAACCAAATATTTGTTCTCAGGGTTTTGCCTGAAAAATGAAAAATAACTATCCTGTATCTTCTGGAGGTATCCTTTTGTTATTGACTTCTCATAAGGTCTGCCTCTTTTTTCTATATTCTCCATCAACCTGTCGGGATTAAGATGGAGGTAGACGTAAATATCCGGTTTAGGAAGTGATCCATAGATAATATAGAATATCTGCCTGTAGAGATTATACTCATCGCCTGTCAGAGTCGATGCTGCAAACACAAGCGATTTCATGAAATAATAATCGGCGATAGAGAATGACTTAAAAAGATCCTGTGGAACCAGCTCCTCCTTAAGTTGTTTATACCTGCTTGCAAGAAAAGAAAGCTCGAGTTGAAAGGAATATTTTTCTGGTTCAGTATAGAATTTGGGTAGAAAAGGATTATCTGCAAAATGTTCCAGAATAAGTTGGGCATTGAACTGTTCTGCTATTCGTCCTGCGAGGGTGGTTTTCCCCGCTCCTATATTTCCCTCTATAACAACATAGTTATACCTTATCTTCATTTCTGAACAAGATTGATATTTCAATAAATCAAATTTATTAAATGGAGGCGAATAACCAATAAAAATGCCGGCTTTAATGGCCGGCATTTATTACTTATTCTGATTTTGTTCAGGATTTCTTTTTTCCGGTTCCGGACGAGGAGGCCGTGGAAGAAGTTCTTTTCTTGATAATTTGATCTTTCCTGTTTTAGGATCAATGTCAATTATCTTAACTTCTATCTCCTGACCTTCTTTCAGCACATCTTCGACCTTATCAATCTTTCTCCACTCGATCTCTGAAATATGAACAAGACCGTCCTTATTTGGAAGAATTTCAACAAACGCACCAAACTGGACTATGGTTTTAACCTTGCCTTTATATACCTGTCCTATTTCAGGAACAGTTACAATCTTTTTCACCCAATCGAGTGCGGTTTTAATGACTTCAGCATTCTGTCCGAAGATATTTACATCACCATGGCCATCAATCTCTTCTACTATAATTGTAGCACCTGTAACGCGCTGAATCTCCTGTATAACTTTACCCCCCGGACCTATCAGGGCTCCTATAAGCTCTTTAGGAATTGTAAGCATTTCTATCCTCGGGGCATGAGGCTTCAATTCAGGACGTGTTTCAGAAATAGTCTGGCTCATTATATCCAGAATATGTAATCTGCCTGCTTTGGCCTGGTTGAGCGCTTTAGTTAATATTTCAAAAGAGAGCCCCTCTACCTTAATATCCATCTGTGTTGCAGTAATACCATCGCGAGTTCCGGTAACTTTAAAATCCATATCCCCCAGATGATCTTCGTCACCAAGGATATCGGACAGAACGGCATATTTCTTTGTTTCCTTATCGGTAATAAGACCCATAGCGATTCCTGAAACGGGTTTCTTAATTTTGATACCGGCATCCATTAGAGCCAGTGTACCGGCACATACAGTAGCCATTGATGATGACCCGTTTGATTCGAGAATATCGGATACAATTCTGATTGCATATGGATTCTCATCGTCAGATGGGATCATATTCTTAAGTGCCCTGTGGGCAAGATTCCCGTGACCTATTTCCCTTCTGCTTAATCCGCGCGGTGCTTTAGCCTCACCTGTGGCAAACGGAGGAAAATTATAATGTAGTGTGAACTTCTCAGTACCTTTATTTAATACGTCATCAATAATTTTCTCATCGAGTTTAGTTCCAAGTGTAACTGTTGTCAGTGACTGTGTCTCTCCTCTTGTAAATAATGCAGAACCATGTGTTGCAGGAAGTGGATCAATTTCGCATATAATCTGGCGTATTTCCTCAGGTTTTCTTCCGTCAAGGCGAACATTATCGTCAAGTACAAGTCTTCTTGAAGCTTCTTTAAGAACATCGTGATAATATCTCTTTACCAAACCCTCATTGACAGGATTCTCGTCCGTATACTTGCCAAGAAATTCAGCAACAATAGTTTCGAAGCTTTCGATTCTTTTATGTTTATCAGCGGTACATGATTTTGCGGCATCATAACATTTGGAATATGTCTCATCCCAAACTTTTTTTCTGAGATCCTCATCATTTACTTCATGTGAATACACCCGCTTTACTGTTTTCCCTAATTCCTGAGCAAATTCCATCTGTGCCTTGCAATGGATCTTTATGGCATCATGAGCAATTTTAAGTGCTTCAAGCATTTCTTCTTCTGAAACTTCTTTCATCTCACCCTCAACCATAAGAATATTGTCATATGTTGCACCGACCATGAGGTCAATATCTGCGTCTTTAAGCTGTGTAGCTGTAGGATTGACAATGAACTTCTTATTTATTCTTGCTACCCTTACCTCAGACATTGGTCCGTTAAATGGAACATCAGAAACTGCAAGAGCAGCTGAAGCGGCAAGTCCGGCCAGAGCATCAGGAATAATATCCATATCTGCCGAAACAAGGCTTATGGTTACAAAAGTCTCAGCATGAAAATCATCAGGGAACAGAGGTCTTAATGCTCTGTCGACCAGCCTGGAAATAAGTATCTCATAATCTGAAGCCCTTGCTTCCCGTTTCATGAATCCGCCGGGAAACCGTCCCGATGACGCGTATTTTTCTTTATATTCCACTGAAAGAGGCATAAAATCGGTATCCGCTTTTGCTTCCTGAGCTGATACCACTGTAGCAAGCAACATTGTCTTTCCCATCTTTAACAGAACTGAACCATCAGCCTGTCTTGCCATTCTGCCTGTTTCAAGGGTTATTGTTCTCCCGTCGCCGAGATCAATAATCTTTTCTTTTATTGTAAACATTGTACGTATGATTTATGAATATTGAAATTACAAAATAATCTAAATAGTATGAAAAAAGGCAATTTTGAATTGCCTTTTTATTCCTATTTACGTAATTTCAACGCTTTTATGATTTCACGATATCTTCCGATATCCTTTATTTTGAGGTAATCCAGTAACCTTCTTCTTTTCCCTACAAGTTTAATAAGAGCCTGCTGGGTACTGAAGTCTTTCTTATTCTTCTTAAGATGTTCCGTAAGATGATTTATCCTGTAAGAGAATAAGGCAATCTGACCTTCAGCCGTACCGGTATCGATTTCAGATGTTCCAAAGGTTTTGAAAAACTCCTGCTTTTTTTCTGTTGTTAAATACATATCTCTAATTAAAATATTGTTAATCCAAATGTAGACCGAGTCTCCAATTTTGGAACGCAAAAATAAGGCTTTTTTATGTAAATAATCAAACAATTTACTTTTTTTTTAAAAAGTTCTCAAAATATTTTTTTACAAGGAGCAAATAACTGCAAATAATTATTGTTTCACCATCATCTATAAGACGGGAAAATTGACCAAAAAGTTGCGTTGAATTGTGTTATCAGTCAGATATTTGTCAAAGAAAACAGCATGTTCGTCAAAAGCATATCCGCAACCGTGTAATTTGTAGGGAATAGTCGCGACTGATCCTTGCAGACAAATACCTATTTATTGTTCCCGGAGGATATGTTCGCGACCATTCCTTATATAATTTACCGGGTTATGGTTCCAGCAGGAGTTCATCGCAATTCTTAAGTTTCTGACCCTGGCTGATAATTTTATTCCCAATCCTGCATTCGAGGCATTTTCTTTTCTTACAGTACTCATTCCTAAGCTGTATCAGGGCCTGGGAATAAAAAGCAGATTCAGCTTGTACTCCTGCCGTTTCCCATTCAGAAATAATTATATTTTCTTCAGGATCTAACTTTTCAAGAAAGGAAAGTGCTCTCTCACTTATATCCGGATTCTCCCTGCTCTGGCCGAATACAAATAACATAGGAATTACAGAGTTTATAAGGAAGATATCGGCAGCCTGGCTGCCAGTATGTTTAGTAAAACTCCTGCTTTTCCTGCCAAAAACAAAATGTTCATCCCAATACGAGGATGCTGATACCTCGAATAATTTTTTAATCTCTTCTATATCAACTTCTTCGATGACTCTTGAGAAGAGTCCTCCTGCTGTTGAAAGCATGGCAGCCAACTGTGATAATCTTATAGTGGGAAAATTGGAAGGTCTTAACCTTGAGAATTTCCAGAGCCACCCATGAATTGGCTGAAGTGAATATTTAGCTTCAAGAATAGTATACTCTTTAATAAGATTGAGATAATATTCATCCGATAATGCTTCTTTAAAAAGTCCTGTTTCAAGTAATCCGGCTGAGCCGAACAATAAAGCCTCAATCTGAAAAATATTATCAGAATGCTTCCTGATTATCCTGAATGGAACAGCGGTAGCCAGCATTTCGAAAGGTTCGGTATTGACACGAAATCCAAAATAGCGTGCCAGTAACCTGTAGAATGTTTCATCCCAGTCATTTCCAGTTTCTCTGAATATCTTAAGTATTGAATCTGATTTGACCTGAAATCTTTCAATTATTAAAGAATTAAGCCAATGGCGCAAATAAATTGGATCCAGCTTTTTTAGGGAATCCTGACATGCAATAATATATGGATTATTGACCAGTAAGGTGTACTTTTCATAATATACGGGATCAAAGGATAGTTCAGATGTCAGAATCTCTTCGCCTGCCGAATTGAAAACCGGTTTATCATTCTCCGCCACTACCTGAAGGATCACATTATTAAATGCAGGATCATGCTGGTGGCCATGAAGATCAAAATGAGAAGATTTTGTATGTATTTCAATATTCCCGGCCCAGATTGTTCCTCCAACTGATATCCTTGAATTGAAAAAGTCAGGACCCGAATCACGGTTATATTGACCAGGATCAAGAACAATAATTTTGTTCATTTCATTATCAACAAGCCTCTCCTGATCATAGAGGCTGTATTTCCACAGGTAGTGAAGAAATTCCTCTTTCATTTCAGCACAATTTTATTAGCAACGAGAATATAAAGATAGGCTAAAGTGCTCAAAGGCACAATTGTGCAATGGCAAAAAAAGACGAAAAAATTTAGAGACTTAGAGACTGCATGACTGCAAGACCATTAATTTTCAGATTAAATTTTTCTGAGTGAGATATTTTTCCATTTCGAGCTGTATCTCATTTGCCTTTTCACCTGCAACTTTGTCAAAGTTTTCTGAGTTATCAGCAAAAATTATTCCCCGTGAAGAATTGACCAGCAGTCCGCATTTGCTGTTCAGACCATATTTTGCCACCTCTTCAAGGCTCCCTCCCTGTGCACCCACTCCCGGAACAAGAAGAAAATGGTCAGGCACCAGCTTACGAATGCTTTTAAGCATGTCGGCACGGGTTGCGCCAACAACATACATCATATTATCAATGGTGCCCCATTTCTGAGAAATGGATAATACTCTCTCAAATAGTTTTATGCCATCCTCATTATGATACTGAAAATTGTCTGCCCCTTTATTTGATGTCAGGGCAAGAAGAACGACCCATTTATCCTTATAAGAGAGGAACGGAGCAACAGAGTCTTCTCCCATGTAAGGAGCCACAGTTATTGCATCGAATGGCATATTTTCGAGGAAAGCTTTGGCATACATTTTTGATGTGTTGCCTATGTCACCACGCTTCGCATCAGCAATTACAAATATGTCAGGATAATTATGTTTTATATATTGAACAGTGGCTTCAAGAGATGTCCAACCCATTGCTCCATTGCATTCATAAAAAGCAACGTTAGGCTTATACGCCACAGCATATTTATGGGTCCCATCAATGATTCTTTTATTGAATTCAAAAAGAGGATCCTTTTCCTTCATCAGGAATGAGGGTATTTTTTCCATCTCAGAGTCCAGTCCCACACAGAGGAATGAGCGTTTTCTGACTATGCTTTCAAATAACTTCGTGTGATCCATAGACGATTGTATTAGATATTGCTCTCTTTCAGACGTTCTGAATTTTCAGCCATCTGAAGCTTGTCCAGTACCTCCTGAATATTGCCATCGAGTATTGAAGGAAGGTTATAAATAGTCAGATTAATTCTGTGATCGGTCATTCTGCCCTGTGGATAATTATAAGTCCTGATTTTAGCTGAACGGTCGCCGGTTGAAACCATTGTTTTTCTGCGATGAGACACTTCGTCGAGATACTTCTGATATTCCAGATTATAGAGCCTGGTTCTCAGCTCTTTCAATGCTTTATCGTAGTTTTTAAGCTGTGACTTTTCATCCTGACATGTAACTACAATTCCGGAAGGGATGTGAGTAAGCCGGATAGCGGAATATGTTGTATTTACCGACTGGCCTCCTGGTCCTGATGAACAATAGGTATCCTTCCTGATATCCTCAGTTCTAAGATCGATATCAAATTCTTCGGCTTCGGGCAGTACAACAACTGAAGCAGCTGAGGTATGAATACGTCCCTGCGTTTCTGTTTGAGGAACTCTCTGAACACGATGCACTCCGGATTCGTATTTCATTATGCCGTATACCCCATCTCCGGTAATACTCAGAACAATCTCCTTATAACCTCCGGCAGTTCCTTCTGAGATGTTATTGACTTCAACCTTCCACCCTTTTGTTTCAAAAAACTTACTGTACATTCTGAACAGGTCGCCGGCAAATATGCTGGCCTCATCTCCCCCGGTTCCCGCCCTGATCTCCATTACTGCATTCTTATCATCTTCTGGGTCAGCGGGGATTATAAGCATTTTTATCTCTTCTTCCATTTCAGGTATCCTGGCAGAAAGCTCATCAAACTCTGTCTTAGCCATATCGCGCATCTCATCATCCTTTTCTGTTGACAATAGTTCTTTTGCGCTTGCTATATTACTGAGAGCCAGCTTATACCGCTCGTATGATTCGACTATGGGGAGTAAATCCTTATATTCTTTGTTTAATCTGACATACTTCTTCATATCCGAGAGAATATCAGGCTGGGTGAGCAGATCACCAACCTCAATAAACCGGGTTTTAACACCTTCCAGCCTCTCAAGAATCATGTTGTTTGCCATAAATGCTTTAATTTTTTTCGGCTGCAAAGATAGTCAAAAGTCTGTAATGCTGAAAGTCTGTAATGCCGAAAGTCAGATCAACGTCAGTACCACACAGACTTTATAGATTTTATAGACTTTATAGACTTCTAATATTCGAATGTCCCGACCTCTGATCTTATTGTAAGTTTTTTCTGGTCTGAGGCTTCAACACGACCAACAACTTTTGCATCGAGATTGAATTCAGCTGCAATTCCAATTATCTCAGCGGCGTTCCTATTATCAGTATAAATCTCGAACCTGTGCCCCATATTGAATACTTTGTACATCTCTTCCCAGCTGGTACCTGATTGTTCCCTGATAAGGTTGAACAATGGTGGTACTGGAAACAAACTATCTTTTATAATGTGCAATTTGTCAAAAAAATGAAGAATCTTTGTTTGTCCGCCGCCTGAGCAATGCACCATTCCGTGCACTTCCGAACGCATACTCTCAAGTACTTTCTTAACTACCGGTGCATATGTTCTCGTTGGTGACAACACCAGTTTCCCGGCATTAACTTTCAATCCTTCAACAGGGTCTGTAAGCCTAAGTCTTCCTGAATATATCAGATCGTATGGTAAAGTTGTATCAAGGCTTTCCGGATATTTTGAGGCCAGATACGGAGCAAAAAGGTCATGACGGGCTGATGTTAATCCATTGGATCCCATTCCACTATTATACTCATTTTCATATGTGGTTTGTCCCGACGATGATAAACCGATTATTATATCTCCGGGCTGAATTGTATGATTTGAGATCACATCCGATCTTTTCATTCTGGTAGTTACTGTTGAGTCTATTACAATAGTCCTCACCAGGTCTCCCATATCAGCAGTTTCCCCTCCTGTTGACCAAATTCCGATCCCTAGGCTTCTCATTTCTTCAAGCACTTCCTCAGTTCCATTAATCACAGCAGCAATTACCTCCGCCGGGATATGGGTTTTATTACGTCCTATGGTTGATGAAAAGAGAATATTATTGAATGCACCAACGCACAGAAGATCGTCAAGATTCATTACTATAGCATCCTGAGCAATTCCTTTCCAAACTGAAATATCGCCTGTTTCCCTCCAGTAAATATAAGCGAGAGAAGATTTTGTTCCTGCCCCGTCAGAATGCATTATGTTGCAAAAATCAGTGTCGCCGCCTAAAAGATCAGGGACTATTTTGCAAAATGCCCTGGGATAAAGCCCCTTATCTATATTCCTGATTGCAGCATGTACATCTTCTTTTGTTGATGAAACGCCTCTTTTACTGTACTTTGATTCTGTAGCCATAGCCTATTGATGAGACCCCGAAGATAGAAAAGAAATAGTAAAGCAGATTTATTATTTTTTTGGTGGTTCATAATCTGTTCTTAATACTTTAAATTCAGTTCTCCTGTCAATCTGATATGCGATCTCCTTCTGTTCATCATTGGCCAGACTATTGACATACTGCTCATTAAGCTGCGTGCCAGCTTTTAGGAATGGATACTGAGCGACCATTTCAGGATCAACGACTTTAGGGCTCGATTTACCATAACCTTTAGCAGTAAGCCTTTCAAGTTCAATTCCTTTGCTGATCAGGTAATCGACAACTGATTGTGCTCTCTTCTGGGAAAGAATCATATTATATTCTTCTGTATTTCTTGGATCTGTATGCGACATGAGCTCAATTGTAACATTAGGGTTATCATTGAGAGTCTCAACCAGTTTATCAAGTGAAACCATTGATTCAGGTCGCAGATCCCATTTATCGAGGTCGTAAAGAATATTCGGAAGTTCAATAGTTCTGTCGGTAGGAGTCAGCTGGATTGTTACCATGAAGTCACGGCTTTTGTCCTGTCCTTTAGTTGTTTCTTTCTCTTTACCGTTAAGGTATCCCCGCTTTGATGCCAGGAAGATATAGTCAACATCAGCTTTAAGAGCAAATTTGAAATCGCCGCCAGATCCTGTTTCCGCCTGGAGATTAGATCCGTCGCTGGCTATCAGCTGAACCACAGATCCTGTAATTACGCCACCTGTTTTTTCATCTTTGACCAATCCGGTTACATTAAATCTGAGTGGAGGCAATTCAAATGTATAAAGGTCGTCATTGCCCTTCCCTTTCCTGGTGGAACTGAATATTCCCTTCTCATTTCCATCCTCAAAAGCTATTCCAAAATCATCCGCAAAACTATTTATGGGAGCTTTCATATTCTGAACTATCCAGCTTCCATCAGGTTGTTGCTTTGCCTTGAAAATATCAAGTCCCCCCATCCCTATAAGTCCGTCGGAAGAAAAATAAAGTGTTCCGTCTTCTCTGATATACGGGAATAGTTCATCGCCTGAAGTGTTAATATCAGGACCGAGGTTAAGCGGTTTTGACCAGGCATCTCCTTCGCGCAAACGGGTTACTTTCCAGATATCCTTTTTCCCAAAACCTCCAGGCATATCAGAAACAAAGTATAATGTCAGCCCATCTTTGGATATTGAAGGGTGTGCTGCAACAAGAGAATCAGGCAGAAGATTAATGTTTTTTGGAATACTCCATTTATCTCCGTTCCTTTTTGAATTCATTATTATGCAACCTTTCTTTTCACGTTTACCCGCTTCACATCTTGTAAAATAAAGTTCCTTAAAATCGGATGAAAATGAAGGTGTTCCTTCCTCAAATTCGCTGTTTATTACCTCAACCGGCACTGGGGTACTCCATTTCGATTTCTTATCAACCTTGCTCTCAAATATATCTGTAAAATTCTGACCTGTTGCGCCATGTGTTTTTTTGCCGGCAACCCCATCACGTGAGGTTGTAAAATAGATCATCCCAAAATCATCACGTGCATATGCCGGACTAAAGTCCGATTCTTTGGAGTTTACATCTTTGAGCTCGTCGACCTTATATGCTTCAGGATTACGTAACCATTCGGCAGACAGTTCACATGATCTTATCTCCTGTTCAGCTCTGGCGTCGGACGGGGCAATCTGTTTATATTTTTTAAATTCATCAACAGCAAGTGGATATTTCCCGTTTTTTTTCAATGATTCAGCATACCAGAATTGTGCTTCAGGTTTTGAATATGATGATTTAACAGCAAGTTTGTACCAGGTTTCAGCATTTTTAGGATCATTGCTAAGTCTGTAACACTCTGCGATCATAAACACAAGATCTGTCCTGTCGTTCTTGTTGGCTTTTTTTGTCTTTGAATATGCATCCTTGAACAGGTCAATTGCGTCGTAATACTCGCCGGCAATGAAGGAGGAATATGCTTTGTCTGATTTACGCTTCTGAGCGTTAACTTCAAAAGAAGATAAAAAAATCAATACTATAAGTAAAAGAAATAGTTGTTTCATAATTCTGCCTTCAATTTGACTATAAAAGTAAACAATTTAAGTAATTATGATAATAATAATTAACGTAGCTTATCCGTAAATATTTCAAAAAAAAAGGACCCCGTGAGGAATCCTTTTAAACAAACATGAAAAAAACTAACCAACCTTTATCTTGTGAATAGCAATTCCCTGTATTTTGGGAGAGGCCACATTTCGTTGTCAACTAAAAGTTCCAATTTATCTATATGTACACGGATATCATCGAGATACGGTTTGACCTTGCTTTCATACGCAATTGCTTTTTTATAATTATCCTCGATTACATTAGCCTTTTTGCGGGCTTCAACCATCTCATTTACAAGTTTCTTTATCATTGAAATATGGTCGGATATAACTACAATCACTTCTTTCCTGGCTCCGGCAAGTCTTTCAAATTCTGTGTTATTAAAGATTTCTTTGAGCCCCTTGACATTTTCTATGAGAGAAGTCATATAGGTAATTGCAATAGGAACAATGTGATTCATTGCAAGATCTCCCAGTACTCTTGATTCAATCTGTACTTTTTTAGCGAATTTCTCGTACTCAACCTCTACACGGCTTTCAAGCTCTTTATCAGTAAAAACTCCTGAATTGACCAGGACTTCCCTTGATTTCTTGGTCAGATATAGACTGACTGACTCTGGTACGCTGGCAAGATTGCATAATCCTCTTTTCTTTGCTTCCTGATGCCATTCCTTACTATAATTATCACCTTCAAATAATACTCTTTCAGACTCGAGAATGTATTTCTTCAACACCTGGAAAATGGCTTCATCCTTATTAACACCCTTCTTAATAATAACATCTACATCTTTCTTAAACTGTGTGAGCTGATAAGCTACAGCGGCATTCAGAACAATCATTGCAGGACTGCAATTTGCTGATGACCCAACGGCTCTGAATTCAAACTTGTTGCCAGTAAAAGCAAAAGGAGAAGTCCTGTTTCTGTCAGTATTATCGAGCAAAATTTCTGGAATTTTGCCAATTCCAAGCTTAAGTTCCGTCTTTTGTGCGGGCGTCATCTTTTTGTCAGTCACTTTCTTTGATATGTTCTCAAGCATATTTATCAGGTAGGAGCCCAGAAAGACCGATACTATTGCCGGTGGAGCTTCGTGACCTCCAAGCCGGTAAGAGTTTGTTTCGTTCATTACAGAAGCCCGAAGAACATCATTACTGTCATTAACAGCTTTTATAACATTGACAAGGAATGTAAGAAACTGCAGGTTGGTTTTTGGATTCTTACCAGGCGACAGAAGATTAACTCCCGTATTTGTAGCCATCGACCAGTTATTATGTTTCCCTGAACCATTTATTCCTGCAAATGGTTTTTCGTGGAATAAAACTCTGAATTTATGTTTCCTGGCAACCCTTCTCATAATATCCATTAATAGAAGGTTGTGATCGACTGCAAGATTTACTTCTTCAAAGATAGGAGCACTTTCGAACTGATTTGGAGCTACTTCATTATGACGGGTTTTAACCGGAATTCCGAGTCTGTAAGCTTCACATTCAAAGTCTTCAATAAAAGCCATTACTCTTTCTGATATTGAGCCAAAATAATGATCGGAAAGCTGCTGGTCTTTCGATGACTGGTGTCCCATCAGAGTTCTTTCAGCAAGAACTATGTCAGGTCTTGCATAATATAAAGCATCGTCTATCAAAAAGTACTCCTGTTCACAACCGAGTGTAGCTATTACCTTGGTAACGTCTTTATCAAAATACTGGCAGACATCTGTTGCTGCCCTGTCGAGCTCCGATAGAGCTTTCAGAAGTGGCGCTTTATAATCAAGTGCTTCTCCTGTCCATGATACGAATATTGTTGGTATACAAAGAGTGGTGCCAACTATAAATACGGGTGATGATACATCCCAAGCAGTATATCCTCTTGCCTCAAAGGTATTACGCAGACCACCACTGGGAAAACTGGAAGCGTCGGGTTCAGATTGAACCAGAACTTCTCCTGAGAATTTTTCAACTACTTCTCCGTTATCCGTTATCTCAATAAATCCATCATGTTTTTCAGCTGTACCGTCGGTAAGTGGATGAAACCAATGAGTATAATGAGTTGCCCCTTTACCGATAGCCCATGCTTTAAGTCCGGTAGCAACCTGATCAGCTTCCTGTCGGGTCAGGGATTTGCCTTCATTAATAGCACGTTTTACTACCTTGTATGCTTCTTTTGAAAGGAAGCGCTCCATTTTAGGGAGATCAAAAACATTTTCTCCGTAATAGTCGGATACAATTTTCGATGGTGTCGTAACTTCAACAGGTCCTCTGCTGAATACTTCTCTTAAAGCACTAAATCTGAGTTCTGCCATTTTTTTAATATTTTTATGCAAA
>Ga0302271_10000062_pt1 | contig 82138 bp, 25 predicted proteins | sample III_Bog_N1_1_FD_198767 | JGI IMG/M metagenome (GOLD analysis project Ga0302271, IMG submission 198767) | Peat permafrost microbial communities from Stordalen Mire near Abisko, Sweden - III_Bog_N1_1 | ecosystem: Environmental > Terrestrial > Soil > Wetlands > Peat | place: Sweden: Abisko...
ATTTTTCTATACAAGCTACAAAAAACCAAGAATTTATTAAAAGGCTAATGAAAAGTAGGCTTCTTTGCCATCTTGGTATTGCTTTCTTAAAAGGAAATCTCTAATCTCCCCCAGCAGAGGATTTGCAAGAATGAAACCTGCCATCTAGAATGTCTTTTATTTGTTTGGATTTGTTGAAATTTTTCATTAAAGGATTCACTTGTTTTCCAAAAATGAGTATAATATTTTGCAAAAATTTATCAAAAGGAATCAAAAGGAAAAATGTGTTAGCCATAACAGCGAGGCTCTTTCAATCTAAAGAAATGCTAAATTATGGATATAATAAGAGAAAGTAATGTCAACTTTTGAGTTTTTAAGTAAAAATGTAACAAAGTAATAAAATAAAATTGAATAAATCACGCTTCTCCCAGGAAACAGAGTATTTAATAGTATCTGAAAGAAAAGCAACTTTCATTTCTTCTGTTTCTTCATAAGGAAAAGAAAGTCAAATTGTTCTTTTTGTCTGCAAGTATGTATCTCTAGTTCCTTTTGATTCTTCAAAGATAGTTTTCTTAAAGTATTAAACAATTGCTTCAAAAATGGATTAGTTGAATTTGATTTTCTTGAATCTTTCATATCTACAATGCATCCTTTGAATACTCCAAATGATAACCGGTCAAGAAGACTTTAAGTAATCTACAATAATCCTGCTGATGTTGCTAAAAGATGGCCTGTCAGATTCCTTTACAGAAACCATTGATTTTATCATATCAACAAACCATTAAAAGAAGATCTTTTTCTCTGATATTTCTTTGATTTGAATTAATATCTAACTATCAGAAGGTAGCTGCTTCAAGGCTTCAACACCAAATATTAAAAACAAACCCAATTTAAAGACTCTCCTTTTCATTCCCTTTTGTATTTCCACTTTGTCGTGATTCAGATAACAAGTGAACATATCTTTCGGGAAGAATTCTATGAATTAGACGATTTCTTTAGAATAATTCGGTTTTGCGATAGAATTTGTTGATACTGTTCTATTCTTTCCCTCATTCAAATTCAAAGGGTTCATGCCTCCCTGAAGAAAAACAACAATATTCTCAAACAATCAAGCTAAAAAACAATTATTATTAAAAAAACAAATTCACATCTCACAAATTTCCCAATAATAATCAATGTAACCTATTATTACCTGAGGGTAATTACTATGGTTAGGCTCAGCTTATTCTTTTTCAATTATGGCACTCTGTAGCTTCTAATGTTATATCATTGCTTTGGAAGGTGGTGAAACTGGAGAGGAAATTTCATTAAGAATCATATTATTTGTTGGTAAATGATATTTTGACTGAACCGGACTGGTAGCTTCTCCATGCTGTTACATTTCTATTCCATTGCTTCGTTCTTCGCACTTCTTCTTCTAATACTAATTGTCCGCTAGCTTATTATTCTACACAGGACTTTTCCCATCATTATGCATTTTATCTTTATCTTCAATTTCCTGCCCTTTCCTGTTTAAATGAGTATTCACGAATAGATTTTTTCTCTAGGGATATTTTAATGCTCCCTTTGTTGGAACATGTTCATCATTTTCATCGACATTTTCGTCTTCTCCTTCGGATTCTTCCATTCCATCAACTTCACAAAATTATTTTCGAATCTAAAATAATATCAATGAATTACCTTGTATTTTGATAGGATGGATGAAGGAATTTTCTTTGCTTCTGTAATTGGAAGAAAATGCAAATAATTAAGGTCGAGGTGGGAGATCTTAATCATTTAAAGGTGTCCCTGTTGGTGAAAATTAGTCTGATATTTTGTGGTTCAATTTCATTGGAGAATATTCGTCCTCAAATAAATATTCCTTATTCGCTTGGATGTCTTCTAATAATCCAATCAGATCTCTGGTGAATTTATAAATACCTTCTACTGATGATTTAGTGCTATTTGTCAGAGTATCGCACATTGGTTTTAATTACTTGAGTTATTACAAGAGGGTGTTTCTCAGCATTGTCGGGGAAGCACTGTAATTGTTTGACTCATATTCATGATTTGAGGAACATGAGTTCTTATGGCCTGGTATCTTAGGTAATTCTTTAATTCCATTTATTAACTTTGTTTTTTAGGTTTATGGTCCTTGTTCTGAGGAAAAAGGTAATTTATCAGCATCAGTACCTTTTTCACTGAAGAAACTGTGTTTCAATGCATCCATTGCACTAATTCGAAGAACAGGATCCTTCTGAAGTAATTTAGTTACTAAATCTAATGCGTCACTGTTTAGCTGTGAGAAAAACAAAGAAATTTGTGATTTTTGCTGAAAAAAAAATATCCCTTTTTATTTTTACTAATCCATAACGAGGGCCTGTTAATTTGATCTAGCATAGTTTGTTGTTCTATAAAACCTCTGAGAACTTTGTGCCTGAAAACACTGTCTTCCCTGTTAAGCTTAAGCCATTTTTTAGATTAGGTAATTATCCAAAAATATTTTCGCAATTTTTTTCAAGAAACTTTTTTCATTGTTATTACAGTGTGTGGAAGATAACACCCATGGAGAAAAGATCGCATTTCTCATCATATCTGTGATCTTCAGAGTCATTTGCTAGGATCTCAGGTGCAACATATCCAGGTGTACCCACATGCACGTAGATGTATTTCTTAGCATGGATAAATTATCCTAGACCAAAGTCTATTAATTTTAAAGAACTTAGTGTGCCTGATTAGCTTTAAGCGAACATAACGTTTTAGGGTTTTAAATCCCTGTGCATGATGCCTTTAGAGTGGATATATTCTAATCCTTTAAGTAGGTCTCTGAGAATGTGTTTTATCATTTAATATGAGAATTAAGGGTTTTTATATTTGACTATTTCCTGCTGAAGTGACTTTGTATCGTCTAAGAGCTCAGTTACAATATAATAACCGATTTAATCCTGATAGCATGCTACTAGTTTTAAGCAATTTGGGTGGTTGATAGTACGAAGAATGTTCAATTCATTGTCTAATGAAGCCTATTTGAGAAAAGTAAAACACAACAAAATTTGAAACCAATAATAAAAGAAAAATAATATCTGCCCTTTGAAAGAACTTTTCTTTAATAAGGGTTTGTTCAATTAAGATAGCCCTAAATTTCATGTGGGGGGATAATGAAAAACTCCAAGAACATAAAATAAAACATGGGAAATTCCCCATTTTAAAAATATTAAGAATTAGCTGTAATCATAACTTGAATTAAGGCAAATAATGAAATTAAACTACTTGTGTTGATTAATTTAAGAACAAAACCATAGCGGGAAATAACATTTTCGAATCAAAATAATAGCAATTAATAAGGGGAATAATATCTTACTTCGCTTTCTTCAATATCCTTCATTTTGCCTTTGTGAAGGTATTTAACTGCGAAAAATTCTCCAGAATCTTTTCTACGCACTTTATAAACCTGCAAATACCAATAAAAACACATAAGATCATTGAAAAATCAAGATAATTAGGTATTTAAAGATTAAGAAAATTATCTTAAAATAGGTTTCCTCACATTGAGTTTCTTATTCAAGCCATTTGACATTTTATGATATTTTAACATTGCACTCTTACCTTTGCATATTTTCCCTTTCCAATTTTTTACACAATATCGTATTCTTAGGAAAAATCAGATTGGAAGATCTATTTTCCTAAGAAATCTAACAAACTTATCATGATAATTTGATCTCCATAGAACGTTGTTAAAGATTCATCTTTATCACCGATGAGACAGAATCCTATGGTTTTTTCTTTAAATGGCTTGTCTTACTTTTTTGGATCAAAAATCCATCTAATCGACATTCTATTACTAATTCCAATGACTTTATCTGGCTTTGCTTAATATGGCTACTGTTAATTTTAAACAATTTTAGTTAGGTTTTGAAAGAAAAATGAACAAATAAAATGGCTGGTTATTTTTAAAAGAGAATTTTCATTTTTATTCTCAGAAACTTGAATATTTTCCAGTATTCATACTAGTAAGCTTGAGGCATTAACCTGAAAATGGAAATTCCCTTTAGGATCAAGATATTTTTTTCTCTCTTAAAAGTTAGCCCTATTTATTAGCTAATTGTTTCCTCTTCTTTTTTGAGTTGATGAATGAAAATTATTGACCGAACTTTGAAACCCAAATGGGATCTGCTCAAAAATGCTATTTAGTATTACCTTGCAGACTATGAGTCTATCTTTTGAGAAATAAACATAGCGGAGAACTGAGCGAAGAAATTTTTTCTAGGTTAACCGCACTTCAAAGGAGCATCCTGTGTAGTCATATACTGAACCAGTTTGTGTGCCCATCCCTCTGCTTTACCTAGTGGTTTTTAAGCTTGAAGTCTTAGTGTGTAATTCTGTTTTTTGTGTAGATTTCAAGATTCTTATGTTTTCTCTAGTTTTTGTTCTGAAAATTGATAAATATTTACAGACCAATGTTTTCTTTTTCACCACTAATCTCAAAAAAGTTTATCTGCTTTTTGTGTCCATCCAAAGAAAAACAATGCGAGATTTCTTCTTCGAATTTCCCTAATAAAAAGACTGCAATTTGATTGTAAAAATCCCAAAGAATGTGGTTGAATACTTAACAAAAATTGTTCTAAATATTTACTGCCTTTTTTCACCCTTATCTGACTGCTAATTAACTGTATTTCAAATAATATCTTCACTAACATTTTTTTTCTCTTCAATTTTTTTAAATCTTTCAAGATTCTTTTTTCATACTTTGATTAAGCTCTTAAATACTTAACAATCAATTTTAGATCCTTCTGAATGACCACCTTAAAAACAATTATTTTGAGATATTTTAATTATTTGAAGTATTTTTTGCTGATTTTCTATTAAAAAATTCAATTTAATTCTTATTATATTTTCTCAAGCAAACAAACTTACAGATGAACAAACAATAAAATATTTAAAATTTATGGATTATCTGAAAAACTATTTAGTTATTACAAGTAATTACAGAGTTTTAACTAACTTGAGTATGTATTATTTTGATTTTTAATTTCCTTGTAAATATGAAAATCCAAACAATAAATAATAATCCATTTTTTTCAATTTTGCTATTACAGCTGTTATTACAAGCTTCCAATACTGCTGTGATTTCCCTTCATGACTAAGCAATGTGCATTGAGTGAGTCAGCTTTGCTTTAGATCATTTAATAGCATGCTTTAAAATCAGCTTGATCTTTTTCATCATTGTAATCGACATTCTCTTTCAATAAAAGATTCTTATCTTGGAAAGACATGAAGATCCAAGCGATGCCTTTCATATGAAGATACGTATTAGCATGTGTAACGTCAGGTAGGAAATCATGCTCTGTGATGAAATCTCGCAGTTACGCTAGAACAGTGTTACTCACAACCTTTATGGGGATTGTATAATCTAATCCCATTTATTATCTGAATAATCCCTCACAGACATTCTAAATATAGTGAATCGAGAGGGATATGTTACGAAGTGACTAGCCAACGTTTTTTATGTAGTCATTTATGTAATCAGATATCACACTAGATGGGAAACTTAACCAGTAGAGATTCTAAAAACAAAAGCAAAAACGCATAAATAATACAGTTAAATAATATATAATAAAGTATTAAAAGATGATTTTACTATCCTAAAAACCCCTTCAGGTGTCCATGCTTTTTGGAATTAAACAATGAAGAAATCAAGCGGATTGAGATCCTTATTCGGGAAGGATTTCGCATAAATTGTCTGCTCGTAATATTGTGCGTTGTCGGGTATGAAAGGAGCAATAGCTCCTGCTGATGTTGTAGGAGTAACAGTAGCTGAGAATGTGGAGCTGCTTGAGCTCAACCTTCGCTAAGTTGGCTCAGATAAATACACACCTGAATGAGAGTGGCTCTATGGAGAGTAGTTTGTGAGAAGCTAGAATGGAAATGGATCATTTCCTGAGCCGCCTTTTTGAGTTAAATCAAGAAGCCCTTTTTTGAAAGATGAAAGGAAACTCTCAAAATTCTAGCGGATTTTCTCTGGATACAAAGATCTTTAAGTGTACGACTCCGTAGAGCTTATCTGAAGACAGACTTTCTTGCAGCATTCATGAACGATATTCTCGATTTTGGGAACTTCATTTTTGCCAATCAGCAAATCTTGATTTGTTAATTTCTCGCGAATATCTTCAACTTATAGGACTTGCTGCTTCTTTAACATGCAGCCACTCTTATCGTCGATCACTAAAAATCTATACAAAAGCTAATAGAAAGGCAAATAAATATTTCCGACCATAATAATAATAATAATAATAATAATAATAATAATAATAATAATAATAATAATAATAATAATAATAACAATCTTGATCTCTTTATTTATTAACAATTTTTTTTTATTTTTCTCTTTTTTACAGGAGGAAAGAGCTCTGGTTTGGGTTCAAGCTTTTTGAGTTTCTTGTAGTGCTTGAGATGGTCGATTAAAGTAAAGTTCTAAAGATCAGATTCTTGTTTAATCGACTGGTAGAAGTTGCCTCGGATTAAGTTAATCTCCCTTCTTTCCCTCACATCTCTAACATCTTTCACCTCTTTCCCATCTTTCACCTCTTTCTGCTCTAAGATTATCTAGAAGTTCTATTTTAGACAACAAAAAGTGATTAAATCAAAATGTAATAAGTGAAAATTGTGCAGCCAAATTGGAATAACTAAATTATTCTTCTTTACATTTGCTAATCTAAATCCAACGATAGCCTCAAGGAAATGTGTTGGTTCATTATGTGATTTATGTTATGGCTTTGATTTCCAATATCTGAGAGTCGCCGAATAAGTAGTAATCGGAGGCAACACAGGTGTCACAATACTTTTCCAGAATCTCTCGATCTCAAAAACTAACTCTGCTGGCATTCTTGTCTTTTAACTCAACGCGACACTCCCAACAGGTGCAGCAGGTGCGACCACATATATTTCACTTGAATGATTATTATTATTATTCATATTTTTATCTTAACCATTGTTCCCTCTAGTTGAACTTCCTTTGGGAACATCTCCTTTTGGCTTTAAATAATGTGTATCGTCAATATTCATGGTAACTCTCTCTAGATCCCTCTTTAATTTTTCGTCGTAGTTGTTTTGTAACCAATGAATTTTATTAGTCAAATCGGCTTAATCCATTCTGCAGCGACCATGGCTTTTAGAGCCTTCAGTCTTCTCTGTCTGCTGGTCACTGGAAAAAAATATTAAAAAAACAGTTGAATTTCGAGATGAATTATGAAGTAATCTTTTGGTTCTTCTACGTGTAAGGAAACGACTCTTTTTAAGCTAGAGATGAAGTCTAAGGAGAGTAACCAGGTGTAATATCACCATCTTGTATGCTAGATTTGTTAGGTCGCTGATAGTCAACGCATTCAAAAATGTTTTCGCTGCGCTCTTGATCATCTTTATTGAAGTTCGAGAAGCTTCCATCTTAAATAGTAAATCTTATGGTGGAGGCAGCCATGGAGGCATTTCCTTGATTCGGACTGTAAGGGCTGAAAGAATTGCTGCTTATGCTACTGAGACTCAATTAATGATTGTCTTCAATGGTATTTGTAGCTTTCCAGTTATGCTATGGACTTTGTTGATAAGTGCTGCCAGATTAATACCTGCTGATTTTCAGTTCAGTTGGGCGAGTGTCTTGAGATTGAACTTCAAGAGAGAAATACAAGAGAAAATCATTAAAAGAATGAATGAAAAGAGGTAAAATCCATTTTAAAATTTTCATACCTGCTTGTAGCTTGAAGAAATCATTATTTGAGTTAGCAATTTAGGATTTCATAGCCTTTTTGCCTTCATTTTTCTGCTGTGTGCTCGTGCTTTCTTCGATTTAGTTGTTCTACTCGATGAGTCCTTTGATGACTTGCTGCACGCGAAAACTCAGTTCATTCTTCGGTGCTTCTAATTTATTCTCTTCAATCACTTTTACTGTCATGAAATTAATATCTTTCAAGCGGTGCTCTTCCTTGAAGAATTTAGTCTGCAAAGAGAAGATAGGATCGTTTGTCATCGAAGGATACAGCATCTCATGACCTAAAAACAAGAAAACAATAAAAATTCAAAAAAATGATAAGTTTCTCTGAATTCTGTACATTTCATGGCATCATCTGTGAGACTGCATTTGCTGAGCCAATATGGCTGAGTTGTCTTTCGCTACTCCTTCAAAATGGAATTTGAATGCATTAATTCATCGTTATGAATATAATGGAAATCATGACTGCACTTCAATTCTTTTTGGGGGTCAAACAGCAAACATCAAATAGTTATTTATCTTTTGTGAAAAGGTTCAACTGTTATTTTTTTTACATATTCCTGGGAAGAGTGCTTCAACTTATGCTTTATCAATTTTCTTGAGATTAATTGATGAGTCTGATATTTACACAAATCCCTGTGCTGACCTGAATGATTCAGGTAGCTTAGGTGTCCATTCTGCTATGAATGATTGGTTATACAGCAAGGAATTTTCGATGCAATTCACAAGGAGATGATCATAATATTCTATTTTTCTAATAATATCGACGGATTCGAATACTGTTTTATTCAGAGGAGGTGGCTGATATGTTATCTAGGTACCATTCTAGGAATTGTAAGTCTCTCGAAGAGCTACTTAGGTGCAACGAATATTGTTGAGCAGCAAAAGTGTCTTAAGAAGCTTGTAGAGGCATTAATCGGAAAGATATCGAGTTTCTCCACAAGTGATATTAATGATATTGTGTCCTGTGTCTGTTAAAGATTGAGATAAGTAGTTCTTAGTGTACGACATTGAGACCATGCATAAGGCTTCCAGAAAGTTTGATCGGTAGCTGTAAGATAACTCACATTCAATTGGGTAGGTTAAAAGTCTCTTTGATTGCCTGCCTATGCAGGAGCTGCGTTTTTATGCGAGCTATGGAGATACGGAATGAGCTGTCTACGCAGAGGATGGCATGGAAAGAGCATTTTATTGGAGAAGTAAAGGACTTTGAGAATCCAAGATTGAGTTGATATTGATGTTATTAGAAATATTGTGATGATGGTGGTGGTGATGCTGGAACGATCCTGAGTTGTGATGAGGTTGCAATTGATTGTCAGAGTTTGGGTGGGCAAAATTGGTATGCGAAGTAGCATTGTTGTTGTTATTGGGTATGCTACTGCTATTATTATTGTTACTGATGCCCAATGATGCATTTGTGGAATCTTATCCGTTAGAGAAACTAAGAGTCTACTATTGTTAGCCTGCTCCAGAGGGTGCAACGCTCTATCGAGAAGGAAAAGCTGAAAAAAAAGGTGGAGAAAATTAATAAATAAGTTTTTAGCATTTTTGGATTATTTTTTGAAGGACAATTTTAGTTTTTCATTTTGAATTACTTTAACTTCCTGTGCTGATCAGTGGTGTAGAGAACGAAGCATTTATTGTCGAAGCAGCTGAGGCTTATGTATGGGAAATGAAGCTCTAGATGATTTTATTGGTGATCGGATTAGCGTTGACTTTCCAGTTAATTACCAGCAGGAATTCATTGAAAGCATGCCATATTTAATTCAGAACTTTTTCAATATTCTTTTGTCCTAGTTTAATGACTGTTTTCCTGTACACGTCTTGATACACTAACCCTTCACTGTTCAAGGAGAAACAGCTCTGTGATTCACTAAATCCATTCCAAACACCTTCACCCTTCAAAGCTAAATAACTCTATTTTTTATTTTAATGAATTGTTAATCTATTTTTCTGTGTTAATTTTAAAGTTTTTCACATATTAATTTATTTCATTTACAAGATGTTGATATGCTTAGATGAGGGAGTTAAATTATGGATAGAACAGCCTGCCATAGAACACGACGTCCATGTTATGTGAGGTATTGAAGAATTAGCAGCGCATGAAGAACACTCTGAGAAATTTATAGACTTTCTCCCAATATATCTCACCATATCCATCAAACTCAAAAATATCCTTGTTCATCTCTATCTGATTAAAGAGAAAAGAAAGCAATCAATTCAGCATTCTAGGGTCAAAAGACTTAATTTTTTACAAGTAATGTCTATCTGGAAGCGAGTGAGCGATAAATTCGTTTTGTGTTTGGTGTGATGATTCCAGAGTACACAACTAAATCATTCTGCATGATATTAGCACATGTAATCTTCATCGAATTGTAGGTAAGTATTTTGTTCGTGAAAACAACCATGTTGTCTAAGAATCCATCTATATTTTTCATGTCTCTTCTGGAAATAAACTATTAATGTACAGTGATTTCTATGTGGCTGATTGCGTACGCGTCGAGCTCTTGTGCATTCAGTTGCTTTATGGTTTCTTCGAATTTATAACCAACTTTGAACTCAAAATTGTAAAGGTTCACAAGTTTTTTCTAAATCGACAGTTCAAACCCCCAAATCTTCTCAACAAAGCTGTTTTCGGTGACTTCGACAATGAAGCGCTTTTCTTTTTCAGTTCCAACTTAAAGATACACTTTTTTCTTCGATTTTTGTTGTTCCTTTAGCTCCGGCAGAAATTAATCTGATATTAGAATGTCTTCCTTCGTGTTTAGTCTGATTTTATCAACATCGGATTATGTTTTGATAATGTCTTTCTCATTGTTGGAGTGAATTTTGTCGATGACTATTTCTTTCGTTTCCTCGTGAGTATTGATGATGAGTTTTCTCTCAAGGATGTTTTTCTCATCTTCTTTACGAGTTGTCTTCTTGAAAACATCTCCAAAGCGGTTCTTAAATACTGAAAAAATTAGTTATTTTTGTGTTAATCAATAACATAGTCAAAATGGCTTCAAGATAATCTACAAAATTGCACATCTAGAAAGGATATTTGTGCTTACTTTGTTATCTGTTCATTCAAATTCCCTAAAAGCTGCTTCAAAACCGTATCGAAATAAGAGATCTCGCAAGAAGATGTGGGAAATGTTTGTTTATATTTTTATTATTTGATCTGAACAAAGCTTTATGAGGATAAATTGATGAGAATAAAGAGAGAATGAAATCTAATAAATGACCCTTCAATGTCAGCATTACTATTTGTTAATTAAATACCAATTCCTTGATATCTCAATCAATTAATCAATCAAACAAAGAATATCCTCATTCTTTAAAATTATCCTTCTTTAGCGACATCCCCCACATTTAATTATTTAATCAACTCAGATAAATCAATTTGCTGTTCTCCCCACAAAAGAAATCTTAAAAATCTCAAACAAAGGATAACAAACGACTTTGAAGGCCATCATATTCAAACAAGAAAATCAGTACTAAAGTAAGAGAGAGTTTTTGCATTCTCACAAAAAGCGCTGCAAGAAAACCTCGTTTAGTTTTTGATCCCTGCAACGCACTAGACCATATTCCAACTCTCCTACTTTGTATTAGCTTTCTTTGCTACCGAGTTATGAAAGCAACTGTCGCATCAAAGCAGTTAGCTTTTCCATGTTATGTATTATCTGATGACAATACAATAACATGAGTTTTCAAAGATAAATTTTTTTAATGCAAAGAAATCAATCGTTGAGTTTTTTAAATAATTTTTTAAGAGCTTTAAGCTATGCAGCATAAGAAATCTGCTAGCAAATTATAAGCCTAAAAAATTAAATAAGTAAAAAGAAAGAGAAAAAAGAATAAAGAATTACAAAAAAATTCAAATTGAAAAAATCTTTCTTTTTAAAAATCAAACTTAAAATAAACTGAAATTCATAATTCCACACAAAAAAAACAAAAATAACATTTAAGCTAAGAATTTGAATTCAAATTAATTAATTTTTCAATTTTGTGTTTGAAGATATGACTTATGAAGAAAATAATAGAATGGGGATTGGGGGGTGGGGGGAGGGGAGAAACTTTCAGGTGCTTCTTATTTAATATGCTTCCAAACTGTCTTAATTTGATGAATCAGATTTAATATTTTCTTTAATTATGCTCAAATAATCTCTGAAATTCAATCCAAACAGCTAATAAAGCATACAAATAATGATAATCTTACTATTCGTTTGTTTGTTTATTTTTTCCCTTTTTTTTCATAAAAAATACATAGATTACCAAGATAAAAACCAAAATTAATGATTCAAAATATTAAATCTAATTCGCAATCATTGATTTGTTTAAAAAGACCTTATCAATCTTCGATTCTCTTCAATAAGTCTTGTTAATGTCATCAGTCTCTCAGAGGGCATATTCTGCTAGAATTGTCTTGAAAGGATTGTATTTATTAGTTGCAAGGGCAACTTTATCTTGTTTGTCTTTTATCATTTGTATCCATTTTCTTCCACCATATTATCAAACAAAATAATGAGATTAGAGTCTTTGAGATTCTGAATTTCACGAGCTATCTAAAGTGATGATTGCATATGTTCATTTAATCTTGAATCTTTAAATCTTATGATTTTCTCTTCCAACATATCTTTTGTTATCATTTTATACACATTGAATGTATTTTTCTATCTTATTCTATGAGCTCTGTCGATAGATTGTAAGTCATTCATTGGCTAATAACTTTCGTCAAACATAATTACAACATTGGCTGTTCTGAATATTAAGACTTTATCTTTATTAAAAGTAAAACCTTTGTCCTTCAGCTTGGATGCTCTCTTTTTCTTCAAAACCAAGATCAGTGAGTACTCTTAAATTATTGTTCTCGCCCTTCTCAAAAACTAAGATCCATGACTATTAAACATTTTTGATTTCTTGCACATCAACAAACAAACAAACAAGGCACAACAAAATACTTAACATTCTTCTTTCAAATAATTGAATAGACTTTTTTTATTTTTGAATACTTTATTCATTAGAAATATTCTATCCTATCAAAATAATTCGATTTCCCTTTCTTTTAGACTATCAATTTCCTTTCTATGTTGAAAGCACTACTATTTTTTGAATTTTAAGATCAAATATATTTCTTTTATTTCATAATTAAAACCTTCATAATGACTAGATTCAAATCTGATTGAGCAGATAAAAATAATGAAAAATTATTTGTTTAAAAATTTAAATAATAAATGGAATGATAAATCATCATTTTAGTTTGTTTTGTGATCAAATAATTAGGATTCTTTTTTTCTTCCAAAAGTAAATGAGGTTTTTCATTTACTTGGGTTCTTTTTTCCCTTTTTAAAATACAAATAATTATTAAAAATGTTCAATTGTAAATTCTTAATTATCGAAAAAAGTTAATATTTCCTTTTTCTGTATATTTGGAATTAACTTTTTCATCTTGAAGAAATATTTGTAACCCTCATTATTGATATTGAGTGGCAAGATTGATGAAAGTAAAATGGAATTTTCATGAATATTTAAAAAATGGCAATTGCAAATTAAAAAATCATTTAACTTTCCTTTGTCCCTACTTCTCCCAAATCAAAGAGAGATGAATGCAAAGCAATAAGTCCTACCTATTATCTCTTTAAGAAATGCACCGCTTAAAAGAATAATTAAGTTTCAATCAGAAATCAAACAATACTAAAGCCAAGTCAGCTTAATAACTGCGTTTCATTATTAATTCTTTCGCATTACAAAAGAACCATCAGAATCTGGCTGCATACAAAACTTACAAATGAATGTTCTTTGCTGTTTTTTCATGATTATTTTCACTGGTTAATTTGTTTTTCTTAACTAAATGAGTCCTGATTGAAGGATAATTATTGAAAAATAAATAAAAGAAACTATGAATATTATATTTTCATAACTTCCTTAATATTGCTCTGTGTTAGAATCAAATCAAGGCAGTTAAATATTTGATTGCTTGATCATTTCTTTTAATTATTCCCTATTTGATATCATCACATGTGATAATAGCCTGCTTTTCTTAATATTTATTTATCTTATGTATGTTACAGGATAATAGATTTTAATATGGGCCTTTAAAAAACGAGAACAAAGGCACAACTAAAAATCACAAAGTAGTTGATCAACCAATCTTCAAGAGAGAACCAAGTAGAAATAGAATGTGATTACTAAAAAGAATTTTTGGAAAAAAATACAAAGTACAATTTGTGTGTGATTGCCTCAAGTCTTCTGTTTTCAATGTAACCCAGGTAAAGATGGGTTTAAGAATAAAACTCACTTCATTAGGTCTTAAATTAAGTAACCAAGGATGAAAAATCCAAATAAAAATACTCTGAGCTTGTTATATTATTGTAAGAAATAGAAAAGAATGGGAAGGAAACTATCTTTAGCTAGAATAATACAAATAGAAAGGGGGCTCACAATAAAGGAGGGGATAATTTGATTAATATAAAAATATATATAATTCAAGTGCTTGAGGGAATGATTCTACATGATTTGAGAATGGGCGAGTGTAAAACAAAATTAGTCTCTTTGTTGTTGAGGTTCGATTTGTTTTGTATCTTTGTAAGTTGTTACTAAGTTATGAAAAATATGATTTTTTAACTAGGATAAATCCTGACCATAGATTATTTTACTGTACACTGCCATGATTAAGTATATTTTTCTAATGATTTGGAGAAAATTGTGGGAATTATTTATTTGAACCTTAAAATACTGGAGATAATTTGAGGAAGTATTCATAGCGAAACATAATCAGCAGAGGGGAAAATTAAAAAAAAGGGAATTGTGATTAATTGATATTTTGATTATATAATAAGAGAGGATGAGTAACAAGAGATCTGAGGTATCTTAACAGTTATAGAGTATTTTGTTTATTTCTTAAGACATTTCTTTTAACAGGATTTTACAAACAAATGCTCAAAAAATTGAGAAATTTTTGCCAATAAAAATGATCTATTGCTTATTCTTTGAAAACTAAGTCCAAAAGGAATCTGTAAACAATAGTTATTTCAAGAAAACCAATGAAGGAATTATTGGAAATCTTCTATTTCATAGTGTAGGTTGATTTTTCACATTTAAACATCTACTAAAATATTATTTTGTAGAACATAAATTGAGATTTTTGAAATAGACGAAATTGAGGGTGATTTCAGCACTTTTTTTTGATGAGGGAAGATTATAAAAACTAGGAGGATTTGATTTACACTACCTTTGAACTTAAAGTTATTGGAGTAATCGTTATTTTCAAAGCGAATTTGATGAATTAAAATTAATAAATTTTATAAGTTGCTTCTTTAATCTTCCCTTAACTGAAGAAGATAAATTTTCTTTTACAACAAGGAGAAGTACTGCTAATATTGGCATTAAGATTATATCTCCTTCCTCACTATCTCCTGGTAATGAAATAATCATCGAAATGAGAAAGGAAAATTTTTAAAAAACTCCAATGATTTTCACATTTGTGTGTGTGTTCAAGAATATGCTTTTGTTTCCTGTATTTTTCATGGCAAAAATAAAGGAAATACATTAATTAAAATAGATTTCAAGCCATCAAAAAGACAAAGAATAAGCTACAAATACTTTTTGAAGAGAAGGAGAAACTAAAGGGGGGAGGGGGGAATACAAATAAATCATCAACAGTAACTAACAGAATTGAGAATACCATTCTTTTTAGAAGCACTGACAGTTTGAGAACGCTCAAAAAGTTAACAAATATTTGATAAGGAGAATCGAAAGAAATTAAAAATTACCTCAGCTACGCATATTACACAAAAATACAAGATATTCTGGAAGCGAAGTTATCCCCGAAAAGAGTAATAAATAGTAAGCTGTTTGCAGCTGATAGAATCATTTGAATTTTAAAGAGAAAAACAAAATGTTTCTGCGAGCTAAAATTAAATAAATAATAAAAAAAGAGAAATGATGTAAGCAGAAAGGCAAAAAAGAGTAGAAACCCACAAGATAGCTTCGTATCAACGGGAGGGGATGATTATGCAGCTAAAGGCAGAAATAATTCCATCAAGGCTAGATGTAATTTAAATGGGCGTAAAATTCCCAAAAAATGTAATTATTTACTCTTTCTTTTTTTCCCTCCCCAGGGGTGGGGCTAAAAAATCACAGGGAAATTTTAGGTAAATTACATGGGGGTGGCTCTATGTTTTTATGGGAGATTACTCCTCAGCAATAGATTCCCCTGATTTAAAGTAATTTACAGTAGAACATGGGAAATCTCGCAGGAAAAGATAGACCCAAGCGTGAATTTAAATCGAATTTCTTTTTACTTATTTTGTTTATAATTAATTAATCTGCCTTAACATTCTTTACATACCAAGATTATCTTCACTGATAACAATCTCTAAGAGCACTACTAACATAACTTAAACCTTTCATTTCATCGTAGAATGTACAACTAACTTGAATACAATCAAGTTATTTTCAACTAATTCAATAAGAATATGTGCAATAAAGCCCCAGAAATCATTGGGTTTAACTCTAATTTCTATTAAAATCTTAGATACAATAATAATATTCACTCCTTTTACAATCCAGGTAATATTCAAAAGTAATTTTATCAAGATCAAAATCCAGAATAATTTCACTAAATGCAATAATAATAATAATAATAAGAATAATACCCATAATAGTTCTACGTTCCTTAGATATTTCCTTAAGACGAGATCTTTGAGGAAGTTGAATTCGACTTCAGCGTAGAATCGCTAAATGTCTTTGGTAGTCTGAATGAGAGCATCGATTTGCTTGATCTTCAGTCTAATTAAGTCAAAGAAAACAATCAAAATAATAATAATAATAATAATTCCAGTAATAATAACGAAGAAGATATCTATTGTGACGATAATAGTACAAACAATGGATCATCGAACAACTCATCAAATATCCTTGAAGAATAAGAATTCCTCAACTCACCAATAATACTGAATCATATTTCATAGCGAAGATCTTCAGTTTAACTCGAAAAAATCAACTTATTCAGTGGCTAAGGAGTTCATTTATTCTACCCAGAATCGTAAGAAATCCATGACTCAGAGGAAGTCTATCTTTTTGATGATGAAGAGATAGTAATTATCTATAATAAGGAGCAATTACAAGGGTTGCTGCCTGCTACAAGAGTAGTCATTATGAGCCCAGGAAAAGAAGTAATCTTAAGAAGATCGTTGTCTTAACATTTTGATCAAGAGACAATAACATCTTTCCCTTTAAATAGCGAGTCTCCTTTACTTTATTTCCTTGCTCCTTCTGATATGTCCTTGCTATGCTGAAGAAGCTAAAATTATCAAAAACCTAATAATATAAATAATTTAATAATCATTACTAAGAATCTTATGCTATTTCAATTCAAAGTTATCAATCTCTCTCAAACGCAGTTACCTTACTCAAACCCCCTTTTACTATTTGTTACTCATTGCATCTATTATATTCAAAAATTTAATTACTTTATTGAGACTCCAATTAGCACTTTTCTCTCTCTCTCTCTTTGTTTTTAATTTACATATTCCTCTACTTGTACATACTCCTATTTATTTGCTTTCTATTATAAACAAATCCATATCGATACCCTTACAATCCCTCTATTTTTCCTTCTCCCATATTACAATAATTTATTCATAAACATTTCTTAATGTAATATCTCACAATTTTAGCAGTCATTCTATTCTATTTATTATTCCATCTCAAAAACGTTTGAGCCAGTAAAAATATTTATTCTCAAAAGGAAAGGACTAACAAATTCACAGATATATTCTTTGTTTTACTAAACATTACAGAAAATATTAAAGCACATTTTGTCTAATTTTAAAATCATCAGGCGTTGTTGTAAAATACCCTCGCCAAATTTCATTGTCAGCCTTAGCTATTCTTCATCTGTAATATTTGAATAATGTAATAGATAGCTGATGCAATTAATTCCTTAAATTTTAGAAATATATTTAGATGAAGGGAGGGGAGGTTCTATTAGTGACAGGAATATTTCCACGCGTTTTGATGTTAATTAATTCATTTACAATTTACTGATGTTTTTGAAGGAGTTAAATAATGACTTTATTCCAATGATTTACTCTAATACGAAAAGACAGGAAGTGCAGTTCAAACGAAGAAAATGAGATAGAAAAGTGCAGAAAATAGGGAATAATATCAGAAAACTCCACATTGTTTAATGCTAAATTCTGTTTATTTCAGTTAAGAACCAAACAGAAATAATGCAAAAAATATAAAATAATAAATAGATATTATTAATTCCCACTTGTATTTATCATTTCTCTTTAATTAATGTTTGTCCTTTCCTTCAAACAGTATTTTCTTTTTTGAAAACGAAGGGTTTACTTGGAGAGCAGATACATCATTCTGATTAAAAATACCGTAATCACAAAATCTATTTCAAAGGAAACAATCTTAATGCTCTGTGAGCAAAGAAACAAAGAATGCTTTTTTTATGCAGATATTATTTTCAGGACAGAGAAAGTGAGAACAAATAGCAACCAAAATTTAAAAAAATTCTGTTAAACAGCTTTTTTAAGTTAATCGAGAAGCATAAATATTATTATTTGTCCCTGCTTACTGTTATTAACAATATTTTTTGTGTATTTTAAGTAAAATTCCAAGTTTTTGTTACTCTCCCCAATTGAAATTAGATATACTCACATTTAATTGTTTTTAAATCCAGGAATGCATATTATATTTTTGTAATATTTTTCAAGGTTTTATCTCCTCATAGTCATGAGATATCTGCTCTACAGACATAAATACGTAATTAATTATGTAATCGATTAAAATCAAAATCTACAGTTGATGGTCAAATATTCGTTCTAATCCCTTTTTTTGTTTTCCATCAAACAGGATTATCCAATGAGATAAGCAAACAAAAATCCGAGAATATTTTGTCATATTCGTGTATGGTGATACTAGACTCATGTTTTAGTTAACTGATTATTGAATCTTCCTTTCGAGATATTGCTAAACGATGTTCAAGATTTATTTGATTTTAAAAAAGTGAAAAAGAGGAAAATTAAAGGCGTAAAAGATAATCCTTGCTTCAAGTTCGAGTAGTTCAAATGAGGTTTCCTGACAGCAGTGAATTTGAAGAAGCATATCAATCTGTCAAAGAATAGATAAAGAATAATCCTAAAAGGTATTTTTGTTTTTTTTAATTTATCCATTTTTGTTCAACAACGATAATAATAAACAAAGTATAGTAATAATAATAATAAATAATCTTCAAACGAAGAAATTAACCCTCTAGTACATGTAATGGATTCAAATAAAGGGTTCATTAATCTTAATGGAGTAAATTTATAAAGCATATTTGAAAGGAGGGGAAGGGGTGGGGGATTACGTACAAAAATATTAAGTTAGCTTTAACTAGAAGTAACGTAACATAGCAAGACTCACGTTTGTGGAAAGAAAAAGTAGTAATTAATTAGACACACAATCGATTTGCACGTTAGCAATCATTATTATTGTTTCTAAAAGAAGTGAGCAGAAATTAATTACATATACATAGTAATATTTTATTTTTTGTTATTATCTTTTATTCTGAACACCATAAAATGAGAGGATAATAAATTTTAGGAAATAGATGTGTTCAGTGATAGTATTTTTTGATAATATTTATGATCTTGTGAGAGGGAAAGCGATTTTGAAACCAAATGAATCTTATTTAATGAAATCAAACAGAATTTAAAAATATTGATTTTTTGATAAATACTTTGAGATTTTAAGAATAAGTTGAAAATATCTTAAAAAAACATAAATATTTTTATTCAAACAGAACTAAAAAAACAAATAATTAGAAATAGCTAAGAGATTTGCCCATAAAAGGAAAGGAAGAAGAAATCAAAATTTAAAAATTTATGATATTTTTAAATCAAGGATTCACTGGTGAGCAAATAAATCGTTCAATTTGTTTGTATGTTTATATGAATTCATAACATTGGAGTAGTTTTCAAATGGATTTTTCATAAATAACTTGTTGTAAATGAATAGATGGGAAAGAGGATGATTAATTTCAAATGTTTAGGTTATCAGATTATCTTTGATATTCTCATCTTGTTCTGGTTAAACATAATGTTAAACATAATAGTGTTTTTTTTTGAGGAAAAGGGAAGAAAAAATTGTTTTTAAGTTAATCAAAACGTTACATTAGTTTTTCTTAGGAAATAAAGTGATTCATACACTTTTTACAAGTAAATATTTTATCTCAATTATGATTGTAAATTAGAGCATTAAAAACAGTGATTAACAAGCAATGAGTATTAATTTTATCTTTTTCATCTAATTTATCCAATAATAAGTCAATTTCTTCAATAGATCTCTAATTTTCAATAACACTTACTTGAATTTCTTTTTCTTATATTTCTGTATTTTTTGATTCAGAATCATATTTTAATAATGAGATAAAATAGTTGAATCCATTAGCTATTTTCTTGATATCTTCAATATTCGTAATTTCCTCAATCATGTTCTCTTTAAATATGCTATCTTTTTCTGAATTTAAAATTGTAGTCACATGAGAAATCTTTCTCTAACCTCGATAAAAGATAAGCACCCCATACTTGGATTGATATTCCACCATAGCCAGGAAGAGAACCTACCTTCAGTTATCTTTGATTTAAATGAATTCTAATTTCAAAACTGTGCTTTTTCTTTTCAATATTTTCTGAAACCATATCTACATCTTTAATTTTCTTACTAATTCAATAGCCATTTCATTATTCACATCTTGTATTTCGCAACAAGTATCTTGCTATGTTGATCTAAGGTTTCGCTAGTCAATTTGTTGGTGTTGTCCTTCTTCTTCTCGCTTGTTGCATTTCTCAGTTTTCTTCCAATAATATCTTAAAATTTGTTAATAAAATTGTAATTCTTCATTTCTCATGAAGATTTACCTTTTCCATTTCTCTCGATTTATGCGAAATTCAAAGGAATCATAAGACCTGTACCATCATATCATTTGATTTTCATGAAGTTAGATGATAATTTCTATTTCATAGGGAGAAAGAAGAGTGTTATAGAACTGGGTTGAAGAAGGAGAGAAAATACTAATACAAAGGCCTAGTAAATGATTCAGTCAGTGAATGCATTTATTTGTGGATTGAGGAATTGTTTGATAAGGAACGCAATTGCAGATTGACTCATTACGAAAATGATAAATTAGTCAGAAAGATTTACAGATACAATAATTGTGGATTTTTTTGAGAGTATGAATTGAAAAGAATGAGTTTATGAGTCTTTATTAGTATTTTTTTTCATAGTGCTTTTTATTGATACATTTCTGGTACAGCTTTTTTGTTAGTAAGTATTTAGTTTATGAAAACATTTTTATTGTTTTTTTTTAAAGGAGGAGGTCCAAAGTAAGGTATCTATTGTTTTTGATATCGCTTCTCTGTTAGCTTCTACAGTGATTTAGTTTAAACGAATAGCGTCTTGTTTTTCATTAGGAATTTTGGTGATGATTCTTTGTTACCTTTTAGTTACCAAGTTTTCAGTTTTCTGACTTAATGATGCTGATTTATTTTAAACAGATGTATCCTTATTTTCATCAAATGTTTCTGGTACAGGATATCTATTTCTTACATGATCTTCGATAGCAAAATAATCACATGGTATCAACTATGAAAAAACTTATTTTACATGAAAAAGTTATGAAAGTCACTAAAAAGGATCATTACAAAATTTATTTTAGATGTTCACTTAAAAAGACGCAAATTATCTAATAGTTGTGTGAATTTATTAATATAAAAAATACATTTATTTAATTTTATGTTTTATTAACAAAAGGCAACTTATAAGTTTATAATTGTATTGTGATAATTAAATATCGATTCTTTAATTTATCTTCATCTGCTAAGAATTTTGTCTTTTCAATATGTTAAGGGAGTTTTTATTTGTTGATAATATTTAGAATATCCGTGATAGTAAATTATTATTTTCAGATTCTCTAGATTAAATGTTAGTTTGATTTTAGAGCATAAGTTGGTTCAATTAACAATACAGCCAACCTCTACATTATACCCCAGATTCCATGCTGCCAATTCTGTCCAATGATTGCAATTAAAGCTATTTAAATCATAGCTTTGTCCATAACTTGCTTTACATGCTGCGTTATAAACTTCTGATAGCTTGTGTCTGCCTAAGTATCTATTCTCGTCTCCGTTTATCAATTATACTTTGTACATCCTTAGATTCACAAATCCGGCATACCCATCTCCCTTTGACCATTCATAAACACGCCAATAGATTGATTCCTTTTCTACAGTCGAAAAAAAAAGGAAATCCCTTACCAAATTAGTGAATCATTAGAAAATCTATCAACAACTGACTTAATTATAAACAAAATCATAGACTAAATTAACAAAAAAACCCAAAATGAAAGGCAGGTTACAACTAAGCTGATATTAGGTGCCTTAAAAGTCATGGTGTAATGGAATGAATTTGGTGAAGAGTATGAGCTATTAGGATCTGAAGCAATTGGAATAGTTTTTGGAGTAGAGAATCTCAAAGAAAAAAGAAAATCTGCATTGAAACTGCAGTTATGCTTGAATAAAGTAGAAGCTATTAGAGAGATAGGTATTATGAAAACCTGCTAGACGCCTTACATAGTGCAATTCTATGGGTATAAATTCTTTGTAGATGCAAATGGTAACTAATTTGTTGTGTATGAGCTGGAAAGGTCTTAATACTCTCTGAAACACTACCTAGAGTAATAGAGAAAAAACGGAGAGTATTCTCATGAGTAGAAATATTTCTTGATGCAGTAAATGATTGATTCAGTTAACTCTTTACACTAGAATAAGATATTGCATGGAGATCTCAAGCTTGATAACTTTTTAGTAACCTAAAACTAGCAAGGAGAAGTCTTTGTTAAACTCACAGATTTCGATCAATCGGGGGCTTTAATGAGTGGTAAATATGAGAAACACTATTAAGATTAATTGGAAAAAGGCATGCTATTTTGTTCAAACAATTATTATTATTAACAAAAATAAGAGAGGCACACTGTTATATTATGAACCAGAGAGGTGGAAATAAGGGAATCCCTCAACTTATTAAGCTGATTCTTTTTCATTGGGTCTTATTCTCATTATTCTAGATAATTACCTTGACTTTTCTGAAGATCAGCTTTACAAATGTTTTTGTTCATTTACTAAGCCTTATGATGATTTCGTTGTAGACAAAAAAATTAAGATTAATACAAAAACGGAAATTTATAATATTGCGAAGGGTCTACTTCGTTTTAAGATGGATTAAAGAGAAGTAATTAGTAATAAGATTGAATAATTAAGGTAGACTATTCCTTTGTACTCAAAAATGTAGTAATTCCCAGTTGAGGAAAATAGTTTACAACAAAGTAAATGCTTGAATTTTAAAATAATAGACCAAAATTAAAGAAATAATTGCATAGCATATCTAAAGAAGGTGACTGATTTGTCGAGTATTTCGCTCGACTTAAGCTCTAACTAAATGAAAGCAGTTGAAATATAATCTCTTTTATCTCCCCTCAGCAATTTTAAGCATCTCGCCAGCATTTACCTTAACTTAAACTTTAACTAAATCGGAGCAGTTGGAGCATAATTTCTTTTATCTCCCCTCAGCAATCTCAGTAATCTCGCAAACCTTTCGCTTTACTTAAACTCTAACAAAATTGGAGACATTGGAGCATAATTTCTTTTATCTCCCCTTAGCAAACTCAGTCATCTCTCAACCATTTCACTGAACTGCGAATCTAACGAAATTGGAGACATTGGAGGAAAATCTCTTTTATCTCACCTCAGAAACCTCAGTAATTCAGTAAGCATTTCACTCGACTTAAACTTTAATTAAATTGGTGATATTGGAGCACACTTACTTTTATCTCCCCTCGCAAATCTCAGTAATCTCACAAACATTTCGCTAAGCTTATTCAAAAACTAGATTAGAGCAGTTGGAGCATAATCGCTTTTATCTCCCCTTAGCAATCTCAGTCATCTCGCAAGCCTTTCACTCAATTTAAACTCTAACTAAATTGGAGACAGTGGAGCATAGTCTCTTTTAATTTCCCTCAAAAATCTCAGTAATCTTGTGAGCATTTATCTCAATTTAAACTTTAACAAAATTGGAGCAGTTGGAGCAAACTCTCTTTTATCTCCCCTCAGCAATCTTAGTAATCTCGCAAGTATTTCACTCGATTTAAACTCTAATGAAATTGGAGTAGTTGGAGCATAGTCTCTTTTATCTCCCATCAGCAAACTCCCTAATCTCGTTAGCATTTCACTCGGCTTAATCAAAAACTAAATTGAAGACATTGGAGCATAATCTCTTTTATCTCCCCTCAGCAATCTCAGTAATCTTACAAGCATTTCACTGAACTGTGATTCTAACGAAATTGGAGACCTTGGAGCATAATCACTTTTATCTCCCCTCAGAAACCTCAGTAATCTTGAAAGCATTTCACTCGACTTAAGTTCTAACTAAATTGGAGCAGTTGGAGCATAATTTCTTTTATCTCCCCTCAGCAATCTTAGTGATATCGCAAACATTTCCTTAAGAATTGATTATGAACACCGAGATCTCATATACAATCACTTTAAAAAGATTAAAATTAATTATTATTGACTTTATCCTATGAATAAAATTAGTTCGTATTTTAAAGTTTCTTTGCTTTTTTCATAAAAATCAAAATCTTAAACTGACAGGTGTTATAATAATAATACTAAAATAAGTTTTTCTTTTTCAAAACACATTCATAACCTCCTTCACTAGACATTTTCGATTTTATTAACTAAAAAGACTATTTTAAATGCATGTAAAAGCTGAATTTGTTTATCTGCTAAATTATTCTTTTCTTCTTATTCTTTTGAAAGCATCAATCTTAACCCGTAAGTACTTCTACCTGTTTAAACATCACCAATTTATATCACCTTTGAAAGCAAACCATCCAATCAGCAAATTCTAATCCTAAAATCATATTTATTAATCTTTCTTTTTAACAGAGAACAAATTCACTGTACTTCGAAAATACTTGATTATTTTGTTGAAATAATTGGAGTTTTTACCATTCATCCATTCACAAATAATTATCTCTAAGAAGAAACAATTTGAAAATTCCCAAACCAAGAGGCAATTATTCCATTTTGAGAAATCATCCAAGAGCTCAATACATTTGTAAATCATTGATTTAAGTTCAAACATTTTATAATTGGGTTTATTTAAAAGAGAAAAAATTTCACTAAACCTTCAAAGCGGCAGCTACTAAAATATATTCAGCTAAATAGTGAGAACTACTAAAAAGTTAAAATGTAACAATAAATAAAAATGAAAATAAGAAGAATTTTTCTATTAAAAAAAGCAAATTCAAAAGAACAGAAAGGATTTACTTGAAAATGCCTTAAAAAGGGTGTTAAAAGGCAAAATCAAAATCAAAACAAGAATTTGTTATTGGTTTCTAAATGGTTCAAAGAGAAGAAGTAAATATTTTTCTCAAAGCAAAATATATAAAAGAAGCATTTTTGAGAGTATCGAAATATAAAGAGTAGTTAGAGAGTAAACAGGATAAAACGGGCTATTCAATCAAATCTTTGTTGCATCTCCTTAATATGAAAACCCTATTTTAATTATTGTTAGCCAAACAATCAATCAGTTTTAGCAATAAACAATCTTTTTAAAAAAAATGAATACCTGTGTAGAGTGAAGTGTTGGTGTTCTCAGTTGAATTAATTCCATTATTGTAAGATTCAAACTGCATGTTTGTGAATTCTGGGTCGATATGTGAGGTATCTGTGGCATCTTTGACTTTGGGTACAAAAGGGGCTTTTACAAGTCTATTCAGAAGGTGGTCCCAATTAACATTCATAAAGAAAGGGTGTTATTTGATTTCAATAGCTCCATGTGCTCCTAGTCTTTAATTCGGATCTTTACAGAGGAGTCTAGATATGAGATCATGACATTCTGGAGTGACTTTAATTGATTCAGGCAACGCTGGGTAGCTTTATGATTTAATCGACTCAAATAACTTTTTTCTATCATCTGAATAAAATGGAGGTAGCCCTGTAAGCAGTTCATAAATCAAGCAGCCAAGTGTCCACCAATCTACAGGTTTTCCATGGCCTGTTTTAAGTAATACTTCCGGTGCTAAGTATTCCGGTGTACCACAGATTGAAGTGTTTTTCTAGTTATTGCTGAATCTCTTGGATAATCCGAAATCAGTGATTTTCAAGTAACCAAATCGATCAATTAGCACGTTCTCAGGCTTTAAACTTGATTAAAAACAAAGACAATTTTGGTTTTTTAAGGGAAAATAAATGAATTTCACCCCCACAAAATGAAATAATCTTTCAATATTCCAAGCATATTTCATTTATTTTACTCTCTGTAGATGATGTCATGACTGTGAAGGTACTCAAGTGCTAGAACAATCTACGCTGAGTAGAATTTCGTGAGTTACTCATCGAATCGTCTCTTTTTACTTAAAAGATTAAACAACTCTCCACCTTAGCAGTAATCTAACACAAAAAAGAGTTTCCTTTCGTTCTAGAAGGAATAGTGCATTTTGATGATAAACGGATGGTCAGCGTTGACAAGGATGTTCCTTTCCGTTTTGATGTGCTCAACTTACTTTTTCTACTCGATATACGATTTCTTCAGCATCTTGATAGCATACACTTGTCCATCATCCTTTTTTTTCACTAAAACTACCTTCGCGTAGGATCCTTTTCCGATGACTTTGACAAGGTTGAAATCTTCTATGGTGATTTTCTAGTTCGGGCGAGGAGGGTTTAAAAATAATCTACGCAGCTCCTCTTCGTTGTTGGAGTCTTCATAGTACTAGCGCTCATCGTACTCTTACGAATTAGAGTTCTATTAATAGTGTTGTTATTACTAATATTGCTGTTATTGCTGTGCATTCAATTATTGCTAGAATTGATATTATTGCTACTATTAATGTGCTTGGTATTATTGTTATTGCAACTATTGCTGATTCTACTATTGTAGTTACCATTACTGCTGCTAATGAAGCTTATCAGCATCGGATTCTTCATGTTCCATCTCCATTTTTTGTTGTTGTTATTATTGCTGAGTTTTCGATTAAATTAACTATTTCTCAATATGCTATCCACTGATTTATTTCTTGCACTAATTCTTATCTTTACTTTTTCTAGAGCTCCTCCCACCCACTCACTTTTACCAGCTCAACTCTTCTCTTCTTTTGTGTGCCTCAAAGCTTAATTTACCAGATAAATTCTCAACTTCCATAGAGATTCACTTCTTCAACCATTTTATCTTAATTCTACCTTCTCCCTTGGATTATCTCCTCATGCAAACCAGCAAGATAAAGGAAGATTCTCCACGTTCAGAGAAGAAACATCATTTGAGGACTTCAAAACTCTCAAGAATCAAACCAAGTAGAAAAAAATGACTCAAGCAATCTCCTTGTGGGACTTATTGTTAAAATCAGCTCATCTTCTACCTCAAATAAACGATTAGGTGCACTGAAACTGCATAATTTTATCAAAGGAGATAAATTAATTATTATCAGACTTGAATCAGTGAAATTGTGTTTGATAGAATTTATTTTAGGATTCAAACAATAAAGAGACAAGCGCTTCTCCATTTTTTATTGTGTTACTAAAAAATCAGAAAATTTTCTCTTTTTTCCCTATAAAAGGCTTTAAATTGCATTTTTTTAAAATACTAAAAACATTCATTTCAATCTCTTCCTTGTTTAAAAACATAAATTATCAATAACTTAGCTATTTTCATGCATTTTGTTTTCTAATTTTAACAGTGTATTCCAACCCCTCTCTATTCTCATCTCAACTAAATAAAAAAAAACATCCTAAGATCTTCTTGTTTGTTTTTTATGCTTTCATTTTTATTTTTTCTCTCATTAAAAAAAACCAAATTGTCAAAATTGAAATAGTCTTCTCATGTTTTTAGGTTCAAATTTTGATGAAAAGATAAACTGATAAACTTTCATGATCTTAGTGAAGAGAAGTCCCCCTTCATCAAAAGATTGAATTCAAACTAGAAGCTATTCCAAGGATAGCAAAGATGATTCCTAGTGTCATAATCGCTCTGTGGAAGTAGAATACTTGATACGGAATGTTTGGCATGTTTTTTTCGTAGACAATAACTGGCAGAATGAAGCAGAAGAATGTCCCAGCGATCGATCCAATCAGATTCAGGAATACAGTTAATCTACTGAACATAATCGCGATTAAGAACACCAGCAACAAGCAAGTTACCCGTAATATCATGCTTTATTTCATAAACTCCTTCTTTCCTTTAGTATCAAGTGCTTTCAACTCCACATTGACTTCATCTACCTCACCAATGTTTTAGTTTTAGTTGTTACTGTTTTCAACTCCCTTCTTTTTTAAGAATGATGAATTCTCTTATTATTCTGTATCAGAGATTCCTTATTATTCTTCATTGTCTTTGATTTACTCAATCGATTATTCTCCAACTTCGTCTCCCTCTTGATTTACATCCACCAATGAATCATCACTATCAATTGGATCGCTATTCAGAATAGGTTTATCTTTCTTAACCTTTTTTCCTTTTTTCTACTACTCATTTTCACCTACTTTCTCTTTCTTTTAAAGATTTTTTTAATCATCCTTATCTTCTTCTTTCTTGGCTTCAGCAGTGTTTTCTTTTGATTATTTCTACTTTTTGAGTATCCCTTTTATCTTTGGATGTTCTTGATCATTAGATTCCTGTTTCTATTCTTCTTCTTCTTCATCTTCTTTCTTATCATTTTCTTATTCGACAATACTGTATTGAATATTCGGCTTTAAGTTTTCAATTAGTTTAAGCTCAATGATGCTAACTAAAGGGAACATCTGTAATGGATATGACAATAATATCGCTATGCAATAGAAGATCTAGATAAACACGTAAATTGGATTATTCATCGAAAAATTAAATAAAATCACATCTTTGACGTCTGATCCAAATGCTAAATACCCAGATAACCCAATCAACGCATAGGCTATTAATCCACCACCTAATGAGTATTTCAAGACAGTTTTGAACTCTTTCTGATTCTTCATGGAACTCCTTTGAAAAAAAATATAACAAAAAATACAATCATTTTTGCTTTAATATATTTTATCAAATTCCTCAAGAAAAATGCAAAATTTACCTGATTTCAAAATACAGTGTGGTTCCTTCAAAAGCGAAGACAAACACACCAAGGGCTTTCCCTATGTACACCCATCTAATTGAATCGATGTAGTCACTCGTGATATATGAGAATTTCATTTTTAGTAAGCAAGACACAAAGATCACAAGCAAACTAACTAAAATCAGTCCATTTGCAAAGAAACACCAATCTTTCAGTTTGCCCATATTCCTTATGAATATCGATGGGCCAACCAAGATCAATGAAAACAGAAGACTAGGGACTCTCGAAGAGCACAGTGAATTACTCATATCGTTATCCGTAAAGAAGCACAGACTGTCTTAGAAATAAGTTGAGAAAAAGATCACATAAGCAACACAGATTCCTAATTGGATGCCAAACAAAAAGCCATTTACCCATTTTTCACTTTTCTAGCCAAGGCATTCAACACTGAATTCTGTGACACTTCGGGCATTGGACTCTTTTTTGTTTGCTACATCTATTAACTTCAAACTCAGATACATGATGAACCCTCCGCAGATTATAAAAAACAATAAACCTCCGAGCCATCCGCTACTAGAAAAACCTGATGGAAGTGCTAGAATACCTATCCCAACAAAGGCTTTTACCATGTTAACAGTAGCACTGAACACACTCTCCTGTCCTTTAGTCTTGGTATTTTGAGAGACTTATTCCTCAGTTTCTTCCACTGCTTGGCTCATATTTTGAGATCGGTATCTTTTTGTTTTATTTTTTCTAAAATTCTTCTGCTGGAATGTCTTTTCAATGTTTGTTGGGGAGCACGTTTTGTCCGTTTTTAACAGGAAATTATTTATTATTAATTTATTTATTGCTAATTTAATAAGGGAAGTGAATTCATATATTATTTGTTGAGCATTCTCATTATCGCACTATTCAAATATCCACAACTTTATACTAAAAAAACAAGGTTCAGAAATATTTATTAATTTTAAATTTATGCTAATTGATAACACAACTTAAAATTATCTCTAAAGTTGAAAATTCAATTCTGAAATGTTAAATTCAAGTAGGGAGAAATGCTAAGGAGATGATAAATAGGCGAATATTTGCTTCATTATATGCAGGATAGTTTTAGCAATAATTCAAGAAATTATCCTAATAACTAACTTTGGGATTGATATTAATAATGTACTGCTGGATTTTAGATGGTGAGATTCAAAAATTCAAACAACTTAAAATTATTGACATTAATAATAATTTAGAATCTGAAGAAGCGCGCAAAGCATAAACGAACTTGTTGCTGAAATGGAAAATAGAGGTAATATCATTAATCATATGAAATTATATTATTGATTTTAAACATCCCTAATACTTTGTCTGTTTTCCTTGCAGCAGAATACAGTCAAACAAATCTACGTCCATGTTAGAATAACCAACGTCGTGAAATCGGTGATGAGGCAGTATGGACTTTGAGCTCTGCAAAACCAGGAAATGGTGTGGAATAATTACGTGATGGAGAAGATAAAACATTTTGGTAGTCGGATGGAAATCAACCGCATCTCATAAATATTCAATTTCTCAAGAAAATGAGAGTTCAAGTAAATGAATAGACTAAGGGGTTAGAAAGAGAGATGATTGAAGAGAGTATTGTGGTGTTATTCACCTAAATAACTATTTTGAACAACTCATTTTTTGTGTAGGAAGTTGCGATGTATTTAGATTTCAAGACTGATGAGAGCTACACACCTAGCAAGATTTCAATTCGAGCAGGCACGAATCTATAAGATTTAAAAGAGGCTATCTACGTGGAGCTTGTTGAACCCAGTGGATGGTACATTTTCCCCCTTAAAACGAAGCTGCTAGATGAATCAGAAAAGTACATAAACCGAATACCAATATTTTCATGCAAACTTTTTAAATACACAAAATAAAATAATTTTTCAACACAAAAAAGTTTAACCATTCAATGAATGAAACAATATTCCTAATTGAAATAGAAATAAATATCTTTTTCAAGTTGGATAACTACTCAAAAGAATGTTGTCAGTGATAAATTAATTCAGAATTAATGTGATTCTGGTTGATTTCAACTATTATTTATATTATTCTGTATTTTTGAACTAGACCATACACCTTGACAATGAATCTTTAGATAGCTATTTTGTAAAATTAGCACAGTGGAAAGGATACACACATCAGATAAGTTCTTGTGTTCGGACCAAGAGAGTAAGAATAAGATTAAATTATTGTTTACATGAAAAATTAGATTTTCTCAAGCACAAATTGCTTATTGTTGCTGCTGTTTATTCTGTATTTTTTTCTTAGGAAACAGAACCAAGGACTTGGATTTCCAGATTTCAAGAGCCCCGAGATTACTTAGTATTACACTATCAGATGAGTATGCGTTTAGTTGTTGTCTCTTAAAATTACACAGTTTGCTTATGTTTTTATCTCTTGTTTTTTTACTATCATGTAGTCAGCCCACTGCTGTTTTGAGTTCATTCCTATGTTTTGTTTCTTTATTCCTCTTTTTCATTTGTTTTATGTAATAAGATAGCTAGTTATGTAGATGAACAAAGATAGTTTTTGGATTTTCTAAACTTAACATAAAAAATTATATTTTCTATTCCGAATTTAACTCGAAGAAATTTTATCTTCTTTTTTCCAGAAAATTATTTTTTGAGTTGTATGCGTAAATGATGAGTACATACTTAACAATATGAACAATTCTCTACATACAAACGCACATTTTACGGATGTTAAACTATCGAATTTATGTGCATTGTGAGCTTAAGAAATAATAAATCTGGGAGCTCGATTTCATAGGGACAGATCTGCTTCAGTGTTCATGGAGAATTGGAGTAATTAGAGGATACATCTAATGCATGTAGCAAGTCACCCACATGAGCCACATTCCGATAATGGCGATGATAATTGATGTTATCAAAGTACTGTTTGAGATAAGAAATGGAAAAAATGAATAATGAAGAGTTTAGTCAAGAAATAAAGGATATCAAAGAACATAAGCCATTCAATTATTATTACCCTCTATTTTCGAAGTAGAGAGTACGCTTTGAGCTGAGTTATTAGCCAACAGAGCTTGATCCTCCATCAGTGAAACTCTTCTTCACATAGCTGTCAATCACGCAGTAAGCAATAATGCCAACAACTACAAAAACCACTGAACCTACCATTATGCCTGTGATTGGATCGCCCATTAGTTAATAAGTGATATAAATAAGCTATTTTCTGCAAAAATTATGATTTATTTAAAAGGAAAAATAATTAACTTAATCAGCTAATCTACTTCAGATTCTGAAATTATTTAGATCGCCTTTTTGATTTCTCACCTTCCTCAGTTTGATCTTTAACTTTTTATTCGTAACTAGAGCTCACATTGACACACAAAGATCTCTACTTAAGATTTGAAAATGAATAGTTTTATCAACAATAAATTATTTTTAGCAATAAACGATAATAAATAATACATAATAAAGAATTGAAATTACTTTTTAAAGTTGTACTTATGATTAAAAAAGCTTTCCTCTATATTGTACAGTTATCAAGGCTTTAACCTGAAGTAAAAGAGGCCTGTATGTTTAATTTTTTAAGAAATAAGAATGAAAAGCAGAATACAAAGATGATAGGAAAAACCAGAATCATACTAAAATAATCTGTTTTTATTTTTGAATTTAATTATGATCATAAATATTTAATATTTTCTTATTGTGGTTGCTTAGCTTTGGTCTTATGAGATCATTTTCTTTTCAGAAATAGTGTACACACCTTCTGATAAAGTTTGTTTTCCCTTTAACTTAAAAATATACTATTCAGTTTGTGTATCCGCTTTGAGGGGAGTCTCCACAAGTGGAAAATCAAAGCAGAAGCTGCCGCTGATTAATCCAAAAATAAACATTTTTTGAAAGAAATTATTTGCTAATTTATTAATCGACATAGATAAATTAGTGGGAAAAAATGGAAACAATCAGCACAAATAGTCTCCTGAAGTTAAACCGCGTTGCTTTTGGATGCAAATGCTATCTGCGAAGCTCCGACAAATGCAGAAATTACTTTGATTCACTTGGAATCTCTCCAGCTGATTATTTACGACCTTTTGTGTTGGCTTCGAGGAAAATCGAATTAACATCTTTAGCTGGAAAGAGACGCACAATTTCATCGTTCCAAGTCAATTTTATTGATGATAGAGAATACAGAACACCGTCGAAATAGCAGACAGAGTAGATGCTTGCTAGAGCTGTCGAAAGGAATCAGCCAAATCTCTAAAATATTCATGTAATAAGTATAGTTTCATAATAATTCTTAACCCTGCAAATAATCTATTTGTTTATGTAATTTGCAGAATCAATTCTAGACAAGCTAGGAGATTGAAGCCCATTTGGCAAGCTATCAAAATACCTGGTTCGATAAAGGATCAGAGATTATATTAGAGGTAAAACTAGAAGAATCAGATAACATTTTGCCTGGATTGAGTTAAATTCTTTGTGTGTTGTTTTAAAGCAATGCAGATTTGCTCATCAATTTAGTTTCATCGATCAGCCTGTTTACCTCCTCAACTTCATCACTGCTGAAGAGACTGACCCAGCTAAGACCATCAAGCTCATTGAGTAAATAGCATACATCTTTAAACAAAATTTCAACTTTTCTAGACAATAAATATCCATAGATTTTCACAGAAATAATAAAATATTTAGTGAATCATTTTGAAATATCCCAATAGATCTGAGACTAGCATTCATTTGAAGGAGGTGTTCAAGAACAACCCTTCGGATCTGAGTGTAGATGTGATCCCAAGTGCAAACTTTATCCTTTGTGATTGCTCTAATCAAAGATCGGTGGAAGCTTCCTAAAGAATTTTAGTTGATTTAAGATCGAAATATCCACAGTATTTGAATAGAATCATCCCTATTAACTCAGCTAATTCGATAATAGAATTACAATCATGGGAGACATCTTAAGAGACGAGATATTTTTCATTTCCATCAGTTTAAATGGATAGGACTAAGAAAATACTCAGCCAAGCAGATTTCTAAACAATAATGGATACTTTCTCAGTAAAACATGGCAAACAATAAAGAAAGAACTAGAGAGAGATAGAGAGATATTTCTTCAGAATAATTCAATGTTTCAAATGGTTAATCTAATAGATAAAATTGATTTCTGTTTTGATTTGAACAAAAAATTAACAGGAATTTGTGATGTCGTATTTGGTTCCAAACTTGGACAATAAACTCAAGACGTTTAACCATAGCTACATAGCTTAGAAGAAGAACTCTATCTCAAGTACGTTTAAGGTATGCAAAAGATTAACTTGAATTGTTGGGCACAAGAAAATATGTTATCAACATACAAAAATTTACGCAAATTTGTTTTTCCCATGATAAACATTTTTGTTATGTTTAAATAGAAATTATTCAACAAGAATGATTAGAAACCTGAATCAGGAGGAGCTTACTAAATGACTCCATTTGAAATACTAACTAGAAACATCGGTGATATCCTTTATATGCTGCATGATTATGAGGCTGCATTTGATTTTTATCGTCATTCGGCTGAAGCATTCAAAGTACAAAATATTTCTAAGTTATTAGTGTTTAATTATTGTTTTTGGTTAAAACTTCTTTTGTTTTGAAGGCTAAATCTTACAAGCACTACGCATGTGCTAATGAGATGATGGCACTTTCACTCATAATGGCTCATCAAGAACTCAAGGTGCCATTCACAAAAAATGATGGATAAAATATTGTGAATTATCTTAGAGAGTCGATAGTATAATTCAACAATCAGTTGAATCACGTTCATTTCTCACTTCGATGCATCATCTTCAAGATACACGCTTAGTATATCTGTAAAGAATACCAGAAAAAAATGAATTTCCTGTAATAGAATTCTTAAAATTTCAATGATTGTCTTTTTTTTTTAAAAAAACAAGACGATAAATTTGATGTGATGATAAATCAGCAAGTTCTAGATGTGACTTATTGGATAAAAGAGAGACAAGACACTCCCAAAGTCAATTAATATCCTGTTTTCAATGCGATTCTCCAAGAACAATTTGCTCTTTTGCACTTGAAACTTTAACCTGCCAGAGCTCGAAGATATTGTCAGAATTTGTTTTATGCGGGGTACCAATTTGGAAAGTGCAAATTGAGAGCTCATGCATTGAGATGCTTCTTAGTTGTCGAGAAACAATATGAGATTGCTGGATGGGGGTAGCTGCATGGGTTTCTTTTGAAATAGCTTGCAAAGTATTTCATTGAAATTTAGGAATTCCAACGAGGATATTAGTATGCTAAACTATTGCTTGCTAGTATAAATAAGAACAGTACAAAGGAGGTTCATGAGCATACCCTAGATGAAGTCACAGCTTTCATCACATCTTTAGAGAAAATACCTTAATTCTAATTTGCTGGAGATCAGTCAGTGCAACCTCCTTATATTCCGATTCCATAAGTATAAAAAAAACAAAGAAAATATTTTTATTTTTTGGCTCAAAACAAATGAAAAAATCTTGAATTCAATAAAAGGAGGAATTAGTATTGTTTTCTTTATTCTCTTATTGAATATAATTTATGGAATTGAATTAAGATCCAAGGATTAAGCGTTGATGTGGTGACGCAAGATGAGATCATTTTTAGTGGAGACAGATCAAAATAACCAGCACTTCCTAGCTTGAATCAAGAAATAATTAGAGAAATCGAACAATAAGAGAGATAAAGTCTTTCAAAGCATTGGGGCGAAATGGGATTGTAATTATTAAGCACTTCCGTTAACAAGAGTGACCTAAGCAGAGCTGAATTAGAAAGGGAAGGCTGTTTCCTTAGAAGTTTATCTGCTCGATGCACAGAAGACAAACTAGCTGCTTTTGACACCAAAAATAAACCAGAAGCAATGTTTAGAGTCTGCTACGCTGAGGAGCTTATCTTAGTTAAATTTGAGTTGTCAAATCCACTGAAGAAGAAGCTGCGAGTAGAAGATTTTGGTCTTTTATATGAATTCATCCCTGAAGGAGAAGAAAATATCTAAAAATCCGGACTCCCTGAGGATAAATCTTCTTTGTAATCTTCCTCTTCATCGCCACTAGGAACTGATTCGGAATACATCAAATAACAGAAAAACACTTTTGAAATTGGTGAGCAAAAAGGTTTACAAGTTGCTGTGAAGATGATCCCCATGAAAAAAGGTCTTTTACTCTTGAAAGGTGTCTAATGGAAGCTGTTCCATATCCCAATTGTGTATAATTTCGAATTCCGAGGGAAAATTCAAAAGGATGGAATTACAAGAATGAATAATTTCTCTCATCGTCTTTAAATATTCCCACAACCTGGAAGACTCTCTATTAAAGCGCTGAACTTTGAAAACACTATCTACTTTGGAGAAATAAGCACTCTGCACCTTGAATTACTCAATGAAGGTGCCACACCGATTAATCAACTGAGAATTATCTTCTCAGAGCCGTATACCTATGGAAAATAAGACATCGATATTTCAAACCTTACAATTCTACCAGGTGAAATGCATGTGCATAAAATACCTATCAGATCCAGTGATAGTAAGCTATGCCAAATTAGGATATTAATTCAATACAAAACTGTTGGATCACCTTTTTTCAGATATGCAAGATTCCTTCAGACTATCCCAGTAAAAATTTTTTAGATTTTGCAGTTAAATATGAAAATCTAACATCAATTTTTGTTTCTAAAAAATTCATAATAGGTGAGTCCTTCCTTTGTTCTTTCATGGAACACTATGACTCTTTTCGATGCGAACATCATCTAGCTTATGGTAGATGATTAGATTCACAACAATTTCTCCAGACGCAAGGAAGCTTCATTGAGTGCTTCAAATGTTTAAAAGAGCTCTTCTGTGAATCTGCTTGACCTTGATACCATCAGCGAGAGTAATATGAACTAATCAAGCAGCACATAAGGAGATTTATTGGCATCAGAAGGATACAATCTTAATAACAGTAGTAGTATTCTCCCTCACAAATTAAGAGTCCATTAATTGATATTGATAGATAAAAATTGGAGATTTGGGAAACTTCCTTACAAAGTTGCAAGTGCAGAATAAGCTTATTTCTGGAATATTGCCTTGGATCGACCTTCTTCGGATGTAGATCCAAGTCAAGCTGGTCCATCGAGGAGTTTATCGATGAGATAACATTCAAAGTCAATGCAGTAATAGCACTAAGCGAACGATTTAATTGACTTACTGCTTGATGGAGAAGATGTACCTGAAAACAATCAACAGGAATTACAGCAATAATCTCAGTAGAATCAACAGCAATCAGCTTAAGCTGCATAACAGCAATAGAATTAATCAAAGAAAGATAATACTGACGACGATGACTTGATTTCTGTTGAAGAAAGTGATATGCACTTTTTAGATCTCGAAAGGAACATCATTTCGAGCACATTTGCAAATGGCTCTAATCAAGGCGAATTCGGTTGGGATTTCGAAACAATCAAGAATTTCATTAATTTCGATAGATAACTGCTATTCGATAGGTTTTGGGATAAAGACTCAGATTTTAATCATCCTGATTTAGTATCTCTTACTGCAGCCTGGTCTTATGTAACTCCAGGTAACTCATCAGCATTTCTCGGGATAATATTCTCAGTATGATTTTCCAGAATCTTCTGCAAAAAAATCAGAAATATTGTTTAGTTTTTAACATTTTTTATAAATTTCTTCTTTTGTCTTTTAAATAATTCAGAAAAAACTTACTACGGACTGCATGGGCTACCGAAGATAAGAATCAATTCTCTTGCTTTAATGAATTCTGTGAGAAAGCTTAATCCATCTTAAGTTTGCCCGCTTGCTGTTGATCTTGACTATCCACAACAAATCTCTCACAATTTCGACAAGGATCCGTAAAACAAACAATATAAAAATATCTTAACTAATAAGAAATTGGGTTTTTCTTTTTTTTTTCATCAGTGTGTGCTAAGTCGATATCGTAGTGAGAATCAAAAATCTTTATTGGGAAGATTCTATATCGTTCTTTTTCTAATGTCTGTCAGGAGATGAACCACTTCCTTTGCAACCTCAACCAGGGTAAATATATTTGTCAAGAAACAAAATAAACTGTATATTTAAAAAATCCACTTTTTCTGACAAGTCTCTTATCTGAGAAATCACATTTTATTTTCTTATTGAAACCTCAAAAATAGATACCCTGTTGAAGAATGTTCCCCTCAATTCATATGGGAAGGTGAAACTGAGAAAGTCATATCCAACCTTGCTTATTAGGTAAATAGAAAAGTTTGATAATGTTTACATTTGAAGAATATTTGTTAATAAGATTGTATCATTTCAGTATCTAACAAATTGGTATTTTTCAGAGCGAAACAAGAGTGAATTTGAGAGCAAGCTTCACAAGAGAAGGATTCTTTAGCTTAAACAAAGTTAAATGCACTTTCTACAGAAACGAAGAAACCAAATAACTTGTGGAGCCGATGACGCAAAGAGGTTAATCTTCTTCTAGAAAAATACAAGAAAAGAGCTATTTCCCTCTAGAGAAAGAACAATTCTACATTAACATACTGAATAATAGCAACAAATGAGCAAACATGTTTTCAGTGATACTTGGAGTATTTTTACAATCATCTGTAAACAAAAAATACATAAAATAGCTCATTTTTTAGTGTTGTTACTGGTTCAAATAATCAAAAATCTTTGAGATTAATAGTTTGAATTGAAAGAAGCAAAATTCATATCCTCCTTAAATCCAATATTTTTTGTCATTATTGGTATGAAGAATTAGCAAATCAGAAAAAGGGATTTGAATTTTAAGCATTCATTCTAGCTTCAAGCTAAAACAAATAAATTAGTTATTTGGAAATATTCCCTTTTTTTTGACTTAACTTTAGATGACGAGTCAAGAAGATTATGGAGAAACTCCAATTTGAAATAGAGAAAAAATACCAAATAGATTAATTAAAAATCACCAGAAATTTAAATAAACGCATGCCCCTTCTTACAAAAAATATTCGAATCAAATATATCTAATGAAACCCTTAGATAAAAATTAATAATCGGGAGTAAAGAGTGGCAATTAAACCTTGGGAGGATATTGAACTGGATGTGATTAGCTGGCTACTTCGATTGAAAATCAAATTGAAAAATGGGATGCCATAGATTAAAGATTAAGGTTTTTGTATTTTTTGAGGGGGTAGAGGGGGTACTTTTTGTTTCTTACTTGTTTTCAAATCAAAGAAAATACCAATTTAAAGTTTTTTGTTTGAGATTTTTTGGCATTATTTTTAAAACCCTAAAACAAATACTAAAATTAAAAAAAACATACTTACTTTCTTATGGGCACTTGTGTCGCCAAAGACTTTAAGGCACCCATAGTCTCCAATAATACTACTAATCAAGAGAAACAAGATCTAGAACATAACTAGAATGGATCAACTCTTCTTGATGGAAAAGATTAACTTTCTGAGGTGAAAGATTCAATCGAAATAAAGAGGAGAAGTCGATCAACTCGACCTTCAACTTAAGTCTTAGTCAGACAAAAATGTGTGAATAACATTGATCATTAAACGTCATCCAACACTAATAACATTACTAATAATACAAATGCCAATAACAGTGAATAGATCATCACTTCTTAAAACACTATTCGCAACAATACACGAGGGCTTTCTGTTGAATCCAGCAGGCGTCGGTCACCTTCAGGCGTAAGCAACAACAACAGCCACAGCTTAGCTAGTATTTCACCTACATTTAGTTCACCAAAAATTATCTCAAACTAAAACTCCTCCGACAGCACATTACCTAGCCTAATTCTCACATCACCTTCCTGCAACAATAATAATGTAAATTGTGTTAAAATGCACGTCAACAACTTAATATCTGGATCATCTCCAGCAGGAAATACAAACCGCAGAAGCATAATAATTGCTAGATAAAATTCCTAATAACCAAGTTAAGTCTTCAGAAGAAGCTCAGCAAGCAAGAAAACTTCCTAAACTGTCATCGATCAAAGTAATCGATTCTAAAATGAACATTCCTAGCTACTATTCAGGAATCACAGCTAGCTGTTTTCCTAGCAAGCATCTCCAGCTGGAACAAACTATCTATCTCTGTCAAACTCCCCACCTCCTACTAACCCCCTTCTTTCTAATTGTAAAAATACCCAAAAGTTAAATATGGCTACAACAACGACAACAGACACTTCCTCTTAATCCTCCTCAAATACTTCTCTTGAAGACCTATTAACAATGCTAAATAAACAAAAAGTCTCTGAAGAGGAAATCATGTCTCTTTGTGATTCTTTCCTTGAGAATAAACTCAAAATTTTCGGAGAAACATCACAAGAATTCTCTGAAGCTGTCAAGAATCTAGCACTTTCTCTCTTCAAACTGTAGCTGTCTCATCTAGGAAAGCGCTATCTTGATAAGTTAATCCTCCATCGGAAATAATACTCACAATAAGCCATACTAAAAAATCTAGAAGACTATTAACGAAAAAGAGTCTGATCTGAAGGTGTCTCTGAGCTGGATAACCAATGAATTGAGGGATAGATAAACACTAGCTAAATAAATCCAATAAAAAATAATAATCTATCCTGCGTTGACTTTTACTATTTTTGAATTTTCCTCAGATAACTTTTGTAATATTTCATGCCCCCACACACACACATTCTAAGCAACCTAGATTTCTTGCGATCCCACCCGTACATCTAAGAGTAATTTTATTCACTAACACAACCCGAACAGAATCTATATCACTAAAAAGCTAATAATAATAATAATCTTTCTCTCTCTCTTTTCTCTCTCAAAATAATTTAAATTTCTTCTTGCCAATGACAACTAAACTCCACTAAAAATATCTACACTTACAATAATCGATTATTCAGATCAGAATAATATTGAATTACTTCCAAATCAATCCGCTCATTTCCCTTACTCTCTGAGGATATTTTCTATTCTCAAGATTGCTTCGATTCATTTATGTTTTATTTATCTTCCCATTCATTACACCTAGAATAACTTTTTCGCTTTTCAGTTTTTTCTTACTTGCTGCAAGATATTTAGCTTATTTCACATGAAATGCCCATTTTTGGTGTAAATAAAAGAAACAAAAAAAATAAAATATCCATTCGTTCTACTTTAATTTATAGAACATAGGTAATTATTAGTTAATTTATATCCATACATCTTGTGACTTGTTAACCAACCATAATTATCAAAAATAAGCGTTTTCAATAATCTAGACAATTGACAACCATAAAATAAAAAAGGATTATCTTAATAATCACTTTTTTGTTACTGGAGAATCAAGCATGTCTATGTTCTAAGAAAGAGTGCTATTTCACTTATTACAAAAATAACTATCACAAAACACGACTTGAATCTAATTTTATTCGTAAAAAATCTAATATTTGCATGAATTTTTTTATTATTACCACAATCTAAAAATGAATCCTTGCGTTTAGAAAAATGATGAAGATAATTCTGAATAGGATTCTCATATCCTATACACCATTTAATAAGGAAAATGAAATTAGGAAACTTTGAGTGATCGAATCTGCTATCAGGCAAAATCATGAAAATAAAACCAAAAATACATTTTTTCATTAAAATAATCTACTTGGTATTCCATCTTCTTTTGCCTAATAGAACTAAGTCCACGGAGTTATTCCTTTAATTTACACCACAAACATATAAATTATTAACAAAAACACCTGATTAAATTCATTATTGTTATTAAGAAATATTCCATTTATTTCCTCCTCAAGATAAGCTTAACTATTTAGAAAATAAAAGCAAGAAAGATCAATTTTTCATGCTAAAAGTTCCATCTTCAAAGTGAAATTCCAGTTTATTGTCAATTTAAAATATTTCTAAGTATTCTTTTTTTTTAGAAAATAACCCAGTGAATATTTGTGAGCACATTCACTGCTTATCAAATCAAAATTTCAAATGAAAAATATTATTTTAAGATCAAAGCTCCATTTTAGCCTCTCAAAAAATGACTAACAAAGTAATTTTGGCAAAAATTGACAACAGAAAAACTGAAAAATAATTCCAAATTATCTTGAAAAATTATTTGATTTTTAGAATCAACAAAGTGAAGATAGAATGTTATACAATTGTAAGTAATAGATTAATAGAATCTTTTAGACCATACTCCAAGCTAGAGTGCTCTTTGTTATTACATCTTTGCATGGTTTTGCGCTAGAAATAAGAGTTTTTAAGAGATTTCTGATCATCTCTAATCCTTGCCATTTCAAAATAAATATGCCTCTTAAGCTCTTAATTTCATTTTTATCTCAACTCCATAGCAGTTTCTAAGATTATTTTTTTGTTCTTATTCTAATAGGATAACTCAGCTTGACTTTTTTCAAAAAACCCTTTTAATTTCTCTATTTCACTCTTGGAATTCATATTTATTTTAGATTCTTTCCTATTTTTTAAACTGATTACGCTAATGTAGTTTCTTTATCTTGTAAGATATTCAATTTGGTGTTTTATTCCTTGAGTTCATCACCTACAAGTGTATGCTTTTGACGTAATCTTACAGCCTTTTCAATATAATTTAATTAGTAATGTCGCAAAAGGCATTTTTACTAAAAACAATAATAAAATATCTTTACCTGAGCATTACATTCTTGAATAATTTTATCCATCTCAGACATCCCTGGAGAAGGTTCTTATCCACTCAATGATTTCATTGAATTTTTATTTAAGCCTTGATCTGTAGAACTATTCGAAGATTTGAGATCTTTTTAATTCTCAGAAGATGATGAGGAATCTGTTTTATTTCCCTTTGGCGAAGTAAAAATATTGAGAAATGCTCCCCAAATTGATTTCATTCCTCTTGTGATATAAATCTAGTTGTCTGCCGATTGTTATGCTCTATCAATATTCCTTGTCGCCCTTTGAATAGTTTCTAAAGTGAAATGCAACAACAAAATAAGCATTATTATTCAGTCATTGCAGAAATATATTTTTATTTTTTATATTTCTAAAACGATTATCTTGTTATCTTTTGCGTACCGTCTTGCTAAGCAAGATTTGCTGCTATTTAATCAGATGACTCATGAGCATTTTAGAGTTCTTGTAAGCTTTGTTTCAGTTGGTTAGTCATAGCTTTTTCATTTTCAGATAATTTTTTTGAAGTGTCTTTGTCCATAATATTGTTGAGGGAAAGCTCTTGATAATTGAATTTAATTGATAATTTTGTTAGTGTTTTTGTTTGAACAATGGGAGATGTAGGAAATCTGATATTAAATCTGATAAATGAAATATTAAAATTAATCCTTTCTGCTCTCTATCTATTTCTATCATTTGAAGTTGCCTCTATGACAATGGCTGCATTTTCCTTTTATTTTTAGATAATGAATTCATATTTTTCTGAAAATACAATGAAATTTCATTTCTAAAACATTCAACCTCATTTAGCACTCAGAGTATTTTAAACCTAAGTGTGCTCGCCCCTTAAAATGTAAATAATTTAGTTTTTGTTTTGTTTTCATTCAAAATAAGCAAACAAAAACTAAAGAAAAAAAGAACCAGTGATAATAAATCAATCTCATTATGCTATCTATCTATCTTTGTGGTTTTTATTTGTGTGATTATTGAAGGAAAATAATGAGTAGGATTGTAAAAGGAATGATATTTTATTGGGAGAACTGAGTGGCTAGAATAAGCAAAAAAAGTTACGGTAACTACTTTATTATTCTTAAAAATAATAATTTATTAGCATTATTACTGTGTTATATGTGTGAATGAATGTAAAGCAGATTGAAGATTTAAAAAAAAATGAATAAAAATGGCAATTATTAAAACTGAATACTCAAAATAATTATTTCATAAAAATCAAAAGAAAAAATCAAGTAACTCTGGGTTGTTTGCTTGCTTGTTTCATTTCAAGAGTCGCAGAGGTACAATACAAATAAAAATTACTTTTGACGAAGTTGTCAGAAATTTATTTCAAGATATTTTTGATTATCTCTTCGACTTCAAGGAAACCAAAATAATTCTTGAAATAACTTTCTTTTGAAGAAACTGATCACTTCCTAATCCAAAAAGAGAAGCTTAATTGAAAAGTTTCAGAGGATAAACAAAATAGAGTGCATGACAATAAGAGTTTCTTTAAAAAGAATAAGGGAACAAACGCAAAAAGGAAATCAGAATAGTTTTAAGATTGATGCTTCAAGCAATTTTGTTTTGATTGGAAAGAAGAAGAAAAAATATTTCCTTGCGATATTATTACCTTGATATTTATTAAGAAAAATAAAAAACAAGAGGAATAATTTAATTAGAACAAGGAAACGTAGTGGCTGATTAAATTTATTGTAAGGATCCTAATGAATAGGAGGGAAATAAGAAGGGATTGATAGGGAGCGGAGGAAAAATTCCGCGAAGATTATTTTTTATTAAAAATAAAAAAGAAACCAAGAGCTGACCATTGAATAAAAAGGAAAGAAAGCAGAATTGATTTAAACTCACTGAAAGCGAGGGAGAAATCATTCAAAGATTAATAGCCAGCAAGACTAAAGCTTCAGAAAGGGTTTATTGACTTTATTTTTTTAAATCAATCGAGTTACAATATTCAGGAGGGAGAGGATTTGTTGTTTCTATGCAAATCATGGAGGAAGAGGGACCTTGGTAGGTCAATGGAAAATCTGTGAATTCATCTTGTTTGGGAGATCCTTTGTTTAGTCTTTGGAAAAACAGTGGAGTTAGGGAATTCTATGCTGGTTCTGCGTCATTTAGTGCAAGCGATTCTCGTCCTTATCCTGATGGAAACTATTTATGTTCTTCATCTGGTGAGAATGATTCTTGCTGCTACGGAGGAGAAAGTGATACGAGATTCATTCCATCTCGAAAAGATTCAAAGTACAGTGTAATGTTGACTTCAGCGCATGATGTGAAGCAATCGAAGACAACGAAGGGTCAGTTTATCTAGAATGAAAATGACTGTAGCATTGCGTCGCTTTACAAGCGTCATGTCCTAGAGTTAAATGGTTTAGAAGAGAAAAAACTTCGATTTTCGTAGAATAATTGTAGTAACTATTAGAATAAGCGAGGTGGAAATAACAGCAATATCATGACACATCACAAGAAAGTTGCAAACGAGATTTGCAGACCTGGAGATTTGAGAGGAAATGGATCTGGAAGTGGCATCGAGAAGCTTGTTAAGAATTTGAGGAGCTCTGCAGCCTTAGGAGGTGGCTTTGGAGGGCAGCTAAGTGAAGATCAATCTGAAGGAGTTCTTGCTAAATCATCTGAAGGTTGCAGAGGGAGCAGCTCTAGTGGCAAGAAATTAATTTCTTATACACAATATAAAGTTCTAGATGCACCTGGGTTGATAGACGATTTCTACTTGAATCTACTTGATTGGAGCACACGGAATCTCATTGCAGTAGGACTAGCCAGCTAGGTCTATGTCTGGAATGGAAAAAACAATAGTGTCTAAAAAGTCTGCGATATGACTGATTAAATTTAATAATCTCCACAATAGTAAATTCCTGATGAGCCAAATAAAGTTCAAGCTGTTTAATGGAGTCCTTCAGGAAATCTCTTAGGAATAGGCGATTGTCGAGGAATTGTACAAGTTTTCGATGCAACTACATTGAAAGCCATACAATAATTGACTCTTCACAGTGATAGAATCGGTAGTTTAGCTTGGAGAGACGATTTCACATTAGCTAGTGGTTCTCGAGATAAATCTATTCATGTGACAGACATCCGTACGAACAACAATCTCCCCTCAAGGACGATTCACAGATATACAGGCCACAAGTAGGAAGTTTGTGGGTTAAAATGGTCATTCGATGGATAGTCTCTAGCAAGTGGTGGCAACGACAATAAACTGTTTGTCTGGTCACTCAGGAGCTCAACGCATGTGAGTAAGTTTGGAGAGCACAAAGCTGGAGTGAAAGCACTAGCATGGAGCCCTCATTAGCATGGATTGTTAGTCTCAGGAGGAGGCACTGCAGATAGGACAATACGATTTTGGAATACATCTCTGAGTAAATAAGTAGACATGATAGAATCCAATTCATAAGTGTGCAATCTCGTTTTCTCGAAGAATGAAAATTAATTTGTCTCTACCCATGGGTTCTAAGACAACGACATCATCGTCTGGAAGTATCCGTCGCTTTAAAAGAGTGCTAGACTGACTGGGCATTCTTGCAGAGTACTTTAACTAGGATTGTCACCTTGCAGCACAAAGATCGTTACAGGCGCAGGTGATGAAACGTTAAGATTTTGGGATGTCTTTGCGCCCACAGCTAACTCACCTTCGAATTAACATTCCTCATTGCTCGATAACAAATTCGATTTGAGATGAGTATCAGAGGATTGAAATGTCATCTAATTTTCTTCCTATTTTTTTATCCTAAACAGCTAACCAGCTAACTAAGCCTATTTATCTATTTTATTCAAAATTTTCAACTCTCTGGAACACACGCAAGCAGATGATGTTTCCTCACAATACGCTATTTCAACTACGCAAGGACACTAGGTAAACATATTAACTACTCTCAGTTTATTTTATTTAAATATATTGCAATTTTCCTGCTTTTTTCACTTATCCTTCAAGGTGCTCACCCATTCATTAATTGCTAGCCAACTAAACAGGATTAGAAAAAAGACAGAGCTGTCTAAATGAAATCAAACAAACATACAAGAAGAGACATATTGAGAAAACAACAGACTCAAAATTTCTAATAAAACTAACATCTTCAAAATAGGATAATAAATAAGCGAACACGAATAACCTTTAATATAATTCGCAGTCTAAGCCATTCTCTCCATCTTCTCATTCTTTTCATACATTTTTTAGACGAGTTCCTATTTTATTTCTTATTGCAATTCTTAAATCTAAAAATATCTTTACACTTTTTACAACTACTTTTTTAATACAAAACTAAATTATTTTTTTTAAATGTCCTCAAGACAAGTTAAATTCATTGATATTCTTTCAGTTTAAAGATGGAATAGCTTAATTTTCCTTGTTTTTGAAAGAAAAAAAAGAAAATTTTTATACAGAAATCCTTTTATTCCTACAAGCTATTATTTGTTTTGTTATTTGACTGCATCTTTGTAGTAGAAATAATCATATTTAAAAAGACAAATTCTTTTTTGATAAAACTCTTGAAAAGATGCATAGAAGATTAATAACAAATATGAATGAAGAATTTCGCATTTACTGGGCATATTTTCTGTGAATTATTATCTTCACTAAATAAACATTTTTATGCTTTTCTTTTCTAATGAAGTCAAATAAAAGTTTCGCAAATTAAGAGACAAGAGTTAACTGAAATAACAGACACAAAAAAAAGTATTAACATATTTGAAGACAGTGAGAAATAGGATGAAGATATTAATGAAATAAGAAAAGTCTTTGGTTTAGGATGTTAAAATAGAGTGAATGAGATTTTGATGTTATTATGGTAAAGTAGTAAAATTATTATTGTTCCGTTCGATGGATTATTATCAATGTGTCTTCAAATCCAGTTTGTTAATCCAAGTGGGTTGAGCATCATGAGCTATTATTGTAATAATAGCTGTGCAAGAGGATTTACCTATTCTTATGATTAGTTAGATTAAGGAAATACAACATTCTATAATAGGAGCAATTACTGCAGAGTATTCTATAACTGCTATTGCTGTTATAATTGTTATTATGCCTAGAGTTATTTTTGGAGTTATTCCATAATAGCTGGAGAAAGAGCTGGGATTTGCTTTTCTTACTCAGAAGGTTATTATTGAATGAGGGCATTCTATTTTGGTGGTTGAACGAGGACAACATTCTTGCTGATTTTAGCAAATGGTGATAACTTTTGTATTTCTTCGTGGTGATTCTCCTCGGAAGATTCCTCGGAATCTTTCATTTCGGAGAGATTACTAGCAGTAGACATAAACGACTGTTTAATTTGATTTTTAGGTGGGAGAGCCTTATCCTGAGAGTTCTACGCTAGAGAAACGAGATCTCCAGAAGATCCAGAAGCTCTAAGTTTCTTCCTGTGCATGGTGAGGATCGTTTTAGCCGAGGAGTAATTGACGTTAAGCTCCTCAGCAGCTTTCTTGATGGACTTCCCTTCATTGAGTATTTTGTACAGGAATCGAGATCTGAGAGACTCTGTGATTTTATTGTATTTTCTCTAAGCGTGAGGAGCTTTGCGAAGGACTTCCATGTCAACTTCTCTGAGGATGTCTTCGATGACTTTCATTTTTTTTGTAGATATTGATTCCGAGAGTAAAAAAAGTTCTTTTTTTGAATTTTTGTATGTAAATCTTGATTTTGATATTGTTTTTTGTCAGATTGATTGTGATTGTTTGAGATTAAAATTATTATGATCGGAGTGGGGAGGAGAGATTGAGTTTCTTTTTCAAGAATCGGCAGACTCAAAAATGCAAAGATGTGCTTTGTCTGTCAGGCAGAATGTGACGCTAATTAATACTGCTATCTTTCTTGCGTCTATCCCCCCAGTCTCAATACTGCGCCACCCCTCACCGTAATATTGCAGACTGAATATTAATTCGTCATTCCTCTCTTGATTTGCCCAGAAAGACAACCCCAATTCTAGCCTTGGTTTTTTAAACTTTCAATTTCCTTACATTTTAATATTTTATAGTTTTCATCTCCACTAAATCAAAGGACTACAAGCATTAAAGCCATGCCAAAATTAAAATAATTATCAGACTAACTAAAAGAAGTTATTCCCTTCATTTGTGGGGAGTTTTCAGCTATTTTTTCAGGTCATTGATTCTTTGTTTTTACTATGCTTTTAATTTCAGAAACTATCTGTTGGCCTTGTGTTAGTGGATTAAAACCTTTCTAAACACACAAAATAATCACATTTGTAGAAGATCTCCCTCCTTCAGGATATGAAAAACTTACCTGTATATTTTTCCCTCCAATTATTTGTTCGATTTCCTCCACTCAAATTGCTAAATCGAACCTTAATGCGTAATAAAAACTCTCTATCCTGTCAGGAACAAGTAATAATCTAATAATGCATATCACAAATTATCCAATAGCTTAATCTGCCAAGCCATTTTAAACTCTTGCCTTTTTTTAAAAAAAATACATCTTGTTAACTGAAGAATAATAAATTTTAGTTTTTTTTAATGTTCTCTGCTCTGAAAATCAATAAAATGACAGATTGTGAGAATAAGCAAGAATATTATGATTCTTGATAACTCAGATCAAACAAGAGAGAATGAAGAGATTGATGGGGATGCATAAAAAAGGTTAATATCTAAGACTTTCAATTCTCCAAGAAAGTGTCTTTTTTCTAGTAATTCAAAATCTCAAAAAATAATCATTACCCAATACAGAAATTTTGTGGCTGGCTTTACATCACTATTTAAACTAAATCCAAACATGAATACAAACCTACCCTGATTGCTCGCTAAAAAATCTAATATAAAACAGTTTTGAAATGAAAAAACTGCTATGCTAAATCAAGGAAGAGAGCGGCGAGATCAAAAGTTAACTTTTTAAAGTGAATTCCAAGTGGGGAGAGTTAGGTGAATTCAAACGGTTGTTAAAAATTACGTGTGAATTAGTCTCAAAAGGATAGGAAGTGTGTCATTGGGAGAAGTAGGTTTGTTAGTTAGTAAGACTTTGAGCTGGTCGGGGAGGCTCACTGTGTGTATTTCATTTCAGTTTTATAATCCCTGCGGGAAGGGAAAGAGATCAGAATAGTTATATCCTTGCTTAATTGAGGCGTATTAATTCTACCAAGCGTAATCGCAGCAGACGCAAACATTCAATGAAAAGCTCTCTTTGTGTATTTATGCCTCGTGAAATTATTAAATATAAAATGAAGTTGTTTGAAAATTCTATTTAGACATGAAACCTCTTGTATTTCACTTGAAGAAGATTGAGGTTTTGCATTTTTAGAATTAACTTCTCAACAATAAAAAAAAAGCAAAAAAAGCTATTTAAAACAAATAATCTGACCTCAGCCAATCATATTTCAAATGTGACGTCAATCTCCTTCTTATTAGTAATAATTCAAGAACTCCGCAGATAATACAAACAACGATCAACAGCTCATCTCCTTATTTTTCTTATCTACCTGAAATATGCAAATATTTAAATAATATTGTTTTATGAATATTAATTGACTTAATCTACAGCTTATTCTTTTTAGTTAACTAATTCTCTTGAAAATGATGTCAATAAGATATTTTCCTAAAATCTTCATTATTATTTTGAGTGTGCTTATCATTTTTAAGTTGCTATGTTTGGTTTCTCTTTTGGTGACCATTAATGCTGTTCAGTTGCTTTGAATTTTGCTATTTTTACAATAAGCAACATTTTCTATTGGTTTAACCCCCCCCCAAAAAAACCTCAAACGATTTGTGCAATGTGAAGGTAAATCAGATGGATTGTTCCTTTTCTTTTATGCATTAAAGAGTGAAAAATGAAGAAACTAGTCAACCCCAAAAAGCTTTGTTTGAAAATATGAAAATACTATTAAAAACTGTAACCTGTGCATGTATTTATTTATTCATTGCTTTTTAGATATTTCCTTGGAAAAGTTATAAAATTAATTAAAAAAAGATTCTTTTTTCAATTCAATGATAATAATAATGTTTTGCACTTTTTTCCCGCCACCTTCATTCTGCAAAATCCCATGATCTCAAGCATTTAGCTAGAAAAATGTAGGTACATTTTGCTTTTTTTCGTCAGGAGAGGATACAGATAAGATCAGTGAATTAGAAAAAATACTTATAAAAGGGGGTTGGATATTTGTAATAGGTAGTGGAAAAATTTTAATTACTTGTTTATTTCGTCATTTTTCTCTTTTTTCTCAAGAATATTTATGCTTGAAAATAATATAATAGACAATGCTTCTAATAGCAAGTCCTTGTATCTATTAATTACATTCTCTCACAATAAAACAGGGCATTATGCATATGTTTTTTTTCTTCTTCTAATATCTGGTTAATTCCTAATTCTGTTATTTCCAATTTTGAGAGAAAATAATATCTGTTTACGATATTTGAATTAACACTTCTAGTATTAGGGAGAGTTTTGCTCTTTTGTATTGAAAGTCTCAATCGGTTCTCACTTCATCGACGTGTTCATTGTTTTTCATATTGCATCATCTAAAATCTCAAGAATAAAACTTTGTTTTGTTAGCTCTTCGATTCTAAGTAAAAATAGCAAAATATGTTTTTCTTATATTTAATGGAGATCATGATATTAGATGTTCACTAAGAGCAAAAGAGAGAAATATGTGAATATCATTTCAAATATCCTCCAAGGATTTAAAACTTAAACGAAGAAAAAATTGTTTCATTGCTTGATTGGAAATGAAATATGACACAATTTAATGAGTGAAAATTTTCTGAGAAAAAAGCAACAACAACGGATTAGGAAAGGAAAGAGCAAGAAATTGATTAACATTTCAAACAGTAGCTACATGGTAGAATAACATGATTTTTTAATTCATCTAGAAGGTTATATAAGAAACCAAGCGAATTGTGTCATCTAAAGCAAGAAAAGAGATATTTGGCGCATTTATCTGCGATCACTTGTAATTATTAGCTCATTTGGTGAATCGTTAATAATCTTATTACCCCAGAGTATCTGATTTTGCATCAGATTACAATATTAGACCTCAGAAAATAACCTTTTTTATAAACGAGAAGGAATCGAATAGAATCTAGATTTATTTTTTTTCTTTCTTAGAATACTAAAATTATTATTTTTTAAAAGTAAAAATGCAAGGAAATTACAATTTAAGTTTGTTGAAAATGCTTAAAAGATTTGTTAAGGTTGATTAAGGCATTAGTGGAGAGAATAGTTGGAGTATTACTATTTAGCTTGTTAATTTTATAAAAAAATAATATTACGCAATAACACTGCAACCCTTATCCTGGCCGGCGTCCATGGTGAAAATCGCTTGAATCAATATTTCTTTTATGATTTCCATCGAATTGCTTATTCCTATTTCATTTATTCTTTTTGATTTTAAGTACATCTAGAATTTGAAAATACCCTGATTCAAATCCCTTTTGATAGATAAATCCTCAAGAGCATGTAAAGTGTATGCTTAAGGAAAAATTAGATGAATCAGCAACTAAGTAAGATCCGAAAGAAAAATGAGTGAGCTCTAAATCTGGGAGAAGTTTCAGGGGGATATTCCTGTGAAACCTATGGACTTATGAGTTAATTTTTATTTAGATTTTCACTGGAAAGATTAAAGCGAATATCTTACAGAAAAAATAAAAAATTTAGCTTTGGAAAGCACTCACAGATTATTTCAATAGATGATCAAAAAATAGATGAGATTGCATCATTTCATTGATAAGACATGAGATTGTTTTATTTTAATTGGAAAGAGAAATTCTGATAAAAATTATGTGAAATTCAAGTTTTGACCAGAAAGAGCAAACAATCTTAGTTGATTAGAAAGTCATATCACTTGAGAAAGAAAAAAAAAACATACAAGAAGTACTCGTAGATTCGTAGATGGAATGAATAAAGAGCTGAATTATAATTCTATACTATACCAAAACAAGGACTTTTAAGAGTTGATTAAACAATGCTCACTTCTAACTCCTCTTATTATTTACGAAGAAAAAATCAAATGGAAGGAATAATAAGGAAAGATCTAAACAATACAACAGTTTGTAAAAGAACAATAGAACATGAAAACAAGTGCATCTTCTTGTAATAATAAAAACCCGAAGAAATTATGTCTTATTTAATTCTGTTAAAGACTAATATTTTTATTCTTGCTTGCGATTTAAATGAGATAACTTAAGAAAGATTTATTTATTGGGAATTAATAAGGGAAGAGAATTATTATAATTTGTACCCTTCAGGGAGGGATTGTTTTACAAGATTATCAATGAATTATTGATCATTTATTCGAATCAGGGATAATAAATAAACATGTAAAATAACTCTGTACATTCTTCAATCAAGAAAATCAAAATTAAGAAGAAGAATTAATATACAAAATTGGAGGGGGCTAGAAACCTAAGGGTCAAGCGCAAGGGGAAGAAATATCAAAATCACAAATAAATAATTCCAAATAAAAAGAGAAACAAACTATCTAAAGAAAACTTATAGCAAAAATGGGACGTATGCACGGAACTCTCGCCAAGGCCGGTAAGGTAAGAAAACATCAACTACAAAATGCGATATTTTTAGGGAAGTTGAATTTCAAGGGAAAGAGGAGTATAAGCTCAATGGATAGCCGCTCAAGAGAGGCGGAATTGAGTTAGAAAAAAAAATATTACAAATTTAGCAACAATAATCTATCCGCCGCTGAGGGGATCTCTAAGCAAATCGAGATAAAACAAGACAATAAACAAATAAAGAGAAGCTTCAGAACTTTGAGAAATAGATAATAAAGGATAGTTGCTTAAAAGAGAGTCTTCAATTTTGTGAAATGATCAAGGGAATGAGATAAAGAGAGGGGATATGCACAGAACTTGTATTTTAGAGAAAACAAGATCGAAAATACATTTTAATTATAAAATAAGCTAAACATGTTTGAACAATCTTCCAAGAATAATATTTCGATATTTCAAGCAATTATTAACAAACATTTTAAGATTCCGCAGAAAAGATTCCTTTTTTCTCACTTTTTCCAACTTTTTCTGTTTGAAAAAAATAAACTATTCCATCATTTTTTCATTTACAATAACTTCAATTTTTAATAATTAGGTCAGAAAATAAACCCCTAAGGTTGACAAGCTCGTTAAAACCAAGAAGACCCCTAAGGGCAGAGCTTACAAGAGAATCTAGTACTCTAGAAGATACGCTCCTCACATTCTCGCTATTGACCCCAAGAAGAGAAAGAGTCCCAATGCCAACGCTGGTAAGAAGGACGTCGTTGAGGCTCCTGCTGCTGCAGTTGCTGCTAAATGAGGAAAATCCAAATATGTTTTTGGTGTCAATTTGCTCTGACAAAAAAGTTGCAAAGAAGCACAATTTATATCTACAAATTTGTATTTTGTTGTGGCAGCTTTTCGTTGTGAGGCGCTTCTATTTAAAACTTCTAATCGATCCAACTATTGGTGTTTTTCTTATTGATCTTGATATTTTTGTTATTAGTTGGGAAAAAAGATGGACTTTTGAAAAATAATACATTTTCGTTGTATTTTCTTGTTAAAATGAATGAAATTTCAGATTTTGGGTTAAGATAATCAAGATTCTTTATCATTTGGAGACTCCTTAAGATAGAAATCCTATCATAACAAGGAAAAAAGATATGATATTTCCCTCAAAAAATGACATTATTTCACTGACAAACCATTTCGCATTCTCAATTTTAAACAAAAATGATTTTCAAAAAGATGCACAAAAATAAACAAAATTGAGAGTTCTCCTATTTATCTCCTTGTTTTTGTCTTTTTTGAGCTGATTACTTCTGTAAAACATCCCTTTTGAAATTTTAATTTCTCTCTCTCTCACCCTATCACTCTCTCCCGAAACAGAACTTACAAACAACACAATACTATTATTTAATATTATTTTTTTAGGAAATTTGCAATCCTCAATAATGAGCAATTCAGGTTATCCATAGCATGAGTTATTGAAGGAATAGCTCGATCCTGATGAGAATATTCATAAGAAGGATACGAGTGATGTTGAAATAGCATATTTTCAAGGAAATACATCAACAAAGCAATAAGATCTAGAAACACAACCTGTTCGAGAAGAAACCTTACGGATCATGAGAAACTTTGGAGAACCATATCCAAGACACTTTGGAAAATACTGCGTGTTTAGATTTAAATAGAATGAGCCACAAATTGCTATTGGGCCACATTGTAAGATCAACATAAACTAATGCATAATCCTTTCATTTTCACACAAGCTTTCCTTCTGTGTGACTACAGTTTGCTTTCATCGACTTTAGATTTCTTGTAGATTTTCAAATTTCTCTTCAAAAAAATATCTACTTTTTTTCATAACAGGGCCATTGTTCTTGCTGGCTTATTTTGGAATATGTTTCGGGTGCTACAAACTTCTTCAGCAGACATTCATCCATTTCACAATACTCTATCAAACAATTTCTCTCCTCTCAGTGATTACTCTTCTTTTATCATATTTGACCACTGCGCTTGCAAATCCAGGCATAGCTTCTGCTTAGTATTAAATCCTCAATGAACCTGAAATTATTGGATAGAAAAGGTGATATTTTATAAATAAATGAGCATTTGTTTGGATTATCTTCTCAATAAGATTAGTTTGAAGGTTTTTTTATTTTGTTGAAATCTATTCTTTTTCCTAGATATTGTAAGCCATGCTAGATTCTTCGACCAGCTGGAACGGAGCATTGCTATGATTGTGATGTATGCATCACAAAGTTAGATCATCATTGTCCATGGACGGGGAAATGCATAGGATCAGGAAATCTCAAGAGTTTTTATGGGTTCATAATATCAATGATGTTTTTCATGATATACTCTATACTTTTAGTCTTCAGTAAGATCTGAATCTTCGATGTAGAGGCTAAAAACATCTTGGAATTATCGAGAGATGAACGAATAGGGATAATTAAGTTCAATAGATACATTTTTTAAATCCCTTTCATAGTATTAGTTAAAAAAATCAAAAATAGGAAAATGCAAATACTAGAATACAATGGCTTGATTTGTATTTAAGAATGATCATATAAATTTGTATCGTTGTTGTAAACTGTTTATTAGAAGATATTCAAGAAATTTGGTATTTTTGTTTGCTTTTTGGTTTGAGAAAAGTTATTTTATGACTAAAATAAATTGAAAAAAGGTGAGGAGTTTCTGGATATCTTTAGAAAAAAAATAATATTAATAACTTTTCTTGATAATTCATTTTATTGTTCAAATCGCTACAAAGCATGATGTATATTTATAAATCAGAGACGTTTATCATGGGGAAATAAGTTGAGATGATATCTTTTTAGTTCTTATGCAGGTGAAACCTTTAAGTTCATACCCAGGTTAACAAATTTCGCATTTGTTTATGGCTGAGCATTAAGAACATTTTTATGAGCAAGGCTAGCAGTCCGTACCATTCCAGTATTAGCCTCTTCCGCAAACACAATTTGGTCCTGAAAAACCCTGAGAACAAATGCACTGTTAATTCATACAAAACCCTCCTTTATTGCAGTGATTTTCACATCCATATTGCTTGCTACAAAAATCACTGATGTTGGGACACTTCAATTACCCAGAATAGCCTTCAAGCTAGATAATCATCTTATCTTCATGGCAGTAAAAAGTATTAGTCCTTATAGTTATCTTAATCATCTGTTTTCCATTAATATCAATGATGCACTTTTACTTGTAACACTATATATACTGCAAAGACTCCAACGCCTAAGAAAATGTTTCATTTCCTGGTCGAAGATTACTTTAAAAAGCCATGGAATCCCAATCAAATATTGATCCTGCTTGTCTCATTTGTAAAGTAGAAGGCTCTGCATTATTCTAAGGCCTATTGCACTGTGTTTTCTTAAATGTGATCAAATACTAACAATTGTCATTCGTTAACGACTAACCGCTGATGTTATTATTCCCACATTTTCCGAATCCAGAATAGTAAAATCCCAAGGGAGCACTGATGTTAGTATTGTTATTGCCAATGCTGCAAAATTCTTCAGGAGGAGGAGACATTTGGCATTTTTTGTCAACAAACTCGCAACCCTTGTTTTTACCCCAGAAATTCTCTTCACAAAAGGTTTTATCCACGAAATACCACCCTGAGTCATTCATAAGTGCATTATTAATGCAACCCCAAATTTTATCTAAAAAAAAACAAAAAGAAAAGTTAAATTCAACTTTAATCTGCGAATTGCAAAAATACTCGGAACGTTCGAAAAAGTCATCAAGTCATTGAAAAGGAGTGGACTCTTCCAGTGAGATTAATGGCTAGTTGTATCTTCAAGGTACAGTTTATCGAGCGAGTCACATCCGAAGTGCGTTTTTGCCCAAGCTAAGACATTGGGGAAAGCCACCCACGATGCTATGTTTTCTATGTAGTAATCGACAGTTGATGTGTAGTTTTTAGAGTATCGGATGAAGTGACTTCGATGGAAGCAAATGGTGTGAAAAATAGAATGGATAAGTGTCTTAGTGAGTTTTTGAAATTAAAATGAATCGTAAGAAGATTTAAGATATTTTCGATTTATCCGAATGAGCCCAGCCATCGGTCGTAGATCAGCGTCTGAATAGTAGCATGAGTATCCTTATAAAAGTGTCGTTGAAGAATCATCTTCATGAGATTATAAGAAAAACACCATATCCACATCGGACCAGACTTTACCAAAACGAACAGAAACATAATTTGTTAGAGAGAATGAATCAATTTACCAATAGGTTCAAACCCAACTAAAGGGATCAAATTATTTACCTTTTTCTAATTGAGAAGGAGAAAAATTATAATCCAAACAGAATGTTGAATTGGCAACAGAAATATTCTCAGAAGGATGTTTAACTCTCACAAAAGAAGAAAAGAAGTTAAAGGATGTCTTAAGGGCATCGATGAGTGTGGTCTGCTATTCTTCTGTGATGTTGAGAAGTTAAGAAATGTCATAAGCAAATCTTATTTTAGGATAAGCAGTGTAATCCAGGGTTGATTTAATACTCCCGATTTTGGAATATAGGTTGGTATTCTCAAGGGTATCTATGATTTCATCGTTGTTGTCTTCTGCACGTATCCCGAGCAGCAAAAGAGATATCAAAAGACAAAGAACAAGGGGCTTTCTCATTTTTGTGATGTAATTTATTTTTTTATTGTTTCTATTTTTTAATAACTTGAGAGGACGCCGAGATTCCATTTTAAAACAATCAAACTACTAGATCTATTCTAAAAATAGCTCATTTTATGAGGCAGATAAGAAAAAAGGAGGATAGATAAGTTTGTACTATTGCACAATAGTACAGATTTCATTATTATTAGAACTATCATAAATCGTGTTTGATTTGGGGTTTTTTCACTTATGATTGGTAAGAGATAGAGATGATTAGTGGTTAATTAAACCAAATCCCTCTCTAATCTTGCAATTTGAGTGTTATTAAAATGGGATTTTTGCTCGAAAATCTTTTCTTTTCTTTTTTTGAAAAGATTATTTTTCATATGAAAAGTCTGTTTTTTCTTCTGATTTACAGTATTTTCATTGAATTGAAGATAATAAAATAGCAAAAATGCATGTTGGATATGAAAGAAGTTTATGAGATTTATCTTTTCAGGTTAAGAGTTTTAAAATCATATGCTTTCTTAATAGAAATCAAGAAAATGATGAATTAAAGTAATAATGATCCATTATTGAGAGAAATAACTAGTAGCTGGATTTAATCATATGGAATATTATGTGGTTATTAGATCCGAAACATCGTTAGTAAATTCTTTCAGGTTTTCATGAAGCAGATGATAAATATTGTAATTTCAGAGCAAAAAAAGAAAGATAAAACTATGATAATAAGGTTGCTTTTCTCAATGCTTCTTTAAGAACATAACAATTTTTAAAACATCTTCCTTCATCTTTCAATTCTTTTTGTATTATTTTTTGTTGAACAATTTATTAAATTATCTTTTGTGCATATTTTTCTGTAATAATCGTTCTGCCTTCTTTCAAGGTTTCTCTAATCCATTTCTGATGGAGGAGGAGAAATAAATGATTAACATAGATTTTATGAAGTTAAATATTATGATGTTTATTATTTTTATAAATAATAAATTTTTTTTTTCTTCAAGCTTTCTGCCATTTGTGACACCCTAAAATTAACATGAAATAACTGTTCAAATCCTCTAAATAAGATAGAATATATTTTTCATTTAAGCATAATAATTTCCAGTGATTTATGAGCATATTTTCTTTGAATAATGATGATTGGAGTGTATTTATTAACTATGTGTTATTTCTTTTCATGCACAACAAATTCATTTGAAGCTAAAAATAAACAAAATAAATTGAGAATTATGATCACTTTGTCAATGACTTTTTCAAGAATGAACCAAAATTTCTAACAATTGATTCTTTTAACAAAATCCATAATAAACAAAATATAAATTTATTTTTATTCATTTTGCTAAGCTTATAAATTTTGGACTTTTCTTTTGTTTGGAGTACAATACAATCAGAAACAATTTGTCTTTTGAAAATGCCGATCAGACTTTAATTATTCTCAATATTGTGATGCGAAAGGCAGAAACAAACAAACATTGGCAAAAGAGAAAAAGGAAAGCAAAAAAAATAATATCAGAATTTTTAAACACTTTGACTTAATTGATTGAGCAGTGAAGAAAAAGAAAGAAGAAGAAGAATTAGCTGAGAAATTAATGATAATTATATTATCAATTTGAATAGCGCAATCAGATTGATTTATTTCTTGCACTGCTACTATATTCTATAAAATTCCTGCACAAATTATTATCGTTCACACGAACAGACTGCCGCATCGAAACAGAGAAACATTTGAGAATGTCTAAAAACGAGGAATACTCATTCATGAAGAGCTCTCCTACGTAATTTGCATAAGAATTACTTTACATTTTGTTTTTGTTTCTTGATCAAAATGAGATTGGTTTATGTGTGGATTATTTGTTTGTTTAGGAGGATCAAAAAATAAGAGGAAAATAAGCAACGCAATTCCTAAGTAACCAATAACTATGATGATCTCATGCAATCAGTGTAGGAAATTTATTTGAGATTGAAAAATTCAAAGAATAACACACAATACTTGCTTAACAATGCTGGCCAATTTAGTTATTCATTTATTTTTGCTATTTTGCTTGTTGTGGTGAAACTTTAGAATGCAGATCGGATACAGATTTGGGAAGTGGTCAACTTTTAAATCAATTGAACTGAAACAAGATGAGCCAGCTTGGATTCTAGGGAAAGAATTCACTCTAAAACGAATTCATGATCAGCAAGAGGAGGGTCTATTTTCTCTGAATCCTGAGGAAAGCAAAAGAGAAAGAGCTGCTGAGTAAATTAAAATAGAGGAATAAATGAAGAACGATAGAGTATCAAAATCAGAGAAAATGCTGTAAATTTATACGAATACGTTGCTGTTTACTTACCGCAAGAATTTCATGTATCTCCTTCATGATTTCCCTGATGATCCCTTGAATAAAAAATACACTTCAGATTATGGATGGGGATGCATGATTCGAACAGGTTAAATGATTCTTGCGGAGGCTTTGAAAAAGCATCTCAAGAAAAAGGATTATGTAGAACCGCATAATTTATCTAACATAATCTTAGGTATTGAATAAAATCAGGAGATTATTCTTCTAAAAATATGATTTTCTTATGAATAATGTACTTTTTTTTGCATCCAACAACTCAAAGGTTTCTGTGAGAATGAAGGAAAAGAAAGAAAGCCGTATAGTATCCATGAGGTTGCACGATTAGCTTTCAAAAAATATTAGATTTATCCTGGAAAATGGTACACTCCTGTGTTGATTTGCTACGTTCTTCGTGATCTCCACAAGGCTAGAAAAGTCAAAGGCTCTGAGAATCTCAAAATATTTGTCTCTGGAAGTGACAAGCCGATGGTTTTTGAGAAATTACTTGCAAAAATGCTTGGCTCAAATAAAAAGCTAAATCAAATTAAATCATAAGTCTGTCAGCATCAAAAGAGTCCACGAATATCAAATCTTGAAAGGAGGAGGAGTTTTTCGAATGATTCGTATGAAAAAATAGGGCCATTTAATTGTTCCAAGTAAGGAAAATTCTTAAGATTCTGAAACAGAAAATGTAAAATGTATGGTTTTTTTTTCTAGAAAGAAAGGCATCATAGATGAAGATGAAGACGATTATCAAGATCGTGCTGATAACGTCGATGAAGTCGATGATAAATCTGAATTAGTCTGCACACAGTGTGCAGAATCAGTTAATTCATTATTGCTACTTATCCCTAGTAAACTTGGAGTCGATGAAATTAACGAATCACACAAGCAAATCATCAAACGATTCTTGTCTTCTCCGTATTCTGTTGGGATGATTGGTAAAAAGATATAATTTAAACAACGAATTGTCATTTTTAACTCTTTCCTGTGTTATCTTAGGAGGACGTCCTTCGAAAGCACATTATTTCCTCGGATACATTGGCAACGAACTCTTGTATCTTGATCCTCACTGGATTCAAGAGACGTTCTCGCGTGATCAAATAATGGATCACTTGTAAACCTTCTTCAGTAAGGAAGTGCATAAAATCTCATTGTCCAAGATAAGCTCCTCCCTTGCATTTGGATTCTTGTTTTAGAATCTAGGAGAATTGAATGCATTCTATGCTTCGTTGAGATAACTAGAAAGAGAATATGGCGATGATTTCTTCTTAGTCATCGAAAGGGAGTATCCAAGTTATGCTTAGTCATCTGAGAAAGAACTAACTAAACTTGCTGATAGGTACTAGCGATAAACAGACAAGCAAGAAAGAAAATTAAAATAACAAAAAAGAAAAGAAGATACAAAGAATAAAGTTGAATGCAGTTTAATTCAAGAAATGAAAGAAGATTTTGAAGAATATGATGACGCTAGTAGTTACAGGGATTCAGAAGAAAGCAACAGTAATAGTAGTAATAACAGTGATAGTGATAGCTAATCTGATAGAGACGAAAATCTGAAAAAGATACGCGAAGATGTTGAACAGCATTAGCCAAGTGCTTTAGATTTAGAGAATGATTAGATAGAAGCAGAAGAAGAGGAGAATGGTGGGAGTGCAGGTAGTGGAAATTTAAGCCAGAAGAAATTAATGAATATTTGTGGAGACAAGCGAAAAATGGGTATCCTGAAATTTTATGAAAATGAAGATGATTTTGATATTTCATGAAGAATTAAGATAGATCAAAACACATAATATGATGCCTTAAATTGTCTCTTTCTTTTATCTCATTCATTTTGGCAGTATTTTTATTCTTTTTCTTACACTAATTATCATTTTTATGTTTTTTTGTTTTGCTTGTGATGATGACTTACTCTTTTGAGTAATATCATTGTAATAATAATGCAATTTTAGAATCCATTTACTATGGCAAAGCTATGTTAATGGTTTTTGGTTTTTAAATATTGTTGAATTAATTTTAAGAAGAGAGGAGAAGAGTGTTTGAATGAGGAAAATGAAAGTTATTATGTTAGAATTTGAAGGAAATTATTTTTTTGAAAACGATGGATTGATTTAGAGAGAGAAATAGGTAATTAAGACAGGACATCTGGTTTGATTCTTTGAATTTTCCTAATGTGATCTTTTTCTCATTTCGGCTTCAAGTACTTAATAAAAAATGTGTTTTTTTCAACCTAATCTAAGGATCTCTCCTCTCCCCTCCCTCCCTCCCAAAAAATATTAATATCTAGAAGTGAATATGAAAAATTTCAAATTTTTTACTTTTCCAGGTCAAATAAGGTCATTAAAATCTGATGTGTATTTATAGGTTTTTGCACATTTTAGTTCATTTTGCTTTAGGCGGGCGACACTAGTCCAAAATTGGGTTTTTAAGAGAAAGAGATAAATTAAAAGAAACCAATCAAACAATCTCGGGCATCTTTGGATTTATTAGATTGCTCCAAAAGGTACCCAAATATGTGTTTCCCTCCTATGGGCTTCTGGAAATTTTCCCATAAGAGGTGAGAGTCATGACAAGGGGTGTATTTAATAAAAGATAATAATAATAAAAAGATATCTATCTTTCAGAAAAATAACTCAGAATTCAACTTTTTTTCCAAAATGTCTTCAACTTTAGAGCTAGAGATGATTCAACGGGAACTACTTCTTAACTAGCTTACTTTTAACCTCAACTAATCCGTTAGTATCCAGCAGGAAGCAGTGCAGATGTTAAGCCAAGTAAATAGTCTTTCTTCCTTCGAGCAAGTCCAATCTGTCCTCCAACAAATCAATTAAATCCTAAACGCCCCACCAACAATGCACCATCTCAACACTTAGATTTCTCTTGCTCTCCATCACAACTAGATCGCATAAATATTGAGCAGTTCCATTAATTTTCAGAATTCATGCTCCTCCCCAGCTTTGCCATAAATCCTGAGCTTCGAGAATAAAAATAGCTTTACGGAAAGTAAATTAACCAATGATTTTACCTAGAATTTTAAACCTATGATGAATAATAACTCATCTTCTAGATCGCAAATTGTCGATGAGAAAATCAACAGCACATTCAATTCTATCCTAACATAATTCCCCAGCATCAATAGCAATATCGACAGGAAATACACAGGAACTACATCGAAGTTTACTGTAAATAATCAATTTGTAGACACCTTACAGAAAATAACTGATAATTTCTCAAATACATTGTCATAGATTTCCGAAACTAATAAGTTCCCTATTTTTCCAGAGAAAATAACTTAAAATAGTAGCAGCCTCAACACTAATAATATCAATTCTTCACCTAAATTCTCTGAATTCAACAGAACTGATACTAAAAACACTTAAGACACTTCATTTGATACAAACACACATGATGCTGCTGTTTTAGTTGACCCCCCTAGTTTCACAGCGAAACAGCAAAAGCAAATCCAAAAACCAAAGTAAGAATCTTAGATTCAGAAAGCTGCAAACTCAAAGCACAACCCTGAGAATCAATCAAACAAAAAAGTAATTGACACATCACCGGAATCTATCGAACACATGTACAGGATGTACACAAAAGGGCTGAGAAGCATAAACACAATGTATAATCTGAAGGCAACCGATATTTTATTTGATAGAGATTTCTTCGAAAAGAGAATACTCAACAAAGGCATGGCTGTATTGCCATATTTCAAATACAAAGATTAGGAATATATCAAGTGTCTGTATGATGTTCTCGGGACAACTTAGAAAAAGATTGCATTGCTGTTGCATTTACCGAATAGATCTGTTGGGAAACTTATCGGAAAGTTCAATAAATAGAATTAGAAGAAATCCTTAGAAGAATAGAAAGGATCAAAGGAGAAATAGTCATCAGTGAAAAGAACAGGGAAGAAGTAAACAAACAAAGATGAGAGTTGTTATAGTTCGTAGTATTCTTCGTAGGAAGAAAAGGATTCGTCGGATAAAAGAGATAGCTTCGAGAAAAGAAATAATTATAATAATACATAAACGAATAGTAGCAATAATAGTATGAACGAGGAAGAAGAAGATGAACTAGAATGCAACGAGGAGGAAGAAAATAATAATCATAATAATCATTCTTAGAATTGCTAAGATAGTGAAGAAAAAGAGCAGAAGGATTCTACTGAGGAAAAAGATGAAACAGATGAGTTTGAAGACTCTGATGAGTTTAACAATAATGAAAGTAACAATGAGGAAGGTGATATGGAGGATTCACAAGGATAATAGTAATAATAATGGGAGAAGGGTAATGGAATTGATGAAAATTAAGCTGATAGTAAGGAAGGATAGGAAAACGAATTTATTGATAATTATCAGGCTGACATTCTAGCAGCTGTGAAGAAAGTCGAAATGGAAAGAAGGAATCAAGCTTAGAAAGAATAGAAAAATCTATTTGATTCAGATAATCAACATGGTTTGGCTTCAATGGTTAAAATTGAAGAATTTGGGGATGATTCATACAAAAGAGTAGTCAAAATTATTAAACCTAGCAAATAAGGAAATTTATTCAGCTAATTTTGAAAGAATGAAGGAAATCATAAGGGTTTATTAAGGTTCTCATTTTTTTGTATTTTGTGTGTGTGAAAGTACTTAAAAAAAATAAAATATTATCTAAAAGTTAATTTTTATCTAGAGAAAAAATGAAACACATCATCTTAATACGAAATATAAGAAATATTTCTCAGATTTAAGGAGAAGAGCTGACATTACTTAAATATCTATTTATTAACTTAGATTCACTGCTTTGATTTGTATGATTGATTCTCTATAGATAATTTAAATTACTCTCTGCGATATGATTCTTTGAAGTAAGATTATTGGAATTGTTTGTATTCTTAAAATGTTGATTTATACTAAAAGCTCTTTTCGGTGATGAAATAGGATGGAAAAGAGAATGAGAAATAATAGTCTAGGGATCATATTACCCTGTAGATTAATTTGTAAGATTCTAACTCGATGGTTGTTGTTATGGCAGCAGTTATCTTGATGGAATATAATTCACAGACATATTAGGTAGAGACAGTCTACTGCTATTATAGCTAATATTATTGCTATTATGAGTGTTAATGCTATGGTTGCTAGGTAAATTGTTGTTTTTGTTACTATTGATATCTTCAAAGTAGTTTTTCTGATGAGGGGCGATGATTTAATTGAGAGATGGAAAAGAACTTTTTGCTATTCCATTTTTAGATAAAAATGTTTTCTTTGATGAATTGCTATTGTTGAGAGCATGGTTATTTGCTTTTTGAGTTTTGAGTACTTCTGTGTGGATATTCAGGGTATTTTGATGTAGCTGCGAATGTAAGGAATTGTAGTTATTTGGGGTATTATCGAAGCTACTGGTCATGGATGACTAATCCTTCTTTGATGATGGATAGGCTAATGAGCTTTCTCTTTTTTATGCTAAATTTGCTGAAAAATCAATTTTTTAAGGAATGTTTCTAAGATTTTAATCGATTTTTTGCTCAGAATTTTATCTAGTTGTAGAGTTACTCGCTAAGTTTATGCAACTTAAATATCCATTGTTTGGAAATTCTTCTCTTCTGCTGGTTAATGATGGGAGACGATGATTATCATTAGCAGGAAGAGCATTCAATAATGAGTCCTACTATCCTTTATATCGTTCCATTGACTTATGAATTGCACCCATCTTACAAAAATAAACCCAAATTTCAATAAATAACAAAAATTAACGCCACATTCTCATCAAAATGTTACCAGATCTGCACTTTATTTGGATACATGTTCAAGAGATGCTCTAGACGACACATGTTTTCTTGTATTATTCAGGCTATCTTTGGGCGATAATATTTTACTTAGCAATGGTGTCTAAACGAAAAGATAGTCAAATAAAATTTCTTGTTTTTTTTTATTTTTCTTTGGTTTTTTGGACGCATCAACGCCGAAATCTAAGCTGGATGCATTCACAGCATCAGTTACAGGCACAGAATGTTAGGCATTTTTTAGTTAAGAAAATATTTATCTCTTTTTTTTGTCAATCAATTTCAAGTCTTAAATGATCTTTTATCTTGTTTGCTCTAGCATTTCCATTTGTAACTCTTCTTTCGTTGGAATTCCAGTTTGTTATGGAATCTCGTAACTATTCACGCTAGGAGTCTAATGCAGAACCCTGCTGTTATCTGTTTAGAATACTTAACTTTGATTAGTTTCAACTAAAATTTGAGGATTCTGTTAGTTCCTGTATCCCAACATTGCTTAGTCAACACTGTAATTATTTTCAATCTTTTAATAAAAATTAGAAGAATTATTTTGAGTAATATTGTAGTCATGATGTATCTCAGTGTTGTATCGCGTAGTCCTAGATGTAAAAGCAGCAGGCTAGATGCTAGTCTATGAGACTCCTTGCGCATGTAGATTATCAACAGAAGTTGAAGTGCCCAATGTTTAAAATACATTTTTTTCTGAAAGTGATTTTGTGTAGTTGATTTTCTAAGCTTCTTTGAGCTAAGATTGCATCATAATCTAAGATGTTAGAATTGCTTTCTCAATCCTACGAGCTCTTTCACTCTAAGCTGCATTAGAATACTCATCCAGGAGCTTATAACCTTCAAATGCTTTCAAATAATTCACCAAAACCTTTGTTTAGGAAATTAAAAGAAATTTTTTTCAAAATAATCAGCAAGATATGAGCTTGAATGAATATAAAAACATTAGAAAGTAGCCAATTTTACTTCTTTCTTGATAGCATAGACTTAGAGAGATAGAGAGTGGCATATTGCTTGCTAGAACCTTTATTTATTCTACAAGATTATCTCAAGTTCTCCAAAACAAGAATTATTAGCAAGCACAGCAAATTTGACTAGAATCTAACCATTTATTCTCTTTTTCTCTTCTAAAACGCAATTCAGATTTGTAAATTTACCATCTGGATTTTCAGTCAAATTATTATTGCTATTTGTAGCTAAATAACTCATTTAATTCTATTCTTCTGTGTGATTTTTGTTATGATTATTATTCAATTATTCCTGCTGAAATTCACATATTTATGACAATTCTACTTCCCCGTTGAGAATGAAATATACGAAATTCACGCTATCACCTTCTCTGTAGATTGTGTCTCCTTTCTTATAGCTAATGTTACACAAACTACTTAGCATATTAATCAGCCCAGCATCAGTGAAATTCTTCAGAAATTAGAATTGTCTAAAATATGTTATTTTGTTCTTCACAATTTGTTTTTGTTCTTCTCCTAGAATATGCTCGTACCCTTCTTTAGTTAGACTCAACAAGTAACTGTCTTCTCCGAGAACTACAGTTCCTGCTCTTGAGTGTGGTAAAATTTGAGATTCAATTAATGATTGGTAATGTAAAGTTAATTAAGATCTTTTACTGTTTGGATCTAGTTGTCAGTGCTAGATCTCCAAAGGAGTCTCCAGGTAGATAATCACAAGTAACTTAGAATCCACTGAAGCAGAGGTTCAAGAAATTATTGAAACTATCCCAATATTCAGTATTATCATTGCCTTCGATGGTTAAAAAATTGTTAAAAAGTCATATTTAAGACTAAAACAAGGAAAATCTATGGAGACAAATACTTGAAAATCATACTTTTGCTTTATAGGAGAGATACATTGAAGAGTGAGCTTTTCGATCCGAATTTAGAGTTTCTTTTTCCTGTTTCTGTGGAGAAACCAGAGAAGTAAGTGTTCGAAGATTCTAAGGAGACAACTTATCCATTTCTGGATGAATCATATAACCCCTTGAGCCTATTGAACTCAAATTATTAATTCCTCGTTTTCTACTCGTCGTTTGGTGTCAATAAATAGCATGATCCTGTGTGAAAAAATTCCAAATATTTTTCAAAAAAAAACCAGAAAAAGTAGAGTCAGTCTAATTATAAACTTACCTTTGAGGACTATGTAGAAGTTATTAGGAGCATCCCCTGTTGAGCATATAAAAAGACCAATTATTAGATAATTATATTATTATTAACATTCTTCAGCAAGACATAAATCTCTTTCTCTTGATTTCTTCTTTCAAAATTCCTTTTTATTTCCCCCTTACCGTAGTGATAGATGACTTCTTGTTTCTTGAAGAGTTTAACTTTGAATTCATCGAACAGGATCTCATAAAGCTTAGGATTGAGATTATCTTTCCGCTATTAGAAGAATCTCAATCCTTCCACTGCTCGTTTTAGAAATAAAATCTCTCGCATTGTCTTTTTTGTTGTCTTCTCTAATAAATCCACTAATATCTAGTAGTTTGGGCACACAAACAAAAAAATCAATTATTAATCTGAGAGTCAACACTTGTTATCATCATCTCTCAATAACTCACTCAAGCTAATTTGAAATATCTCTCTCTCTTTTCTTTTCTTACTTGAAAATCATTGGAATTCTTGAGATCCACGAATTCTTTATTGAGCTCACTGTTGAGATCTCTCCCTAGAGCCTAAGTGAATTATATCCCAAAAGCTGCTTTCCTGAATCTTTTCAGTGCAGAGATCTTGTGATTGCCTTCTTCATCTCCATCTTCTTGTTTCTTTTATGAAGATGATGATGATAAAAGACAGCTGTTCTTTTTCACTAAAGATGCACGTGTCAACGATGATAACTACTATTTAGAAATGGAAGAAGATTCCTCAGAAGCTACTGGATCTTTATTGATAGGCTCTTTCTTTTGAGCAAGGTGGTTTTGGGTGTTATTCGTAGCGGTAATGCTAGTTAAAGGGTTAGTGGTATCAGAATTAGCGATGTTATTGTTGCTGGCGCTATTCATGTTGAGGCTGGTATTATTTTTAATGATGTTTAATATGAGTTTCTTCTGTTTGGGAAGGTTTTACTGCTATAAATCAGATTGATCTGCCATTTACTACAGCTGTTTAAGTTAGAAGATATTTCAATGGTAATGCTAATCTTTTAGCAAGTTAGTTATCTATCTCAAAGTGTAATAATTTTTAGATAAATATTTTTCGTTTTCAATTAGATCTTAAATATTAATGATAAGTCCTAATGAATGATATGGTTTAACTTTTTTGTGATGAAAACTAATTTTATAAAAAGACTCGAGAAGTGTAATTGCTAGACTATCCTTTTTCTTTTATGTTGAATCTCTCTCTCCCTTCCACCCACAAGTAATAATCTATTATCTTTTTTTTAAAATACACACAACTCACTTTTTTCAGAGAACCAAATCTCAAACAGCACCAAACAATTCATAAAAACATATGAAGATCCCATGTGACAAATTAATTAATTTTTTGTTTTTTTATTGATTGTATATTTATAATGCATGCTTTGTTTATTTGTGAGTAGTTAAGTAATTTATCTGTTAGGGTTACTCATTATTATTGAGTTTGTAGATAAAAGAAAGAATCACTGATATTCAAGTCAAAATAATATGTCATTTTATCTATTTTTCATCCCTTCATACTTCTTATGGAGAGGAATTGTTAAGATCACAAACTAAGAACGTAATAAAACTAGCATTATTAAGAAAAACGCATAAATGATATATCTCCTAAAATTGCTAATCACTGAATAACTGAAATATTGAAAAAGAAAGAGAGAGAGAGAAATACCTTACAAAAATGAACAGATGATGAATGAAAATCAACAAAAAAAAGATAGCAAAATAAAAAACTGTAGATTTGTGTCTCTCTCAAATTATGGAAGGCTACCTTTTGTTTGTTTGGGTTGTACGCTTATTAGAATTGAAATATTTTTCGAGGTCTCAAGACATGTTGTCTCTTTTTGGGATTAACTAAACTCATGTGCTATTGAAGAGCCTAAGACAATCTTGATTGTAAATTTACTAACTGCAAACGTTCTCATAGCTTTACTGAAGAAAGAAGAATACAACAAAGGAAAAAAAATTAAAAATATGACTAAAAAGTAGGTAAATAAGTAAAATTTACATAATGAACAGTATTATTGCTGTTAGATGTACTATGTGCCTCTTGTTCTTTCTTGCAAATCGGGATAGTAGGATTGATATTCAGATTTAGAAAATGAGCTGTGAATGTCAATTAGAGATTCATATGTTGGAAACTTGGAATATGCAATGTGTTCGATACAAATTTTTCAAAAATTTGATCTAAATAACTGAGTCGAACTGGATGGTTAGCAATATCAATCGATTAATACAATGCCCAGTACATGAATGACACCACTAGGGTATTCCAGTTGTAGTTGTAACTTTAGATGCTGTACAAAACACAATCGAGATACTAGCAGACAGATGAGAACATTCGGAATGATTCTTGGGTATTTTTCTTGAACTAAATCACATCATTTTCGAATAGCTACTCGAATTACTCACTGAATACATCCCACTCAAGCATCAGTTAGTTCATCCAGAAATACCCAGGTGTGCTACTCAAGCGATATTCTAATGTCTGAGGAAACAAAAAGTTGTAAGAAAATTACTTTGACATTTCAAAAAAGTAAAATTTTTTTTATGTCTGATTACTTGCCATATTTGCTATTCCATCTCCAAGAACTATTCTCGTGTGTACCCGTAATTGCAAGCCATAATGAAATCCTCAATCTTCCAGATGTGCACTTCCTTATTAAATTGAAAATTTGATTAATCAAAGTTATTTTTAACCATATTGCTATGTAAAAATAATTTTTGCAGTTTATTTCTTACTTCCATTTTGTGCGCTAAAATCAAAGCCGTAGCAGCGACAAGTTGTATTTTTATTTTCGGAATCAGCGGTACTTACTAAAAGAACCGATCCATAATAGACACAGATTGCTGATAAGTTTCTCGCTTGAAGGAAAGTGAGCTGCTAACTTCTTGCATCCAATCTAACAGGACTGCTCGCTTTTGAGGGAAATTTGTAAATGTACTGCGATAATTCAGAAGATTATCAGCACTGATCATGAAGAATTCTTCGTTTTATTCTAATGCATCCTTATCTTCTTCATCGAATCCAAATGCTTCGTCTTCCTCAAACGTTGCAAGTTACTCTTTCATGGTTAATTCTTGCTGAGGTAGAACACTCTAAAACGGCAGGGAATTCGTTTCTGAAGGAACATGAAAGGAAGATGAAAAGTTAGGGCCCTATTATTGCAACTGCTGCTGAGCGTTGCTGTTATTATTCTCATTTTGACTTAATGCTGGTACGTGATGATTTGCAGAGTTATTTTCTTGTTGTCCATAAGTAAAGAAATGCGATTAGAAAGGCAAAGAGTTTTCTTGATTTTAAAAATAGAATTTCTCATCTTGTCTGCTGCTAGCATTGTCAAACGGTGAATTATCTTCCTCGATGAAATTGACATCATCCACAGGGTTAAACAATAGTCTCTCCACTTGTTCCATGTCTTAATCACTTTCTCCAGACTGCAATTCATTTACTTCCTTTTCTTCAATTTCTTCGCTCTCTTACTAATTGGATACTCTAACCGTTTACCTTTCTATTGGTATCTCTTACGTTCCATGCATCAATTGATAGACTTTAGTGATATCCCCAAAAGCTTATCTCTTTGAAAATGATGGCAACCCCATTCGCTTAGCGGGTTGATTTTCGTCATTGAAGTTGTTGTGATTATTTTCATTATTCGGAATCATTTAATCACTTTGTTCACTACTATTTTAATCCATATTATCATAATTATCCTAATCTACTTGAGTATCTTTATGTTCTTCAATCTACGAAAAGCAAGCCATGAAATTCGAAGACGCTTCTACTGCTTGCATGCTGCTAGAAAGGTTGATCTTTTGAGCTGATAACTTAGAACTATTGTCGAATGGATTGTTATCATGATTGAAATTGCTGTAATTCATCTAATCAAACATATTAAATTCCTCTATTCTCCCTATCATCGTTCCATTCTACTCAGCTTATTTATTTATCTTTACAGTATCAATATCTCGTTTATCTTCATCACAATCACAAGATTACTCCTATTAATTTGATTATTATCCACATTCATCATTTTCCCCTTCCTCTTCTAACTCAGGACATTACAAGTGTAGTTCGTCGAAATTAAGATTTCTTCTCGCTTTCTTCGATGAAGATGACAGAAAGGACTCTTTTACGTCTTGCATAGTAGATATTGTCTAATACTAGGAATCAGAAGCAATTGTCGAAGAAGTAGTTGTAGTTTTGTGTTTACTGAGTTGTTTTTTTTTGGAGCACTTTCGGATAGAAGTAAACGCAAAGTTGTCTGAATCAGGAATAGTTATCGCTGTAGGGGAGGACTTTGTCAATGGCTGCTATTGTTGTATCTCTAGTTTCATAGAGCCAACTAAAATAAGGACTTCGAAAAAGAATAGCTAAAAAGCTATTATTTGTTGGCAGCTGGCAGCGAAGAAGAAGATAAGTCTAAACGGCAACTTGTGATAGGTTTTGGTTTGACAGATTTTTCTAAATAAATAATTTGTTTTTTTGATCTGTCTATGAAGGTTTAACTATTTTAATTGAAAATTAATCTTGCGAGATAATACCCCTCCCAGAATTCAGATCAGCATTCCTTTTTCGATCCTCTCGCGGCCGAAATTAGTTTGAATTCTACAGTTCATTAGTAAGCAAACAAACATAGACTCTTGTGTGTATTCAAGCACTCCATAATCAAACCAAAGTGGTTTATGTGTGTGTGTGTGCAAAAAGATGGATGATTTATTGATCATAAAAGGATCACTTTGTCATTTCTTACTTCTTTATTTTATATCCATTTAATCCTTACAAAATATCTTTGTAGGAGCATTGAAACTTCTCCATCAACATGCCCTAATGAAATTGTTTTCTTGCATTAGAATTTTACTTGATTCACTTTCATGAAAAAAACCAAAGCTAATTTCTTTTCTTTCTTGGTTTTAATGAATCTCCTTAAATCCTTCAATTCTCGCGGTTTTTCTTCGTTTAAATTGAATGTCTAAAAAATAGATTAGTAATGTAAAAGCCTTATGTTTTATCTCAATATATTTTGGCTGTGAAGTTTTCAAAGAGTCTTCCAAAAACTCTTTAAATTCTTTAGAGAGGCAGGATTTTGGACATCTTTGTTATTTTTATGATCCCTATGTTTTTTTCTTGAAAAATTGTTTCCTTAAACAAATGAATCCACAATATGCAATTTCATATGCTACTTATTTCTCAGTTATTAACATTGATTTTGCGAAGTGAAAGGAATTGCTCAGCCATAGGCTTACTCACACCAGTCCCAATGAATTCATAGACGTATTTATCATGATATTATAGCAGAGTTGTCCTATCTTTGTATTTGGCCTTGTTTAATAAAAAAAGAAGTAAAATGAGTTTAGAATCAAGAGACCATAACAAATTTCTTAAATTAGCTGATTTTTTTCTCAATTTATTGATTTTTTTAATTGGCATAATTTTTGTATTGATTGCGAAATAGACACAAAATTTCCTTTGAGTACTATTTTTGTTTGGTTAATGAAATATCAATAATGAATGTTTATCTTATGTTAGTAGGTTTAGTGATTGATAATTACAGGAAACCCAGTGATATCGCAGTATTTCTTTTATGGATGGAATGGAGGAGGACCTTCAGTTGATACATCTTTTTTTAACAAAAACAAATCAAATTCTTATTCAAATGATGGTCGATTTTTCTTCGATTAATTCCTTAATGAAAAATGATCTTTCTCCTCACAGTTAAATTTATTTCTTGTGGCAAGCTCTGAAGAGCATATTTGCTTGATATTCTTGCTTTGTCGTTGACCCTTTGACAGTTTAAGCTCTTTCTTTCTCTACGCCCAGTTGGCGTTTTTGAAAGAGAATACAACCTTCTCAATTTCCATTCTTTCTGTTTATTGTTTTAATCAGCTAAAAATATATTGATTATTAATAATTTGTAATATGGATAGAAATTGGCTTTTGTTCTTTTCTCTTTTTTTTTTATTCAGAACTAATCCTCCAAAACTGCTTGATATTAAATCTATTATTTAGCTTATGAATTGCGTATTTTCTTTAATTGTTTAGAAGTTAGAACATTTAGCCAAAAAAATATGGTCTATTCAGATCTTATGATAGATTTAAAAATACTTTACTTTTATTTTTGCTTTTTTTTTAAAAATATTTTATAAAAACAAAAGACAAATACATTGGAATTTTGCTTTAAAAAGAGTTTGTTTTTGTAGGAATAGATAAAGTGATAGGATTTGGGTTATGCATTTGCACAGAACTTAACTAATATTGGTTAAGGATTTATGATAAAAAATGAAGATTTATTGTAAAATTAAAAAGAAAGGTAGTTATATTTTTTATAATTTCCATCAGAAAGCTTATTTTCAGAAGAATGAAGAAAACTGAGATGTCCATTAAGACCTCTCGATTGAGTTTCCTTCTTAGTTCATAAGCTATGGAACAAAAGAGAAAAAGAGATTGTACAAAATAATTAGTATTTTCTACTCTTAGAAGAAAGTGCTAGAAGGAATGATTCAGCACTAACCAAGAATTAAATAATCTCATAAAGGAAATTTCTAATCCTGAAGAATTTGCATCAGAAAGAAAGGCTGGATGATTCTTAAGATTGTTCTATTCAGAATGCAATATTGAAAAAATCAAATAAACAAAAATAGTTAGTCTCGTTTACCAAAAGGAGAATACAACACACATAAACAAAAACACCAGAAAATCTAAACAACTCACAAGAAACAACAACAAATACATTGCTTCACAAAGATAGACCTTCTAAAAACTAATAAGAAAAATATTTCTTATACCCTTCTTTGTTCACGCTTGATTGAGAATCTCCTTAGATTTCCAAAGAATATTGATTTCTAGTTTACAAGTTAATTCCAAATTATTTTATGTGGAAGAGTGCTTCACTGGCAGTGTTAGTAGGTGCTTCAGCAGCATCCTTAGGCACAGTTTGGGTTATGCGATAAATGAAAAAATCGAAAGATAATGCAGCTTATGCATAAGCTATGGATGAAGTTTTATCTTAAAGTGATTTACTGAGAAGATAAGAAACCGATGGAGTTCGAGAAGAAATCGAAAAACATCTAGGCAAGAGGAAATCCTCTAAAATCACACAATAGGACTCTGGCAGCGAATAGCCAGAACAGCAGAGTGATGAGCCTCATCCGCTAAGCAAATCGCTAAAGAATTTTGAAGAAGTTGTGAATTCTCGTGTGAAAATCAGAGACAATTCCAATAATAAAAACGGTCAAAAAAAGAAAAAATCAACCAAAGAATTCACTGAATTCATCTCCAAAGAGCTCCAAGAAACTGCTGGCGCCAATGTTTCTGTCTGCATGCAGAAACTAGAAGAAGCTGCATACGTTTGCATTGATTGTTTAGCTGATTCGCTCAACAATACTCACAACAATCATAAAACTCTCTCCACAGAAGGTGATCGATCAGACAACGAAGAAGAGAATCTTAATAAGCATAACTAAATCCTCTAGAAGAATCATCTAAATTGTTAACTCGACCAGAATAAAACAACTGATTCAACTTTAGGCGTGAATAGTAAATAAATTAATAGATTCGCTACTCCCATCGAACTCACTGAATTACTGTGCAGAGACTGCGTTAAACAATTACATAAAGGACATCTCGCTTTCAATATCTTCGCTAAAGGTGGAGAAGAAAAATTTATCCGAAATCAGCATTACAACTCTTATAAAAACCTTTAAACGACTTTCAATCACAACAGAGATGAAAAACAGTTTGAAAACCCTACACGGACAGTGACTGATAGGGAAATTTTAATCTACGGTGCAGTCGCCTTAGCATAAGAAGCAGGAGAGATATTAAAAATGGAAAAAAATTAAGTGAATATGTTCTGCAGTAGTTATGAACAAATAAATTTATTAGAAGAAGACATCCCTGAAGAAATCTCAACACATCTGTGTTAAGAGCTAAATTTGATCTTCGATGCTCTGCTTGAACGAGTGCAGAAAGCAGAGAGCGAAGAGCTTAATGCATTGCTGAGAATTCTACTCAAACGAGTCCAAGAAATCATGGGTGAAAATAACATCCTCACATTTATCATTGGAGGAATCCTTGTGAAGAGAAACATCTTGGATAGAATCCTTGGTGCGGATTGCTTAGATGGAAAGAATCAAAGCCGTTTAGCGGAGATTCTCCTGAAAATAGCGAAAACTGATGAATAACTAAGATTGCAATTAGCAGGTTTGCTCCTTCAGCATTTCAAGACTGTTTTCATTTCTTAATCTTTAACGTCTCTGTTGGTCTTTCTACTCAAACATCCTACATTAAGAGCTAATCTTCCATCAATTCTCAAGAAATCTTCTCATTTTATAGCGCCTTTATTCAACGCGAAGAGTATCCTTGAAAAACATGAATTATCAAAGCACAAAAATAAAATTCTTAGATGTTTCATAATTATGAGGCTTCTGTGTCAAGATCAGTCACTTGTTTTGGAAGGAATCATTTAGCATAACTATTTGAAGTTCACATAAGCCATCGCTGATGTTGCCTAGTTAATAGAGAATGTCTCTGAACTCGATATTCGAACAAATTTTCTTAAAAATATTATCCACACAAACCTCAGTTAAGAGCTTCTTTTCTTGAAAGAACTTGACTTCCATGTGAGATTGCTGTTCGCATAGTTTGCGATTCTAGCTAAAAACGCTTAACAAAAAGAGAAAATTATGGTTTCGCATAAACTTCAAGCATATTTGATGTAGAATATCCATCATTTAATTAGTGAGAAACAGCAAGGGCATTTGAAAAATGAGAATAAAGAACAACACGAATCTCAGAATGAAAAATTCAAGGATTAAACAGATTCTTTCCATAAAAATCAAGAGAATCTTGCCAACAACAACAGTAATCATAATATTAAAGGCTCTTCCTTGATTAGAGTTAATCTTACTTCCTTGAACCTCCTAACCATTCTTGAGAAGACACTAGGTGTGTCCACTAGAGAAATAAAATTTGGTGAGAAAGCCTAAACAATCTGCAGAGATTATCTATTCTACATCAGTGAGGGTCATGAGTTACTACAATTAGAAGGCGTTTCTCACATAATTAACTACCCTGAAAACCGTTTAATGCTTGAAAAACTCCTTTTCATCTACGGTCTACGCTGCATAGGCGACTTTCCTTTATTGGTATCTCTCCAGTAAAGTGGAGTAGCTGCAGAATCAGGAGCAACTTCATTCATTTCAGAGATTTTCAGCGAAACACAATCAGGATGTTTTGATGTCTATTAGAATCTCCGCTTTTTGTTCACCGATGCCTGCAATCAAACAACTCAGCTCGCTGTAAATATTTTCCAAGTAAATTCACGACAACTCCCGTTGCATTAGCTGTTTAGAGAAATTCTCAAATACACGTCGATTCACGATGCTTAGGATATAATATCCCTATGCGAAGTTGTGAAATAATCGTCAGGACAAATAATTCTAGATCCTATTGTGAAACTTAAAGAAGAATACTATGGATCATTCTATCCGCTGTTATTCTCCAAATATCCTATTTTATTTGATAAACTCATCTAAGAATAGGACGCATATTTCAACAGTAATAAGAAGGATAAACAATCAACAATCAGCTTAAATCAAGCCTAATAAACAACTTAACTAATAGATTCTGATTTCCTTGGCAAAGATACAAATCAAATAATCAATAAAAAATATCTCAAATCCATGCCATCTCCATCTGCGAGCTCAATAGAATAATACATCACCCTTGGATCTTCCGGGATACTCTCCTCAGCAGGCTCCTCTGATTTCGCATACTTGAATTCCAGTCGCTTGATGGAACAATTCCGCGTCGTCACAGCGAATAATTTTAGTTCCCGCAAGAACAGCAATGATGTTTTTGGAAGTGATTACGATTTGTTTATTGTCAAAGACAGACTCGCTGCGTTTCATGGGAGAATCGCATAGAAAATGAATGTTGCGATTAGAGCTTTCTTTTTGCTTGACAAGAATTCTAAACTATCCTCACATCTCACAATGATTATTTAAATTTACCTCAGAGTTTTATTGTTTTAAGTTGAGTTACTGGATAAATAGTCCGAGAAGACATCGAATAATTTCTTATCTTCAGATCTGATCTCGAAAGCATGCACTGCTCTGTCTGGATATCTCAACCCTTATCTTCTTGAAGATCTTCAATTTGTTTCTTCGTCTCAATAACAATAATTAGAATAATAATAATAATCATAAAAGTCTCCTTCTCCTCAGCTCAGAAAATATAAATCATATTTTAAATGAAAATATTGTCTATAAACTGTTAATTCAAAAAACCCCTTCTTAAAGTATCCTTTTGTCTATGTTTTTCATATAATTTTATTGAATTTCTATTAAACAATTGGACTAATTTGGTAATTTATAGACTACTTCAAAACCTATTGATCAAATAGACTATTTCGCTTTAATCCTCTTTTTTGTTTTTGTTAATTCAAACATAATATAAAATGTAAAAAACCTTATTTTATTGAAGACATTGAATCTTCTTAATCCTCCTTTGGTTTCCCTTCTCTCAAGCTGTTTTCTTAGCTAAAAGTGAATTTTTATCTTCTAAACTTGTTCCATAGATTTTCAAGAATGGCATAATCTAATCAGCTTTTCCTAGCGACTAATTACTTGAAAGAGCCTTATTGCTGAACGCCTCTAGGATGAACTACTGCCTTTTCAGCAAATCAGATGTCTACGAGTCTACATCTGAAAAGTACCTTCCAATTAGGAACTTAATGATAAAGAATATGAATGCTAGGAACATGAATGAAGTCAGCTGATTAAACGGCCAATGTTCGGGCTCTTCTGTTCTCGTGAAGCAAAATACCCCTGTATAAGTTAATATCGATACAGAAGATCCGATGTTCATGAAAACATTGAATACACCCAAGTTAGAAGCGTTCTAAGGGTTTGGCCTTTAAAGGCGATTCGAATACATGTTTTTGCTTACTGCTAGCTTTAATAAAGTCAGTCCATAAGTGATAGCAAACACCATAGGAAAAGCAAATCCATATGTGACATTGAAGCAGAAATATGAGAATACTTCAATGTAGTCTCTAGTTAGTAAGTCGACGCCACCTACAACACTGCTGCCTTTTTAAGTTAAAATGCAAATTCACATTAAAAATGATAAATTTTCAATGATATTTGCAATATTTTTAATTTTATAAATTATTAAATATTTTTTCTTACTAAGATTTGATTGCCTTTCTATTTCTGAGTTGACTTTTTCAAAGAGTTTTTCCTTTGCTGAGATCTCATTCATAGTTGAGCCTTTTCGATACATCTTGTTGATGTCAATTTTGACTACACTCGATACGGAATACAGCAAAAAGGGGTAGAATATTTCAAAGAAATTTTTCACTACTATGATATACTAATACGATCGAACGTAAGAAGTCAGATGGTACAGACAATCATCGTTGACGCATCCAATGTTTTAATCGATGATGAACGCAATGAGTGTTGGTGGGACAAGGTGGTTTATGAAAATAAATGCAAAAACTTTCGTAGCATAAGATTATTCGTAATCTTTGTTGGTTTTGTAATTAGCTTTATCGCAGGAGTACAGTGCTAGTTTCTTGAATATGATCTCTTCAATAAGGAAAATGAACTCTAAGATAGCTGTAGGGACTAGGATATTCAAGGATTCGAAGGACATGTGATCTCCACTTTCAATAATATCGTTTTGTTCAAAATACACCATTAAGTAGATTAAAGCGTAGATAATAACGACATTCACAATTAAAGCAATGAAAATAAAGAACCAAGTGATTCTCTCAGTAAAGAATGTCTTGGATTTGTCAAAGCTGTACTCGTTGAGCTTATTAGAAGTAATAGATCGTTCATATTCTCCCTTGAATCCAGGACGAATATCTTCTTCTGAGTCGTCGATTGAATTTTACCCGTATTTCAGTGCAAATGCTGTTTCTCTTGCGTTCCACTCTCCGCAAAAGACATTCGCCCAGATGATGACCAAGACAATATGGCATAGAGCAGCTACTTATGGTCCAGTTCCGTATTCCTCCGTTTCATACCACTAATATACGAAGAAGACAGGTGCACTCAATAATGCAACAACTAACTATCTTTTGAGATAGAAACTCAGGAACACAAAGTAAAGAGTAATTTTTTCTCCAAAATAATCACAAATTTCCTATTCGGGGAGTAAAAATGGGAAGAATGTACTCCAATTGGGCATCAAGCAAAGTTCACCTAGGAATTTTTTGTCTTTTAGATTTTGCTCGTAAATCAACTTGGATTCTTAGAGTTTCTCAGATTAGATTTTTTCATCGACATAATCAGTTTGAATTCGATCCTCGATGATTGTTCTGTAGATGTCGGAATGCTTGCGAGTACCAAATAACTGAAAATTATCATGGAGAGGGAAGAATTCATAGATGAGATTCTCTTATGTTTTTAGTTTGGAGAAATCCAACAGACCTTTTTTGAAAAAATTAGAATTAGCAAATGTTTAACCAAAATAATTTATTTCATATCCTGTTTCGTTACTGATAAGGATAGCAGTGGTGATCTTGATCCTTTCCATTTTATTGAAAATTTCATATTTCTTTCCTACATTAATGAGAGTGCGTTACCAGCTATTTTCTATCATGATTTTGTTATCAGCTTTTTTCTGTGTAGGAACATATGCAAAATCTGTAAAAACTTGCTGAAAAGGAATGCCATAGAAATCCCAAATCGATTTGATGTGATGCCCGAATTCTTTTTTAGCTTCTTCTAAAGCACGAATGAATGCATCTTGATATTCTTACTGCTTTTAGCAACCTTGATTCATGTTCCAATTCAACGCAGGGATCTATATGGAAAATTAAAATTACAAATGTCAAAATAGAATTGCGAGAATAAAATGCAATGTGTCTACATAGACATCAAGAGGCTAATCTGTGGTGGAAGTTTTAATCTTTTTGCAGACAAAAGACTTATTTATTTTGTTGATCCTTGATTATATGGACTAAGTGCCAACCTCTCTTTTGGAAGTCAATATTGATTTCAGCTGTGTGCTATCTATTTGATACTCTTCTTTATCTTGATATTTGACCCTCACTTCGTTGACATACTTATCCAGTAACTTTAAATATCCAAGATACGCCTCATACTACCTTAAACTCTCCTCAGAATTATCTTCAAAACGAGCAATCAAAAATAAAAAAAATTATTTTAAATTGAATTTTTAAACAATAAATAAAATCTTAAAAGAATCAACTTGAATACCTTGAATTTCCTCTGTTGATTGGAGATATTCACAGCGGCATTCGTGAGACAAACTTTTGAGGTTGATGTTGAAAAGATGCTTGAGAATCTCTAATTTCACATTAAATAATTTTTGATGCTGTGCTTAAGATTGGAAAAACGAGAGAAAAGTTTTATTTAGATATTTCCTAGCTAATGCAGAATGCTACAACAGCGGAATCGACTCAATCTCACTCGTGATGAGTTTCGAAATGGTTTTTCGTTCTTTTTTAATTTAACTCGCTAGTGCTTTACTCTTAAAAAGCAACTATTTCCTTGCTTCTTCAACTTGATCTACATACTTCAGCTTCTTCTACTGATTGATGATTTTATCGATTTGACTTTCAGATAAGGTTACCTCAGTGAGATTGATATCGAATAACTTCTCGTAGTCATTGGGGGATATTAATTTATGATTTTTATACTTTTCCATTTCTTTTCGTAGAACTGCCTTGTATTTCTCTTGAAACAATTCTTTTTTCACCTTTTCTCGTTCTTCTCTTTCTTTAACAGAAATTTGATATTTCTCAGGTTCTTCAGTTTCTTTGATATCAGGAGTAAGTAATTTCAGTTGATAGTTGAGTCTAAGTGGTCGAAGCTTAGAATCAACTGGCTCTAAAGAGAAAATATCAGTGGACGCTAAGGAAAAAGTTTTGTTGAGTCCCATAATCGATGCTTGAACTTTCAAATTCTCGAAGGATGTGTACAGCACTAAGAAGATATACACACCATCGTTTGAAAGCACTTATCTAATTTTAAACCCACCTTGAGCGGTGAGTTTGTAGATCAAATAGTTTTTGAAGAGTGTTGTAAAATCTGTCACAGGATTCTCCGTACGTGACCATTTACCAGTTTTTTGGTCTCGGACGAGATAAGGTAAGCGGATATCTGAAGTTTTTCTAATTTTATTGACTAAGGAATTTGATAAGGGGATTTTAATATCATTCTTGAGTGTTTTAGCGTACCCTAAATGGAGAAAAGTGTAAGAAGAAATTAGCAAAAATGTGAAGTAAAAAAAATTCAAAAATTCAAAAAAAAGTAACCTAAAGCAAATTATTTTCACTAATTAATAACCAGCGAATCACACAAAAACTAACTAGCAACTGGGAGTTATCAATCTTCTCAATCCTTTCC
>Ga0302271_10000063_pt1 | contig 81903 bp, 61 predicted proteins | sample III_Bog_N1_1_FD_198767 | JGI IMG/M metagenome (GOLD analysis project Ga0302271, IMG submission 198767) | Peat permafrost microbial communities from Stordalen Mire near Abisko, Sweden - III_Bog_N1_1 | ecosystem: Environmental > Terrestrial > Soil > Wetlands > Peat | place: Sweden: Abisko...
CCAACCCCAACCCCAACCCCAACCCCTGATTCATACAACTGAATTGTTAGATGCATCATTCTGCAATAAATACTCATGGTTATTAACTTCTATTCGATAAGTCAATAGATGTTTCTCTTCCAAAGATTAGGTGAATCACACAGAGATTGCTGTGAATGGTATAAAATGGCTATTCTTTGTAACAATCAATATGAATTTAATTATTGTTATTATGAGCTAATCTACTAAGATTGATTATCCACAAAGATACTGGGATGCTACTTCCTGAAGAACTGTCTGTCAGGTGTTATGTCTCTGCTTTGTAAAGGTGAATAACAAGAAGCCTTAGTCATGCAAGTTGTGTTGTTGTTTTTGCTACTCTAAGCTTAAGTAATACCCTTTGATGAATGAGGAAACTAGTCTGCTTTCTAAATTAATGCATTACTATTGTCTTTATTGTAGTAATTTAATGTAAAGCAACTTCTAGGACTAGCAACTTTTATTCTATCTTGAGACTATTCCTGCTGGTATTGCTGTTACTGTTGCTAAGGATTAGCTGAATTGCCATAAATAGGCTAGCTGATTATGCTATTATGAAAATCTTGATAAGTCAAACGAATATTGTTATTGTGACTGTTGCCATTAGTGATGGGATTGTATTATTGAGGGATATCTTTACCTTAGAGTTCACCATTAGAATAGGCAAACATAGGATATTTTGGAGCAAGTTATTAATTCAATAAAGCACCAGCTGATATTTGATGGCTAAATAGTTAATCGATACCGTAATACTATTAATGCTGTTTGAAACATTGATTGATTGTTTATTATGATTCTAATTAGCAATCTTGTAGCCTTGGTTTTTCAGGCAAGTCTGGATTCATTACACTGCAAATACCATTGTTATTAGCATAATCAACATAAATAGGAGAGTTATTATTGCTGGTAGATTAGTTATCTTTATCATTCTATTATAGGACTTGTAATATTTGATTCTAAGCGAGTGTAGGGAATTCCAACGAGCCTAAGTTGCATTTCAGCTAAGAGAAATACTCTCGATCTAGACACTCATCTCTTGAAGGACTAGGCAAGTTCGTTATTCCCTTCTACAACAATGTGTAATGATTGTGGGTAGGAGTACTATTTTATTGTTGTCTTTCCATTTACAAGCACACTGGAAGAATATTCAGAGGTTGATTGAACATTCCATCCTTTGAATCAACGTGCAGATAGCTCTTACTTATGTTGATTTTAAATGATTATTTCTCATGTAAATTCTATCTTTGTGTGTGTGTCTTTTCTTAATCAAGACTAGCTTAATTCAATAGTTTCGATGACTTTTCAATACGATTTAATTGAGAATCTGAGTCCTATCTGTTGCTTTCTTAATAGTTCTTCTCCTTATTCCTATCACTGCTTCTGTTTGGCTTATGATTCCCAGTCATGATACAATTGATGTTCTGGCTATTGCAGTTGTCTGATTTATCTTTCCTCTCTTAAAGACATCTGAAATTACTCTAATCTTCATTGTATTATTTGCTTGTTTCTTCCATTTTGAGTAAGTATCCACCTTCTGTTAATGTTTAACAACGTTGATTTCTCCAATTCTTCTCCCCTTCCTTATTCGTTGCGCTGCGATCATTCTGTAAAGTATTTTCAAGATTGTTCTCCTTATCATCGACAAGGTGACTTGGTTTAGCATTTCTACAGCTTAGAAGTTACCTCCTTTAAATGCAAGGACTAAGACTCTTCTTACCTTTAGAGTTACTTTTCTCTATCTAATAATTATCTCCTAATGTAATTGTGTGTTATCGTTTCTAATAGATTCTAGCACTTTTATTCGTTTGATTACTTTCATTCCTAGGAGAAACACTAGTCATGATAGTTTTATTATTCGGCCTGTTTGGATACAACACAGATTACCATGCTTTATTCTATCTTTGATTAGCTTCTCTTTCTCTCCTTTCCCAATTCAAACTCTTCCTATTATTATTATTCCCTTCCATTTTGGCATTTCTGACTAGCTACTCTGCCAATGTAATCTCATTAGCTTCTTGCTTTGTTGATATGCTTTTGTGTTAATAAGGGCTTTTATCTGAAGACTTCCATTTCTACTGGGAAGATAGATGCTATTACTTTGGTGTTGTCTTATTAAATACTATTTCTTCTATTTTCTCGAAGCCATTATTCCCATGCTTACTATTAATCTTATTACTATTATTCTCTTCAGCTTATTCTAATGTGCTTGAACAACCCTTTCTGTCAATGTTGCTATTACTTTATGTTTTAATATTTATTTAACTCTATCTCTTATTAACAGCATTAATAAACTCCCCTTCTGTATGAACATTCACTTATCCTTAGTCTGCATAAGTGAACACAACATCTTAGCTAGTCTTATTGCTAGAACGGTCTCTCTTCGGAGTTACTTTGATATCTTTTTCATTGTAAAACCCTTTGAAATGCTTGCCAGCACGTAGCGATGCCAACGATGATGATGGTGTCTTATTAGATTAAACAGCACACTAGCTTTTCTTAGCTTTCTCATCGTTGTTTTATATTTAAAGATTAGTCACTGCATCTGCAGTGATATTCTCAACAATGCTAGGCAAAGTAGTCTCTAAATAGCACAATCCATCCTTAACAGCATGAGTACCAGTTTATTAGTGACTCTAACTATCCTATCGTGCCTGCTTTGTATCAATAATCTCATCCTCCTTTGTTTTCTATTCCACTGGTATGTTCTCGATCTTATCCACTAATGATCTACAGTAATCCGCTGATTCTGCTGAAAACAAATAAGCTTCTTTGATTTGATTACCTGTGCTACTAATCTAATCGCATTGAATATTCTCTTGCTGATTAACTTGCTTGTAAGTATAATTATTCTAATATGCATCCAACTGCTAAGAATATTGATCGAATGAGTTCAGATTAGCTTATTTAGCTGAAATACTATCTAAAACATCTATTGATTGCGTGAATGGTCCTTTAAATAATTCACTCATTGGTATTTGCTCTGACAATGTGTATAATTACTAATACTTTTAAGCCTCTCTTTCAATAGGCACATATTGGCATACTCCCTTAGCAGCAATTGTTGCTTCAATTCGCATTGGGAGTTCTTTCAAGAACAGATACTCATAAGGCAATAACTCTTTAGTATTCACTGATACATCGAAGTAATCAGGACTGCACTTGTGTTGTGTCTACAAGAACAACTAATGCTCCTTATTATGAGGTAATAGGGGTTCATTAGGAATCACAGTAAACTGCCTATTATTGCTGCTATTAGATGCTGCGCTTGCAATCTTACCTTTAATAAAAATACAATCCAAATACTCTCGGTTATGATATCTCTTAAGATTCGCTTTATTATTATGATTATTAAGACCACCATCATCCTTAGTAGTTGTATTGACAATGACTCTAGCTAATCCATCTAGTTAACTATTGACATAAGTACCAGTTTAGATTACTTCTAGCGAATATCTATCAATCACACATCCTAGCGACGATTAGTATTGTTGCTATTTCGCAAGTGTGTATCTCGTTTGATGGCTGTTATAATCCGTTTGTGTTGCATTCAATGCGTCTTTGAATTACTATTTAGTTAATAGACTCATATTTCTCAAAGCACTCACAGCTTCCATATACTTCTCATATTCCCAGAATGGTATTTCCTTAAGAACACATTCATTACTCTCATAACTGAATTCAAATCCTATTCTATCATTCCAACATGTTCCTTTTATGCCATTCCCTCCTGACTCCATCTAAAATGCCACTGAGATATTATCCTCATAGAGAACAGCTATTTAGAGAAGATTATCTTTCCCTGGATTTCCATTGCAATACTCTCCTTGAATGACTCCAACATTTGGTAGAAATATCAAAGCTTCCCCATGCAGCTTGTCATTCAGCCACTCTCCAATAGCAATAGATCCATCATTAATTACACACATGCCAACACCCTATCGTTTAGCATTAACCACCCCTCCTTCATATCTTCCATTCCTGAAACTATACTACTGTGGTCTCTTTAATTATCTAGAAACTATCTTGTTCTAAGACATATCGATATCAGTGTCTGTAGAAAATCTTATGAGTTGTTTGCTAGTTGAATCTAAATAGTAGTTCAAATGTTACAGCAAAGAACAAAATAGATTTTGAATTACAAAAAGAGAAAATCAAGAAAGAGAGAGAGAACTTAATATGCGTTATGTCTGTAAATTGATTAAACGCGCTGATTTTAGATTCTTGTAGAACAAATACAGCAAATAAATCAATATTTCTCAAATAGCAACTCGATCTAATAGCTACTTAACTATCACCCAGAGAAAAGCTGTCTTAGAAAAAATTACAAATTTCCCTTCTCCCCGGATTTATCTTCCAAAAGTCATCCAAAGTACTTATTCATTCTTAAAAATAAATTTGAGAGAATCAAAGAGAGAGAAAGAGAGATTTGAGAAATTAAGGATAATTTATGTTGTTTCTTAGAAGAGATTTCACTGAAAACTTGATATGTTTTATCGATTTAAGATCTCAATCGATTGATATTATTGAATCTCTTGCCAATCCTATTGCCCCACCTAAGATAATCTAATCTGCAATAAAATCAATAGATTCTTTTCTTTTAGCTTATTTAGCCCCTGAACTTATTAAAATTTCATTAATTCCCATTGATTCTAAATAATATTGTTTATCAATATCAGACAGTCAACAAACCAAATCGATATCAACAAAAGAACAACAATCATCTTCATTGAATTGCTGCCTGCTATCCCAATCAGTGTCCTCAACTACTTTGAATCTCATGTTCTCAGAAGACTTATCTAATCTTTGTCCAATCTTCCACTGAGACAGTCAATTTCGTGATTGTTTCTGGTCCTGCCGACTGTGATAATTCAATCGAAACAAAACACCAAATCAGCTTAGCCAAACTAAATCAAGTAAATTATTTACTTATGGATTGAAGGTGATGGCTCCTAGCTTCAATAGCTATCTATCAGTTGCTGCTGATGAATCCTATGCAATTTCGATTCGTTGTTTGAATGAGCTCTAATCCTTACTGACTTTCTTTGATATCTCATTGCAAATCCTTAGTTTTTTCAATTCAAACAAGCTCATTTAATTCATATTAGAGAATACATCATTCTGTTAATTAACATACTTGAATGCTTGATATCTGAGTGCATCAATTTGATTGTTCTCTTTCTCTAGATACTCCTTGATATTCTTATCCTTCTCGCTTAAGCTCTTCTTCGATAACTATGATAAATCAACTACTGTCTTGCTAGCTAAGACAGACAATCCCTACGCATGGATCGCAGTAGCTTATGACACTTATTTCGCTAAGAACGAAAGAGTGCTCTTTGATGGATCTTTCTGCTTCAGCTACTTGAACAACGCAAGATTCGTAGATGATTCAGTTAGCCCAGCGATTCTCTCCTTGAGATGCAGTGATCTTAAGCAACTATTCTCACGTTCATACACACTCAACAGATCAGTGTTGTTGTCCTCTTGATCTCCCATTCCAAGGAATACACCTAACAATCAATCATCATCATTATTAGCATATTTATGCAATCAACCAACTGAAAACAATAAATATCCATCGTACCTGATGTATTCATGATATTCTGATCAACGTTGGCTGCTTTGTTGGATAAGGATGCTTTCATGAATTATGGCCCAACTGAGTTTCTCAAGGAAGAATTCCTCGAGATACCTGTAGACTGCAAGAGATTGCTGCCAGGTTATGTGAGCTACTTGAGTGTTTTCAGCTCTTCTTGTGATTCCCTGAGTTTCTTTTTGGTGTTATCTAGCTCTTATTGTATGATCTCCGTTGCTTCTTTGAAACTGCGCTCCTTTTCTTAGAACCTCTTCTTCTCGCCTTCCAGTAAGACTACACGCTCGCTTTGCAGCTGAAGTGATACTAGATTCAAGAGCAACAACAACAACAAACATCAAATACATGCTATCAAACTCACCAACACTATTTCTCTTACCAACTCTTTACTCTAGAGTATGTCTAATCTTCGTGAGATCTTCTATGGACTTCTCAAGCTACACTTACTTGATCATCTACGCTGTGAGTTCTTCCTGCAGTTTCTTCTCGTTCTCAGCTGTCGTTGCTGTATCTTCGAGTTGTGTCTTAATCGAACTAATCGCCTAGCACCAAATGCTGCCAGCATACCTCAAGAATGCATTCTACTCTTGTTGTTAACCTTATCCATGCTGGATCTTCTGATCAGCATCTGAGTTCAAGCTATTCAACAGATTCGCAATATCGCTGACAGCTTTTCTAAACGAAGAAACACGCTATTTCAGTTACTCAATATCTTTAGCCTATTTGCCTGGAGTTTAGATTGATCCTACAACATTAGCTGACTATTACTCGTCCATATCGTCTTTTAGTTCAGTTTTCTAGACTCCAATGAACATCTCACACTCCTGATTCGTGATGCCCTTGATCATTTCCTCGATGACTGAGCAATATTCATACAGTTTCTGCAATTTCAAGCTATTCAGCACTACAGGTGAATCTAAATACGCTATGAACTCTGCAATACGCTTATCAAGTGTCTTGAACAACAAGTCTGCGTCTTAACTTGAGTAGTATTTGCAGAAGAACATTCTCCCAAGAACATTCACTCTCAGAGATGTAATCACCCTCTTCATCTAAGCCGATGTGTGCTAGACAACATTCCCCGCTTTGTTCTTATACGAACTCAATGATTCCGTCTACGAACTTGTCTACTGCAATGCTGAGAAGACAGCTGTGAGTTTGGCATTGGCAGTCACAATCGGCTCCAGTGAAACCTTCGGCGAGATATTATCCTCCATCAACGACCTGAGCACTTGCTCCACAAAGAAACTACCTTAACTTATCACAGAAGAACCTTAGCTCTTGCAGAGTTCCTATAGCTCCGCGACGGTATTAGCTTAGTAATACAACTACAGCTGCTCATTGATGTAATATTGCAAACTGCAGGTGTTTTCTAGCAATTACAGTAGCCATTCGAATAAGCTGCTGTTTTCTTATCTAATCATCTAATCTGTCTCCCTCTCGATGTACTCCAACAGCTCTCTGTGCAGGAGTTCACATTTCAATTTACTCTTCCCGAGACTCTCTAAGGATCGCACACTCTCCCCACTGATGGAAAACGCAAATAGACTCTCAGGAACACCAGCAATAATCAAATCAGTCCGTGATGCACTCTACACTTAACTATCTATGCAATCCAATGCACTTGTTAGGTATTTCTAAAGACAAACAAAACAACAACAATCCAAACAGTTAGATAAGATACAACACATCCAATAATTAATAGTTATCATAGCAGCAAATGGATATATCTTCCCCTCCCTCACTCTTCCCTAGCTGATTTACCTTGAAGATGTATCTCTTCGACGTGAATAGTTCTTACTAAGTATCAATAAGTCTCTGTAGATTCCCTTATGCAGTTTCAGCTGAGCTAATTTTATGATGAATTGAGCTCGATGCAGCTGATGCTTCCTCCTAATACGAAGCTGACTGTTACTTGTATTACATAGCCTTCTGTTTCATCCTCTCAATTGTCTTCTCCCCATCAGCTAATTAATCTTCTTTCTCTTGTAACAATCGCTTGAGCTCATACGTAGTGAACTCATAGTTCTGAACCTCCTACTCCATTTCCTTGTTGTTCTCCTCATATGACTGAATCAATTCTTCATTAACCTTCTTGATTTCCTTGAGTTCTTTGAGTTGCATCTTCAATTACATGTTCTATTCTTCAAATGTCTCTATCTTATGTGTGAGTTTCTCCACCATTTCGACCGACTCCGAATGGATCTCTAACGCCTCCTTAAATTCCTCAATCTCCTCCAATTTCGCTTTCATTGAGTTGCTTGCAGTGATCAACTCCGCATTCAGTTTCTTAATCGTATCCTCTAGCACCGGTAGTTTTTATATTTTTTCTTCCAATTCAATTATCTTCTCCAGTGACTCAATCTTCTCCAATTCTAACTAATCATTCAACACCTACACAGCTTGTCTTAGACGCACATTGCTCTTAACCAGCTCACTATTGTTGTTATTACCATTCCCTTGATTATTATTATCATCATTTCCATTGTTATCTTCATTATCGCCTTTCATAGCTTCTTCCAGCTCCAATTATGCTAGTTCTTTCTCTTAGAGAAGCTATTGATTCTCAGCTACCTTCTCATCAAGCTAGTTCTTAAGTGCTTCTAGCTTACTCTCAATACTCTCCTTCTGCATTGTCAGTGTCTCAATTATCGCAGTTGATTCCTCTGCTTCTTTCAATGCCGCATGCAGAATCTCCGTTTCTTCTTCAAGATTGGCGAACTATTCCTTGCTCAATGATAGATCTTTTGTGATGCTTATGTTCTTCTACTCTTCCTTCGCTAGATCTTCCTCTAACGTTTTGACTTGCTCGAGCAGCTCGCTGATACGCTAATCCTTAGCATCTAACTTATTCTGTGTGTCCTCAAGAGAACTACTCATGTCATTCAGCACATCGTCCTATGTACACAACCCAACACAATAAACAAACAATTATTTGGAGATATATCTTCTTTATTTATCATAAACTGTACCTTCTTCTCTATTTCTTCACGTAATTACGCTATTTCAAGTTCTTTAGCTTGCAGCTCTTCTTCAAATTGCTGCGTTTGTTTCTCTAGAGCAGCTACATCCTGCTTTTCTTGTTTGTCTTATTTATCCACTTTGCTTACTACTTTAACCTTCTCAGCTGGATTCGTAGCCGAACTCTTAGAACTTCCCAATCCCGTTGCTGGTAATTTCGATGCAACTGCAGTCTTATTCATTAATCCCATCGTTTTTGTCTTGGATTCGCCTAATTAAGCACCTATTTTGATTATTTTTGCTGTATCTTTGACTTCCTTTGTGGGTTCTTTAGCATCCTCTTTGACACTAGCTGCTTCTTTAATCTGCTGGATACTACTACTGCTGCTAGTTTTAGTTTGTTCTTCGGTTGTTGTTGTCTTAGTTGGTTCTTCTTTGCTGTTGTTTGTTCCTTATGAATTCTTGGTTTCAATCAACCTGAGATGCTTTCCTCTGACAAAGATTCCCTATCCTTCTCTGCAACTAAAATACTGTTTCCCTTCGAGTGCTCCACTGTGATTTCCCTTTGCTTCCTGTTGTGCATCATTTCAGTTAGTTATTTTTATCATTAATTCTTAATTCTTACTTCAAGCTCAACACCACACCAATTGCCCTTCTTGCCATCGATCTACATCCACAACAAAATCAAATCTAACCATTGATTCAATCTCTATTAGTGCATATCCTTTACCTCTCCGAAATACTTAACGACACCGATCTACCCCTTGTTGAGATTATTGATCATTTCAACACGCTCTCCGACATTGAAAACTGGATCCTCTTCCATTTGAAAACTCAAGCTCCGTGATTCCACTGAATAAATATATATTAATGTGTAAATTATGACTCTTTATTCTTTTTGAAGAAGTACTTTCTTTGATTTGTTCCTCTTCAAAAACATAAACATAAACACACTCTCCCACTCTCTGTCTCTCACTCCTATTCCTTAGCAAATAGCTTAAATATGAATGATTATATGAAGCAAAACTAAACAATGAATTTCTGATTTTTCTCTCAAGCGATGATGATCTAATATTTTTCAGACATTTGTTATTTTTTTTCTTCAACTTTCTTGAAATTCCTTAACAATTTCTGCCAATTATTAAACATTTCTAGAGTATTTGTTGCTAAAAAAACATTATCTCAAAATATGAACCAAATTCTATTTATTAAAAAGAAATAAGCAATAATTTTCAAAGCTAGCGATTAAGCTCAATATTATATTATTTTGTGGATTCAAAATAGAAAATATTCTTCACTATTATTCTTAAATTCATTATTTTCTCTTATTATCTTATGACTAAAATGGTAATTCAACAACACCCAATGTTAATTTCTTTGATGGATTTAAACCCCATAATCACAATACTATCACTCGGTAATCAATTACTAAACAGCAATCAAAAAAGAAGAAGAAAAATAATAGAGGCAAATAAAATTAGTAATTACTAAGAAGACCTTGGAATAGAAAAAGAATAAAATTGTTGTCAAGGAAAGCGCAGCAATAAAATAAAACAAAGCTAAGCAAAGTAAACGCCAAAGGTCATCGAAAAGAAACCATCACAACTCAGCAGAATAAGAGTCACAGAAAAAGAGTTCGGAAGATACATAAATAATTGCCAAATACACAAAGATCTTCAAGTTTTACAAAGAAATAAGGAGAGAAATTCTTAATAAAGGCATTTGCTGCAAAATAATAATAAAATGAGCACCATCGAGAAAGTCTAGATTCAAGGAGATATTCCATAATCTCGCTTTGGTCACACGATTACGCATATCAGCAAGAATGTTGTGATTTTGTTCGGTGGAGCCACAGGAGATACAGGGAAATACAGTATTACAGGGGAAGTATTCTCTTGCGATTTAATCCTTCGTCGCTGGAGACGTTTTACTCCATCTGGAGTAGGTCCATCAAGCAGAGCTGCACACTGCACAGTCGCTATTGAGAATAATACTAAACTTGTCATCTTCGGAGGAGCTGTAGGAGGTATAAATAATATAGGAATGAATAGAAAGCAAAACAAATAAGAGGATTTATTTTTTAAAATATTGAAATTGCAATTGTAATTTGCAAAATTAATTATCAAAGGTGGTGGCTTAGCTGATGACAATCTCTACGTGCTGGATATGAGTTAAGGAGAGGATAAAACAGCTTGGATGACTATCCCTATTGTTGGAAGCACACCTGGAAGGCGTTATGGTCATTCAATGGTGTTCATAAAACCTTAATTAGTTGTATTCGGTGGGAATACTGGTTCAGAACCTGTGAATGACACATGGACACTTGACTTAGAAAAAGCTCCATTTGGATGGAAAAAAATAGATTGCACAGGGGATCTTCCAATGGCACGAGTCTATCATTCTGCAGCGCTATGCAATTCTGGAGCAGCCAACGGGATGATGGTTATTTTTGGTGGAAGAACTGCCGATTCATATGCTCAAAACGACACATGGGGATTACGAAGACACAGAGATGGAAGATGGGATTGGGTTAAAGCTCCATATAAGAATAATTCAGAGATACCCATAGCAAGATATCAAGTAAGTTGAAGAAACAGGGGAGAGACAGAGAAAAAGAGAGAAAATAAATTAGGAATATTGGGGGAGAGAGAAAGAGGAGTGCAAGGAGTAGGCTTGCTTAACTAATTTGTTATAATAATTGTTTTTTGATTTGCTGAAAACAACAGCACAGCACAGTATTCTAAGGTCCACTGATGTTTGTCGTTGGTGGTCGCAGCAACTAGATGAACGATTAAATTCTCCTCGAAATTTACGATACCGAGACTAGTGATTGGCATAAATTCACAGGTATCCAGCGATTTCGTCATTCGATTTGGATCATGGATAATTTCCTCTATGTGCACGGCGGTTTTGACACAGAATAGCCGAATGTACCTACGGATTCTATTCTGCGACTTGATCTTCTCAAATTGCTTTAGAATAGTCCTAATCTCATTAAGTAAATGCAACGATAGATTGAGAAGAGCAATGCAGCAGATCCTTCCAGAGCTAATAATCAAGATAACAGGAGAGGAATGGAAATAGAAGAGAATAGTAATAATAACAATAATAATCGACCATTAATGACATACAATTAATATATTAACAAACCAATAGTTGTACCCTAATAGCCGTAAAAGCAAATCACATTAGCTAATGATGCTGTTGTAGCTATCACTTATGATCCGAGCATGCAGCAAGATGCGTCCATCAAGACAGTTCCACTTAACAAGTTGTAGAAGCAAGCCATCAAGCTCAGTAAACAACAAAAAGATAAAGATTTACAATATCAGCAGCAGCAAGCCATTGTTTGATTTGTTGTGGAAACTTTTCATAGCTCAGCATCAGCGAGGACAAGTTGACAACGGTCAGCAAAGAAAGATCTACTAGCAATCGATCTTCCAGCCATTTCTAGACGTTGTACTCCTGCCTGACTATGAAAATCAAGGGCAGGCACGTGATTTAGTCAGCTAAATACGCCGAGAGAACATCTTAAAACTATGCGATGAAGTGCAGAAAGTCTTCGAAAGAGAATCCATGGTTCTTAGGATAAGAGCGCCGATTAAAATATTCGGTAGCTTGAATGGACAGTACGAGGATCTCATGCGATTCTTCAATCATTTTGGAGCACCTTGCGACAGCGAAATGATCGATGAAGACATCGACAGGAACTAATATTTGTTCTTAGGCAACTACGTCGGGAGAGGTTCAATGGAGCTCGAAGTCATTTTACTGCTGTTTGCGTTGAAACTCAAGTATTTCGATTAAATCCACATGCTTCGAGGTAGCATGGAGGACAAGCGAATCAACAAAGCGATGGGATTAGCCGATGAATGTGCCATGAAATTCAACGAAGACGTTAACGAACCAAATTCAGTATTCTAACGAATCAACAAAGTCTTCGAGTACATGCCTCTCGCAGCTGTCGTTGAAGAGTCGATATTGTGTCTTCATGGTGGGATAGGTACAACCCTCAGGACAGTTGAAGAAATAGAGTAAATTCCACGACCTTTGGAGATAATCTAAGACCCTAAGACATACCAGCATAAAGTTGCTTTGGAGTTACTCTGGAGTGACTAAGCTTGCAATGAGAATCAAATGGAAAACACTGAGAACGTTGAGCATGACATATTCAACTTAAAGAACGTGCTGCGATATGGATAGAATCGCATCAATAAATTCATGGGAGATAACAATATCTCGTTGATTATTCGCTCGCATGAGCCAGTGAATGCGGGAATACAAAAGCAAAGTAATAATATCATAACAGTGTTTTCCAACACAAACTATGCGAATAAATACAAGAATGCAGCTGCGATTCTCTGCATTGGAAAATAAGGCAAAATATAACCCAAAACAATTCAAGCGATCATTAATGTCAATAACAGAAGCCAGTGGATAGACTTAGAGACAACGCTAGAACAGAGAAAGTAGATTCATAAGAACTATGCTCTCGACTAAGAAGAAATACTTCTCAGGAAGAGACAACCAACACCACCGAGAGACAGATGAGAAAATATTCAGATCTGGGAAATTCTATGAATCCATTGGATAACACACACACACACAAATACATATTTCATTCCTGTTTCTCTTCCTATTAAAGTGTCCTTTATCTCTGTTATTTGTAGTATGAAGGATTCTTTAATCATATTTTTGATATCTCTTGGCTTATTTCATATCCTTTTTGGCAAGTAATATTCACATTTGATTTCTTTGAAAATAACAACAAAAACAGACATACACAAAAAGAAATCATACATTAAAAGTGTTATGTTGGCGTATCACATTTGCTGGATTTGTCCAAAAGTAGTGGAGTCGAGCTAGAATGATTATCTAGAGAATCGGAGTATGTATTAATAAGCTCATTCCAACAAGTATTATTGCTATTTAAATATTATTCGTAATGCTAACCCTACGTAGAGAGTGAGGAAAGAAAAGGAGAAAATTTATTCGATTTGTAATTTTCTTTGTGCTGTTACTATTTCACAAAGTCTTCATTAGCAAGTTACTCACTCTCTTAAAGGAATATTTTAGCACTCATTGATTATCATAACCGTTCATAGGATAAAATTAAGTAATTGGTTAATTATGAATTCAGACACTCAAAGAAGATGATGAAGAAGACGAGTTCAGCAAGGGGCTCTCATCATTAGCGTCAGTGTGCTTCTTGGAGAAGATAAACTCAATCATCCTCTCCTTGATTCTTATCAACCCTGAAGACACTCTGACTACCTATGCCAACCAAGCTTTCTTATACTCGCCTAGTTGATTTACTTCCATGACAATCTAGACGAAATTCTTACTTTCTTCTATGACTCTTTTGTTCTTATAATTATCACTATTCAGCCTGTATTTCTGCATATCCTTGTTCAGCATTGGCAACTGTTCTGGCATAGCAAACTCACTTTATCCTTCGTCTCTTTTTTGAAGATTTCTTAGACTTTTCTCAATGCATAGTTCACTCAGAAACAAATTAAACATGCTCAATTCAACTTTCTAGCTAGGACTATCAATCGAATGTGCGTTCATGAACAATAAATTCTCCCCTCTTGTGCATCTGAACATTCTGTTGAGCTAAGAAAGCAACTTTACTTTGATAGTAGCTACGTATTTCTTAGGGATTTAATCTGATTTCGTGCCGATAAGAAGAAATGGCAAATTCCACACGCAAGCGTAGTTTTTGTTATTGTGATTGTTATGAAAAATAGCTACAAGCCATCTGTAAATATTACGGAATGTCTTGAGATTTGTCATGTCGAAGAAGAATATAATCGCATCGAGTTTTTGCAATCTATCTCTAGTGAACACACTAACGAATTCACGCTGCTTGTTCTCACCTGCGAGATCCCAGAACTAGAGTAAATGCTCCTCTTGATACTAAGAAATACATAAACACAATATAAGATCAACATAATATGGTAAATAGAAATAAATTCTAAAGACAAATATGCCCAATTAACTAAATATGAATCCAGCAAGTTTCTACTGTGCATTTTGTTCTTGCAGAAATCATAAAAATCCATCCAAATTCTTGGCTTTGTCAACAATGAATGACAGATAATCATCCGAGCCTAATAGCCACTACTGTACCATCCCAAACCAATAAACGTCTAGTTTTTATAATAATTGAGCACAAATTCGGAGAAAACAGTCATCCCTTTTTTATCTATCTTTTTTAAAAACTAATCTTAAAATTCGGATCTCAACAGTCTTGTCTATCTAATTTTCTCTCTTCTTCTTCCCTCTCCTTTAGACCATCCTTTGCCTTTTCAATTCAACAGCCTAGTTTAAACTACTTACTTGATTATTGCTGGAGAGACTGCTGTCTGATAGCAAGGACTTAACATTCGGTGAATGGTAGCAGACATGCACATCGCATCCGATGGTTTAGCTGACTTTTTATGACTACGACTTACTACTTGTTTCTGAATTCCAGTCAATATCATTGACCCAGCTGCAATAGTTCGTCAAGAATGTAGTCTTCCCAACATTGGAGTCACCTAAGCACAACACCCGAAGCATTTTTTTCTTATGGTGAGATATCTTTTTCTCCATATCTTCAGAAAGTGATTGTTAGAATTATTTCATATCGCTAAGTCAAGTCTTTGCTTCGTTGTGTCTTTTTCCACCAAACCAACCTATTAATTATTTTGTGTGTGTGTGTGTGTGTTTTCAGAGCTGATTAATCAGGGAAGGAGGGGGCTAGGATAAACAAAATAATCACAATTCCTACTTACCAAGCATCATTTAAACTGGGGTAATATTTGGAGTATTGTGTTTTCAATTCAATTCTCTCTCAATCTCATACAAGTTCAAAGGATTCAAAGAATTAGGAGCATCATTGATTTGAACTAATTTAAGTCTTCTTAATTATGAAAACGCTTAAAAACGAGATATCAAATTGCAATTCTACCAAACAAATAAATCTGACACATTTTTGAGAGATGTTAGTTTTTCTCTTAAATGCAATCTAAACATAATATCCAATCACACGCACACATGCATACATACACAAAGTTTCATTGATCTGAGCACCTTCCTGGAATGTAATATGCATATCCTTCATAAGAGCATGCTTAGCAACCGTTGATAATATCGACTCCACATTCTTTTCCAATACAGTAATTGCCAGTTCCATGGAAACTGCAGACTGGCTCATATTCAAGAGAGCACATTTCACTTTTCCCATATTAGTTCGGATTGCAGAAGATCGCTTCACTCGGAAACAGAGAACAAGTACCCTTAGCATAGAAGCTGATTTGTTGATGTTAGCAAGCTAGGCAGATAGTAGGGAATGTCAGTCTGAGCTGATTTTCTGAGTTATAGTTCTCTGATTCTTTCACCCCGCAAACAGTGAGTTCGTTATCCGGGTTATTAAGGCAAGAACTGAATAGAAAATTAGTTCTTTCACAAGAGATATTCCCACAGAGGATAACCTCAGCACCCAGAAGTAGCAAGAGTATACGGAAAAGAAGTGACTGATGATAGTTGATTCCTGGGAATTGTAGTATCAATTTCTGTCTTGATGTCGGCATTATTAGGATGTTTCGATTCAAAGAAAGAGAATGATCGGTTAGTTGTTTAGTTGTGATTGTTTGGTTATGAATATTAAAATAATTAAAAGATTCGTTTAGAAGATGAGTTTGATTTATGGCTTTAAAAGCCATTGCCAGGGTCTTTGTAGAACTATTTCAAAATATAGCACAAGAACTTAACAAAGTCTAATAATCTTAAGAAACCATTAGTTCTAATAGTTAATTGCTATTATTCTGAATAATTAGTTTGATTATCCAGCTAATTTAGATAACATCTACAAATCATGCTGTCTGTGATATTACCTTCCACAGATAATCAGACTTTCTGTTGTTCTATCATCTAACTACTCTGGTTTATATCTTTAGCCAATTATTCTCCCCTTTATTGGTTAGACTACATACAGTAAGAAGGCCATTTTTAGTATTTTCATTTAGCAACGATTGAACAGCTTGAGATCATAACTAGACAGCTTGATCAGCAGATATTAAATAGAAAAGTCTCTAGCAGATATTTTTATTATTAAGAAGAGAATCAAACACTCGAAAAATTTGAGATCAGAGCTAAACTATTTCCAAGAAACTACAAAATGCTTCCCATAATTCAATAATCAGCCTAATCATATTATTTGGTAATAGCTTAGATTAAATAGAAGACACATCCGATAATAAGATTCGTGTTGTTAGCTGTTTTTATTTGTTGAAGAAGAGAAAGAAGGAGACAATCCATCACTGACTGTGATATAGCTGAAGAATCTTCTTCTTAGTAATAAGTTATGGTTGATTTTTGATTTGTTTGAATAATTATTTATTTCTTGATGAAAACTGCTGACTAACTTACACAAATGAATGTTTTAGATTGAAGAGATGGCATCCTAATATATGTGTTTATTAATCCGATTCTCCTTTATCTCAGTTTTCGGGATTATTGACTTATTTATGTTATGTATTTAGAAGGCTTTGAAAGAATAGGTAGCCATAGTTATTTTAAGTTATCTCTTTTTGTTGTATTTTCTTATCCTTGACTGTCTAATTAACCTAGCATTCAACGATCAAAATTAGCAGTTTCAAACTGAGATCCCAGATATCACAGGAGATTATTGGAGAAGGTAGAAATTTATGAAGCATTCAAGCTTTACATCCTTGACTTAGTTCAATATTAAGTCAGATATTTATCAAGGTATTCAGGTCTTCTCATTTATCAAAAGTCTAAGGTTCACTTTTCTTAAGAAGTTAGTTTCAAGGTTGTTTGCTACTTCTTTTTGAAATGATTAGAATTCCTTTTGAGTCTTAGGTTCAAGTGATTCTCGTTTAGTACTGCAACACCTATTTACTCAAAGAAACTGTTTGAAACTCAAGTTTTGAAAAACTTCACTGAAACATGAGAACAAATAACTGGATAAATTAACAGCTTATTCATCTCAATTTACCTAAAAATATTAATAAATCAATAATCATGCGTTTTCTATGTTAAATTCATACAAAGCAAAGCAAGAATTAATTATTCTTTTCTCCCAAAATACATTCCAAAACTTACAAATACACTAACCAGCTAAATAGATACAATTATTCTTCATGTCGATTCCGCCACCAGCCAAGGACGTATTGTATTCCTCAAGATACTCTCCGTACGCATCGACACTTGCATATTCAACAGCATATCCTTATGGTTCACTTTATCGCTCATCACTAACTGTAGCTCCTCCTGCTTCTCGTGAATGGACTGAATATCAACCAATAGAGAGAAAATATGTCGATTATGTACCAGAAACTAGAGTCGAATATCGTCCAGTCGAGCGAACTACAAAGGATTACGTCGAAATCAAGCATGTCACAGATTATGAAGCTCAGCCTAGATATGAGAGAAGGACTGAATATGTTCCTGTCGAGAGAGTTGAAGAATATGTAGATTATTACCCAAGATAGTATTCATATGTTTCTCGCACTCCATCTAAAAACTACTATCGCGCACCATTGAGAACATCAGCGTACTACCCAGCGTCATAATATTCATATCCCTACAGCACTTACGGATATTACAGATCACCGGTCTCCTACAGATACCTCTACTGAGAGAGAGAGAGAGAAAGATATTCCCAATAAAACAAATATAAAATAAGTCAAATCCTAAAGTTCATTCAGCCAACAATGTAGTTCCAACCAATATTCAAAGCGATCTAAACCTCTAATGTTTCTGATGTCAGCAGTACTTAAACACATGTTTCTCTAGATTTGATCTTAAAATTTGTACTTTTGTATCAGCTGTTGTGCTCAAGAATTCAGTGAATTGCAACTGTTGTAGCATTGAAATAACCCAAAAAGAAAGGGGATAAATAAAATTTATTTGCTTCTACACATACAAAAGAGGTTATTTTTAAGATATTTTACAACCCTCAAAAATATAAATTATTAATAAAATATTTTCATCAACAAAAGGGGAAAAAAACAAAATTAAAGTATTTGCGTTTACTCAATTATGTCAAGTATTTTGAGAACATTTAAGGTGTAAACTAAGATTCATGTCTGTTTTTTCTAAAGCATTCCACATAAAGTTACATAGGATTGAGCCTGCCCATTTTGATTTTGTCAACAAACGAGAATCGAGTTGTTGAATTCTCATTTATGAAAATGATTTGAAGTATTTCATGTAAAATTATCACACAGAAACGCACTTGATATGCATACAAACATGTGGCTTATTGATTTTATCCGAAATACAATACATGTTTGAATGCATTGTGACTTTGTTTTAGCTTAGATCACTTCAGATTCCTTCAACCTTTTTTCCGATGGATTTCTGATAATACTTGAGCATATTCTTATCGTTCTCGGTCATCCATGAGTCGAGACCAGCCTATTGATCTTGATTGACGTCCATAGCATGGTTGTATGAAGCGAAATCAGCAAGTTAGTCGTAAGTAGCTGAACCACCGAGGAAAGTCATCATATCCTCTAAACTCTTCAATGGGCGAGAAGGTGCACCAAATCTGTTGTAGAACAGTTTCTTAGCAGCTTCTGCATCATTAACTTTCAGCTCGACTTCAGCTTGAGCACGTCTAGGTGCCAATCTAGGATCAACATAGGTGCTAACCAAATAAGATGAGATGGAGATGATTCCAAAACCAATGAAGAACATGCATCCTCTAAGCTATTTTAGAAAACAAAAAACAGAAAAATTAACAAAACAAATATTTTATTTGAAAAATTATTCTTGTTTTGTGGAATATTTTGAGTGCAATTTTGAATTCGACAAATAAGCTTCTCAATGTGTTATATCCCGACAAAAAGGATTCAATACTCCGATTGAAGCTGTCCATCAGGGTTACACTTAAATTATTGCTTAACAACATATTTATTCTCCCTAATTATTACAGCTCCTTCGGTTCTAACAGCTCTAAAAATGAAATCGGTTTTTCTTCCAATCCACTTAGGTTGGATCATACCGTAGTCATCTTGATTGTACTTGAGATTGGCTTTTCTGTGAGTTAAATAGAAATCAAAAGAAAAGATAGTTCCAGCAGGGTGTGTTATTTTAGTCGCAAAACCGAAGAATGTAAAAATGGATAAAACAACTGCAAAATCGCAAAGAGATTTGAAGAAAGAACAAACTGCAAATAGCATGAGCCATATGAAACCAAGCTAATAAAAATTTATGATTACCTCCAAACTCTAAGGTTCCAGGATTGTTTGCTGAAGTACTTATACCACATCTGTTCGTAGCTAAAATATTCTTTTTGTGTATGTGTGTCAATCTATTTATTTAACTTTGTTTAATTCCTTTATTTCCCCTCTTGCTCCCTGTCTTCTTATTTTATTTCCACTCTATTAACCCCACTCTCTCTTTTAGGATAATCTTCTCCCTTGTTCTCTCTTGTGTTTTTCGAAAGATTCTTGAGAGATCAGCAGCGAAAATCTCATAAGAAGATTCCCTTCATTGATATTCCTTTGGGGGAGGGATTAAAAATAGAGAGAAAGAAAAATAATGAGGAAGTGACAAGCTGGAGGTAACATAGGAAAAGCGGGGAGACAATCTAAAATAAGGAAAGATAAAAGAAAAAACAGCATATAAATATAAAACAAACAGACATTCTTCGAAACATGAGCGCACCTCAAAATTTCTTCACCGTTAAGGACGTTTCCGCCGCCGACTTCATCAAGGAGTACGCTTCTCACTTGAAGAAGGGAAATAAATTGCAAATTCCTGACTTCACCCAATGGACCACCACTTCCGTTGCCAGAGAACTTGCCCCTCAAGATTCCGACTGGGTTTACATTAGAACTGCTGCTCTCGCCAGAAAGATCTACCTCAAGCCTCACACTGGTATTTCTACCCTCAAGCACATCTTCGGATCCAACAAGGACAGAGGTTGTCTTAGAAGCGAGCATCAATCTGGACACGGAAAAATCCTCAGATGGGCTCTTAAGTCCCTTGAGGAACTCAAGATTGTCAAGAAAGACAAGAATTCCGCCGCCAAGAAGTTCTCCAGAACCATCACCAAGGAAGGATAGACTGAACTCAACAGAATCGCCACCCAAATTGCCCAAAAGAAGCTCGCTCCTCAGTGAGAAAGAGACAGAAGAATGAGAGAGATCGATGTGTTTTTTTTATTAAAAAGCAAAGCGAGTGCGATATCAGGGAATGAACCATGCAATACTGTTCTAAATTGTAACTCCAGCAATGTGGGCATTTGAAAAAATATTGCTAAAATTGTGTTTTTGTATTTTCCTGCATATTAGCGCTCTCTCGAATGAGTATTTAAATATTTACATGCAAAAAAATATCATAAAAAGGCAAGATTTCACTCTCTATGAGGATCAGTTGGGTATGAACATGCACTACAAGAATCAAGCATGAGTGTGAGCTATGTTAGTGCTGAAATGATGATAAGCACATGGAAAACAGAAATACTACATCTAAAAAAATGGGATCAAAATAAAGAAAATAGCTTATTATTAAAAGAAAAGTAAATAGAGGGAAGATTATTGATAATTATGAGTGCGATATTGATTTTCAATTAATATTCAACTTAAAATAATGAATTTCACATGATAAAATGGGCTTAAATATGAAATCATGAGTAATTCAATGAAAGAAAGAGAGAGTGAAGGAGAATTAGGGTTTGTTTTTTGTTCTACATTTCCTTGGTTTAAAAGAGAGATATTTTTAAAGCAAGCAATGGATCAACAAGCATATGTTTGAGTATTGGTTCGTAGTTGCTGCCATAAGAAACTTAGATTTTCTAAAAGACTACTCAAATGTTATAAAGCTTCCTTGGATTTAAAAACTTAAACTAAAAATATGTTAAAATGGACTATCTTTAAATTGAAAAGTTGTTGTTAGTAAGGAATTAATAAGAACTTTTGTGAAAGAGAATCACAGATATGATAACTGTTGCTTGGTAAATTTGAAATAATAATAACAATTAATCTAAGGTGCAAGCAAACTTCCCTCTAAAGTTAATCAATTCGTTCGATAAGATAAATCAATATTATTTTTAACTTATTCCTTTTAACAAAACCTACTTTCCTTGATGAGTAACATTGCTAATCAGCCAGCTACTAAATCCAACGACAAGAAGCGAACCCTTGCAGCCTAACCTCGCACACAGCCACGTCGACCAGAGCAAAAGAATCAAAAACTACCTGATGAGATGGTAAGAGAGAGAGAGAGAAAAAGAGCAACTGAAAGTTTGGAGCAATTGTTGCAATAATTTATGCTAATTTCAATGTTATGTGGTTATTTTCAGGAGAAGGAAGTGAAAGATGCATTTTGTTTCTACGAGACAGACAAAAATGGTAGCATCAATAGAACTCAGCTCCGATCTATTCTCGGCAATTTCGCGTTTACAAGTATGAACGTGAAAGAAATCGAAGAAGAAATCAGAAAGGATTACAACTAAACTAAGACATCATTTACACTCGATGAAGTTATGAACATCATCTCCAAGAAATGGTTCCTCAATGGTGGTAGAGAACAAGAAGCTAATGAGATCTTCAAACTCTTTGACAGAAAGTAACTAACACGCAGAACATTTAGAAGGGTTTGAAAGGAAATAGCGAAGTAGATTTATGAGATATAATGCTGGTTTGGGAGGGGGAATTATTAGAAGAAATAATGAGAATCAATATTAATCATATTTTGTGATTTTTGACTGTCTTCAGAGGGAAGAACGGCGTTGGGCTGCAAGACATAAAGTCTCTATTCGGTTAATATCTAGATATCGTGATTAGCGATGCAGATATCATTGAATTCATCTAAGAAGCAGACTCAGATCATGATGGAATATTAGATAAAAACGACTTTTGTTCAAAGTAAATTTTGTGTTTTCAAACAGATATTAATAACTTTACAATTGTGGAGGGATTCATAATGACAACAAATAAAACTAATTTACATTAATTCGTTTGATTTAGATTGGGATACATGTGAGAAACAAGAGATATCACGGGACCAAGCAATCAGTCATCGAGCGAGTGCAAGTGTTGCGAAGTGTCTATGATCTTATTAATTATGCATAATCTACAAATATATCTTTATTTTTCTTGTTTTTAATCTGAATTGTCAACAATAAAACATGATCTAATAATCTCTCATTTTCATTCTATCAGATGTGTTGAGAGTAAAGCTTAATAAAAGCACTCCAAATACATATTGCATATTACTAATAGTCCTAAAAAATCTAAGGCAGTTACTCAATTTCTGTTGTGAATCAAAATGAAACTGAATTGCAATTAGAAGAATCAAAATTGTTTAACTTTTTCTGAAATTCGAGGAATTCTTAGAAAGTCCACCTGTATTAAGCATTCATCTATGCTGCATCAAAATATCCAAAATACAATAAGCTTCACTGTTTGTAATTTGCAACTCTGAATCAAACTCAAAGTTGCATAACATCGCCCCAATCAATCAAAAAATTAATTTTCTTGGAGAAATTCGAACAAGTTAGCGAAAAAAGGATAAAACCAAAAAAACATATCTGAATGAGCCCTCCTTCGACTGAAGTCTCTACCTACATGAAAATATGCAAAGACGATACTATGAACGAAATCATGGATAGTAAGACACTACTCTGTTGCGATGATAGAGTCTACTGCGGGAATAAGAGAGACATATTTGTCGTGTTGTTCCTATGGACAGGATATACATTCTTAGCATCTTATTTCTTAGCCGTAGTATCACCGTACTATTGGGTCAACTACAATCCAGCTGTGACAATCATAGGCATTGTACTCGCAGTACCTGGATTGTATAATGCTATCAAATGCTTCTCTACAGGTAACGATTTGTGAGAGCTTTTTAGGAAGAAAATAATTCATTTGTGTATTTTTGTTTGTATGAAGATCCAGGGATAATTAAAAGACCAACACATGAAGAAGTTTTAGAAGCAAGGAATCGATTTATTAATTAGCAAAAAGAAGGAGAAGAAGCAGAGAAGCTAAAAGGATAAGAGAAGAATGGAAATGATAATAAAAGAACGATTGAGTTAGCACCTCTAAAAGACGCAAATGTTGGTAAATCTTTAGGAATTTGTTTGTTTTTAAGTTATAATTGGAAAGGAAAAAGTTATGGGCGTAATTGTAAATTGTTGTATTTGTTTAGATGGCATTAATGAAGCAAATCAGGCTAAAGATGGAGATACTAAACATTAAGAAGCTGATAAGAACACTCATGCTATGCCTGCAGGAGATGTATTAAGAATAGAAATCGCTTAGAATGACTTTAAAAAAGAAGAAGTTATCAAAAACAATAACCAATCCAATTAAGCTATTGTTGCTTCTGCTTCTGCTGCTACCACTGCTAAGTAAGTTAAATATAAAAACAAGATTGTTCTGCATATTTTAAATATATTTTATGTAGTTCCACTAGTGTAGCAGCAAATGAATAATCTCATCAGTAAATGTAGGCAATTGGATAAAATAACACAGGAAACCCTTAAATAATAGATCAATCATAATAGATCAGAGAGGATTTCAATAGAGCTCAAGCTTAAGCGTAGCAACCTTCTAGCTAAACTAACAACAACCAATAACAACAATAACCTAGCAACCCTTAAACTCCTTCTGCATTAGACACCATACTACAATAACCATCTGTTCCTTCAAGATATCCCCATGCAGCTGGTGATCTCTATCAAGAGCGATATTGTTCTACTTGCTAGATAGTGCGACCACCTTTAGCTTCTCATTGTTCACACTGTAACAATTGTGTGCGTGGATTCGATCATCATTGTTTCTTCATGGGTAACTGCATCGGTGAACGCAACCATCATAATTTCTTTTTGTTTCTGAGTCTAACCGCTCTCGGTGCTGCGTTCTTCTTCTCCTGTAGCTTAGCTAGTTTCATTGAGAATATGAAATCAGGTAATTGGATAGTGTTTTAAGATTTCTATGAATGTTCTGGGATATTCTACACACTTATCGGCATATTTGCCTTAGTATTGTTCGTCGCTTTTTTAAATATCTCGAGTAAAGTAGAAGGATTTGTGAATGGTATGCTTGGATTAATGATAATAGTCTCGTATTTCTGGATGCTAATAGAATCGGATGTTAAGTATTATGCTAATCCAGTTGTGTCATTAGCTGGGTGTATCTTCTATGGATTAGCTCTGCTGGTGTTAATACCTTAGATGGTCTTCCATTGCTTTCTAGCGTGTATTGGTTCGACAGTGAAGTAGTAAGCACATGCAAGAAGAAACAATCTGAAGCAGAAGAAATTCACATATAAAGATGGAATCATATCGTTTTGTAAGTTTCTTACTAAGAAAAGAATCGAAAGTTAAATTGTATGAGAAAGAGAGACAACGAGGATTAAGAAAAGAGAAGAACATTGCATAGAGAGAGAGAGACATTGGAAATATGGTTTCTTGTGAGGGATTCTATAAGAAAGAAGGTAAGAATATGATAGTAAGAGGAGAAAAAGATGATGAAGATGAAGAAACTGATATTTAAACTAAATAGAGAGCATTGAATTATGTGAAAAACTACTCAAAACATTGAGCTTTTAACGCTGACAAGAATTCGATCAAAAATTAGTAGTTAATAGCATTCTTCGATTCTCAACAACACAGTAATATCCCTAACAACCATGACAATCCTTTAGAATATATCTATTTATTTGAGATGAATTGTTTATAATTTGCATTTATTCAAGATAACTTATTCAAAATAAATTCATATTACTATTTTATCTCTCATCATCATTCTTATTGGCAGCAAGGTGTTTCTACTCAATAGTCTTGTCTTCTCTTGAGAAAAACTGAAAATTGATCAAGGATGTGAAAGAACAACAACTTAAGATAAAAAGGATAAAATATCAGGAAAAAAATCCTACTGAATATCGTAGTATTCTTTTGTTGTGTTGCTGAAACAAAAGAATAAAGAATGATTAATCACTTAGTTTTGACGAGGATTTAGATTTCAAAACAATTAAAAATATTTTGATGAATGGAGGAAACTTAACCAGCGTGTGAGTAAGAACATACCAATATTCTAGTATTGCTTTATGGTAAGCTACGTTATCAGAGCTGTTTTCAAAAGTATTGTTATTGTTGATGTAGTGTTTTAGCTAACACAAAATACTGCATTTTTATTAAAAAAGAAATCAAACGAATTCCGAGAAATTTTGTGTAATTTTTTCAAAATAATGAAATGCTATTTAAGTTAAAGAATAGTTTCTCATGAAAGGCTTTAAGAATAGGTAGGGGTTCATACTCAATTTAATGTCATCCTTCAATATGGAGCTGCTAGACTATTTTAGAAAAAGATTTATTTTTGAAATGATTATTTAAAATGAATTTAGTTCATTTTTGATTAGTAATTATGTTAAATAGCCACAAAATGCCGCCAAAAATCAGGTTGACTATTTCTGGCACTTCTGAAACCAGAAAGTTTTGGTATGATTTCTAAAAAAAATTAAGCGATATCCCTCGAGGGGAGTGAAAACTTCAAAATGAGGGAAGGCTCTCAAAATTTACTCCACGAGATAATCAATGAATATGACGAGTGGGGAAAAACAGAGCTGCCACCAAACAGCTTCGGTTGCAGTTCTAGGAGAGGGAAGGATCGAAACAGAAAAGGTAGTTTCGAATTAAGTGAATTTTCATGTTTGAAGTAATATGCGTGTGTGTTTTTGTAAGTGCTTGATTTGGTGATTGAGTTTGTGTGCTTTCTGGGAGGATTCATTTGTGTATCTATGCAGAGAGAAGATTGTCCAATCAGAATTGAGATTTTATGCTGGAAAGCTTTTTGGATTTGATAAGTGGAGTCCTATCAAACGCGCGGTATTATAATGCTTTAAGCTAAATTAAATCGTTAAACAACAAACTAATACCCACATAAAAAAAATATCAAAATGGTCAGAACTGCCTCCAAATCATCCACCAGATCCGTCAAGTCTCGCAAAGTCGTCAAGATTGTCAAGAAAGCCGCTCCCGTACATAAGGTTATCAAGAAAACTGCCAAGGTTGCAGTCCCCGCCCCTGTCGTCGCTGCTCCTGCTGCCCCTGCCAAGAAGCTCGTCAAGAGAACTAAGACTATCGCCGCTGCCGTCAGTGTAATTATTTTAAACATGCAACAAAATATCAACAAATGAACTTACACTAATGGTTTAAGGCTGTTTTAGTTAGAGTTTTCCTCTTATTTTCTTTAATCTATCTTGCTTCATCTTTTCATTATTTTTTGTCTTTCAATAGGATGCCCAAAAGAGCGTACACAAGAGTGCTGGTACTAAAAAACTCTCGAGAAAAGTGAGACCCGCCAAGGTTGTTGCCAAGGCTGCTGCTCATGCTGTTGCTCACCCTGTTAAGAAGGCTGCATCTAAGCCTAAGGTCGCCAAGGTTGTTGCCAAGGCTGCTAAACCTGCCAAGAAAGTTGTCAAGGCCACCAAGAAGGCTGTCAAGGTTACCAAGAAGAACTGAGTTTTGTAATCAAGTGCATTTCTGAGCTGAATGCCTGATACACCAGTAGTAGTTCAGTTTTATCAGCAAACCAGGCAAACAGTCAGAAACTCATCGAGTTTGGAGCATGCAAGAGAGAACACAGCAAAAGCTACTGAGCAACATATAGTGCTAAATTTTCTTTTCTTCTACAGCAAATCAGATTTATTATTACTACTGGTATATGTATCTTGTATTTGATAGCTTCTGTGTATTTCCCTACAGCTTCTTTAGAGTTACCTAATTTAACAATCTCCTCTTTTTCTACTTTCAGCATTTCTCTCTTTATCTCTCTCTTTTTTTGTCTTTCAAATTTAAGCCCTCAAGCGGCGAATCACAACAAGCAGATTAAAGAAATAGTTTTAAGATTTGTTTTCGCTTCTCTTATGAAATTTAAAAATTGATCGAGATGATTAGAGAATCTTGAATTAGAGGGTGTGGTGGGGAGGGAGATAAGGAGATAATGAGTGTACTACTTTAACATGCTTGAAGAATCAATAATATCATTCTCCATTTGATCAGTCGAATCAACCAGCTTTTACCAATAACATCAACTGTGTGGAGAGGGTGATAAATAATTAGAACAAGTAGCACAACGAGATAGAATTAGAATATTAGCAATCTTTGAAAGATACAATATTTAGAATAATCATAATATCTACAAATTTGATTGGTTTTATATGTACACAAAATAACTAATAACAACAAACAAATATCCAAATCATTAATTCCAATCAACATTTTCTCCATAATGATCTCAATTCAACTCAACAACTGCTATTTATACTTCGCTAGATTACTACTCAATCTATTGTAATCATTCTACTTACTTGAATTCATAGCATTCCTTTGAATAATCATTTAATCAGGTAACGGAATACTTGTAAATGCCTTCCTCGGTATGCAAAATGTCTCCACAACTTTACTCTTCGCTACGATCCTTCCAAACTATGTTACACTTAATCCATCAAACAGCAAGCACTCTCCGAAATAATCACTTTCTTTCAGCTTATACTCACACCAATTCGCAGTTGTTGTATCTAACTCACAAATCCCTTTTTTTATAATATACAACCCATTAATCTTTCTCTTCAAGAACTCTTATCTTCGCTTGTTCGCTACCTTCTCAGCTTAGCTTGGCTTCTAACTACTTACTTTCTCGCCCTTTGTCAATATTATCCCATTCGATTTATCGATTATCTCACCTTCATTGAATATAACTTCACCTTCCTCGAAGTTACAGATCTCAATGAGCTCATACGCAAGCTTATACAGAGTCAACTCAGATATCCCAATGAGCAGCTAGTGATTCATAATCACATTCAGGATTTGATTCGTTTTTATTTCATTCAACGCATGCTTCTTCCATAATTCCATGAAACAACTCTTAGGGAATAACAATGTCTCTATCTCCGTTTGAGCTGTCAACCACACACCAGGAGACACTGAGAGCTAATTATCTTTCTCTGGTAGTCCTATGATATCTCCTTCGTTGAAATAAGCGATAGTCTCCGGTAGTTCTATTGCTAGTCGATGACTTTACATGATAACACTTCCACTTGCGATAATCATAATCTAATCTTTCTTAGGAAATATCACTGATGATTTGGAAATCACATTGAATGTCGCTAAGGGTATTACACTCTTTAACTCTGTATCATCGAATCTACAAAAGAACGACATTAATTTAACTCTCTTCAGCAGATAGTTCATATCCACCCATTGGTTGTCTTCCCAGAATGGCTGCAACGCTGGTGTGTAACTACTCGGTGCAAGAATCTACTAAATTAAGGATTAGAAATCACATAGCACTCGAGATGATAGATGTATCTCTAAATCCCTTCGTTTCTTGAACATCACAGCTATCATCAAACGCATTAATATCTTGAAATCCTTAGGACACGTATCTTTCTAGAACATCGCATATTCCTACGCAGCTTATGGTTCAAGTTTCAATTGCTTATAGCATACAGCACGGAGATACTTCTGCTCGATTACACGGTGATATGATGAATAGCTGTAATCGTTGGAGATATCAGATAAACTGTTGTGATCAGTAGATTTTCTATTGTTTTTAGAGCTTGCATTACCTGAATTAGAGGATGTAGCAGAAATAACGAGATTGACATGATTGAGAGAAATCTAATAAGAGCCTAAGTGATATGAACATATTGCTATGCCGTAGTGAACTAACTAAAACCGTAATTACTCAAATAATGACAATACATCCTTATTATTATAATTCTATCCATTATTCCTTCTGGTATCGTCTGATTCTTACTTATCTAAATCGACAATATCTTTGGCAATCTCAAACCAACTTAATCCTAAATCACAGAATCCTAGTTTCTCATAGATGCATGCTAAATTGAATATCGCATGGAAATTCAATCTATCATATTGCAGTGTCTCCTTCAAACAACTAATCGCTTAAGAATACGCTAGCTTCTAGATTCTCCTGACACTCTTCCAGAACGAAAATTACACTTAATTCATCTCACTCTTCTCTATCTTAGCTACTTCTAAATAGCAATCAATATGACCACAGAAACCACCACCACCAGTAGTATTATTATTACTGTTATTATTGCTATTATCTTCTTGATTCTTTGAAGCACTGATAACAATCATCCCTCTTTTTGTTTTGTCTTCTTCATCTCTTAACTACTCGGTTACTCTTTCAGCAATAGCATTATAACTCCTTTATTCATCTTCTTCTTCATCTTATCCATCACTCTTATCTTATTTCCCATTACCCTTCTTATTACTATTATTACTACTTCTCTCAATGTTCTTATTTGATTTCCCTTTATTTACATTCACTCTATCATTATCTAACAATCCAATAATACTTGATCTATTTAATGATGCCCTATCCATTGATTTATCCACAGCATTATTATTGTTATTTCTAACTGATTTCTCTCCTTATTAGTTAACATTACTGCTGTTATCTATTCCATGTGAATAACTCCTTGTAACTCTTGACCTACTAAAATTCTATTACTCTTTAACATGATAGCTATTATTGTTGCTAATGTTCCTTAACACATGTGTTAATTCAATACCTTTCTTTGATCCATCCTCAAAATCTTCCTCTCTATCCTTATCCTTATTCTCTCCTATACCACTACTATTATTCTTATTCTAATTCACTATATCTTATTTAACTTTGAATGTAATATGTTTCCATTGGTAATTCTCCCTGACTGCAATGGAAGTTCCATTAATATTCCGTGGCTGTAATTCTTTAAATCTAAATGTTAAGCTCTTCTCTTCTTCTTTTGGTCGTCTTGTTGGCAGTTAGTAATGTGGTATTGTTGATACTTTCGAACGGTCTTCAAAGTATAATAGTTTCTTCTCGAAATCGCGCTCTTTAGACATGAATAGCTTACGGTAACGATTCTTGAAATCCATGAGGAGCTTATCAGGAACATTGAATTTCTTGTATGGGTCGAGGAAACTAACGATAGGTCGGTTTTAGCTTTATGCTATCCAATCGTCGAGGGCTTCTTCAGTGATGCTACCACTGCTTGTTACTTTCAAACGGGTGTTGTTAGAAGGAGCAGGGGCGTTTGAATTGTTATTGACTGAGGTTTTATCAGTGGAAAGAATGCTCTTTACGTTGTTGTTATTATCGATTTTCTTAGCATTATTACTATTATTTTCTTCTTGAATTTCTCTGGATTCAACCTCTCGAGCTGGAGGTAGTTATGCTCCACTTTGAATGGATAAAGGCTAACTAAGGGGGTAGAGTATTGCGGATTAATCATTGAACTCATAGAGATGAGAGCAGAATGCGTGATGATTGCAGATCTCTTATCCCTCAGCATTGAACTCATATTTTATTGTTGACCGATTGATCGCTGGAAGTTTATTTATCTGTGTAGACTTCTTATTTGGGAATAATGGAGACTGCAGTATTTGAGATTGATCAGATGATTATTGCTATTGTTGTTGTTACTGCTGAATCTGAATCTTATCATTGTTGAATGAGACTGAGCGTTGACTCCTCCTTTCAAGCAAGCTGCTCATTGTCGATGTACAACTACCACTTTCACTTAATATTCTTCTTTTTCTTCTTAAAAAATTACTGGGGGTTATTGCCTTTAGCCAGCAGTTTAGTATTATCTAGATTTGTTGTTGGCTTTCAATCCCAACCGAATATCTTAATAATCAAACCACAAAGCAAGCTCAAAAAATTATTACTTAACCTCCAAATAATCTCTCTTTCTCCTAAGCAATATTTGCCATTCAATATGTAATTCATCCCTCCAAAAGTTTAACTTGAGACAAACATATCAATAGAATAACTTTGAAATACCACAGAAATAATAACATCCAAAATACACATGTATTTGTCTTATCGTTTAAAGCTAGCGATCTAAATCCTATTTCTTGCCTGCTTTCCTTTCTTCATCAATCCCATCTTCCCCATCAGTTATCTCCCCAATTCTCTTCTTCCTTTGCTCTTCATTAAGCATGTATATCTAACCCAAAATGTTAGCAGACATCTTTTGTAGTTCGTTTTTAAATAGTCGCTATCCTCTCGAAAATCGTGCAAGCAACCTCCTAAAAATAAAATAGCCAATCACAACTAATTAACAAATATCCACCAATCAACATCCCTCTGCAATTTACTTTGATTTGATTGAACTCTTGTATTTTCTTAATTTTCTCCTTTTTTGTGTTGTAGAACTACTTCTTGGCTTCAAGTGCTTCCTTTTAAGCAGTTAATTATTTCTTCCTTTCAACAAGCTCTTCGTCATCCAAATCCTCCAGCTTTCCTGATGTGTTATGCTAGGGATGTCCTGCCGTTGTTATGCTACCATTAAGAGGCTGCTATTGTTAATGATCTGCTGCTCCAGGACTGTTTGCTGAGTGGCTATCACTACTGATATTGCATTCGGTATTATTGTGAATTTTACCCAGTGCATCAGCGATAAGTTACTAATGTGCTAGACTATTACTATCTCCAAGAGGATGTTTCTCAGTTTCATAATATTCAATAACAACACTTTAGCTCTTTCCTTTGTGAGGCACATACAGACTCAACAGGTTACTGGCAAAAAAAATATTTTTCATCAATCAACATAAAATATCCAAAACCTTGAGTAGTTTATTGTTAAATCGTTTTTACATTTTCTATTGGGCTTTGAGGTTTTCAATGATGCTAAGGAGAACTTCTGGGTTAGTTTTGGGGTAGATCTACTAGAGTTGCAAAAAAGAATAAGGTTCTCTGAATCCAGTGACTAGCTCCTCAATCTAGTGCTCAAAGATGTTGTTCGCTTCCATGAGTTTATCCAGTTGCTTTTGAAAAAAATGGTATTAATCAAACAAAGCAATGTTATTAAGATTATTGAGATGGATTGCATGAATAGCGACACATTGAATGAATCAATATCAATCAGGAATGGATTCAAAGAAACAAAATTGTCCCGCTGATTTCAGACAGATATCCTCAGATGATGGTATTACAACATCCCCAAGGAAATCATATTACAGTCCTATTAATATCTCTCACTCTCTCTCTCTCTTAATATGTCTACCTATTATTTCTCTGGATCATGCTAAGTAATGAGCTTAATAACATTTTCTTATTGTTGTTGTCCATCCTCCTATTCTTCCTGCTCTTCTTCTTCCTATCCACTCATTTTGCCTTAAGTATTGGCCGTTTTGATATCCGTCTGTCTGATTGTTCCTGAATTGCTCTCTTAAGCATTAGTAATTATTAGTTTGCTTTTTGATTTGTTTGATATCCCCCGCCAAATCTCAATAAAAGTTATTATTCAATGTATGGAATATCAGTAATTCTTGAAAATGATGTAAGATATTGTTTGATAATCTCATCAAGTAGAATAAGACTATCTATGTAACTGTATGATACTCTAGCATTCTCTGGATAAAGCAGTTATTTCATATGAATTCAATAACTTTAAGTTAAAACACAGAATATAACACATTTTTCTGACAGGTTCATAGACGACAATCCAAGAAACAAACAGAGAAGTACTGTTTAAGATACTGATAACGACGGCCATACTTCTCTAACAAATACTTGAAAAACTGTTTCTTACTAGGTAAGAAAGCTTGTTTGAGAATGAATGTCATATCACTTTAATAATAAATTAGTAATTTTTAGTAAAATAGCCGATGTTCTTCACGAAGCCATTAATTCTTCAAACTCTTGACATTGAAAATCAGTTAAATGTGATTGATCTCGATTGGAGTAGTAACCTCATGCATGAATATGCTTGCTAAGAGGCGGTGCATCAACTTAACAGCTTTCCTCTGTTTGTTCTTATCCTGGTTTTTCTCTCGGATGTTCCTTCTTCTCCTTAAACAGAAATATCATTTTAACATACATTAACCCAATGCTAGTTTAAATAGTTTCCTTGATAATTATATTCCTGAAATGGTTAGAACTGCAAAATATGATGAACTTTCTCCTTCTTTATTTGTGCTTGTTACTTTATTATTCTGTTGGTGTAGAAGCATAAATTGGTAGTTGATTAGCATTTGCCGATGATGTTATCGAAGCTATTCATGCTTCTAGGCGATGAGCAATAGCTCAGAGTCTTCGTCTTTCTAAGAACCATTCTCATCTATTTAATTATTGCTGTAAGTATTATTATTATTATTATTATTATTATTATTATTATTATTATTATTATTATTATTATTATTATTATTATTATTATTATTATTATTATTATTATTATTATTATTGCATTGAGCAGGTTATTTCTCATGTTCGTTATTCTCACCTATCGCTACTCCATCTTCAGGAATAGCAACGAGATCTTCCTACTTAAGAACATTACTAATGGCGGCATCATTAGAGTTCTTATAATCTTTATTAGTTGTTAGCATGTGGATGTCTGATGAGATTTAACTTGCATATGAAGAATGTTTATTATCATCGTTAAACATCATGATACTTGTTTCTTCTTAAGGTTGATGATGGTGATGATGAAGATGATGTTAGTGATGGTGGTGGTGATCATGATCCTTAGCTTGTTTCCCTTAATCATATCCCTATTTTTCTTATTGTTTTTCTCCTTCATTTTCTTGTTTTTATTCTCCTGACTAATTCTTTTTCTTCTCTTAAAATCCATTATTTCTATCATATCTATCCCCTTCCTCACCTTCCTACCTCTCCCTCATTTCCTTCCTTTGATTCTAATAATACTCTACTCTCACATTGATATGTCCATGATGCGCCTTTCTATCTATCATCAGCTCGATCGTTTTGCTAATCAAATGCAATAATCAAATGACACCCATATTCATCTAATGGCTAATCTAAAAGCAATTATTTTTAGATTTTTCATTGTTACATTCTCTGTTCCTTCTTAAGCTCTTCAATAACTAAGAGGATCTCCATTGCACTCAGATTTCCAAAACGTTCCTGGATTATCTAAAAAGACGAAGGCTAAGACAGACTTATTAGATATGTAACTAGTGCTTCTTTGGAGCAATCACTAAGGATTTTATCGTTCTACTATGCTAAATCTTCAGCAGTACTAGCAAGGGAGTTGTCAACTGGATTCTTAGGAACTGCTGTAATAACTTGGCTGTCTTTAATCTAATGATGGTTTTAAGATGCAGATTCTGGGAATTCCTGTATGGAGGAAACTAGTTGTTTTTGATGCTGTTGTTGTTCTAATGAAGGGTAATTCTCGTTTTCAGAGGTTTACCCTTATTCATTTGGTGAGTAGTTTTTATCAATTGATGGTTATTAGCTAGTTGTCTTAATCTTATTGACTGTCTGTTAAGTTAGTATCTCAGAATTTAATTAGTTTTCTTTTTGATTCTTGTCAGCTGGTGCAGCCGTTAATAGAACTTTAGCAGGATCAACATCGTCTACAGTAGCAGTAGTATCTGATGCTATTTCATTTTGATCCCCAAACAATCGAGTGTTAGACTTCTCTTCATTTTGATTATTATCATCCTTATTATTTGTAGTATTGTCAGAATCAGTGAGATTAGTACCCATTCTCTATTTATTCTCTTAACTCAACTACACCAATTCACTAGCAGAGACATAATGGGTAGCCGCTAATTCATCTGCCACTCCACGTGCAGATATAAACTATTCTTTCCCAGAGTCATTCCCTTCCTCTCCTTCTCCTGGTTGCTGCAAAACACAAAAATATGTAATAACAAAACACAATACTATCTCCTTCTCTTAGATATCTAAATTAATCAATAGCAAATGAAAACACACATATTTATTCTTACTGTTGTCTAAGCAAGGGCGTTGTTGTTGCTGCTGTCAGCTTAAATTGTTGTAGTGTCTTCAGCTGGAGATATTATTATCTCTGGTATCTCCCTAAAATCCTGCTCCACTTCGATTGCATTATCTTACACAATTGGCAAAACCAAAATGTTATTAAGTGGAAGGAAAATCAAAAAAAAAATGATTATTAATCAAAACAAAAACTAATAATATAAAAACCACTTATTTCTTGTAACTATCTTACCATTATTAATATTTGCCTGCTCTTCATCGAAAGCTGTTTCCTGTTAGCATTATCCATTACCAGCAATATCTTCATCTTCATTATTACTCTCTTCGATATCAAGTTTATTATCTTCCATTTCGTCATCTACTTGTTATTAACTTGTCTATAAAAAATGCAAATTCATCGACTGCTACTTAAACAAACTGAGTCTATCATTCTGAATGCTAGTACTCAAGAATCTTTATATAAAGGGCTAGTAAATTGAGATATTACTGCTTTATTCTTGAAGATCTTATTAAACTAAGCTACTTGGTTGATAGAATTACAGAGGTGGAGCAGTCTCAAAACGATGCAATTCTAGAGAAGGATAAGGTAACTAAAAAGATTGTGATTGTTGTAATGGTTGTTGCTATTGCAGATATGTTTGTTGTTGTTGTTGCAGCTGTTGTTCTTATGAGTTGTAAAAATGTTATGCTTATTACTTTTTCTGTTCTTATTGTTACATTTATTCTTGTTAATATTATCTCATTTTCTGTTAATTCACAGCATTAATCTAATCGATTGCATCATTTAGTTCCTGCTGCTTTGATTTGTTATTCTCATTTGACCTAACATAACCAAAATAATCATCTTAACTAGCATTCTTCTTCAGTAACAGCTATTCTGCATGCAACTACTACAACTAAATGTTTGAATCAGACAACCCACCAGCGAAAAATACCACAGGGGGAAGAATCTAACCATTTACACCACCCGCAGCAGCAGCTCCTTTCTCTTATTCTTCCTATTCATTCTACTATTATTACTGATTCTAACTCACTCTCCTTCTCTACTCTTCTGATTCTTCATCTTATCTATCATTCCTCAGCAACTACAAATCCTATTAATCCAAGTCAGTTTAACTCTTCGTATTGATTCTGACTAGTCTTTCCCCAAGACGAAATCGATGTGGCACAATACCCGGTGAATCCCTTGGAGAGTTATCACTAGATCTAACTAAGTTATCAAAGCTACGGTAAGATAGCTGCTGCTATCTACTAAATTAAGACTGCGACTACGGATGTTATAAAAACATAGATTCTTTGATGTTCTTCTGTCTTTTCAAAGGAATGTAGCTATCACTAATAGGTTAACTCACTGTGTCTCTGTTATGGTTTCTTTCATCTGAAGCACACATATCTCTATGTCGCTTCTTGGTTTTGAATTCGTTCTCAAACAGCAGTGGAGGATCTAAGTTGGTTTAAGATGAAATTGCTCCAAGAACAGGCGGGGGAGGTGGAGTACTCAGCTAAGCTAAAGGTTCATTGTAAGGAGGATACAACTACAATAAGTCATCAGCATTGCTTCTAAACGAACCAACAAGCTATTATGGTTATTCTCCATAAGTCCCAGGTTATAAGTATCGCTATTCTTATTACCCTGTTAAATCTGCAAGACTAAACTACCTTTGTTCTCTTTACTACTCTCCTTGATCCCCTTCATCTTCACTGCTACTTTCTTTGTTAGCTTATTCTCTCGACAACGTAGCAGCTTGCATCATTAAATCTTATAATTCATCTACATCTTCCTATCTGTCTCCTCCTTCATTCAAGACCCGACGGTTATTATTAATATTATTATCATCATCATCGTCTTCATTTGGATTACTGATGTTATCTTTCGCATTATCAAGATCTGAATAGCTTCTGGCAGTGAGTAAGTTATTCTAGCTGAGTGGTCTAATCAATCCATTATTACTGCCTAGGAGATGCTAATAGACTTACTGCTGTTAGTCGCTTAAGTCAATTAGTTAGTTTTGAAATTGCTGCGCGAGTCGATTCTATGTAGGCTGAGTTGTGTTACTGTTAGTTTGCTACTCTAGATCCATTTACAAAACAGTCAGAGTGATATTTATATTATATGAGTATTTAGGGTATGATTATTATTCAGAAGTATTTGATTTATTTTGTTGTTGTTATTATGATTAAGAATCGATTTAAAGGATCCCATCAGTCTAGACTCTCAGTCATTCACTAATCCCCTCCCCATCCCTGCCCACAAAGCAATGCATTCTTTACATTAAAAAGATTAAAATATAAATTCTGTAAATAACTCTCTTTTAATATGATTGCAATGTCCCCTTACTATTCCATATCTTTCTATGTTTATCTGCATAAATCTATTAATAGATCTATTTGAAGTCACTTTATTCTCAGCAATCCTCAGTCTTTATCTCTAATATGATAACACACTTACATACATAGACACAGATATGCTCACATCCTTCTCTCAAAATAGTATCATATTGAAATATCCGAACAGCAGATTGAAGAGACATCCAGCGTAAAATAGAATCGTATGGCTTGGAATACATTAAGATACAATAACAACGCTCTTAGCTTCTTCGATGAAATCAATTTCTGTTAACCAAAGAAGATAGAAAGTACAGCCTGTTAACGCCAAAGTCACGAAGGATTTGATTAATCCACTACTAAAGATAGGCCTCCCAAAGTACAGCATAGGAGTCAAGATAGTGATAGTGAAAAAGCTTAACCCAGGGTTTTAGAACATAAACACAATCCCAATTAGAACTAAATACACCAAAAACAAACGAACAAATATTAGCTCAAACATCTAAAACCACTGAATATTTTACCTAAGAGCATCAACCCTGCGATGGACTAAATGTTTCCAGTGGCTTCTCCTCTGTAGGATTTAATCTTTAGGATCCTCTTAACGATGATTTAATCAGCTATGATCTTCAAAGCTAGTCTGCTCAAGACAACCAGACTCAACAGAATCCAGAAAAACTAATAGCAAAAAAAAAAAGAAATAAAATGAAAAAAATAAGGTACAAAATCAAAATATAATTTCTACTGTATTAGCTTTCTGAGTTTAGTTATTAGGGTTCCTTGAAGAAAGACAATACATTGCTTGTTTATTAGATCCATCGATTAATTCTGTAATCCTTTGTGCTAATGTTGGCAATGCAAGTACAACAAAGCAGTGTGCATATCCAAGGAGATGATCAGCATAAATTGGTGAAGATAGCCCTGGGTTTTTGAGAAGTTTTGATTTTAAGAACACACTTAGAATTTAGATCCCAACAGGGATAAGAATCGCTATGGCGCCCAATGCAATCATTTTAATACCGATCTGCTAGTTTTTCCTGACTGGGATATAAAGTGTTGTGCCTTCGTTGAACTAGCTGTCGAATGCAAATGAACTTCTTAACCCAGCTTCCACGACATTAAACAAGGAAAGTAGCTTTTATGTGCTGAGCTTAGAAGGATTTGCTGATGTTCCTGCGTCTTCGTCTTTTCTGCCTGAAATAGTGACTGCTTAGATGCCATGTGATAGCATTTATGAGTGGCCTTCATTGATCTCACCGTAGATTCCAACACCCAAGACATGAATCAAACCTTTTAGATTCCTGAAGAACTAATCAGGAACACGAAAACCTAATGTTTAGCCTAAATCGTCCACTGTTTATGATAAAAATCAGCAACAAAAGATGAAATATGTGCTAGATCTTATGTCTGTATATCCTTTACGCTTTCTCTCAAGAAAGTTTCCGATTTTAACTGGTAATTGTACTGGTGCTTCTGAATATTTATACCCTGATTCACCGAATTCATCCATGAAGAGCTTATTGTAGATTAAGTAGTAATCGAAATCTGGATATCTTCCATCGAAACCAGCTTGAACAAAAATAGCAAGACAATTGAAGGAAACTCAAATAGAATGAAAGAAGATCAGATTATGCATGAATATTATGTATTTTGGTTGTTTTCTTATCTCTCTGAACATCTCTTCCTGTATTATTTTTACTTGACTTGAGGAATAAGGTCTAGAAGGCACTATCTAAGTCAATGTTGATCGCTTATCTGATCGTTCCACACTTTGGGAATGTTGTATTTGGTGACTCATAGTCTTCTAAAAACTTCTGTACGGAATATCCATAATCCATTCCTCTTGAGTCATATCCCAAAAACAGCACATTTCTAGAAATGTAGTTGATTTCTAGAAAACAAGAATCACATATCAAACAGGTAAATAAGTCAGTTTAAGTTATGCTTTTCTATGATATTTATTACTTGGGTGTTCAAAGAACTCAATGAATGACAACGCGAAGGGAACACTTATTTTCCTGTTTGTTGGGTCTTTTTAAGAAAATCAAAACAAATGTAAAAACACATAATCATTTCAAACTGTTTTTTTGTCCCCTTACTGATGTCAAATGCAATGAGTTAACATTCAAAGTTATTCGATCTCTGTGCATGATAGACCGCGACGATATTCTCCCTTTTTGACTAAGAATGCTGTACAAACTGCTATCGTGCGTGTCTAAGATTATGAGATGTGAAATACTCCTCCACATAGTTTCTCACACAATCCGCATCAGTGCATTGTTGCAGGGAAGAATTACTGATAGCATTGTAGTTACTCAAGAGTACGTCTTTCAGGGAGAGCATTTTATTGAGATCTGCATGAGCTGAACTTGCTTGAAAACCATTTTACTCTGTAAAACGAGGCATCCAAAGCATAAAGAGTAGACCGCATATCAGCAAAAGTGTCCTAAAGTTAGAACAAAATGAGGGTAAGTAAGCTAATCTAAATGCTAATATGCCTTCAATGAATGATAACAAAAAATTCTACGTGACTTTGTCGATGACCAACAAGAAATACTTGTTGAGGAAAACCTTTTCACCAATATTTCTAAGCATTTATCAAGCTAATTCCTGTGGGGTTTAAGTAAAGAAGAACAAGAAGATATGAATATCAAGATTAATGGTTTGATAATATGAATCAGGAATATAAATACAATATTAGAATGAACATTAATTGTGATTTGAATGAAAATGTGGGGAGACTAACTCTCCTCGAGCATACAAGTGTGAGTTATAATCTTCTAAAACTACTTAATTTGAATCAGGTTATATTTTTATTTCCTTTTCAATACAGTTTTCTCCCCGCGGAATTTACAAAATGAATTGAAATTTGATTTTCCCATTAAAAACACAATTTTACATTTAAATTAAATGCAAATTAAAGTTACCATAATAAGCAAGCATCTATGCAAGGACAGTCCTTGCATACTCCTCTTAGCTTTCCTTCTAACTCCCGCATAAGACACAGACAAAAAGCGACTTTTTCTCTCGCTCGTTTGATAAACACCCTGCAATAAGAAGTTTTTAGTTAATTCGCCTTAAGATGAGCAACCTTAGCAAGATCCTAAAAAATTCTATTAACGATGGACAATGCTTGATACATCCCACTAAGTTTATTCTTAGTTGTGGCTACTGTTTCAATGCACTCGGATTCTTTTGCTCGCTCTTCTGGATTTGCAGAATATTATATTACTAAGAATACCCCTCGGCTTGTCTTCGAATAAATCTTTGCGGTGACACTAGGTTACCTTGCAGTCTCCTTTTAAGGAAGACTGCCCAACATATGTGAATGCAGTAGCATTACACATAACGACTTTCGAAAAATAAAACGATTGAGCTGAATCTATGAGAAAATAATCAACCCCATAATTTTAATATGCTTTAAACCCCCAGCTATGTTGGATCTGAGTCAATTTTAGTATTCTCCAACCAAGCTGAAGCATCACAATACTTCATGAATAAAGATCTTAAAAACCTTCTTATCTTTTGCATGTAAAATTATGCTGAAAAAAGCACTAAAAAAAGAAGAATAATTCAAATTTTATGTAAAAAAAACTTTTAAATTTTCCAAATTCAAACAAAATACATGTGTGTGAAGATAAAAACATTAAAAATAAAAATAAATAAAAAACAAAATAAAAATTTAATTCAAAAATATCATCCCCCGGGAATGAGAAGTAGAGATTGCCCGGAGTGGGAGATCAAGAGATTGTGAGGAGTGGGAGAATGAGGGAAAACTCAAATAGTCTTAATTAAATTAACTTGATTTTGATTCAGAAAAAGTAAGTAAAAAGTTAATTATTTTTGCAATTGTTGTGCAATTATTTCTGAGAAAGATACAAACAAATTCAGGTTAGGTTAGGTTTGCTGATCAAAGATCGGTTAATTAATGGGAAGATTTTTGTAACAGAGAAAATAAGGAGGGAGAATATTAATTATTGTTAACTTTCATATATTTTGAACGGATATATTTAACATGTCTTATCAGATTTTCTGTGCTTTTGGAGGGTAACATGTGCTTTTTATGAGATAATTGTTCTCAAATAGGCTTAAAGCATGACAATTCAATGAGAATATCTTATTTATTTTTTGTATCATTATTATTGATAAAAGTCATCTTGTAAAAATTATTAATTTCTTTAAATAGATCAGCAAATAGCAGTCAAATTATTATTACAATAGCGAAGGATATCAGCGTAGTGCATCGAGCATATCATCACTTTTTCTCTTTCTCTTTCAATTGTTTATTTTTTTCTAACAAAAATTATTAAAATTTTCTTTTCACGAAAAACAATTATTAAAGTGGCAATTAATTTTTCATTGAGAATACATATCCCCTATCTCACTCTTTTAAATAACAATGGAAACTACTGCATTGACTTCTAGTTTAGATCACTTGAATCCACCTATCGAAGCATATTTGTTCTTCCCTAAAGGTAACAGAAATAAAAACAAACAAAATGGATTATAAAATGGCATTAAATTCAAGATGAAAATCTTATACCCTCCCCTTTAAACTTTCAAACCATTTTTGAATCCTGTTTGTAGAATCTGAGAAAATCGTTCCAAAGGGCAAAAATAAACACATGCGTTGGTTCTTTGATGGAGAACTACACATGCTCCCTCACGAAAAGCAAAAAATCGATGAATTCAATGCGTTTCTAGCGAAAAAAAAAGAAACAGCTGCATGCGATGAGCAGAAGAATTCTAACAACCAAATCAAATGGACTACCTCCATGAAACTGAGGTTCCTAGATGCCTGCTAGTTCCATAACGGTGACACTCTCAAGGCAATCAAGGAGCACAATTCATGGGCTGCTTCCGCACTTCCTCCTTAGCTCACACAATCGACTCTGCAGATTTTGGTATGAAAAGATTTAAAAATAAATATAAAGAATTTGATTGAAATGCTAGGGAGGGATTAGAGAGTGTAAGCGAAGAAGGGTATTCGGCGTTGCTTTATTTATGACTAATTAGTAATATCACTACTCAGTTTATGATCAATAAGAAAAATAATAATATTATTTGGGAAGATTAATTATTATTGTTCTTGTTTTGGGATTCGAACGACACCACAGCTGTGTCGTTTCTTCTATGATTTCTTGATTAATTATTTATTTGTTTTTTTGTAAAATTATCCCATTCCTTCAGACATCTTAAATCGTGTATTTCTCGGGGATTGACAATCGTTTCCGTCCAATCTTTGTGCTAAATCTCTATAAAATTGACACGAAGATATTCTCCTTAGAATAGATCTTAGCTGGTGTTACATATTTCATTGAGAGTATCATTAGTAAACTGTTTCTGCCTGGATAAGTTGAGAATTGGGTGATTATCTAAGATCTCAATAAGCAAGGGATCACTTCACTGCCCATGAGTGTAAGATAATTTTATTACAGACTAGAATAGATGCTCTTTTAATAGTTTCATTTCTTGAAATGTTATTTTTTCCTTACTTAGACTTTCAAGAGCATCATATGCTATCTGATGGATCACTACAGAAGTCGTTTATTTAGACTGTATTCAGTGAATACTCCATCTTCGTTGGGTATTTCTTGGTCAATTATAAAGATGTTACTTGATGAGACAACTGTACAAAAGATCTAATTTGAAGACTCTAATGTTCCTAAGGGATTATTCACACATGCTCATCCTTTTTAGATTGAAACAAAATTCGGAGGAACTGCAGGAATCATCGAATAAAGTTGGTAAGACAATTATTGTTTCTTTTTGAGTTATTCTAAGAGTTGTTCTAATTGATATTTTAAATTGTGTCTTCTCAAAAGGCCACCTATTGCCATCAGTACGCACTGGGCAAGAGAAGAAGATAAACTAGAGGAGTTCTTGATCACAAAGGAGGAATACCAATAAAGATACAACAATGGATAACTAGGAGATTACAAAATTTGTTAGGATTTGTTGAATAATAATAACAATTTAGAGAAGCAGTAAGTGAACGAAGAAGCCATTACAGATGCAGTTGTTGCTGCTTTTGCTGCTGTTGAGTTAACTGAAAAATAGCAAGAAGAGAAGGATATAAAAGAATAAGTTAATAGAGTAATTAGCAATGTCGAACAGTAGGAATAGTTAGAATAAGAGTAAGAAAATGAAAGCAAAGAGGAATAAGCTATTTGTGTTTAAGAATGAATAAATTAATCGGATAAAATACTTATGACTAGTCACTGAACTAACGTAATCAATTTGAATGTGAGTATGGTGGGTGTTAGTTTGTGTATATTTATCAAAGTGAATCATTAACAAAGTTATGCTTTTTTATTTAAAATTTAACTAACTAAAAATCACTATGGCTTCACAGCTTATTTACCGTTTGTATGTAATTCACATTTAATAAGGATGTCTCAATCTCTAAGAAATTAATTAAAATTAAAAGTTAAATAAAAAGCAATTGCAATCTCATTTAGTGGTTTATTAAGAAATCAACATAATATGTGAATATTCCTTACTCTTTGATCGATTTTTTCCCAATAATTATTTAAAACAAAAGTGCTTTGTATTAACGCTAGCTTTAAGGAGGGGGTCTCATATTTGATCTTTGCTTTTATGATTTTTAATAATAAAATTACAAATGATTTCTTCAGAAGATGAATGATTTATTTTGTTACTTCTTTCCTTCATTCAGCAAAGTTATCCAAACAGATTTTGCAGAAGGAAAAAAGGATTTAACAATTACAATTCTTCTATTCTTATTTTGGATTCTAGAACCAATGAACCAAAAAGGTTTAATTAGAAGGTTCAATTTGAAAATAACTCATGTATTAATACAGACATGTCTCTATCTGCAATAACTTACTAAGAATAAGCATACTCCCTTGACAAAAATTAAGTATTTTTAATGAAAATAATGTTGAATGAATCCTATTTTGTTTGGGAGATTTAGTCATACATACAGATATGCTTGCTTTTTGCATAGATTGAATCAAATGAGATTAAAGCGATATTATATCTATGGGAAACGCGGAGGGAAATTAGTGAATAATAAGCTATCTTGCAGTCTTTTTGCTCAGAGAGCTGGAGTGGAAGATATCAAGAGTAAGGGTCTCAAGAGAAATCAGCAAACTAACCGAACTAAACTAAAGTTACTTCTCTGCTTTGGTGTGCGTGTTTCTTGTTTCTCAACTACCAAACTAACCAAGTGCAAGTCTAATCTAGTAAACCTTCTCTTTGCCCGAGACATCTAGCATTTACTGTTTGTTTTTTCATTCTTGGAAGCAGGTATTTCTAAGATCTTCTAATATCTATTATTTCCATCATTCCTTCAACTATTCCTCACTTAAACTCCTCTAAATAACTCCATATGGCTGAGAGTGAAAGTGACATCTGCGTGAATGGTTATAATTTCCTGCTTTCTGCTGGTAACGGGAGTATTGGCTCCGTGTTCAAAACCAGCAAGGACAAGAAGTACTACGCGATCAAAATGATCAACATGAATCAAATTGAAAATCTCAATAACTTCGTTCTTTTAATGCAAAAACTCTAAGACACAGATAAAGCGAATCCTAATGTCGTTAGAGTCTTTGAGTTCTTCTAGAATCCGCTGAATCTTTTTATATCCATGGAGTACTGCAATTAAGGGAATCTCTTACAATACATGTGCAAGCAACCTAATCGACGATTAGACAGCTACAAAGCAGTAGATTTATTCGCGTAGATCTTAAATGGATTTAAATTTCTTCACGCGAACAACATCGAACACAGAAACCTCAAGCCACAGAACATCCTCATGCACGATGGGAAACCTAAGATCACTGACTATGGCATCTACATGATATACCGCGGGAAAGAAGCAACTTACTAAATGCGCGAGTTCTTATCACCTGAGAACTACGAGCATTAATCTGATTCGATAAGTCATCTTTGCGATATATGGGGACTCGGCGTACTGTTCTTTTTTATGCTGTTTGGTACATGGCCATTTAAAGATTTTGAAGAAATCAAAAAGTACACACATAATACTAATATCAAGAGTCCGTTTAAACTTGATGCATTTGTTAAAGATAAAGCCTTCGAGTTACCATCGATATTTCAGAATGTTTCATAGGATTTCTTCACAATGATCTCAGAGATATTCGCTGGAATTTTTGTCTATGAGAGTAAGAACCGCATGACATTCTCTCAGCTTTGTAAGCACAGGATATTCTTGAAAATCAAGAATTTCAATATGGAGGAATCATTCTTATTTTATCTGCAAGCTGAGAAATCATTGATTCCTTCACCGAAACCGCATAAAGGATCATTTAATGCATAGAATCTAGCTGGACTTCCTGGTGTATCAGCTCGATCGATGTATTCAGGGGATGCTGAAGAAATAACTGAAAAGCAATCTTCTTTAGGGTAAAATCTAGGGTAAGTAAGGAGATCTTCTTCTAAGAAAGCATCATAAATCAATATTTATCCCATGGAAACATTAGAATTTGCACAGAATTTGACATCTGCGATCGATTTAAACGCTTAGAATAGAGATTATACAGGCGGGTAGGATCTTGCACTGGGATTAGATCTTGGCAAGCTCTTTCCCAAGCTCAGATAATAAGTACCTAGTTTCAATTAAATGATCATAAGTGTGAATTCAGAGGTTGGATAGAATAATAATCCTAATTCTAACAATAATAATACCAATTTAACGAAGAATATATGTGTGAATAATGAAGTTCTACAGAAATATTATCGTCCTAGTGTGAATTTACCTGACAATGAAGGGTTGCCATTTATCACGGAAGGTGCACATTACAGTCCAATGGCGCTAAGCAGCTTTAGTAAGATGAAAGTAGCTCACAAGAAAAATCAAGAAGGAACAATTTTATCACCATAGACATAGCAATAGCAGCAAGCATGCTCACCTTAACGAGCATGTATGATAGAATCTGAATCTGATTTTGAGAACATCGAAGAATTCGACTCTTAGCATAAAGAAGTAAACAACATTCCAGAATTTTGCATTCTGAAAGCATGCAAAATGGTGGATTTCTAGTTCAAGACTAACTAAGATCCATATCTCAAATAAATCGATTCGTATTGCCTCTCAAGTGTGATATCTATCCCTCGACCTTATCCCTATCCAAACTAAGAAACAGATAATCAAAAAAGAAGCATTTCAACGCTCTACGATCTCGAAATATACAGGTAATAGACAAAAAAAGAAATAAATGGTATTTTTATCATAAATCCCTTAACTTTCTAGAGTCTTTTTGATTCATTCTTTTGTTAATTTTTTCTATTCTCTTCCGTTTTGCTAGATACCGTTTCATCGAAGAAACGATTCGTCTTGTGAAGAACGCCTACTACGATTTACTCCAACCTCTGATAGGCTATTCGCAAATTATTCTTGCCGAATATGTAACCCTCAAGATGAGCTTTTACTTAAGTAAAACGTTACTCACGAAGATTGAGAAGAACGAGAACTTCTTGAAAGTTGATCCAGCTGATTTTATAAAGTTTCAGAATGGTTGCTATCATCTACGATTCGTGGATATTTTATAAAAAGATCTCGAGAGAATATTCACATAATTCTACTTAAGCTAAACATTAATACAGAATCAAGACATTAAACAACCAATCAATGAATAAGAATAACGCTTCTTCTTCTTTGAATGTAGTCCAGTTAATTTCCTGTAAGAAGTCCATAGTAGCTTTGAAGAATCAGAAAATAATAATAACAATAATCACATTGATAATTCCCCTGTAATTTAGATTTAAAGTAGCTTTTAGTAGCATAAACAGCAACTACAAGAGACACCATCGTTTCAAGGAGAAGTCTCACCTAATATTGTTAACACGAAGTAGATCAGCTAAGCGAGCTGCTAAACAGACAAAGCGAAAGTGCGACAGAGCTCACAGAACGAAAAGGTTTAAAGCCATGTGAGCTGTGAAGCAGATAGAGCCCCAAAGATTAAATTAAGCCTAGAAAACAACAATAACAACAACAAAAAGCCTAAAAAGCAACCCCTTCAATAAGGTTGGGATGAACTAAAAGGAGAATTAACATATAGCATAACCCACAGTAGCAACAGTCTCGATCCAATACACGTAAAAGAACTAGATCGCTAATTTACATTATATCTCAATAATATTTTCAATGCCCTCAAGGAAAAATATAAAAGTTGCCTACCTAACTAGCAAGAGGAGTAATCGAAGATTCTCAAGCTAGCCTTACGTGTAGCGATATGCTGCAGATATTAAGACGCTTTTGACAAGAATCAAATGGAGTCGATATTGATTTTCTTTGAGAAATCGGAGAATTAAAACAATAGCTAGAATAACAGTAGCAGTAATTTTACATCACACATATTGAGTAATAATAATAACAATAATAATGTTAGCTAGAACAACACAGTCTCATAATTAGTTAAGGGAGTGAACTTAGGGACTAGTCTATCAGCTAGTAATCTATTAGCTCAACGAACGAAGAAGCAATAACAGTCATCATAATAATTCAGCATAGAAGCGCTTTTAAAATGGATAAATAGCTGCTCGAAGGCAGAAATAATTAGGTAGATATTTCTATTAGTTGATCAGTAGCTATGAAAGAGCAGGATGAACAAACAGGACATTGGTGGCTAAGTAGTATTGTTGTTGTTATTCTCCCTTCTCACACTGGAACATATCCGTTTATTCCCCTTTTTCTTCAAATAGAAACTCACTCTCTTTAAATTATTGAGAATACATACAAAATAATACACATCTTCTCTCTATTTCTCTTTCTATCTCTGTCTTTCTCTGTTTCTGCCCCTCTTTCATTGTTTATTGCTGCTTACATTGTCTTCCAACTTATCAGCTTAGCAAATTGGAAATCCCTTTAACATACACATTTCTTTTTGTTGCTTAATCTTTCGCGGGATGATCAAAAAAACTAGCAAGTAAATTAGGTTTTAATTTCAAAAAGCAAAAAAAGATTCTTCAGATTTTTTTATATTAATAGCTCTATTTCTCATCCTCTACACTTCTTGTTAAAATCACTTGGATGTTCAGTCAAGACATCCCAGCTGAAGTAACTGGCATATATGGAGTTTACTAGGTTATTCAGGAGATAGGTTAAGGTGCTGTCAGCAAGGTGTTCCTGTGCTAAAGAAAGCAAGATCATTTCTAATTCGCATTAAAACAGCTCTGCAGATTCACACAAGACAATGCATCTATTGACAGTCATACACAAAATATCAAATTCTAAAATCTCCTCATCTACAGCAATAATTTCCAACTGATTATTTATATTTATCCTTTTTCATAGGTACCACCACCAATAACAATTAGCAGCCTATGAACTTATATTTCGATTAAGAAATCGTAGTCTGCAAGCTCCTCAGCTAACACATCTTCTCAAACTTACTAGCAGTCTACGAAGTTATTTATGTAACTAATGATATCTATTATCTTATCATGGAGCTATGCGAAGGCAGTGATCTCTATGCATTCTCACTGAATAATACAATCGATCCAAAATCTGCATTGGATTTCTCTCGACAGATAGCTTATGGGTTATTTGAGCTGCATAGCTTGGGATTGAGTCATAGAGATATAAAACCAGAAAATGTCTTCGTGAAAATGGGACAGAATGATTAAGCGATATTAAAAATCGGTGATTTTGGCTTAGCTCGAAAATCTGATTTCATGAGCAGCATCGTTGGAACTATTTCGTACATGGGTCCAGAGCTATTCAATGAATATCACACGCATAAAAATAGCTCTTGTGATATTTGGGCACTCGGCTGTATAATATATGAATTAATTGAAGGGAAATAATATTTTGCTGCGTAGACTTAAATTGAAGTAGCAAGATAGATCAAAAGCTTCAAAGAACATGAGAAATAGCTAGATTAGCTTAGATATTATCCTAAGATAGAAAAGGATGTCAAGGGAGTAATATTTAATTGTCTAAAAGTCAACCCATCAGACAGGATATCTGCAAGAGATGTAGTTGTTAGATTAACAGAGATACTTGATTGTTACTTTTAACATCAGCAGTAAGGATAATAGCCTCAATAAGGAGTAGAACTAGTATTGTAAAATCCAAATGGAGTAGATCATATGGAGTAAAATTAATAGATTCCTGAAGGATAGTTTGGATAATATCAAGGATTAGGATAAGAATAATTTTAATAGGGAGAATAATCATAAGTTCCACTTAGCAACTATGCACAGATTGAGATTGAGCAATCTGTCTTGGTAGCTGCATAAGACCATGAACAATAATAGTTAGCATCTAGAAAACAAGAAATAGTTAGTTCTGTAGATATGTAGCATCTTGTAAATGACCCCAGGCTTGCTTTCTATGAATTCATTAATGAAATAATATCTACAACAAGCAGGGAATTCGCTAATCAAAATAGCGAAACAGTAGAATTTCCATATGATATTGAATCTAGTAAAAACTACATAACAACGAATGTAGTTGCCTTATTTACTTACCATTATTTCCGTTATCTCATGAAATCTATGAATACTAATCACTATCAGGTTAGACATCCAGAATTGTGTTAGTTATTCTCAAGCTAAAAATTGAAAATATTATAAGAAACTTATGAAAAAAATGTTATTTTTATTCTCAAATTAATGATCTTTCGTATCAAAGATTTTCAAAAATATCCAGAGATTCAAGAGAGGTATGAGAGACTGAATCCCAAAGACTTAACGGAGGCATTTGGTTTACCTGAAAGTGGAGATAAAAAGAGCCTTCAAACAATAATAGAGTAGATATTTAAATAGGAAATAAATATTGTTCATAAGTGAAATCCTCTCAAAAAACAGAAATAGTTAAAGAACTACTTGCAAAGACAATAATATTTTAAATATTCTTGAGATTTCAATAGCGAAATAGTATCAAAATATCATAAATATTTTGGAAAGCACATTAGCAATACACACTCATACACATGTAATAAGTCATATTCTGAAATTGACTTTGTCTAGAATATCTGCAAGCTTCTATTATTAGGGATAAATTCAAGAAGCACAAATTAAATATTTTTAAAAGTGTATCAGATTAGCTTTGTACATCATACGACTCATAAGTAGTTCAAGATCCTTAAAGTTTATTTTAAGTTTATGTGAAATAGTAGTTCTACCATTTTTGATAATTGCTTGCAATCTGCTTAAAAGCAAATATCATACTAAATCAATTCTCGCTGTATTATTCATATTATTTCTTTAAAAGCGACTCCCACATAATAAGAGTTAATTACCAGAATTCAAAGGTCGTGGGTGCATCTGATTTAAGAGAATTCATAAAGAGATGTGAATTAGCCAATAAATAGAAAGAATTTGAAAGAAAACAAAAACTAATTATCAGTTTCTTTCTCTGACAAAGAAAGAATTCACTCGATATAGAAACACACAGGAGAGAAAGAGAGAACACAAATAAACAAACGTGTGCAAGACAAGGTGAGTGCCACCCAAGATATATATAGAGCCCTCATTCTATTTCCTTAATCCATACAGTTACATGGTGTTTATCAAACTGTAATTCAAGGATAACATAAAGAAAATCTTGATAGCAAAAGAAGAAATATCATGGTAAAAGATATGCGAGATCCTACATTAAATCTTCAAACTCGGCGATTCCAATTCAATCCATCTCGTCTACGAAGATGAAGAAGAAGCGAAGACAATCGAAATCAAATCCAACAGCGAGCTACTTGAGACAATTAACAAGAAACTGCTGAAATAATTCATTAAATTCTTTGTGTTTTATTCGGGTGCAGTAGAAGCTGATATCGCATTCACTTCGTTGACTGATGTGAATTAGAGTAGTATTAGCTCAGCGTTAGATAGTTCACGAAGAGGAAAGAAAAAAAAACCCAAAAAAGACACCAATGATGCGATTTCTAGTTCATCTAACAACAACAGTAATTCAGCTGAACTAAAATAATCTGAGAAAAACTGTAAGTCTTAAGAAAAAGGAGATGTAATATCTGGGATAGTTGAAGATACTTCTCAACCAGCTGTCAGTCCTAGCTAAAAATTGAATTCGTTAATTGAAGTGGAAACCGGTGAACATCTCAAGAATATACTCTCCAAAGCGATCAACAAAAGCTAAGTTTTCGAAGAAATCAAAGGTAAAATAAGATAATTCATCTCTGAGAACAAATCATCCAATGATACTACCTCAGAGAAAGCAGCAGATATCATCGAGTATCAAGTCTAAACGAATCTCTAGCATTTATCGGACTTGTTCGTGCAGAACATCCGTGATGTTATTGATGACGAAATGCTAAAACAGCTGAATGTCAGTGAGCTTAGCAAAAAGTAACTAAGTTTAGATATAAACAAAGCTGGGGTTGAAATGGATTCAAACAAGTAATTGCCAAGAAAAGATGACGAACAAACATTGAAGTTAAGTCCTGCGGAAAATACAATTACTTCTAAACATTTTTATCCTTCAACATACTGTCCGACTCCTACTGAGCAAGACACTGTGCTATGTGACTAAGAAGAGTCCGTTTATGAATGTGATGTTTAAACTAAAAAACCAAGAAAACACACCACAGATCATGGCAAAATGTTAGAACTAATTCAAGAATAGCATGATTAGAGTATTCTAAATATCGAGAATGCACTGCTCTAAAGCTAAAGAGTCTCCGAAGCGCAGATATGCTAGACATTCGAGTAGAGCTACAAGAGTATCCGTCATCTTTTTGACTCCATGGCTTAGAAATCACTTAAAACACCTATTTCTGCATTGTAACTTCGTTTACTGCTTGATAAACAAGTGTAATAGTATTCTCTGCTTGATTCATATTCCGATGAAACACCAACGTAACAGGTATCTACGCCTCAAGCGGAGAAGTCAAATAGCTTCGATGACACGATTGTGTAAGTTATAGCACCACTTCACAGCTTCGAGAATGAAAAGATTTTTACGTAAACTACTTAATTCCATCCTGTAATTTCTACAGGACTTATCCCGTAGGATTTCTAAGTTCCACTGAATAACAATCTCGAAGAAGATCTAGAGCAGATATAGAATATGCCTGCTCTGATAATGACTAAGAAAATATCGCATTCTTTTGTGCAGAATGTTTGAGATAAAGATAAATAAGGGGGATAATAAAAAAATAGAGAAAATATGATTAATTTGATGATTTCTTTAATTAAAGTGCTCATTTATCGTTTCTCTGTGTGCGTGTGTGTATGTGTTGTCTTTATTATTTTCCGCAGAATGTTTTTAGTGAAGAGAATATAAAAACATATGAATGAAAACCCACTTTATTGTTCTGAATAAGTTAATAAAAATGAGGATACATCACACCAAAATATAACAAAAAAACACATGAAAGTTATTTCATTAGCTGCTTGGCTGAACCACTATGAAAAACTGCATAAAATCTACATTCAGCCAACAAGAGCAGTGGATATTAGCTGCGAGCAGAACACCCATCCGAAGGTAACCAAGAAAAGCAAGCAAAGAATGAGCATTATGGATCCACATACTTTTCTGAACAGTTCTGGACCTACAAGTGTCTTGAGGAAATCTAATGGATGCAGTAAATCAAATTTCATTCTGCCAGGTGGGTCTGAAAGTGGTGGGAAATTATTCGGCGAATCTCTTCCAAGCCCGTTAGTTTTCGTTGTAGCTACATTTACAGGGAGAATCTCAATGCTCAGACAGACTTACCCTTGGATAATTGGCTTGTTAGCTTTATCACGAACTAATGGATTGTAAACTTAATACCAGATCTTATCTGACATCTTAGCCTTACGATTAAGTTCTTTGAGTTGTAGTACTACTGATTTTTATCGCTTCACACATTTGTCGATGAGTTTATGCTAGTTTAGATCGACAATACAACTACCAATGATGTCATCTGCCATGACTATGTCCTTATCTAAGAGTTGCACCTTTGACAAAATAAAAATATGGTATTCAAAGAAAGAAAAACAGAATTTTTCAAATGGTATTTTTACAAATAGTTTATCTCCACCATATTCGTCATTTGTCAGAGGGTATTGCTGCTTGAATTTCATTCTCCAATTGAAGAATCCATTGGCTCTGCATCGCCAGTGAATATCCGTTTCTTATGCATCTTCTGATTTATTCTACAACCCGATTCTGACATAAACATCATTGCATTTCTCCATTTCGTCCTTGAACACACAGTCCTTAGTCTCCCAGACAATTACTCTAATCTCATATTCATTTCTGGCAGGCCTAGAAATCGGCAAGGGCGGATTTGCCTTTATGGTAGCTTTTGGGATCAACTCTACCCATAACTCAAGGTTGCCTTTGGATACACTCTCGTTTTCAGGGAAAATATTTCGATTCTCAAATGGTTTGCGTTCGTATTGCAACCATTTACCAGTGAAAAGTCTGTTTTCCATGTCGATAACAGTCTTCCCAATCATTTCATCTGAACCCATGACATCATCCCAAACTTAGACTTCCAGAGATGCACTACCAGGTAATTTACATTCGAAGTCATACTGAATATAGTAATCAGGGTTGTTCGTGTTCTCACACTTCGTTTTTTCTAATTAAATTGATTGCATCGATTAATCAAAATACGAATTTTGTAATTAAAAGAATTAATCAAATTACCTTTAAGATCAACGATTTTATCACCCATTTTCAGGATAAGATACGAATCTGGTGAAGCACCTTCTCCTCCGATATTCTTCCCTCGTGTAATATAAATTCTAGCATAATACGATCTCTCCTTGAGTAGTTTCTTTAGCTCATCAACTTTCTTAAAATATTCTGGATTTCCAGAATCAACAAACAGACACTTCAACACAGCAAATTTCGTTGGTTCTTCAGGTGGATCGAAGCTAAATAGATCTTTCTTAGCTCCTCTAGACTACCCTCGCATTATCGGTATGCAGGTGAGCTTCTTCGAGGGCTAGAATTTATCTTCAAATTCAGATAAAAATATCTCCCTGTTTTTTTTCCATTCCGGAGTCACATCAAGATCCTCATCGTCATCTGTATCAAAATCCTCATACTCCAAGACTTGGATCCCACCTTTTTTCCTGAAAAGCGCTAACGTTTTACTGTCAATATTAAACCCTTTCTTTTAACCATCTGGATCTTCATCTTTAACAATCTTCCCTTCCTTTGGCATATCCTCAAAATGCAAAGATTTCTTGGAAGTTGTCTTCACAGAAAATGACAGACTATCAGGTGGAGCAAATGTCGATATTTCAAAATTTTAAGGTTTTTTGATATGTTTTGGTTTTTCAGAATGCTAAGAATGCTGGGAAGTCAAAGGGAGAGCATGTTCAGAGTTGTTAGTGACGTTTAATTCATTCAGGGATTCATTCTCAGCAGCTGAGTTTTTAGATTTATTCTAGTCATGCTCATTCTAAGCCACTTTTAAAGCAAAGTCCTTGTTTTTATTATTCTAATACTACGCACTTCCTTGAATCTCATTCTAGCCCTATTTTTTTGGATTCAAGTAATCAGTTTCATTCGCGTTATCAGGTTATGTAACTAATATCGGTGGTTGCATGATAAACTCGTTATCCTTAAAAGTATCTTGATCCCTTAGATCAATTATACCAGTTGGTTTTTTAGTAAGATCAAGAGGCTTTAGAGGCAGATTTGTGATGAGCTAAGGATGGCTATGAGTTTCTTTATTTTTATAAGCCGAACTAACAATGATCTCCCCACCATCGAAGCTCTTTTCTCGTACATCCATGACTTCAAATTCCTCTTCGACAATGCGGACAGCTTATTTTTTGTTCTTCTTGTCTTTCGTAGGTGAATTAGAAGGCTTTGTATTAATCACTTTGATTTTTTCTTCATCTTCAATATCTTCTGTTTCTTCCATGATCACATCATCCATATCTTTCTTGTTGATGTAATGCTCTTGGAGATTCACATGGTTTCGTGTATCCGTCTTAGGATTATCTTCTTCTTTTCTCTCATAAATCACTCTTGCTTTTTTCTCTTTTGGGGCCTTATCTTTGTCTTCTTCTTCGTCTAATTTCGATGCCATACGCTTTTCCATGAATATTGCCTCCTTCAAGCAATCCAATAACTAAAAACAAAACACATAACAAAAACATCTATTTTTTCCAAAATCTCCAACAAATAACTAACTTACACTCATTTCACTTTCGATATCGAATGGATCTTCTGCTGCTTTGGAGTATTTCAGAAACGGTACGTCTTTAAACGCAAGTGATCCATATCCTAAGAAGCTATACGGCTCTGATCTTGAGCAATCCCAGAGGAAGATATCCAATACAGGATCAAATGATTTATTCAATGGTACTTGAATCTTCAACTCAACATACTGATTTGCATTTCCTCCACCATTAACAACCCTCATTTCATCTGTTTTGTAAGCCTTAGCGGAATCACCAGAGACATCTAAACTTGCCATTATTTTTGAAAGCTTCACACCTAATGCTTCTTAGTCAATATCTCGTACACCAATCAAGAAGAAACTCATCGTTTTCATCTCAAAATGAGGATACAAATTATCCCGAGATTATATGATATCACTGTAATTACTTGGGATTAGTGTGTATGAAAGTAGCAGCTATCCAGTGTACTAAGAACACAAAATGCCAATAAAGCAAAAAAGAAATTAATAACTTGAGTTTACAATTAATTCTAAAAATCTAAGTCATTTGTTACCTCTCCTGTGGCATCATACTTCACTGGATACCACTTTGGTCTTCTGTAGAGAATATCGAACAATTATGGTGGGAACGATGGTGTTAGTTAACTTTTTAGTTTAAATCTAACATGAGATGCTTCAAGTGGTATCCATATCCTCCCAATCAAATCCTTATCAACTTTATCAGGATCAGCAATGAATATCCCAGAATCATTCAATGACATATTCGCACTGTCTGATTCCTAAGGAGTAGTCTATTCAGCTTGGGATATTCTACTCTTCGTCAAGCCCACTTTCGAATCTTCTAGTCTTGAAGCATTTATTTTACTATTATTATTACTAGCATTTTCATTATTATTCCCTTCGACTTTGTCATCAACGTCATCTCCAGCTGGTTTGTTCAAGATTTTACTATATAAATTGCCAATCTTCTTCTTCAGATTAAACGTGTCAATTTTATCCAAGAAATTATTCCCTGAAAGACCACCCTCTTTCTTTGGCAGTGATTCATCACAGTCATAGACAGTTAAGAACATTCCTTTAGTTGGATATTTCGTTTTCATGATGCTTTCCATGGAAGGTAAGGACACATTCTGGATGTTGATTGTTTCAAACCAGCCTGGATTCAAGGTTTTTTATTTAGCTTTAGAAGTTCCGATTTTTCCAGCACATTTGATTTTAACAAAAGGATCGCATCCACCTGTTTCATCAGCAGGAGGTAAGCCTCGACCTTGATATAGTTGCACACGTAAATCATATTCCTATCGATCTTGCATTAGTTTCAGTTGTTGCTGTTCAGTTAAGAGTACTCTTTCAGATTTTGGTCTAAATTTTAATAATGATACTTTTACGATCAAGAAACCAGCAAACTCATCATCCTTTACTAAATCAAGGGATCTATCTTCCTTCAGCTCGACTAAGATAGTCTCATGATCGATTTCACAGTTGAATTCACTTTGTGTTCTTAAGATTTTTGAGGCGCTTTTTAAAAGAAAAAAATAATTAATAAAAATCAACAACTAAAATTCAAAAAATAATAACTTTTTAAATCCTATCCTTACGCAATCCTATTGAAGCTCATCCTTCTATCCTCTCGATTTTGATCAGTTACATAGAATATCAAATCTGGAATTTGCTCTGGATCATCTGGGAAAATAACTTTTCTTTCTTCTAAACTTTCAAACCAATTAACCTATCCACTGATATTGATTTTTGGTTATGTTGCCAGCATATAAGGCCCAATGCTAGCATGAACAATCATATCACTGTTCTTATCAGGTATTTCATTCCCTTCTAAGACATCCACCCATAATAGATACGATCTCATTTTCGTTTATGGTGATGGATTGTTAGGGAATGAAAACTGCAGATTCTTTACAACAGTCTTTGGTTCAGCTTTGTTGTAACTTGAGCAAGAATACAAAAGTCTACCTCGATAATGTGATCCCAGTGTAGATCCGTAGAAATTCATCAAATCAGCTTCTTTTCCACTTGCCGATGTGGGAGCTCCATAAAGATTAGCCCATTTTGGGACATGCTTTTTATATTAAATATCAGCCAAGTTGATTTTAATCTGGCCTACTAAATCATCGTCACTTGCGAAATCCTAATCGTACAATGCAAGAGTGATTTATTTAGATTAGCAAGGGAGCATACACTGTAGTTTAATACATTGATTCCATTCTGGATTTCTAGATAAGACAACGTTAGTGTTTTTGATTACACTACCGAATTTAGCCACTACAAAGGCATCAATCCTATGGAAGAAATATTCCAAAAATTAAAGAGATAAATAAGCTATTAAAGACTAAAAATAAAACCCAAATCAAAATGAATCTGAAAAATATTTAGAAACTACAGAAATCTAAATGTAACTGTAGGTTAAAAGAAAGTTTAATTATTATTATTATTTTTACCCATCAAGATTAGAGTCAAGACAAGGAAGGTTTTCAGCACGATAGATGTTAATCTGACAAAAAATAAGCAAATCCCCCCATTAGATTAATAGATGTAACCAAGTGAAGCAAGAAGTTAAATATTTTTTTGGGTGTTTACCTCTATTTAATGCCCTGTTTGTTCGACCTTAGTTGGTACTAATGCTTTCTCTTTTCCTGAAGTCTATAAAACACCAACAAAAAGCAACTCATTTCTCACAATTCAAAACAATTAAAAATTCAATTTTCTCTCTTTTTTACAGCTTTTTTAGCGCTTTCAATATCATGAATAACTGGCTCATCTTTCGGTCCAAGCACACTCACATTTACAAATAAGTATCCTGTTGCTCCTTCAATCTCATCCGATGGGTCAGTTAATGTCAGCCAAGTATGGTAATACTCATGGTTGTGCTAGAAATAAATCGAGCTTAAATCGAGTTCATATACACCAATAATCGAAGCGTTAAACATGCTACTCTTATCATAAACAAGTAGTTTCACAGCCATATCCTAAAGTTCTTCAAGTTTCAAGTTTTTGAAGTAAAATGTCCATCCTTGATTAAACACAGGATTCGCTTATTTCTTAATGATCTTTGATAATTTTTTGTTTTTGTGCACTTGCACTTCAACCTATCCACTGCACAACGCAGATGCTCCAAATAAACTTTTCCCTCTGATAAGCATTGTAAAAAATCATAAAATACACTTAAAAACAAAACAAAAATCTTCTAAAGATCCAAATATTCGAATTACTTTGGCACTAGATCATTCGCTTCAAGGATCTTCACTGTGATGCTATAGTCTCCTTACTTCAAGCTGTAGTTCTGCAAATAATTCAATGAGTTTATACTCATTATCAAAACCCTCTTGCAATGTTTTCAAATTTTTTAGCATGTATGTATTCCTGAATCTACCTTTATTTCTTCTTAAGGATTGACTTTTTTCTTCATTTTAGCAGATCAGTTTCTATGAATTTTATGGTGTTTCCACTGAATCTTCCTTTGGTTTACTGTTGTAAATCTTATTTATGCTGTTTCAATATATTTCCTCCTTGAACGTGTGCTGGATCTTTAATAAACAGAGTAAGTTTTTTAATTATTTGTATTTCAATTATTATTTTTATCAATACGAAACGTCAAAAAGACTAATAATTAGTTAGTAATATTCAAGACTCTCTCCCTCTCTTTCTCATAGCCGCAAACAAAGAGGAATTATTTATTAAAGAATCTTTCGATAGGTGTGAACCAACTGCTATTGCATTTTGCTTTATTAATTTTATATTTTTCCTATTCTTTTTGTGGCCCGATTCGTTAAATCATATTTGCATATCTTTTCCTTCATTCCTTCCTTCCCTACCGCATTTAATATCCAATCAGCAAAGCAGATTGGCAAGTTTCAAAAAGATTGGGGGATATTTTCTTATTTTAATATTTTAGTTCATTTGCTACAATTAATTTAAGTAAATGGATAAATAATACCAAACAAATAGAGTATCTTTCGCACATAAATCATTTACAAATTTCCAAATTATTTCTATTAATTATTTTCAAAGTTAAGTAAAAAAGAGAGAGAGAGATCTTGTTAGGTCAATATTATTTCAGTTAATCTGTTAGTGTCTTAATCTCGAATCATTAATTGTAATTCTACTTCTTTTTTTCACAACAGACTTACAATATGCTGATCTCTTCAAAAGTTTTACGGAAGTGATTCATCATAGTCATCCATTTCAAGTTAAAAAAGATCGTCTTGAGTTAATAATAATATTGAATTTTCACTGTTATCATCCTTTTTAGATTCGTAGAATTTTCCTTAATTGAATTTCACTTTCAAGCCTTTTCTCTCACCAAGCAGGGTCAGTATCCCCTCACCATGCATTTTATCTAATGAAAAATCACCCTCGTAAATTGCACCATTCCAAAAAGTCATTTTGCCTTTACCCTGTTTCATGTCAGCTTTATATTCACCTAAAACAACAAATTTAAAAAGAAATGTTTTCATATTGGCTTGACATTACATATTTTCCTCATTTTTTTTGCCATACCAAACTGAATCTTTTTCGTAATTAAATTATCTCTTACCTTCATACTCAGCTTTCAGCTTAGGCCATGAGAATTTCCCTTTTCCCTCTTTCTTATTATTCTAGAAGTTACCAGAAAAAAAGCGTTCCGATCCATCAAGAAACATTAGTTTTCCGTATCCATGGATCTCATCGCATTTGAACTCTCCTTCATATTTAAACACATTATTGACTTGAAGGCTGCCCCATCCCGATTTTTGTCCGTTTTCATAACACCCATTGTATTGAAACACATTTTCTTTTTTGTAGGAAGCCTTCTTATCTATGATAGAATGAGGATGATGCATTTTGTCATTCTCCCAATTCCCTTCGTATTCATAGCCATCTTTAGTGACAAAATGACCTGAACCTGTTTAGATGTTTAAAAAATCATTTTTTCTCAATATTTTGACAGAGTTTGAAACAAATGTATTTTATTATTAGCAATTCTTACCAGATGCATTGAAATCTTTAAAACTTCCATGATAATAGTCTCCATTAGGATGTATCAGCAATCCAAAAACAGGCTCGCTTTTCTTTATTTCTCCTTTAAAATATCCTCCACTTTATAAGAAGATTTCAGCTTTTTTGTACATTTTTTTATCTTTCGCCCAATTTCCAACGCAGACATCTCTTGATGGAAGTTGTAATGCGGCATCTTTGAGATCTAACGTTTAAATATCCATGGGGTTAGTGTTTATTTTTAATTTAGTGTTATTTTTAGTTAATTAGGCTGCAGCTGAACCTATTGCAGGTTTTGTTTTCAGAAGTGTACTTCCTTCTGGAGCAACCTCCTGAAATTGCTTTTCAAGACTCCATGATGGATCTAACTATTCAATGATCTTGTTTTCAACTAAGTCAACCACAGGATCACCACTAATAGCAGTATCCCCTTGCAAAATATGGGGATTGTGATGACAAATATTGCCCATTTTTTCTTTCTAAAAAAAATTAACAAAGCCCCTCTCCAATATTTAATTGTTTCGTTTTTCCAAAATGATTTATCCAAAAAATTCAATTTCTTCCAGCTGGCTTCAAACGAAAAGTCTACATAAAAGCAAACATGCTATCGCAATCGCAATCTAATAATTCATTTTTCTCACTAGAAGATATTTTCCAAATCCCCAGCGAAGAACTGTTAAATTTCTTTGTTTTGCTGCTTTTCCTTCTAATACTCCTCCTAATTTAAAGCACCATTATTGAAATACATTATTTCTAAAATTGTATTCTCTTTCACATTTTTCACGATCACACATTTATTCAGCTTGCCATTTACAATATCATCACACTGTAGCCCAGTATCACCTAACCGATAAGATCCACTTCCATTCTTTTAGTAATTTAAGTAGTTTCCTTTGAAGAAAAAAGAATCAAAGAGTTTACTATTATATTTCAATCAATCCTCAAAAAATAATGATAATAATAATAATATCTTATTCGTTACCTTTATACTCCCATGCCTCTCCCCATTTGAAGATTCCAAATCCATTCATTTTATTGTTTTCAAACTATCCTTCATATGTTTTACTATTCGGCAAGGTGAGAGTCCCTTTTCCGTGCATTTAGTCTCTCTCAAAATTACCCTCATACTTAAACTTACCTTTGATCTCAAGTTTACCTTATCCATGTTTCAATCCATCTTTGAATTGCCCGTCATATACAATTCTTTCTTCTTTTTCTGGGAGTATTTTGCCTTGAGCATCCTCCTTCTTGTCAACCATATAAAATATCTTGCCTTGACCTTCCATCTTGTCATTCTTCCAATATCCATCGTATTTCCAGCCATTAGAATAAGTGTAAATGCCTTAAATCACGATAACCACAACATTTTTAAAATGAGATCTGAAAGTATTCAAGAATTATTTATTTTAAAAACCAACAAAAGCACAGCAATCCTTGACTTAAAATTACCTTCTCCATCTGCTTTTCCATCTTTGAATGATCCGTCATATATTTCTCCATCAGGGTAAACAAGTATCCCATCTTTATTTGGTTTGGAATTTTTCCATTCACCATAATAATACGACCCATTTGCAAAGAACATCTATCCAAATCCATTCATCTTATTGTGCTGCCATTTCCCATAGTAAATATCGTGTGTCTTAAATCGAATAGGAGGCAAAAATATCTAAGGTAGTTTTGTTGAGTCGTTATCTTTTTTCTCGTTAGAACGATGCTATGCTTCTTGTGGAATAGCAGGCAACTCATTTTCGCTGATAACAGTGTATTCAAATGAAATCCCTGGACCAAATTTCTCTACTTTCTAGTTAGTGAGTTCCTCTGGGCTCATTTAAACTGAATCAGATGAATATGTTGTTCCCATATATTCTAATAGGTTGTTTATTAGTTCTTAAATATCTACCTTTGTGTATTATTCCCTCTAAAATAAGTATTTTCTCTTATTTCGCTTGCTTAGAAAAATAAACCAATTTACTCTCAATATTATTTCACTTTTTTTTTCATCTTTTTGTACCATTCTCCATCCAATTCACTCTAAATTCATCAGATATTTCTCTAATAGTACAACAGTTTATTCTTTGTTAAAGAAATCCCAAAAAAACAGAGATATTTCTTTAACTATTTACAGACACAAGATGGAAATCTAACATAAGAAAAATAATTAAAAACATAAAGAAAGATAACTGCTGATATTTGAACCCCCCCCCCTTAAGATATTAATGATACTCCTTCTTGTTATTGCTTTTTTAGATGTATTTGCTTATTCATTTTTTGCTATTTGAATTAGATCCAATACTCCTTGAAGAAGAAGATGGGAATTATCCATTTTTACTGTTCGCTTATTTCGGTGCATTATTAATGGCTAGCAATTTTCCATAAGCCTTCATTACCTTCTCTCCTTCCTTTTTCTTCTCTTGATTGTCACTCATGATTGCATCTATCAACAAATCAATAAACACAGAAGATATTCAATTTCCTAACTATTAACGTTCTTTTTATGATAAAATCTTCGTATCCTTACCAAGAAGTTTTTTTCTTCTAATTGTCGAGATAATAAGTTAAAACGGTAGATTCTTTGTTTGGATGTTCCCATCACCTAATTATCCATTAATCATGTCCTTGAAGAAATTAATAATTGCTGTGTTTTTCTGTGATCTTCCGTTTCCCTTTTCTTTAGCCTTGATGATATCTAAGAATTCTTAAAATTCTATTTCATTCGAGTGATCCTTGTCAACCTAGAGTTTTTACAAGCAGTCATGTTAATAATAATAATATCAGCAGCAATAGTAGCAAGCTCTTTCTTCATCTTTCTATTGATATCTTTCTCCCATTTATTCTATCATTCCTTACTTAATCCATGATTTTCTTAACATCCTCCTTCGATTCTGCAATACCAAGTGAAATTAATGGATCTTCTAATTCTCTTAAACCAATGCTGCCAGATCCATCACCATCAAGAGATCGAAAATATTACTTCAATTTAGATCTCTCTTTATCATCAAAATCGATAAATTCTCTCTTTTAATGTTTTATCAGCCATTAACGAGTTTAGCTCTCTTTCTAATGAACAATAATAGCAAAAAAAGTGTAAAATTTAAAATTACCATCACCAAAATCTACTCATTTTCTCAAAAATGAATCATATTCATATCGTTTTTCTTACTAGTTTCTGTTTGTTCTCTGTCAACTCTTTGCCTCTTTCTTTCTTTTCTGCAATGAGATCATCATAAGCTACCATTTTGAGCCCTCTTTCTTTAATTAACTCTTTGATCTCAGGATCAACAATATCTCGTAAATTATCAACTTCGTCATCATCTAGATTCTCCCCTTCTTCATAGTTATCTTCACTATCGTTGTTATTATGTATTGTATCTAGATGGCTATCATGTTCGTCATTGAATGACTCTTTCTTTGGCTGTTTTTCAAGTTTTTCAGGGTTTTCATCGTTCTCGATTGAAACCTTTTTTTTACTACCAATACTATCCATTTTCTTTCCTTTCAACCTTAGTTAACTTAGCTCACACTCCTTCGATTCTCTCCAAAGATTATTAATAAATCAGCAACTAACACACAAATAGACTTTTAATTAAATGAAATCACTCCCTCAAGATAATAAATCAAAGATTAATCTATTAAACAAACTAAAAAAGTTCTTAATGATTTCACAAGCAAATTAAATAATTAAATTCCAGCCGATTCCTTTTCATGCTTCTCACAAAAAAATTATCTCTCTCAGTCTCACTCTTTTCTTAATTCGTAACGCTTTGGTATTAATTATTACTTCGAATCCTCTCCTTTTTCGAATCATTTTTTCTTCAAAATTCACTCTCTCTATGTGATAAACAAATTGATTTATTCCAGATGAATTTTTATTCTTTACATTTCAAGACAATTTTAGTGAATTAAGAGGCCACTAACTCTCCATATTACAATCAATTATGGTTGTATTCTAAAAAACAAACCAAAAATAGATATTTCTTTTTGCAAACTCAAGGATCTTTATGACCAATCTATCTTGTCTCAATATTCACTGATTACCTCTTCTTCGTATGTTCTTTTATTTTTCAATTATTTACTGATTACTTCTTCTTCGTTTGTTTTTTTCCTTTCTTGTCTTAATCTATATCTGTTACTTAAAAATATTTTTTACTTTTCAAATCTTTCCAAGTCAATGGCTACTCTCTACTGCTTTTAATTCCATTCAAGCTCATGCTTACACAGATAGAGTTTTTGTTTTTTGTACTTTTCGATTGATAATTTACTGTCTTTGGGAATTTTTAGCCCACAACTATAGTTTCAAATTAACTCTCCCACAAAACCCACCTCTCATAATATTAACTCTTACTCAACAGCTAGAATATTCCATTCTTCTCAAATATTCAATTCAGCAATTGGTTGAGTACAATGATACCACAAAAGGGCTTTAGAAAAGTAATCATCTTTGCAGATAAAACATGAGTTTATCACCAACTGATTCAAACGTTGCGATTAGCTTAATAGTTGTAGTTGATAATTTCTAAGAAATTCTTCAAACTTTCATACCAAAAAACAAAAAAGAACATGAAATTTGTACAGTTTAAAATGCCTTTTTTAGATAAAAGCAAAAGAAATTAGTAGAAAAGATTCGAAAAAATGGTAAGATAAACTAATTTTCAAGTGAAAGACATTCTATGAATAATAATAAAGCTTGTAATTGAGAAATTATAGATTATTTATGTGCTAATCACTCTTTTTTTCTTCCCTTTATGAGGAAATAAATAATCGTATGATAAAATATACAAATTGGTTAAATTACTGACCGATTTGAAGAAAAACTATGAGTGATAAACGAAGAACTTTATCTGTAATCAAGCCAGGCAAGCATCCAAGTAAGGAGAAAGCTTTCAAACAATTCAAGGGAAATATCAGCATCAAATCAAAAAAAACCAGAACACACACACACAGCTCTCTCTCTCTTGAAATGTGGATATTAATAGATATTCAAAAGAGTGAGAAAAACAGAGATAATTATTGAAGATTATTCACATCATATCTAAAAATAATTAAGCGAAACAAGAAAACAGGACAGAAGATTATCTCAAACAGCAACAACAACTAGAAATCGTACTAATATTAGAAAATACATCACTACAGTATCCGCAAATTCTCCATCCCTTTCAAATTCTTTATCTGCTGTATCCAAAGCAACCTTCTCTACAATTTTCCTTACACTGGCGAGAAGGCGGTCTTCCATACCGCCTACTTGCTTGCTTGGAGAGCAGTCATATTAAAATTTCCAGAATAGATCTGCGGTAGATCAGATATTTTTTTGATTTTCTGAGATGTCTAGAGTTTCTATTGAAAATGACATGCCACCATCTGAGCGCTACACGGAGCGATAGTAAATCTAATAAGAAAATCAGAATGAGCAATCTGAAGATGGAGAATAAGTTTCAATTAACATGCCACATTTCATAATGGGCTCACACTATGATACTGATTAATGTCAATCCCCTTAGAATAATATTGCCGAAACATGCAGATAAAGGCTCTAAGTTGAAAGTGTCCGTAATATCTTCGAAGAGTAGAATCTCAACAATCAAACAGCCACATAGCATAAAAACCCTGACAATTAAATAATTATCACTAAACTTGAGTCTTAATCGCCATTGAAGTAATCTCCTGTGAAATCAAATAATCTCAACAACCAAGACAATCCCATTAACAACAACAGTGTAATCGGTGACAATTCCATTAGATTCAACAGTAATCCAATGTTTCAAGATAACAACTTTCTTAGCATCGAAGCAAATTCACCTAAAGATAAAAATAACTTGTCTTCACAGAATTAACCCTAAGAATAAGATTCTCCATCTTTAATCAAATCTACATAAACGTAACCTGCACCACCGACAAAAGGTTATTCCTTCGGGGAGCATCCATAAACTATTGAAGCGCTACGAAATGGATTCTTCAATCTTGGTAGCTGCAATGATATCCTGCATAAAACAGCTGCAACTAGAGAACGAGAAATCTACATCGATGATTCAAATCATAGACTCTCTAAAGAAGACAATATACTATTCCAACAACAATCAAACTAATACTAATAGCTTCATAAAATAAGCTCATATTAAGTTCCCCTTAAGAAAATACCTTGGGAAGATCCTCGTCGTGGATAAAGTTTAGGTTAACTTCACAACTACTGGAATAGTTCTCTAAAACACATCGATTCTTAAAAAGTAACTCCTCCTAAAAGTGAAGAAGACCACAATGGAGTTTAATAAACGAATGTCCCCTTATCTAGCGATTCTGAATAGCTTCGTGATGGTACTTAAAACAGACTTTGCATGAGTAACGATTTATTAGAAATTGAAATGGAAAAAACTCCTCAAACAGGATAAGCTAAAGAAGATGCGAAAGGCAGTAATAACTAAAAACCAGTAATGCCATCTGGAGCATCATCTTACAAATAATCAGGACGATACCCTTTTCGAATTATGCCTTTGAAAGATTCCGAAGATAGTGGTTATTTTAGGAAATTTGGGTAATTACTGAGTTAAAATGAGAAAAATAAAAAATCGCCTAAAAACAATGACAAAAGAAGATTCTCCCTTAGCAAGAAATCACTCATGGAAAATCCAGTGAACTATGAGAATCTACTCTACAGTGAGAGTAATTCATCGTCATTTTCATTATCGCAAGGGTTTACCTTTGAGACAGAAGATACTATTCCTTGGTATATTTTGAACCCTCTAAGTAAATTTAGGATAGTCTGGAATATATTCTTATTGATGGTTATGCTATTCAATGCACTACTAGTACCATTGAGATTAGGGTTCTATGGAGATGATTAGAGTTAATTTTATATTGTAGATCTTGTGATTGATTCTTTGTTTATCTTGGAATTCTTATATTCCTTCTTTTGCGCGTATGAGAACTAAGAAGGGAAAATGATAGTAAATTTTAAGTTTATTATTGTTCACTATCTTAAAGGTAATAACATTCTCAGAAAATCAATACAATAAATATGATATTAATAAACTTTTTCTTATTCATTTTCTTCTTTAATAGGTTGGTTTACTATTGATTTCTTCTCTAGCGTGATGGTATTCATTGTGAGTTCAACAACATCTAAGAATATTATGCGAATGTTTCGTATCCCTAAGATCTACAAATAAGTTTCCGAGACTAGATTATTCTAAATGCTAAACTCAGGGCGAATCATGCGATGCATTTTGTTCCTTAAGACTAACGGTCATTATTCTGATATTTTTCGATTCAGTATTATCATCATTTTCCTGGTACATATTACAGGATCGATATGGTATTTCATCGCAACACTTTAACCAACTATCAATTGGTATCGGACATTCTATGATACAAATGAAGGCCCAGATTCACAGAAATATACAGCTGCTGTGTATTATGTTCTCTCAGTGTTAACCACAGGTAAAATTTGAAGGTTTAATATTCTAAAAAATCTTATTTTGTTTTTTCTTTTCTTAGTTGGGTATGGTAACATAGCTTCAACTAACAAGAGTGAATATTCTTTTACGATCTTATTCATGTTCTTTGCTGTCATAATCTACAGCTGGATTCTCGGAGTCTTGACATATTCTTTCTATAAAATTAACGAAAAAGGTGCAATACTCAAAGATCGCTTTATATATTTTAACTAAATCGTCTCAAATTATAAATTAAGTAGAGATCTTTAAGAGAAACTACTTAAAACTGTCTAAGTTGGGTTTAGCTCAGCATCAAACCGTAAACTTGATATCTTCTAACACAGCGATGTTCTCTAAGATCTCAATGATGAAACCAAGGGAATCGTCTGTGAAAATATCTTTGGGTCTATCATCAAGAAAATACCCTTTCTCTAATCTAAATCACTTGTTTTTGCAGCCAAACTTATCTAAAAAGTCACTTCAATTCATATGAACCCTGGAGATATTCTCTACGATCAAGGGACAGTTTCAAAATATGTATATTTCCTCGTCAAAGGTAAACATTTCTCAATCACCATCATCATCAAATCTTCAATTTTTTTTTATTAGGCCGTGTCGTAACCAAGATCCAATCTTCATTTTAGAATTTCAAAACCCTCGTTTACGTGGAGGGCAGCTTTTTCGGAGAAGTTGATATGATCCTCAAGAGGGAAAGGCGTTAAAGTGCATATGCAGAGACTACATGTGAAGTATGGAGAATCGATAAGGAGAAATTCTATGAACTCCTAAGTTAAAACGAAGATATCCAGCGGGAGGTCATCTAGTAAGCCATCAAAAAAGAAGAACTCATGATGAAAGAAGAAATGAAGCTACTTAGAGCGCAACTTTAAGAAAACCCATCTTTAAATAGCCTTATTTTCGAGGAACTTCTGATATCACCTTCAAAACAAAAGCGAAAAACATCCACAGAGATTGACGATGAAGACGATCACGGCAGCATAGGAGATCTCATAAATGAAGAAATAGTGATTTAATCTAAAAAGCGAGCATACAATAATTCAGTGGCTTGTAAGGAGCTGAGTATGACTGATATAATTAAGATTTCCGCAAAGAGATTAGCTCACAATAATGAAACCAGATCAATCGGTTAATTGAATCCTCTGAATTGCACATAATCAGTGCTGAAAGCTAAAGCACTTGATCAGATGATTGTGTTGATAAACTAGCATGAAACAGTGAATCTCAATCCTACATCTGTTGGGGAATTCTTGGGGATTAAGAAATTCTTGAGTAAAGTGCATAATTCATCGGTGCTGAATTTGAAATAGCCAGCAGAGATATTCTTCGATAAGGAGCTTGAAGATGTGATTTAGACATCAGCATAGCAATTGAGGAATAATAGGTGATATATGGAAGATGTGGTAGTAAGGAATGTGAGAAATGTCACAAAAATATCATTTTAAATTAAATAAAATCAATAATTATTCTTGTATTTATCATTTACTCGTTTTAATCGCTTCTTAAGAGTGTCATTAAGGGCTTCAATTAAGAGTGCTTCTAGTTAATGTGTGTATGTGAGGTCTTTTTCATTTATCTTTTCAATATCCAAGCCTATTATCTCTTAAGTCTTCTTGAACTTCATTTAACATTTTTCAAAAAATGCCCTTAAAGCAAAATCCATCTATTTTTAATTTCCAAAATCTCAGTATTTCTACACAAAACTATTTTTGATTTCCTCAAAGAGTTCCCTCAGGTATTAGCTACTCACTCTTGGGTTTCCTCAAACTTAAATGGAGATTCTACACTTCCTAGAGTTTTCTTATTTTCCCGACAAAATCAAGTTCAACTTTTCCCTTCATCCCCTAAGGAATCAAAAACAAACAACAACACTATTATTGATCATTCGAATCCTATTTAAATGACCATCATTTTATTTGGAAGTAAAATTTTAAATTTTTATGGAAGTTTAAATAGCTTAACAAAATTCATTATCCCTATTGTAAGATAATTTATTGTCCAATTATTTCCCTTTTAATACTCTCAAAATTAACTACACTTCTTCATCCGTTAAAAACTGAATATTTTATGCTTGTCATAAAAGGTGCGAATCTTCTCGTGTTTTCTCTCAGGAGATGAATATGGATAATGGTAGAAATAGATGAAAAGGAATGTATTTTTTTAAATACATAAACTAGATGAAATAAATAGATGAGTTCAAAACTAATAATTTGAATAATAATAATTACTATGATATCTATGTTCATGTTGCTGATGATATCCTAAAAAGCCATTTCATCAAAAATATTTGTGTGAATTACAAAAAGGAGGTAAACATGAAGGGATGTATTTCCCAGTTTTTTGACTTTGAGAATATTGTTTTGATTAATCTTCTTTCTATTAGCCAGTCAAAGAAATTAAATCTATTTTTCTTGAGCTTAACTAAACTTTGACTTTATTTTTCTTACTTCCGATCCAACAAGCTATTTTAAAATGTTTTTTCATCCTCCAAACAATCCAAATACTAATGTTGATGTTTTAACCTTTTCTTTTTTACTCTCTCATTCTCCCTCTCTGTATCAAAGTAATTCTCAATTCAATCTCAATTCCCTCCTATCAGTTTATCTATCCTTAAACCAGCCAACATTTATTTACTCTTGACATATTGAAAATATTATAAAAAAATATCAAGTAATGTTGCAAGATAAATGTTATTTCTTCATTGATTTGTGTGATTATTAGTATTAAAAATACCATTTTTGAAATTAAATACACGAAGACATCATTATTTACTTTAATCTACTTATTAACCCTACATCTATTCACAATCTACTTACCTAATTGTCAATGAAATTCTATTATCTCTTGGTAGACTCGCAACATAATTAAAACTTTAGCTATTCCTTCTTCCTTTAATCTCCTCATTCACATCATTTTCTTATTCCTTTATTTCCTCTAAACTTATCCTTTCAATTATCCCTGCTTTCAGTGCTGATTGTACAGTATGTGCTTCTAACATTTTCTTAAATTCAGTGAGCTAATAATTCAACACACTAAATTTTTTTACATTTATTTTTCTATCCTTCTTATCCTCATTTTCCGATCCTTCCTCATCGATCAGCAGATAAATCTCATCACTTGGTAAGTCTCTAATACAATGCAACCATTCTTTATATGCCTTCCCAGCGAATGTCACTGCACTTCCAGATTCTAAAAGTAATTATCCAGCGATTTTATGATCTCGATAATCAGCCATATTTTCGTAGAATTCAAACACACAACTTGACCCAAGACTAACGGAATTTACCCAAGGATAATACAATGGACCATCAGTATGTGGCATGATTCCAATTCCTCTAGGATACTCATTTAATAGCACATGATTAGCTAAAAAAGGAGAAATATTGCTTATATGAAGTTTTTCTGAGATAATTCGAAGAAAATCTGGGAGCTCTACTTGATTCTTCAGCCCAGCTATGGTTACATCCCCACCATGTTTCTGTAATCGTCTGTTAGAATGCGGAAGCACAGTCCAAGATGATAGATCTTGATTGTAAATTGCCTCTTCAATTTGAAGTTAATCTTGTTAAGTGATAAAACCAGGATAATAATAGACCTCATCAATGAAGGAGACATTATCAGATGAAACAACTCGCTAATCAAGTAAGGCTTGTTTGCTCAATGGATAGCTGTATTGATTGATATCTAAAATAATCTTGATATTTTCTCGTTGGAGTCTGTTTTTATCTATTTTTAGATCCTTTACTTCAGGGATCTCACCTAGCCGTGTTTCAAGACTCTCAGACTGCAACGAAGAAGCTGTTTTCTCTTTCTTAACAGTGGATAAGATCTTCTTGAACATTGTGGAAGGAGAAGGAGATAGAGAGATAATAAAGCAAATATTTTTTTTTTGTGTTTTCAGTGAAAATATTATCAGCAATCAAACAAGAATAGTGTGTGTTTGATCACAGAATATTTATGATTGCCAGCAAATTACCTCACAAAACAAACAGCATTAAATTTAATATGTTTTGCTTGTTAGTTTATTTGTTCATTGCGGTATTCGTGTCAATTTGAATCCTCAGATTTTTGAAATATTAAAAATCGCATCTTATCAAACTCAAAGAAGGAGCTATTGCTAAAATAATTCAAGAGAGAGATATTGAATAAACAAACCAAATCAAAAAGCCTTTTTTTTCTTTCAAAATAGTGTTACGTTATTTCAAATGGAAGAAGCATCAGAAATATCTCCAGCTGAGAAAAATACTTCTCCCTCAACTGGCAGTATTAGAAACCCTTTCGCAACTGACACTGTCATTGACGATAGCCAAGAGAGCTTGCATGAGGTAAGCAGATTAGATTATTACAACAAAAATATATTCATGAAAAATCAGATCTAAAAATGTATCTTAAGTCATGTCCTGTTGCTATTTCTCTTATCCCCTAGAACGACAGCAAGAAGATAGGTTGCTTTTTTGTAGAAATCAATGATCTAGCTGAGGATCTTCGCTATAAGCCATTAGATTTCGAAGATGAATCAGATAAGCATTCCTAGATTCTCAAAAATCGAGATTTCAACTGTACTTGCTAGATCTAAGAAAAAGGGCTGATGATTATGTCAGCAGGTGGTACATCATTTCATTTACCACTAGAGCAAGAAGTACAAGCAGTTCATCCAATGATGGAAGGACTCATCATCTAATTCAGCCTTCGCAAAGAGCGAACATCTATGAGATGTAAAAAAACTTACACATCAATAAATACAAAAAAATCACATAGTTTTCCTAACTCATTTAACCCTCTTACTCCCCTTTCTTAAAGCTGGCATCCACTCTCGTTATGGAATGCCTCCTGATGACATGGGTTCCTCATCCTAGCAGTAATAACAACTCTGCTCGTATGTGACCATCAACAAGCATCCTCTGAGCTAATTAAAAGTTCTAGGTTGCTTAAAACGAAGTGACGAATCCATCCTCGGCTGGCTGGAAAGTTACGAAAAAATCGTTTACGTCTCGAAAGATCTACCTATCCTCGTATCATATAACTCCATGCTGAATCGACATGCTATTCATGTCATCAGAGCAAACATCGACGATTCCGCTAAAGACAACACCTAACTCAATTTGAATAATACATTCTACACTCTCCCTCAATTCAATGAACTCTCCAATTAGAACATCTAATCTTCATCGATTCTTACAGAGATCCTCTTCGAAGAGAGCATCCGTGTTAGGGAAATGGTAAAATGTTAGATTCTCAGGAGTGGTTCGTCTTCCAGTGAATTCCTTGTAGGGATGCTCATAATCGATCCGACATGCTATCTAAAGGTTTATTCTCTTTCATTTCTCCCCAATTCGACAATGAACATCTAACTTAATACACTCAAACATTTTGCGATCATTCATGATGTTATTGACTTCTACCCGACGAGTTTATTCTCTAGTTCAGTTGTAATACCTTAGCTAGCACATCATGCGAATAGAAAAAGAACATCTGATCAGTTTAACTAGCTGAAGACTCTTTAAGCGAATATCCGCAAGCTCCAACCAGCGATTCTGACACTGCATTAAAATGGATCATTTTAATTGTAGAATGGATTCATGAAAACTCTACTGAAATTCGATATTCAAATACCATCTGTGATACCTGGAAGCTACAGATAAATCAAAGCTATCTCACATTTCAAAAGTATTAAAGAATTGAGAGAGAGAAAGAGAGAATGAGGGCAAATCTACAAACTTCATCATATTTTTATCTTTATTTCCCTCCAATTTAATCTTCTTTTTTCTCCTATCAGATGGCCGTGCGTAGCTCCATTTCAGTGATGGTTAGAAAGTCCACATGAAAGTCGCTCCTCAAATTCAAAATCCACTCGTGATCATTATCCTGAAGACTCTCTCATAAATCCTCGATCCTGAGCTCTACCACAAGATGGTCTCCGATGTCTTCAGGAATTGCTTAGTAACAAAAAAACACATATGATATTTTTATTAAATTTATCTTAATCTTTTTTCTCTCAAACACACATAGGATCTAAGTGGATTTGCATTACCTGAGTAGAAAGGATCATAATTCACCTCATCTTCGTCTTCTGCACAGACCGCTTAGCAACAAAAGCCAAGAGTTGATGAATTTGATAACTTTTTATGTTATCTAGTGTATTTATTGAAGCTCTGCAGCAAGAGCCTCAATGCGATCCCAAACGACGGCAGTTGCTGTGAAGAAGGTACTTCTAAGAAAGTCAAGCAGCAATAATCATAAAGTCAACTGCTGCTCGCGGAATATCTTGAGAATCCCAGTATTACTAGTAAAACCAATTAAAATAATTCTAACAATAACAGCAGCAATCCAAGTAGTAGCAGTAACTGGAATCGCTTATTGATGAGTAACTATCATCAAACATAGCAATTTGGGCTATTTACGAATACTTCACCAGCGTTCGCATTGAATTCGGCTAATTCAACTAGCAAAACTACCAATAATTAACCATCTACGAATCAGACAACTTCATCCTAATCCTCTTCAGTACCTCCATCAACCCATCAAAGAAGATCCTCTGAGCTAGCTAACAACAACGGTGTTCTTTCTTACACACAGCAGAACACAACCACCCACAGTATGGTCATAGAATCATCATCTTCCTCTTTATCATAGAACTTCCAGCCATCTCAGCAATCAATCTTAAATAATTCATCTCTCTCCTCAACTTCCTCTAACAATCCCAAGAGCTCTATCCCCTCCAGCATAGCTTCTTCTATCCACTGGCGAGTAGAAGTCAACTTACAGCGATTCTCAGAATGTCGTTTATAAATTCTTCGAGCACTCAATCTGCTCTACCAGGATATGAAACTGTCTTCATCGAACAGCCATCATTGCTAGCAGCTAGCATATCTCCTCTATTGCTATGCTAAACATGCTAATTTCTAGTACAGCTTATCATATCAAGATTACTATGTTCGTTAGCATCCTACGATTCTATTAACTTATCAAACACATCTGAGCTTGCATTTACTACACACACAATTCCACTCGAATCAAAGCAACAAGCAGTAGCAACAACAGCAGCAGTCGTCGTCATTAGGAGCATAGTAATAATAGCAGCAGTAATAGTAATCCTACCAATAATCTGCATCGACTTCATCTTCACCTTTTAATTAGAATCCAGGAAACAACATGAATAACTCTTTTAATAATTCAAATAACCCTATCCACAGCAATATCCTTAACATGAAGGCAGATGATAGCGATTACGTCGAAAAGGAAGTTCCCGATGTATTTCGTTGGGTGGAGTATCTCCTCAGAGCAGCTAATGAAACATGGAAACTAGAATGGAGTATGCCAGTTTTGTTCAGAAACACATAACATCTCTGCAGAATTCTTTAAATTATTCATTAAGGAACGCAGCAGTTATAAGCATACTCCCAACCAAACCCATTAATCCAAGGGAACAACAATTCGCAACCCCAATAGCAACAACAACAACAATACTTTTACCTTTCGGATTTACTACCCTAGAGCTCACAAAATACCCAGCAGCATTAGCCTCTTTCTTAAACATATCCTTTGTTCAGTCAATATATCTTCTACACATAGCATCTCCAATAGTTCTCAAACCAAGCGGACACAGCATTACGTGGGCTCTAAACTACTTTCAGTTAGCACTACCATGTTCTTGTGTTCTTGTATTTCCTGAAGAAACACATCACATTGGAGTTTATTGAATCTCTTTCGTTTGGACTGAGAGCACCTATTTATGAGGCACTTAGACTCCTCAAATTAGACTTCCCGCCATAACTCTATGAGGTAGATTCAGAATAATTAATAAGTATTATCATTGCTAATCCTTTTGTTATTCCTTTCAATAGGTGACAACTCCTGAAGGTTTTAATCTCGTGAAAAGAGAAGACATCCTTGCTAATCGGTCATAAAAAATCAAGAAACTCCTTGAATTACCTTGCTTTCTATCGAAAGTTGATTTCTCCTCAACGATAAACAACCTCATCAGAGGTGCTAAGAACTCTCAAGACGATGAGCAACTCTACGATTCGCATCTTCGGAAGCTCAACAACAATTTGATCTTCGAGGAAGTGACTAGACTCCTTGACACGACTAAAGATATCCAAATCAAATAAAAATACGTCGAAGAAATCAGTGAAGAAGCATTCGATGTGGAATCATAGAATATCCTCAAGAAATTCGCTACACGACGATTTTCGTGTCTCGTAGGGCAAGGCGCATTTAACTTTGGATCTTGGTCAACATACATGACAGAAGTTGTCAAAATCCCTAAGATCAACTCAACTGCTGTGATGCCCAATGAAATCAAAGTCACACTTGATTTAAAAGACGAAAAAGATGCCAATTTATCCTAATGGCCAGAATTCCATAATGGTGCTGCAGCTTCATTGAAATTATCTAAATCTGTCATGAACATGAATGCGGAGAACCTCAAAACTTGGATATTCTATTAGAAACCAGAAAACGTTGAGTTTGAGCATGGTGGGTTCTTACTTGGGCTTGGATTGCTCGGATATCTAGATTGCTTGTCTCCAACGGATATTTTCTAATATCTCAAACCAAACCATGAAGCAACATCTGTAGGGATACTTCTTGGTATTGCAGCTTCAAGAATAGGAAAATCAGATGATTCGACATCCAAAACGTTATGTCTTCACATTCCTTTTTTGCTTCCACCATCGTATGATGTGGAAATCCCATTAAATGTCCAGACAACTGCGTTAATAGGTGTTGGACTTATCCACAAAGGATCTAGTAATCGCTTGATTACTGAGATGACCTTAGCACAAATTGGGAGAAAGCCGCTAAGTGATAAATGCCTAGATCGTGAAGGATATTCTCTAGCAGCTGGATTCTCCTTAGGACTGATAAATCTAGGGAAAGGCGCTTCCCATACAAATATTAAGGATCTTGAGTTAGAAGCAAGGTTAATTAGATTCATCGAGGGAGGAAAAATCATGGATCCACCTTAGAGTATGTTAAGTACGAATTTCAGCAGTGAAACCAAGAGCAGTAGCATAAAAGAAGGAAATACAGTGAACACCCATGTGACAGCCCCAGGAGCATTGATAGCTTTGTCACTTTTATTCTTGAAATCGAATGACCAGAAAGTCGCTGAAAAGATCACTATTCCTAATTCGTTCTCCACAATTGAATGCTGCAATCCTAACAATATTCTCTTAAAAGTTCTGGCTAGAAACCTTATCATGTGGGATTCGATAAGCAACACTAGTGAGTTCATCTACAACTAGATTCCTGAACTAATATCGTTTATTTACGAGAAACCATTCAAAGATGTGTATCAAAGGTACTAAAAGACAACATAATTCCTAAATAATGGATTGTCTTATGTCTTTTTGTCTAATATTTTTTTTGAATTTATTTTTCAGGTACTATCTCGTCTACAACGTTGAGGAAATCGATTTCAGTACTGTGACAAGCGTCTACTGCAACATCATCGGTGGTTGTGTCCTCGCAATGGGTTTGAAATATGCTGGTACTGGTGACACCAAAGCCAGTGAAGTTATCAAAAACGAAATCAGTAAAATGCGTAAACTCAAAACCTCCAAATGCGATCTCGTCAACGATCCCTTAGCTAAATCCCTCATTGACTAATACTCCCTGTTTGTTCTCTATTCCGTCTCAATCCTCGCGTTGAGTCTCGTAAATGCTGGAACTTGTGATACCAATTCAATAAAAATGGCTCGATTAATCAGAAAGAAATTCTAAGACTCCGGTACCTTCCATTACGGTTTCAACATGGCGATCAACATGGCTATTGGTTTCCTCACACTCGGCCACGGAAATTACTCCTTCAGTAGAAACGACATGTCCATTGCAGCACTACTTATCTCAGTTTACCCGTATTTCCCTAATTCCCCGTCAGATAATAAATACCATCTTTAACCACTAAGACATTTCTACGTGCTCGCATTAGAACAGCAAGTTTTCCATGCTGTTGATATAGCTGATAAGAAAGTCGTTAATGTTATGGTGGAACTCAAATATTCCGTGAATGATACATTATCAATCGAAAAATCGTTCACACCAATTTTACTTTAGGAATCTAAAAAAATCATATCTGTTAAAGTCATCGATGAAGAGTATTATGGGTCTTAGATTGATTTTAGCAAAGAATCTAAGAATCCTAAGATCATTTACGTGAAGAGGAGATATTCCATTCAGAAGATCGTTAACTAGCAGGTGTTATCTGACAAAGATAACTTTGAAGAAAAGAAAGCGTTGAGTCTTTATTTGAAAGAAATCCCATTTGGGAAGGCATTCAAAGATCTAGAAATGAATATGAATAACTGGAAGATCTCGAAGAATGACTTGGAATTCATTCTTCCCTATAGAGTTAAAGCTAGTAGTAGCACTAGTAACATGAGTGGGTTGACTAGACATTTAGAGATTCTAGATGGTATTTTCAAGCCTATGCAGGATATGCTATTTGAAACACAGCAAGATAAGAGAATGGCTATTTCCGAAGCAATTTTGAATAGCGTCTAAGAAGATCGATTGGAGCTTTTGCAGTCTGCGATTCATTTACTCAAAACTAATGAAGGATTTTTAGAATCAGAGACAATATATCTGTAGAATATTAAGCTTCTAATCGCATTCTACACGTAGTATTCCACGAAGCATGCTTCTGAATAGTTGTTCAACTCTGACACACTGAGGATCAGAAACATATCAATTTAACAGTTCTTCGTTAACAGCATCCTAGCAGATAAACAAGTCAGAACTTTTTTGGATTATTTGTGCTTTTTTAACTTATTTTTGTCCACAATATCAATAACAGAACCCTAAGACTAGTGACTTAGTCCAAGCTTACTTCACGTAACCTGACACATTCAGACTAGATCGAGTGGAGTTGCAAGATTTCCCAGCAATGAGTAATTCCTTTTTCATTTTTGGATCCCCATGAATAATACTGTTTTTAATTGGGTGTTGTATTTTTCTTTTTTTAGATCGTCTCTTGAGCTTGAATACAATATGCTCTGTTGCCTCCAGAGAAGATCTACTTTTAGTGAAGAAATTCTTTGACAAATTGAGTTTAATCAGTGGATAACAACAATAACAAGGTCAAAGTGGATCGTAACAATAATAATAACAATCTGAAGAAGTCAGAGATAAGCTATTAAGCATATGCTCTATGTATCTATATCTATCATTCCCTCTCACACCATAGCTGCTCCTTAATATTCTCACTTCATTCTATCTCCCAAATACGCAGCCATAATAAAATCAGTAGTAATTATCAATGAATCCAACCTTAAATTAGACTTCTTAGGGTGCTCGTTGAGTTGTTTAATTATATTCCTTAAACATATGAAAAAAATCATCGATTTGTTCAAATGTGTTAACAAGATTGACCTTGATAACAATATTAATTCCCTACTGAAGAAATATTCTAACAATATCCATGAAAATCTTGATACTTATTTTGTGTTAAAAAAATTATTGAAAAAGGATATTTACAGCTTTGATTGTTAGAAATTCCTTATTTTACTAGTTAGTTTAGTTTGTTCGCATGAAAGCAAGAGAAAATCACAATGTCACGGGTGGGAGTAAGGGGAATCACTTCAAGTATCTTAACTAGAATGATATTTAATTATCAAATAAAGCGCGCTCTTTTTTCTGAATAGTTTGATTTGGTTAGTAAATTAACAAGAGAAATTCCTTTTTTTCCCTTTTCAAACACTGAATAAAATTTAATTTTATCCCCAAATTTATTCGCTTCTCTTCAATAATTCATTTCTAATTCTTGCATACAGCACATTTACATGCAAAAAAACATAAAAGTATTCTCTTCCTCCTGATCAATCAACTCCAATTTTTATTCTCCTCATTTAGCCTTCGCTGAGATGATCCTCAGCTCGAACTACTTAATTTGATTCAAGATATAAATGCAATACTACTTAGTCATATCTGTTCTCTCAAGTGTACTTAGGACGTTAAGCGATTTCTTCTCTTCATCCATAAACTTAAACAAATTCTTAGCAAGGCAGAATTTAAAAACAAATCTTCTCTGTTCCTCTCTTTCAATCCTCCCAATGTCAACACCGTATTAGACATGAGAAAGACCTTTATTGTACTCTTGCGGTGTCAAGAAAACCTTCTAATAAGGACTCTTTTCATAGCAAACCGCTTCCTTATCCGCAATAGGTCCAACTCCTACAAGGAACGGATTGACGTTATTCGGGATGAGAGGAGCTTAAGTGACTTCAAAAACAATTGTATATGTCAAATAAGGATCCAGCGGTGTAGCAGAATTAATTTAAGAGATAACTTCGTTGGTTTGATTGATTTAAAGTTAAATCACATTGTTTTCAAGCCTTGAAATCGCAAAAGGAGTGATTTTCGAAGCTAGTTTTTAACTCTTTGGTTTGATGTTCTCGAACTACAACTATTCTAGAATATCCTTGTAGCCTTCATTGTTAACCCCAGAATGCTAAAAAGCAGTGATATCCATTACACCATGTTCAGGCTTACCTAACTATGCTAGTTTATTTGCCATATTCTAACTGAAAACTACTCTACTAATAGTGTCGCTTAATTTCTTAGAGACCTCCAAGACAAACGGTGTCTGAAATTACTACAGCTTCGAGTTGTACTAATTCGTAGCATTGAGTAGATCATTCTCAGCAGCTGGGTTATCTTTGTACATTTTTTCAACAGCTTAATCTAACTTTTTAATGATGTTTTCTTCACCAGATTCGAAGGCTTCACGGATGTACATGCAATTCGTCCGTTCTCTGTAGACAGATTTAGCTTTTTCTCCTAGATTGTAGATTTACAACACAAAAGCAAGTGCTTCATCTTTTTTGGCGTCGAAGATACCGATGAGATTGTTGTAGAAACCTTCGAGCAGCGAAGTGATTTTCTAATCATAGATAAGCCCATTGTTGATTTTCATGAAATCTTCGCTTAGTTTTTTTGTTTGAGGATTGAGTTCAGGGAAGTTGTACAAACTCATTTTGGGCGGGATATTCATGACTGAGATAAGAGAAAGTGTTCGTTCTCCACTTCTTTCGCAGATGCATTCAGCGCAGCCAAATCTAGATATTTCTTATGGATAATCTTATGGATTGATGAATATATGGAGTAAAGGCTAGCCTTCATGTCCAGGTTTTAGGCAACCTCTTTTTAAGTAAACGTTGTCCCCATAAACATGGTGAGTTCCTCCTTCTTCTGAGGGGAATATCACAGAGTTGTAGAAGCTCATTGTAAAAAGTTAGTTTACAAAACTTAGAATATTAGTTTTTTTCTTCTTCTTATTTTTCTTTAATAAAAGATCAGATAGAAAAGTGTTTGTTATTTTTTGTATTAAAGTTCTTTTCAAATTTAATTACTTTTAAAGGCCAAAAGAGAGAGAGTTTTCTTAAAAAAATAATTAATTTAAAATATGCCACCTTAAAGAACAAACTAAGACCATTGAATACTTATGAATGTAATATTTAATTCAGATGTTTTTAAAATAAAATATGAATTAATTGTCCTTCTTATTGTTGGCTAAGCAATAAATAAAAAGAGAACACCAGCAAAAACAAAGGAAATAGCAGAAAGAAAGTTTAATAATTCCAGATAAATTAAAGTGATATGAAGGTAATAATTTAGGGTGAAATTACTGGGGTTGGGGTTGGGGTTGGGGTTGGGGTTGGGGTTGGGGTTGGGGTTGGGGTTGGGGTTGGGGTTGGGGTTGGGGTTGGGGTTGGGGTTGGGGTTGGGGTTGGGGT